>Ga0114993_10003449_pt1 | contig 16378 bp, 10 predicted proteins | sample ArcticOcean_MG_C_FD_87042 | JGI IMG/M metagenome (GOLD analysis project Ga0114993, IMG submission 87042) | Marine microbial communities from western Arctic Ocean - ArcticOcean_MG_CB2_150 | ecosystem: Environmental > Aquatic > Marine > Oceanic | place: Arctic Ocean: Canada Basin | collected...
ACGGGCTCAGCATCGGCCTCGTCGGTTGTGTCTTCGGCAGGTGTGTCTTCGGCAGGTGTGTCTTCGGCGTCGGGCTCGGGCTCGGGTTCGGGTTCGGTGCTGTCGACGGGCTCAGCATCGGGCTCGATTTCGTCGGTTGCGTCGGTTGTGTCTTCGGCAGGTGTGTCTTCGGCGTCGGCGTCGGGCTCGGGCTCGGGTTCGGGTTCGGGTTCGGTGCTGTCGACGGGCTCAGCATCGGGCTCGATTTCGTCGGTTGCGTCGGCCTCGTCGGTTGCGTCTTCGGCAGGTGCGTCTTCGGCGTCGGCCTCGGCAGGTGCGTCTTCGGCGTCGGCCTCGTCGGTTGCGTCTTCGGCTTCGGCCTCGTCGGCCTCGTCGGCTGTGCCTTCGGCAACGTCCTCCGCTGGTGCCTCGTCGACCGGCTCCTTGCCGTCGCGGATGTTCTGCCAGGTCTCCAGGGCCTCGCGCCAAGCGGCTTCGGACTCGGCGAGCGTCTCGCCGCCGGAGCCCTGGAGCCGCTTCACGGCCTCAGCGGCCTCGTCCTTGGCGCGCTCCGCCTTGGCGAGACGCTTTGCAGCAGCCGCTGCCTGCTTCTCGGCCTCGTCGCGCCGGTTGAACAGCATCAGGGCCTTCTGGGTGTCCTCGTCGATGTCGACCATGCCCCCATGATCGCCCGTCCGGACCCGGGTCACACCCCTCGCGGCAAAAGGTTCCGGATCGGGCTCCTGATCAGTCGACGCTCCTAGAGCAGGGGTCGCACCTGTTCGCCGAAGGCAGCCAGCTGGTCGAGGTACTCGTCGAGGGTCCGGCCGCGGAACTTGAGGTGGAACACGTTGGCGCCGACGGCCCGGTCCTCGCGCAACGACTCGGCGATTTGCTCGGGGTCCCCGGTCAGCCAGGCCGGTGGCAGGTCGTCGGGCGGTTCGCCGATGTGTGTCCAGCCGGGCATGATCCCGATGTCGAACGAGGCGTCGCCCCGGCCGGCCTCGTCGGCGGCACGGTGGATCGTGTCGATGATCTCCGGGTAGGAGTCGCGCTGGGCGCCCATGGGGATGTAGCCGTCGCCCCGTCGGCCGCAGCGCTTCCAGGCGGCGGCACCTGCGCCACCCACCCAGATCGGGAGGCCCCCGGTCGGCGGTCCGGGTGATACCCCGACATCTGCGTACGAGAAGTGGCCGCCCTCGTGGCTCACGTACGTGTCGGTCCAGGCTCCGCGGACGGCATCGATGCACTCGTCGAGGATCCTTCCCCGCTGGTGGTAGTCGATGCCCATGGCTTCGAACTCCGCTTCGACGTGGCCAGCGCCCACGCCGAGGATCACCCGCCCGTCGGTGAGGTGCGACAGCGTTCCGAACGAGCTGGCGGTGAGCAGCGGGTGGCGGTAGGCGGCGATCCACACGACCGACAGCAGGCGGATCGACTCGGTCTGGGCGCCCAGCCAGGCCAGCGTAGCCACCGGGTCGTACCAGGTGGTCCGCATGTGGGCGGCGTAGTCGTTGTCGGGGATCGCCACGTGGTCGCAGACGCCTACGAAGTCGAGGCCGGCCGCCTCGGCCGCCCGGGCAACGGTGGCCAGGTCGCCAGCGGTGGCGTCGTCCTCCCAGGGGTCGACAAGGGTGCGAGTCAGGGTCTGGATGGGGAGTTGAATGCCGTAGAGCGCCCCACCCTCGGGGACCAGGTTGGCCATCGGAAACCTCCGTGTTCGTACCCGGCTCAGGATGGCACGTCGGACCGCCGCTGGTTCAGTCGGCGTCCGGCCTGCCGAGGCTGGTGACCTGTGCCGCCAGCAGGGCCTCGACCTCGGCGACGGCGGCATCGAGGTCGTCGACCCGGCGCTCGACGGCCGGGGTGCCGTCGGGCCCACCCACGAAGCAGAAGACCATGCAGTGGACGGGCCGGCCGGTTGCCCGACCGAGGGCGAGGGCGTAGGCGGCGCCCTGGTGCCGGTAGCGGGCGACCTTGGCATCGAGGTCGGCATCGTCGGTGAAGGCGTCGGTCTTGTAGTCGAGGACCGTGAAGCCGTCGACGCCGTCTTCGGTCGAGCGCCACGCCAGGTCGAGGTAGCCCTCGAGGAGCACGTCGTCGGTTGCGGGTACGGCCACGTAGAGCTCGCGCCAGTGCTCGGCAACTGCAGCGGCCCGTACCGAGGGTGCGGCAAGAGCGGCGGCGACCTTGGCGACGACGGCATCGGGATCGACGTCCTCGGCTGCCGCGGCCGCACGTCCGTCGGCGCTGCCGTCACCTGCCAAGTCGGTGACCTCGAGGGCCTGGTGCACGGCCCGCCCGATCGCCGGGCCGTGCCGTCCGGCCTCGCCGTGCCACCGGCGCTCGGCCTCGTCGTCCGGTTCGGCGCCGTCGGCCGCCAACGACGTGGCCGAGACAGTGCGCCGCCTCTCGCCGCCGGCCCGGGCGTCGGCGATCTCGGCGGACCAGGTCGCCTCGTCGGGGATCGGCGTGGTGCCGGGTGGGAGCAGCGCCGGCAGTGGTAGCACGATCGGCTCGAGCACCACGTGCGTGTCGAGGTCGGCCGAGGCGGTGGCGAGGATCTCGGCGTTGGTCACCGTGGAGGTGTGGTCGGGCTCCTTGACTGGCGTGTTGCGGTGCAGGGCAAGGACCAGGTGGTCGCGGGCACGGGTGGCAGCGACATAGAGGAGGCGCAGTCGCTCGAGGTGGTCGGCATCGCGCAGGGCGTCGACGTGGGTCCGATGGGCGGCGTTCGCCAACTTCTTGGTGAGCGCCACGGCGATGCCGCCCTCCTCGGGGAAGTGGACGGCCATTCCGCCACTCATGCGCTTGCTGCCGAGGTCGGCGAGGACGCAGATTGGAAACTCGAGGCCCTTGGCGCCATGCATCGTGAGGATGCGTACGGCGTTGTCATCGGGTTCCGGCGGTACGACCTCGTCGACTCGGACGTCGTCCGCCGCATGGAGGCGGCACCAGGCCAGGAACGATCGGAGGTCGCTGCCCCGTGTCTCGCCGAAGGCCCGTGCCGTGTCGAGGAACGTGCGGATGCGTCGCCATGCGTCGCGGGGCCGTGGTGAGCAGAGCGCCAACTCCATAGCGCGACGGTCGCGCACAAGGTGCTCGACCAGGTCGGCGGCCCCCTCCCAGGGCCGTCGGGCGTGCATGGCCGCCATCCAGGCGATGCCCTCGAGCACCGGGTGGTCGTCGGAGAGACCAGTGGAGCCGGGGTCCTGGTGGTTCCAGCGCCCACCTGCCGAGGCGAACTCGAACAGGTCGTCGTCGCCGCAGCCGAAGAGGGGCGAGCGCAGTGCCGTGGCCAGGGCCAGTTCGTCCGTGGGGTCGTCGACGGCCCGGAGGGTGGTGAGGAGGTCGCGGACCTCGTCGGTGGCCAGGGGGTTGAAGCCCGCTTCGATGCGGTAGGGGATCCCGGCATCGGTGAGTGCGGCGGCCAGGGCGTCGACCGGGGTGCGACTGCGGACGAGGATGGCGATGTCGCCGGGTTCGCAGTGACGCCAGTCACCGCCCCGGGGTCCGCCGTCGGGGGCCGGCAGGTGTTCGTCGAAGATCGTCCAACGTTGGGCAAGCGCGGTGCTCACGGCTGCGGCGACATCGGCAGACGACTTGGCACGGAGGTCGTCGGCACCGAGCTTCTCCGAATCGTCGGTGCCGAGCAGCACCACCGGGGGACCGGTGGAACCGTCGACCCGGGCGGGAACCAGCGGCGTGTACTCGGGTTGTTTCCGGTGCCGATGGTCGATGAGGCGTTCGAACACGGCGTTTACCCAGCCGAGGATGGGTCCGGTGGTCCGGAAGTTCTGCTCGAGGTGCACGGCGTCGTCGCCGAAGGCCTCGCGGGCGTCGAGGTAGACGGCCATGTCGGCCCGTCGGAATCCGTAGATCGACTGCTTCGGGTCACCGACGAAGAACAGCGACCCGGGCCGGGGGCGCAGTCGGCGCCAGTCGTCGGTGACGGTGTCGGGGTCGGCGATGAGGGCCGCCAACTCGATCTGGAGCGGGTCGGTGTCCTGGAATTCGTCGAGCAGGAGGCAGCGGTAGTGGTCGGAGAGAGCGGCGCGCACGGCGAGCCCATGGTTCGACTCGGTCAGGACGCGCCGAGCCAGGACCAGCAGGTCGTGGAAGCCGAGCTGCCCCTGCCGTCGCCGCTTTTCGGCGGCTTCGACCGTACCGCGGCCCACGACCTCTACCAGGCGGTCGATGACCTCGTCGTTGAGCCGTTGCACCTCGGCTTCGATGTGGTCGTCGGCGGCCCAGAGTTGGTCGCGCACTTCATCGATGGGGACGCTGCCCGCCCAGTTCTTGTTGTTGCCGACCTTCTGCCGGCTGGTGACGTCCTTGCGGTCTCCGAGGACCCGGACCACGGAAAGGGGGTCGCCGTCGGCTTCTTCGAGTCGGTCGGCGAACGCCTCGACCCGGTCGAGGCGATCGAGCATGGTGTCGGATTCGGCGGTGCAGCGTTCGCGCAGTTCGACCACCTCACGCAGGTCGGCGAGCAACGGCCCGATGTCGATCGGCCGGGGATCGGGCGTGGACACCAGCCGGTCATCGACGAGGTCCCAGTTGTCGTCGAGCCGGTGGGCCATGTCGCGGAGGTGGCGGAGGCTGATGCCGAGTTCGAAGGCGACCAGCACCGTTAGGGCGTGCCGTGGGTCGCTGAGCAGCGTGTCGACGACTCCGGCCCAGCGCTCGTCGAAGTCGACCAGCGACGACACCTCGTCCATGACCTCGACCGCCGGCGGCAGCCCGGCTTCGATGGGGTGCTCGACGAGGATCCGCTGGGCGAAGGCGTGGAGGGTGCACAGCGCAGCGCCGTCGAGTTCCACGAGCGCCCGGCCGGCGACATCGGCCTCGGCGCCCTTGGCGGTGGCCATCGCCTCGAGGCGGCGGCGGACCCGGTCACGGAGTTCGGTGGCCGCCCGGTCGGTGAACGTGATGGCGGCGATGTGCTCGACGGACATGCCTGAGACCACGAGGGACACGATGCGGTCGACGAGGGCGCTGGTCTTGCCGGTTCCGGCACCGGCCTCGACGAACAGGGTCGTCTCGAGGTCGCCGACGATGCGGTCACGCGCCGGCTGGTCGATGGGCACGGTCGGCTCAGGCACCGGAGCCTCCGAGGTCGATGACGGCGATCGGACCGTCGTCGGGCAGGTCGCCGATGAGGCGGCGGTAGTCGTCGAGTCGGGGGTCGAGGCGCTTGCGGTCCCAGAGGTCGGTGCGGGACTTCGTGCCCAGGTCGTCGGGGTCGCAGTAGTCGCACCCGATGCCGTACGAGGACTTTGGTGGGCGGGCGGGGAAGAGTCCCCGTTCGATGCCGTCCACGATCGTGGTCAGGACGAGGTCGAACCGTTCGAGCACGGGGTCCGACAACGGGTGCCCGACGACCCGGCCGCCGTCGGTGAGGAACCAGTAGCGGGCCTCGACATCGGCGTCCGGTGTTGCCAGGAGTTCTCGGGCTGCGAGCCCGTAGAGCGGCAGCTGGAGGTACTGGCCGTTGGCATCGGGTGAGTCCTCGGTGACCTTGTTGTAGTACTGCTTCTTCCCGGTCTTGAAGTCGGTGACGACCAGCCCGCCGCCGACGGCTTGGTCGACGCGGTCGATGCTCCCGCGGAAGTGGAGCGTGCGGCCGTCTGAGAGGTGGAGGACGAAGGGCTCGGCGCCGTCGAAGCCGAACGCCATCTCGGCGGCGATCGGGGTGAGGAGGTCGTCGCTGCGGCGTTCGTCGTCGTGGAGGAGGAACTCCTGGAGGGCTCGCCGAAGGCGACCGCCGTCGCGCTGCCACAGCAGGGGTCGTCCTGTGAGGCCACGGGACTCGACCAGGGCGAACTTCTCGTCGCAGATGCGGTCGAGGCGTTGGTGGTGGGCGGGCCCCCAGGGCACGTCGGGGGAGGGCAGGTCGTCAGCCTCGATCGACTCGGTGAGGAAATGGTCGAGGATCTCGTGGGCGAGGGACCCGCGCGCCAGGGGCGTGATGCTGTCCTCGTCGGCGGGCTCGTCGAGGGACCCGACTCCGAGGACGTACCGCATGAAGTAGGCGTGCGGGCACCTGACCCAGTTCTCGAGCCGGGTGGCGGAGAGGATGGTGTGGCCGTCGGCGGGCGAGGGGAGTTCGACGTCGTCGAGCAGGCCGTCGAAGCGGGTCAGTTCCGGATCCTCGCGTCCCCGGACGAGGGCGATGCCGCGGTCGAGCACCGCGTCGGTCAGTCGTCGGTCGCTCACATCAGGGAGGAGGCCCCGGTGACGGTCGCGGAGGAGTTCGGCGAGTGCGTACTCGTGGTGGTCGGCCGGATGGTCGAGATGTTCGAGTGACTGGGCGAAGGACGACGAGGTGGCGAACCAGTCGGCTTCGAGGGCTTCGAGTTGGGCCGGGTTGGGTCGTTCGCCGAGTTCGGCCTGGACCTGGTCGAGCAGCCATCGGGATGGCACGGCCTCGGTCCTGGAGCCGAGGTCGCCACGGGGGAACACCAGCACCCGGTCGGTCGCACCGGCGGCGAACGTGGCGAGGAGGCTGCGGTGGAGGTCGGCCTGGCGTTCGGCTCGCAGGGTGAGCGCCCCGTCGAGGGTGCGGCGGACTGTGTCGGCCAGCAGCGGGTCATTGCGTCGGCGGGGCGGAGTGACCCCCTCGGCGAGGCCGACGACGACCACCCGGTCGAAGTCGAGTCCGGCGGTGGCCCCGAAGCCGCCGACGAACACGCCGTTTCCGAACCGGCCCTCGCGGTCGACCTCGCGGTCGAGTCCGTCGGCAACGGCCCGTCGAAAGTTGGCAAGGCCCGGAGCGGCCTCGATCGTTCCGAGGCCGGCCAGGTTGCGGAGCAGGTCGCCGACACGGGTGTGGGCGTCGGCCTCCTCGGGTGGCCAGTCGACACGGTCGGCCGGCGACCCCAGGTAGCGCTCGAGGAGTTCGGCGGCCCATCGGGTCAGCGCCGGCCAGTTGGTGGGGCGTTGCTCGGGATCGAGGTCGTCGGCGAGGCGCTGGACGAACGCCAGCAGGTCGTCGGCCCGGGCCCTGCGCTCACGGGGCCCCCGCAACCGGGATTCGTCGGCGCCCTCGGTCTCGAGTTCGGCGAGTCGGACGTCCTGGTCGGCGGCGTACCGCTCAAGTCGTTCCTGCCACTGCGAGATCCCGGCGGCGACACTGGCCTCGCGGGATAGCCGCTCCCAGGCGGTGACCGGCACGGGTCGACCGTCGATGCCGAGGATGGCCCCCGAGGACAGCACCGCCATGACGGCGGTCCGGGCGAGGTCATGGTCGGGGAGGGCGAGCAGTGCCAGCAGGGTGCGCCCGGTGAGGGACTCTCCCAGTCGCCGGCCGGCTACGCCGTTGAACGGAACATCGGCAGCGGCGAGGTGCTGGTGGAGCAGTCGGGCGTAGCGGTCGTTGCCCGGGTGGGCGATCGCCATGCGATTGAACGCGATGCCGGCCCTCGCCCCGGCGAGCACCTCGCGAACCGCCAGCCGTGCCTCTTCGTCGGGGTCGGCGACCGAGCGCACCAGCAGGTGTGACGCAGTCACTGCAGGTGGTTCGGTGGGGAGTGTGCCGCCCAGTCGCCCGACCAGGTGGCGCAGGGGCGCATCGGCCTCGGCGTCGCCGGTGTGGGCGACGACGACGGCGACCGGGCCATTGGCCGCCAGTGCCTCGACGAGTGCGAGGCCCGACGCCGGGAGTCGGTCGGGGAGGTGGAGCACGACAGCGCCCAGCCCATGGAGTAGGGGGTGACCGGCGGCGACGGTGGCTGCAGCAGCCCGGTGCAGGTCGACCTCGTCGACGTAGCGGTCGGCCAGGCGGTCGTGGACTTCTCGATGCAGCCGCACCACCTCGGTGGCCCGCGGACCGGTGTCGGCCAGTGCCGTGAGGGCGTGGTCGTCAAGTTCGCGTAACTCGCGGTGGACCCGGACCAGCGCCCGCTCGGTGGCGGGATGGCGGGCGACCGGCCGCAGGAGGTCGGCCGACGCCGCGAGGACGGACCGCACTGCAGCACCCACGACGGGGTCGGTGACGCGGCGGCGCTCGCCGGGAAGCGAGGGCCCGGCCAGCAGGCGGGCCAGGCCCAGGACGGTCTCGAAGCGGACTGCGGCCAGCCCGGCGGGCGAGCCGGCGGCCAGCGTGCGCCGAGCGGAGACGCCCACGAGGTTCGACGGCACCACCACGGTGACGGGAGCCAGCGGGTCCCCGCCCTTGGCCATTGTGATGGCTTCGGCAAGTGCGGCGGTGGCGTGTGCCCCGTAGGCGGTGAAGGTGAAGGTCGTCTTCATGTCGGACCAAAGAGTAGGCGCCCCGTGTGACGGCCTACCCGGGTCGCACCCGCCTCGGTCCCACCCGACGTCCGGCGGTACGGTCCGGCATCATGAGCGATGACACCTCCGCCCCCGAACCGACGCTGACCGAGTACCCGGGCCACTGGGCCGCCGAGGACCCCGGCCGTCCCGCCATCGTCATGGCCGGTTCCGGCGAGACGATGACCTTCGGCGAACTCCACGAGCAGGCCTGTCGTATTGCCAACCTGTTCCACAGCCTCGGGCTGGGCTTCGGCGACCACATCGCCTTCTGCCTCGAGAACCGGATCGAGTTCCTGCCGCTGGCCTGGGGCGCCCACTACGCCGGCCTCCGCTACACGGCGGTTTCATCCCGGCTGACCGCCGAAGAGCTGGCCTACATCGTCGATGACTGCGGCGCCCGCGTGTTCGTCACCTCCCCCTACAAGGAGGACGTGCTGGCCGAGGTCACCGCTGCTACGCCGAACGTCGAGGTCCGCTTCTCGATCGGCGGTGAACTGCCCGACCACGCCCCCTTCGAGGACGCCGTCGCCGCCCAGTCCCCCGAGGCCGATCCCGACTGGGTGAGCGGCACCGACATGCTCTACTCGTCGGGCACCACCGGCCGGCCGAAGGGGGTCAAGCGGACGCTGGTCCCCGAGCCGCTCGGCACGGCCGGATCCATCTCGGCGATGGCGCAGTTCCTGTTCGGCTCGCAGCCGGGAGGCACCTACCTCTCGCCGGCGCCGCTGTACCACTCGGCGCCGCTGCGCTTCTGCATGGGGTACCTGGGCCTCGGCACCACCATCATCGTGATGGAGAAGTTCGACCCCGAGCAGTCCCTGGCCCTGATCGAGAGCCACGGTGTCACCGACAGCCAGTGGGTGCCCACCATGTTCGTGCGGATGCTCAAGCTCGACGAAGAGGTCCGCTCCCGGTACGACGTGTCGACGCTGCGGGCCGCCATCCACGCCGCCGCCCCCTGCCCGGTCGAGGTGAAGCGCCAGATGATCGACTGGTGGGGACCCGTGATCTACGAGTACTACGCCGGCACCGAGGGCACCGGTCTCACGTTCACGAACTCCGAGGACTGGCTGGCCCACCCGGGCACGGTCGGAAAGGCGCTGATGGGCGAGGTCGTCATCGTCGACGACGAGGGCAACGAACTCCCGGCCGACGAGGAGGGCGGCATCTACTTCCGCTCGGACATCAAGGTCGAGTACCACAACGACCCGGAGAAGACGGCCGCCGCCCGCCTGGGCGAGGACCTCTCGACCCTCGGCGACGTGGGCCGGCTCGACGAGGACGGGTTCCTCTACCTCACGGACCGCAAGGCGTACATGATCATCTCGGGTGGGGTGAACATCTATCCCCAGGAGACCGAGAACGTCCTCACGATGCACCCCTCGGTGTTCGACGTGGCGGTGTTCGGCGTGCCCAACGACGACTTCGGCGAGGAGGTCAAGGCGGTGGTCCAGCCGGCCGACGGCGCCGTCCCCGGCCCGGAGCTCGAACGCGAGTTGATCGCCTATTGCCGGTCGCACCTCGCCGACGTGAAGTGCCCCCGCAGCGTCGACTTCCGCGACGAACTGCCCCGCCACCCCACCGGCAAGCTCTACAAGCGCCTCCTCAAGGACGAGTACTGGCAGGACCGCAACGCCAACATCTGACCGGGTGTCGCTGCTACGTTGCCGCTCTCTGCAGAGGTTCTGAACGGCACGGGGGTCCGATGGGCATCGCCGAACTCGTCACCGACGAGCTGGTCGCCGCCTACTCGCGTGACGGCGCCGTCCGACTGCGGCAGGCGTTCGGACCCGAGTGGATCGCCACGCTGACGGCCGGCATCGAGCGCAACATCGCCGAGCCGTCCGACCGGGGCCGCTTCTGGGACCGGGACGCCGACGGGCGCACCACCTTCTACGACAGCCAGTCGTGGCTGCACACCCCGGAGTACCGCGACTTCGCCTTCCGCTCCGACGTGGCCGAGATCGCCGGGCGACTCATGGAGGTCGAGGCCGTCAACTTCTTCTTCGACGCCGTGTTCGTGCGCTCCGCCGGGACGCAGTTCCGCACGCCGTTCCACCAGGACGAGCCCTACTGGTCGGTCGAGGGGTTCGACGCCTGCTCGGCTTGGATGCCGCTGGTGCCCGTCGAGCGGGCCAGCGCCCTCGAGTTCGTGGCCGGGTCGCACCGCTGGGCGCAGAAGTTTCGCCAGGAGAACTTCGGGGCCCTCACCGGCGACGACCGGGACAGGGTGGAGTTCGACGACGGCACCGTGTCGTTTCCCGACATCGAGGGCAACCGGGACGCCTACGAGATCCTCGGATGGGCCATGGAGCCCGGTGACGTGTTGGTGTTCAATGCCCGGATCATCCATGGCGGGTCCGGCAACCTGGCCCCCGACTGGGACCTGAAGGTGTTCAACACCCAGTGGCTGGGTGACGACGTGCGGGTGCTGTTCCGCCCCGAGGGCATGGACCCCGACAACACGGCCGTCATGACCGAGGTGGGTCTGTCATCGGGCGACCGGATCGGCACCGACCTCTACCCGGAACTCTGGCGCCGGGAACTCATCCCGGCCTGAGGGCTGCCTGGTCAGCCGGCTTCCGAGTGGGTGACGGGCTGTTCGCCCATCCACTCGCGGAGCGTGTTCTTGAGCTTGGTCTGCTGGATGAACAGGTCGTGCTCGGGGCCGGCGTCGGTGGCCGCCTGTGGGGCCTTGAGGTAGAAGGACAGCCACTCCTGCACGCCGGCCTGTCCGGCCCGGTGGGCCAGGTCAAGGAACAGCGCCAGGTCCAGCACGATCGGGGCGGCGAGGATCGAGTCGCGGCATAGGAAGTCGACCTTGATCTGCATCGGGTAGCCCATCCATCCGAAGATGTCGATGGCGTCCCACCCTTCCTTGTTGTCGCCACGGGGTGGGTAGTAGTTGATGCGTACGACGTGGTCGATGTTGCCGTACAGGTCGGGGTACGACTCGGGCTGCAGGATCGTGTCGAGCACGCCGAGCTTCGAGACCTCCTTGGTCTTGAAGTTCTCGGGGTCGTCGAGCACCTCGCCGTCGCGGTTGCCGAGGATGTTGGTCGAGTACCAGCCGCGCAGGCCGAGCATCCGGGCCTTGAAGCCGGGCGCCAGCATCGTCTTCATGAGGGTCTGGCCGGTCTTGAAGTCCTTGCCGGCGATCGGCACGCCGAGGGTCGTGGCCAACTCGATCATGCACGGCAGGTCGACCGACAGGTTGGGGGCGCCGTTGGCGAACGGCACGTTGCTCATGAGGGCGGCGTATACGTAGATCTGGCTGGGCGAGATGTTCTCGTCGCCGGCGTGCAGGCCGGCCTCGAACGCCTGGACGGTGTCGTGGACGGCGCTGGGCTCCTGGTAGGCCTCGGTCGAGCCACACCACACCATGACCAGCCGGTCGCACTCGTTCTCGATGCGGAACCGCTCGATGTCGGCGATCAGCGCCTGGGCTTGCTCCCACTTGGAGGCGATCTGCTTGACGCGAACGCCGTCGAGCCTCTTGACCCAGCGCTGGTCGAACACGGCGTCCATGGCGACGATGCCCTCGAGTTCGGCCGACAGGGGGGCGAGGTCGCGTTCCTCGAGCACGCCGCAGGTGCGGGCGGCTTCGAGGACGTTGGCCGAGATCGGATCCCACCCGCCGAAGACGAGGTCGTCAAGGTCGGCGAGGGGGACGAACTCGCGGATTAGCGGGTTGCGGTCCTCGTCGCGGCCGCCGAGGCGGATGTGCGCCATCTGGCTGACCGAGCCGATCGGGGCGGTGAGTCCCTTGCGGGCGGCGACCACGCCGGCGATGAAGGTCGACGCAACGGCGCCGAGGCCGGGGGTGAGGACCCCGAGGCGGCCGGTGGCGGGCGCGATGTGGCGCGGGGATGAGGGAACAGCGTTTTCAGGCATCCTCAGAGACTAAGGGATGACGAAGCATTGCTGACTATGATTCAGAAACACTGAATCAATTTTAAGGCGAACCACATGGCCACTCGACGCGGTCTCCCCGTGCTCCCCAACCTCACCGTCCAGCAACTCGAGTACCTCGTGGCTGCTGCCGACGCCTCCACCCGGGCAGCTGCCGCTGCCGGCCTCGGCGTCAGCCCGTCGGCCCTCACCCAGGGCCTGGCCGAACTCGAACGCCGCGTGGGCCTGCCGCTGTTCGAGCGCCGCGGCCGTCAAACCCTCCTGCGCCCCGACGCCTCCGAGGTGCTCGCCCACGCCCGCCGGGTCGTCGCCGCAACCGGCGACCTGGCCCGCTGGGCCGGGGCCCGCCGCGCCGGCACCTCCGGCAGCGTGCGCCTCGGCGCCATCGACGCCGTCGCCGTCCACCACCGGGCAGCCGCCATCCGGGCCTTCCGTACCGGCCACCCCGACGTCGACCTCCACCTCACCGTGGCTCCCTCGGGCCCGCTGCTCGAATCGCTCGTGCGCGGCGACCTCGACGTGGCCGTCCTCGTCCAGCCGGCCGAAACCCCTTCCGGCATCGTCGCCGAACCGCTGCTCGACGAACCCCTCTTCGTCTACACCCCCGACGACGCCCACGTCGGTGCCCCGGCCACCTGGGGTCCCTGGGTGGCGTTTCCGTCCGGCTCGCACACCCGCAGCGTCATCGCCACGGCGCTGGCCAGCGCCGGAGCCCGCTTCGAGGTGGTTGCCGAGTCGAACCAGCCCGAGGTGCTGCGGGAGATGGTGCGCCTCGGACTCGGATGGGCGGTGTTGCCGGCCATCCAGGCCGAGCCCGGCGCCGAGCCGCTCGCCCCCGCCCGACCCGAGCCGCTCGCCGTCCGACGCCTGGTGCTCGCCCAACGGGCCGACGTCCCGCCCGACGCCGCCGTCGATGCCCTGGCCGAGGCGTTGCGATCCGACATCGCCGCCCCGTCGCGCACCACCATCGGCCGCTAGCCTTTCGACACCCGATCGACCACGAGAATTGAGCGCCCCGATGCCCTGGCCCTCCTCCCGCGACGACGAGCTGTTCGGTTACGTCGGCGACGAACTCGAGCGACAGAACACCACCCTCCAGCTCATCGCCTCTGAGAACTTCGCCTCGCCGGCGGTGCTCGAAGCCTCGGGCTCGGTACTCACCAACAAGTACGCCGAGGGATATCCCGGCAAGCGCTACTACGGCGGTAACGCCCACGTCGACGAGGTAGAGGACCTCGCCCGTGAGCGGGTCAAGGCCCTGTTCGGCGCCGACCACGCCAACGTGCAGCCGCACTCCGGCGCCAACGCCAACATGGCCGCCTACCAGGCGTTACTCGAGCACGGAGACACCGTGCTGGGCCTCAGCCTCGACCATGGCGGCCACCTCACCCACGGCTCGCCGGTCAACGCCAGCTCGATGCTCTACGAGTTCGTGTCGTATGGCCTCACCGCCAGCGACGAGCGCCTCGACATGGACGAGCTGCGCGACAAGGCCAAGGCCCACCGCCCGAAGCTGATCGTCGCCGGCGCCACCGCCTACTCCCGCACCATCGACGCCGCACCGTTCCGTGAGATCGCCGACGAGGTCGGGGCGATACTCATGTTCGACGCCGCCCACATCGCCGGCCTTATCGCCGGTGGCGTGCACCCCAACCCGGTGCCCTACTGCGACGTCGTCACCTTCACCACCCACAAGACCCTCCGCGGCCCCCGCGGTGGCTGCATCCTGAGCCGGGCCGAGTACGCCAAGGCGATCGACAAGGCCATCTTCCCGGGCACCCAGGGCGGACCGCTCGAGCACCACATCGCCGCCAAGGCCGTGGCGTTCCGTGAGGCGGCCGACCCGTCGTTCGCCGGCTACGCCCGCCAGATCGTCGCCAACGCCCAAGCCCTGGCCGAGGCACTCGCCTCCCACGGCTTCCGGCTGGTCTCCGGCGGTACCGACAACCACCTCATGCTGGTCGACCTGCGCACCTTCGACGAGGAGTGCACCGGGGCCGTTGCCCAGAACGTCCTCGACCGGGCGGGCATCACGCTCAACAAGAACACGGTGCCCGACGATCCCCGCTCGCCGTTCGTGACGAGCGGTGTCCGGATCGGCACCCCGTCGACCACCACCCAGGGCATGAAGGAGCCCGAGATGGCCGAGATCGCCGGGTTCATCGCCCGTACCCTGCGCGGCCGCGACGACGACTCGGTCGTCGAGGCGGTCCGGGCCGACGTCGCCGAACTGTGCGGCAAGTTCACGCCCTACGGCGGCTGAGCGTCCGATGAGGTCGACGGGGACGAACGGGACCGGAATCGGCACCTGATCCCATGCCCGCAGCGACCGCCTACCTGATCGTCGGAGTGGCAGCAGCGCTGACCACGGCTCTTGCCACCCCGGTCATCCGACGGGCAGCAGCAGGGGCCGGCCTGGTCGTCGCCCCCGACGAAAGGCACGTCCACGAGTACGCCATGCCCAACCTGGGCGGGCTCGCCATGCTGGCTGGACTTGTCGCTGGCCTGGCCGTCGCCTGGGGAGTCGGCGACTTCTCGGCGGTCTTCGCGACCCCCACGGAGATGATCGGACTGCTGGTCGCCGCGACGCTCGTCTGCGCCGTCGGCACGCTCGACGACGTCCGACCCGTGTCGGCCCCGGCCAAGGTGGCGGGCATGGTCGCCGCCGGCAGCGTGCTGTCGTTGGCCGGGGTTTCGCTGCTCGTCCTGCGCATCCCGTTCCTTGACCTGATCCTGCTGTCACCGGACCTGTCGGCGTTGTTCACCGTGGTGTGGGTCGTGCTCATCGCCAACGCCGTCAACCTCATCGACGGCCTCGACGGGCTGGCGACGGGCATCGTGGGCATCGCCGCCGCCACCTTCTTGCTCTACGCGGTGCGACTCGGCGACGCCGGCGTCCTCTTCGAGGGCAACCCCGGTGCCCTCCTGGCCGTGCTGATCCTCGGCATCTGCGTCGGCTTCCTGCCCCACAACATCCATCCGGCACGGATCATGATGGGAGACGGTGGCTCCATGTTGCTGGGCCTGTTGATGGCGGCATCAACGGTCTCCGTGGGCGGCCGCACCGACGCCCCCTTCTCGGGCCAGTCGTTCTTCTTCTTCGCCCCGCTGTTCATCCCGCTGTTCATCCTCGGGGTTCCGCTGTTCGACATGACCTTCGCCATCGTGCGCCGTATCGCCACCCGTGGGCTACGGGTCACACAGGCCGACAAGGACCACGTACACCACCGGATCATGAAACTGGGCCACGGACACCGTCGGGCGGTCTTCATCCTCTGGGCCTGGACGGCGCTGCTCTCGAGCTTCGTACTGTGGCCGACCTACACGGGCGAGGGCGACGCCATCGTGCCGACCGGCATTGCAGCCGTCTGCCTGCTGTTGTTCACGGTGCTGCACCCCCGGCTACGCACGGCCCGCCACCCCGTCTACCGGGAGGGCCGCCCGCGTCTTCGGACCGGAGCCCGTGGGGGAGCGGAAGCAGGGGGCGTCGACGAGGATGGATGAGCCCGCACACGGGTCGGATGTCACGCGGTCGCCGGGGACGAAGGGGTTGCCCTCCCGAGAGATAGAGAATATATTCACAAGCGCTGAGGGGGGCTTTCCGCTCCCGTCTCATGCACCCACGTCCTCCCCATCTCGTCAGAGGTCCACGTTGATGCAGCAGGCAGAAGCGCGCGAGTTGAAGCAGGGCTTCGGCGATGCCGCCGCGGCCGCCTTCGAGCTCGCCGTGACCCCCGCCATCTTCGGCGTGCTGGGCTGGCTCCTCGACCGCACGATCGGTACCTCCCCGGTGTTCACGGTCGCCTTCGTGCTGGTCACCGCCTGCTACTCCGTGTGGAAGTTGGCCCGCGGCTACCGCATCAACCTCGACCGCGAGGCCGCCTCCCGCCGCGAGGCCTGGCAGGCCCGGGGACCGCTGGTCCCATGAGAGCCGTGACCGGGCACCCCGACGTTGCGCTGCCCGCCGAGGGCCCCGAACGCGAGATCGCCCGCGACCTCGCTCGACGCGCCGCCTGGGTGTCGCCGGCCTTCGTCGCCCTCGGAGCCGTCATCGGCGGTGTCAATGGCGCCGTGTCCGCCGGGCTGGCGCTACTGCTCGTCGCCGGTAACTTCCTCCTCGGTGCCGCCATCATCGGACGCGCCGTCTCCATCTCGCTCAACGCCCTCTACGGAGCCGTGCTGCTCGGCTACGTCGTCCGACTCGGCCTGC
>Ga0114993_10003453_pt1 | contig 16372 bp, 10 predicted proteins | sample ArcticOcean_MG_C_FD_87042 | JGI IMG/M metagenome (GOLD analysis project Ga0114993, IMG submission 87042) | Marine microbial communities from western Arctic Ocean - ArcticOcean_MG_CB2_150 | ecosystem: Environmental > Aquatic > Marine > Oceanic | place: Arctic Ocean: Canada Basin | collected...
AAAGTTTACTGCTGATGCCTCAAAATGTTGATATCTCCAAGTTACATCGAATGTTTCAATATCTCCGGCAGCAGCTGTGGTCAACTCTATAGAAGTAACACTAGTTGGCCAAGCACTTTTAAATACATATCTTTTTAGAACTGTATCATCACGATCTAAATGTTCTACTTCCATATCAGTTTGATATTCAGCAGGAGAAACAACACCTTGGGCACTGGCAGCATCATTAATACCGTTAACCCATTTTTCCATCGCATTACGAATCATAAAGTCCGTATCGTTCATGAAAGTTGTGTTCCAAGTTTCAGCAGTTGTTCTATCTCCAGCAATATATATTTCTCTTCCTCTAAATGGTATTGCAATTTCACTCAATGTTGATGCAGGAAGGCTTGAACTTCTTACCAGAAAAGATGTTCTACCAACATCAAATGGACTGATATTAATGCCGGTAGGTGGTGTAATTATTACTTTAAATTGGTTAGCGCGAGCGCCACCACCAATTAGATTAGCTTTAAAGTCATCGATCATCGCCATGATTAACCTCCTACCTCACTAAACGATACACCAGTTCGCACTGCTACAAAGTTTAGTGTTATGAAGTTAATTGCTCTAGCGGGTTTAATGTAGATATCTCCAATAAACTCGTTTCGGTCAATAACCTCACCTGTGTTGTTTGTACTGTCGCATACAACCTTGAAGTCGAAGATACCTCGGCGTCCCTGTACATCTCGCAAGAAAGGTTCAACCATATTACGGAACTGAGCCCGTGTAAACTCATCATTGAACTCAAAGAGCATGTACTTAGCAGCAGTTGCGATTGCTTTTTCAAGAACCAAGAACAACCTACGCACATTAATTCGATCAAACGCACTTGGTTTATCAAGAGCAGTCTTATCACCAAAGAGTGTTACGCCCTGGCCAGGGAAGTTAACAACGGGGTTAACCCTTGCCTGATAAAGAATATCTCTTGCTGCCTTATCTGGATTGAAGGACAATTTAATTGCACCTCTTACATTACCCCGATTATAACCAGCAGGTGAGAACCAAGGATCAGCAACACCATCTGTGTATGCACAAAGTCCAGCAATATCGCCGTTCAAAGGCACCATGCGATATACATCATTATATTTGTCATACATATATTTGTATCCGCTATCGTAAACCATGTAAGATGATGCAGGGCAAAGATCATATGCGGTCTTTACATTATTAACTGCTCTAGCAGAAGTTGCTGAAGAAGTTGCAACACCAACCGTTGCAGAGCGATATGGAGAAACAAATCCCACACAATCCTTACGACTATCAACAAGAGCTGTAATCATAGTTACATGAGTATCTTGAGTAGCAGCTGTATCACCAGCTCCACCACCCTTACCACCAATTACAAGATTGATGTCATGTAATTCTGTGTCTGCAAACTTGTCATATGCAAGTTCCAGTTCACCAGCAGTCGGAGCAAGATCATCTGTTCCGCCTGAAAGAGAATCAATTGTCGTTGGTATAACTGAAGTATAAGCAGTAGTTGTATTTGTACCCCAGTTTGAACCAGCAGTTATATGATCCGTCCAGTAAATGTAATTTGATTTTCTGAAAATTACGTCTGGATAGTAATTACTACTACCCTGAGCATCTCTAGCAACTGAACTTTTTGACACACTTGCATAGGTTTCTAGAACACTAGAACCTCTCTGACCTTTAACATCAGCATCGTATCCAGTAATATCGCCAGTTGTATCATAAACAACAATATGCATTTCATCACCAGTACCACGGCCATTATCGGTGGCCCATTGAGAAGTGCCAGGCGCATTTGGAAACAAGTCATGATATTTCCATTTACGTCTGATGTATGAATTATCTGGAATGACATTTTGTAGACCAGCACCGTTTGGATCATCTTTTAGACGAATTGTTAAAGTGTCAGTTGAGATTGAAACAACATCATATTCGTTAAATTCATCAACTGGAACTGTACCAGATGAATCGGAAAAGAATGAAATTAAATCACCTACGTTAAATGCGTTGCCAGACAAGTCTGCGTCATCAACTTCAACTGTTGTTGCACCGGCAGAATCTTCTCCAACAGTCAAGTTGGAGCCAGATAATACTTGTTCAAATGAAGTTGCAGTCGCACAAATTTGAACACCAATTGAGTTGCCCCAAGTACCAGCAGTACGAGCAGCCCACTCACCGTGAGAGCCTTGTCCTGTACTGAAAGACGCTTCATAATGATCTTCATCACGAATGAGAATACCGCTGTCTGCACCAGCATTAAGTGTGCCGGATTCGCAACGAACTACTTTAAGATGGTCTGAATACTGCAAGAAATTTGCAGCAGCAAACCAATTTTCAAACTGATTACTAGTTGTCTTGGGTTTACCAAAAATAGCAATCAATTCTTCTTCTGAGCTGACTGATGTTACAGAGGATATTGGACCCTTTTCAAATGCACTTGCAATCGCACCAATAGTGGTTTGAACTGAAGGAATTACATTTGTAAGGTCAATTTCTCTGACATGTACGCCAGGTGAAACTAAAAAGCTCATGTTCTTACTCCTTAATTTAAGAGTGTTTTTTTGTTATTGCAATAATATTTATAAAAAACTAATCTTTAAAAACTGTTTTTATAAGTGTTATAACATATAAATAATTTCATGACAAATGCACATTATGAAAAATATAAAGACACAATCAAAAAGGTAGCTCGTAGAAATTATCGAAAAAGAATCATTCTACTTAACGAATTCTTATCAGATAAGTCATGTAACCATTGTGGAGAGAGTGAAACTATATGTCTCAAATTCTATCCTCACGATTCAGAAGTACGAAAATTAACAAAGAGAGTTGGCACTAATGATAAAAGTCGTAAAGAAATATTTTATTTAGTAGACAACTCAACAATATTGTGCTCAAATTGTTGGATCAAGGCAGATAATGATTTAATTGAATTTATTTAGTTTTTTACCAGTTTGAACCGTAGTCTCGTATCACTGGATTCCATCTTGTACCATATTCATCTATAACTTCTCCAATATTTTCATCTTCTAACCCAGTAACAACAAATCCAAATGGCGCCATATCCTGTTCTAGAGCGTCTTGTTGTTCTCTCATCATGGTTTGTCGTACATCCATATCAGTTAATTCTTTAAAATATGTCTGATCAGAAGTCCATGCAAATAAGAATAAACATGCAACTAAATCATCAGTACAACCCTCATCAGCTTCAAAAGAGTGGCCCTTCACAATATATGTGGATAATTCACTAATAATATCTAAATCTTCTATTATTAACTTGTTATCTTCTATTAATTGTTTAAGATTAGAACAACCAATTTTTTTTACTGCTTTGGTAGTTCTTACTCCTAATTGCGCTCGGCCACCTGAGAACCCCCCTCCAAGGACTTGTCCCGCCCGTCCACGCATAGAAGCCATAATAAGGTTGTCATACTCCAAGTCAAACTGCATAGTAGTTGCAACCTGTTCACCAATGTCATTTATTTCTATAAGTACAAATGCTTGATTATATGCTCGTGCAATATCATATATTTTAGAAGGAAACAATAGTGGTTTTATCTCATTGTCTCTATATTTTGCAACAATTCTATAAGGCATTTCCGATACATCAAATACAACAAATGCAGAATAATCATTTGATGTTCCACGGGAAACATCGGCTGTCAATAGATAAGTATGTCCTTCCTGTGGTTTTACATACAAATCTAAACCAGCATTAGATTGCCTGGGATTTATATATGTCATTGTTCTTAACTTTTGTGGTGTAATTAATGTATCAATAGACCCAAGAAACTCACACTCAAACTCTGTATTGAACTGTGATACTGAAGTATTTTTAATTGTTTCTTCTTTCCATGCTTCATCCCGGCCTGGAATTTCACTCCAATGCACCTCAATAGGAATATATGAGTTTCTTTCATTCTCTGCATCAGTCCACAACTTATAGAACATATTCATACCGTGTGGTGTAGAAACAATCATCACTTTAGTTGTCGTACCAGAACTTATTGTAGGATAAACTGAACTAAAAAACTGTTCGGCAACATTTGCTGGGACGTAGGCAAATTCATCCAAAAAGATAATGTTGTAAGACCCACCACGAACAGCGCTTGCAGAAGTAGAAGATGCCAATATTTTACTGCCATTTTCTAACTCCAAACTTCCTTTGTTCCATGTCATTACTCCCTGCTGTAACCACTTGGGTAAATTCTCATATGCAAGTTGCAACCGACCAAGCAAATCTCTTGCAGTTGCAGCCTTGTTTGCAAGAATTGCTACGTTCACTGATGGATTGAATAAAACATAATGCAACAAATACGCTATGATAGTAGTGGATTTTCCAGATTGTCTAGGAAGTTTACAGATAGTAAACCGATTATTATGAAATGTCCCTATCATTTCCTTCTGAAAATCGTAAAGCTTAAATGGAATAAGGCCTAGGTCTAAAGAAATAATTTTAATATATTCCTGTATGAAATGCAGGGGATCATTCATACACTTAGTATATTCCTTGACCTCTTCCTGAGTCCACTCTTGAGCAACATTGGCTTTCTTTAGATTAGGATTTCCTAAGTATGTTTCCATTCTCAGCCACTTTCATCCTTTAATTTATCCTTTAACATAGTTTGAAGTTCTTTAGTAGAGCCAACGAACAATGCGTTTGTTACGCTCTTCGGTGCATTACTTGGCACCTCTTTTAACCTACGCATTTTCTCTTGCAAATCACCTAATTTTTCAGTTACCTCTGCTACCTGTTTGATAAGATTTCCAGCCACCTCATACGTTCTGGGATGCTCACTTTCTTTTGCAAGCTCAAGTATTCCATCTATTGCAGCTGAACCTTTTTCAACCAAATTGTAAAAGTTTTCCCTTTGGTATTCATAGTCTTTTTCTATATCATCCCCACCCTCAATCTTATAGGGTACAACCTCAGAATTATCAGGTATAATCTTAGGAACAATTTTATCTATAACACCAAGCTCTTTGTCAATTCTTAATCTAGAATCTTTCGTCATCATGATTTATTATCATCTTCACCTGTCTCTGGATTATAACCCTGAGCATCTTGATAGAACGATGTAGTTTCACTAAATCCAAAATCATCATCAGCATCAGCAGTTGAAGGTTTCGGAGTAACTTTATATCTTTGCTCACGTTTTGGTGATTTATCTGGCAAGTCTGTATACTGATCAACTTGCACAGTTTTAATAACTTTAGCAGAAGTTACTGGTCCGTATAGATAAAATTTAGTAGTAAATGATAACGTATATATTAATGCTCTACGAGTAGTAAAATCACCGTCATAGCTATCTTCATATCCAATACCGCCCAAAACAATAGGAATATCTCTAGTGATACCCATATCAGCCATATCATTAATAGTTAATGCATAATCTGGTTGAAAGTAAGGAAGTATTTGCTCTACAATTTGCAGAGCATCATCAGATTGTTTTGCCATAACATATAATTCAAATTCAAGATTATATGGAACAGGCATATACTGTGTGTCTAATTGTTTTGTATTTGCTCCCTTTACTTTCTTAAATCGTTGAACTCTACTCATTTTTCGAGCAGAATCATATGAAAGATTTTTAATTTCAAAACCAATTCTAGGAAGAGTAATTGCAACCTGTTTTGTCAAATCTGCATCTTCACGCAACCGCACAAGAAACTTCTCTCTTGGTCCATACGCAAGAGGAACCTTCATGGTTTGTGTTATTGTTCCAGAATTGTCTTTACGAACAAGCTGAATATCATTAAACATCGTACCGAAAGCAACAACAATGTTTCGTATTGTTTCGTGATAAAATTGTTGTCCTAACATTATGAACTACTCCCTACATCGCCAAATGGATTTGATTCACTGAAGTCCAAAACTGTTCTACTCTTAATTTCAAACATTTCATTTTGAGCTGTCTTGTCTTGATCAAAGTCTCCTACTATATAGTCCTCCTGTATCAGATATGCATCATCACCCGTGTCAGCAGGCCTTTCCAGAAGTATACTCTCACCAACAGAAGTGCTATCACTTTCACCAACTATATTATCACCATCTGTTTCTTCAAGTAACAATCCAGAAGCAACATCGTCATCAGTACCATATTCCAATTGAATATCTTCATTGACAGCAGAAGATTGTTCCAGAGTAAACTGGTAGATAAGTGCGCTTTGTGTTTGTTCACTTTCAATCGCATCAATATCTGAAATACCAGTATCAATAATTTCAGAACTGTAATCGTACAAACGGCATCTCATCTTATAGACAGGATTATTATCTAACTGATAAAATGGCTCATCGTGATCCACAAAATTTATTTGGAACATCTTATCCAAAACTGGATGATAAATTACATCACCCTCTTGTGGTCGATCAGAGTCCGTTGCAGCTGTATCTAAAACAATATAAAACTCATTACCACTTTCTTCAGATAATATTCTTCCTTCATTATCGTTTTCTAAAACTACCTTCTCACCACTTTCATCAAAGATAAAACTTTTTGTAACTGTACTTAATGTTGATGATAATGATGATTGATCTATGGTTCCAGCTTCTAATTGTATTGAACCACCAGAACTAGTATCTGTTCCATCTTGAATTTGTATCTGTCTATCTAATTCTTGAAAACGAGACTTATTTACAACAAAGGTTGCTTCACTTAAATTCTGCAAACCAAACTGATTCATTAATTCTTTTTCACCAGCAAATCCACCATCAGCATCTTCCATATACATTTCTATGGGATGTTGTGTTCTAAATTTAGAAAGAGAATCTTCTCCCCATACTGTATCTTCTGCCACAAGATCACGATCCATATAGTAAACGTCATGGCCATAAATCTGTATAGCCTCTTTTATTAGGTCACTATATAAATTTCTTTCTGTTGCAATGGAATGAAGATTGCTTGTATGAAATGCTGTATTAACTGCCATGAGTTATCCTATCATATAATTTATTGGCAGTTCAAATGCAAGTTGAATTAGTTCCTCAAGTTTGTTTTGTTCTTCTAATGCTTGAGTATAAAGCTGTTCACCATTCATGGTAACTCCACCAAGCATAGTTACACCATTAAACTTACTGAGATTTGCTCCCCATTGTTTTTTGAGAAGAGCAGTTGTGTATCGTTTTAAATAAATGTCATCGTAAATATCTGTGTATGAAGTGGGGTCAAGTTTACGATAACATTCAATAATAATATAGTCAACATCAGCTGTCACATCATTTTCCCAATCCATGTCAACATAAAGACGATTCTGGTGTTGATTAAAACGAATAGGAGTTTCACCGATAAGAATATGTTCTAGAAAATCAAGATTTTGCATAGTCATTTCGTATTGAATGACGGATGTTGAAGAGAAATCAAATAAATCATTCAATCGCAATTGATAACGAATATCGAACATATTACCACCACCACCTGTATCAGTAAATGGAAATACTTGCACTACAGACACAACAGAACTTGGAATTGGAATAAAGTTCTTTCCTTCTTTCCAAGTTGCGGTGATTGAACTATCAGCAGTATCAGTTGCAGTAGTCGAGGCGTCAGAACGAGCTCTAGTTACTTCATCAGAAGTAATTAGATGTTTCAGATACATTTTCTCAATACCATCGTAATGATATTGAGCAAAATATTGAAGTGCTTCATCTAGACGATCATCAGCTTGATCATCGGATACGTTAATATCAATAACTCCAAACCCTAGAGCTCTGAGACAGTAACTTTTTAATGTAGCTTTTGTTGAAGGCGTTGCCATACTATCTTCCTTTTCTACATATTTATATGTAAACTAACCTCAGTAATTGCCCCCCAAGTTAAGAATGACTAATCAATAGTTCTTTTAGAAGGTGTTTAATCTCATGCATTTCTGATTTGAGATGATTTATTTCTCTAGTTGTATCTCGTATTTCATCTCTTTGTCTTTGTGCAGATGCAGCACGTTTTTTTGCCTGTTCATATGCATCTACGTTACGATTAATAATAGCATGAGATTTAGTATCTCTTACTAAATCAGAATGGCCCTCGACCTTCTTGTATACTCTCTCCATTCTATGTTCCTAATGCTATAGCCCTCAATGCTCTAATTCTAGGTGGTTCTGCACAGTTAGTTCCCTGCATAATAATTTTAATCTGAAAAGATATGTACTCTTGCAAAGCATTACCAACACCTTCATCAGTTACACCAGCGGTATACTCGTATTCATGAAAATCATTAATAGAAGCAGATGCTGTTATAGGCGCATCAGGAGAACCATCATCATTAAAATAAGTATAACCCAAATTATCAAAATCTTCAGATTCATCAATCGGCAAAATTTTATACATCACTTTAATGTCATTTGTAGATGGACGGTGAGCAGCAAATAAAAGTTTTATTCCTGATGCTAAATTATCCAATGTGACTTGTTTTGTGATATAAATTGCAGCATTTTCATCACCCTCTGCAGCAAGAGAACCAACATGACCAGAGGTGGGATACACATCAGATGACGAATCTATATTATTAATTCTATTTGCAACTGCAATCATAGATGTTCTACCAAGATCAATAATAGGAGAAATTCTTGGTGTATCTGTTTTCATTGTAATTTGAGTTTCAAATGACCTTAGTGAAGATAATTCATTTGTCTCATTAATCGCTGAACATACCATATAAGGAACTTCAAACTTATAATTATCATTTAATGGAAATTTAATTGTCGGAACAAGTTCATCATCACGGGTATTTTCAAACGAGGTTTGACTACCTGATGGACTTGTCGCTCTAACCACCAAAGCTTCAGCGGCAAGAGAAGTGCCGGGCATTTCCAATATACCAATAAGTGTTGAAAACACATCCATTATTGCATTTTCTGTTGCAACTACAACTGTACCACCAATTGAAGATAAACTACCTGCTCCATCTACAACAGCTGTTGTAGATGAACTCAAAGTATAACTATCAATTTCTAGATTTGCAATTGAAGTATGAGTCTTATTAATTTCTGTAAACGGTACTTTATGTGCCTGATAAAGTTCTACTGTCGCACCAGAAGCATGTTCTGCAGCAGTTGTACCATCCACTGCCCTAGAAAGACCTGATACAGCATTAGTACTAATGGTGGTATATGTTAAAATCTCATCATCAATTTTAATATACCACAGATTATTGGCTAGTTTTGAATATATTCCAGAAGTATCATCAAAATTAGTTCCACTGGTTAATGTCAAAGTAGTTGTTGTGGAATTAATTGTACCATTCAAAGTTGTTGTCGCTGGTGACTTGAGTCCAGAAATTGTCACATTATTACTTGTAGCATACATATGATGGTTGGGATGATTAACTTTTATCGTAGTACTAGCATCGGTAATGATAAGTGGGTCTGTACCTAAAGTTTGTGTTGGAACATCATCATTCGTTAGTGCTAAAACACCAGCAGTGGTAGAAAATTCAGCAGCTTTCACAGTGAACTTTGCATCTTCCATTGGACTCATTGACCATCCACGATTATTACCAGACTTAAATAGAAGACCAACATGAGGTTGTTCAGATATAGTTCGTTCACTACCAACATCAGTTTCACCCATTCGGGAAATCCAAATCTTATGACTATATGAATTTGTCATTACAACAATACAGTATTCAGTTTCAGCTTCTACATAAACTGGTGAAGGAAATGTATATGTTGTTGCTGTAGCAGCAGTATCAGAAATGTTAATATCTGCTGGATTTTTTACTACTCGACCAAAGGGTAAAACCTTAGGGCCGGGAAATCCATTTACAACATTTCTTATCTCTACAGTTACAGGGAGAACATCATCCTTTGCTTGGTGATAAAAATCAACTGAAGTGATAAATCTTCCACTACCTGAAGCGTCACCTTCCATCATAAATGTTTGAGCTAACGGATCGTCGCCGCCGCCAGGTCCGCCAGGTCCGCCGCCGCCGTTACCACCGGCGGCGCCGCCTGGTGCGCCCTGGCCGCCAGTGAAGACAGCTGCGATTTGACGAGCTCGCGTTGCCGCAGCGGACCTGGCGGCGGCGGCGGCGGCGGCCGCTGCTTGGGCGGCCGCAATTGCTGCTTGTTCATCATTCCAATTACCTGTTGCTCGCCGAACATCATTTGCTGTAACAGTATTAAAAGAAGTTTCTTGTGATACACCAATTCTCGTAACAGTAGCATTTCTTGTTGCAATAATCGTTTCTTGCTCTGTTTCCAACATTCCAATTGCAGAATATATTGCAGTTCCAGCTGTGCCCGGGCGCTGTTCTGTATTAACTACGCCATTATAGTCACTTGAAGTAAGTCTAAACTCAATATCTCCCGTAGTAAATCGAGGATTACCATCAACATTTGGATCAGGTATTAGAAATGTTCCTTCTACTTTACCTGTCGCAGTTGTAACCAAAGGACTCTCAGCTATTGGTGTCGCATCAGTAGTATAATCTGTACTTGCAGGCGTAACATGAGAAATAACATCAGTTTTATTAAAGAACGAATATAATCTAGTGTTAGGTTTAAAATTTTCACCCGTGAAAGCTATACTTCTTGAACGAACAATTGGAATAGCTGTTGTTGAAACAACTCTGAACCCTTGTGATTCTCTGTCAACCCTAAGTGCAACTTGAGTATTAACACCAGTTCTCGTTTGATCTGTTCTCACCGTTTCCGTAGTTCTTGTTACGTCAAATCTATCGGGCGAAAATTGTATTCCACCTTCTGTCCAATTATCAGTTCGTGTTTCAACAACACCAGACCATTGAGTTTGCCAAGAATTCCAAATAGAACCAAGATTGTTTGCTTCTTGAGCTAAAACTGAGTCATAATCACCTTCTTCATTAATTACTAGTTCTGGTATAATTTCAGTTTCAAACCATGTATCAGATTCTGGCGATAATATTATAGTTCCCACCCATTGAGATGTTATAATTGGCCTAATCTTTTCTGTTCTCGTAGCATAAGGTTGTTCTGTTAATGTTACTTCTGTGTATGGCAGAGTAATTAGATCACCAGTTTTCTGATAGCCAGCTGCAGTTCTTGCCGCATCAGTTGAAACTGATTCTATTAAATCAATAGCTTTTGCTTTATGTTTTGGACGCAATTGACCAAGTTCAAAATCCATAGAATTTTTATAATCTCTATGTACAGTATCACCAATACGATGTCCTTTAAAATTATCAACAACAAAACCAGATTTAAATCGGTTCAATCCGTTAGCATCAGTGACTTCAAAACTTTCAGCATCTCTTTCCAGTAAACTTAACGCTGTATAATACTCAACATGATCTAATCTTTTAGCAAGTTTGCCAATGTCCTTCATAGTATATCTTTGATGCTTTACTTTTCTTATCGACGCATTTCTTGGTAGGAAAGTATATGCCGGAATAAACATAGTAGCCATTAACATACAATTGTCTGGAACTTTCGGCAATAGTGGATTTTCAGCACTTCGACCTTCAATTATATTAAAATCTCCCTTGTTATTTAAAATCAAAGATGCAAATTTAGGAAGATAATATTCAAAATCTGCTTGAATGAAAGAGCCTGGTTTTGGAGTATCTACAGTCGTACCGCCGGTTCCTCCAAATGTCCTACTATAAAAATTAAAGGATTGTCCTGTTATTTCATCAACCGTTGACAGCGTTGCAGATGCGCCTGTAACATCATCCACTCTTGGACGAAAATCATAACAATCATATAACGGAAAATTACCTGATGGTTCTGCTTCATCTACATCAATCTTTGAAGCAGTATATATTGGAATATCATCATATTCCATTTGTTTTGCAATATCACTATAAGAGTCAACCGTAAACATATCTCCAGCACCATGCTCAAGATAATCATAAACCACAAGAAGTCTTCCTATAGGTGCTGCTTGATTCCTCTTTCTTACAATTCTTGCAATATCGTAATAGTTATCACGCTGACCTGTATCAAGTAAATATTTTGAGGTAATTGTAATATCACCATCAGTTGTTGCTGTAACTGTCGCTGTTGCTTCAGAACTTGTCCCTGTAATTGTCTCAGTAGTAAAAGAAAAACTATTTGTTGAAACAAAACTCATAGGACTAGATGTGCTAATAATTCTACCAGTAGCACCACTTGTACCGCCTGTAATCTTTTCGCCTCTAGTAAATGTCCCTGTTATTGTAGTCAAAGTCAAAGTAGGTGCAACCGCATCGGTAGAAGTATCTTGTGAATCAAAAACACCAACTAACTTAAATGCATCAGCCCGACCTAAAGAAATGTCTCTATCCATTGGTCGAGTACCATATGCATCAGTTGTGCCGATAGTGACCTTCATCTGTTTCATAAGTTTAGTTGTTTTATTTTTCTGTGTTACACTTGTTTTGAGAATAGTTGCAGTAAGTTTAACTTTTGCAGCACTACCCAAAACAGTTGAATCAGTAATCGTAAGAGAGGCTGTTCCTGTCCCACTTTCTGTATCAGCAATACTAACAAGTTGGCCAGCGACTCCAGTACCACCACCAGCAGTAAGAATTGACATTACATAATCTTTTTCAGTATGTGTCACAAAAGTTTCGTTTGTACTCGCATTAAATGTAACAATACCAGAAGCATTAGTTGTACCAATAAACTGTCTACGAACAGTATATTGTGTATCAGTTGCCCCAGAATTATTAGTGGTTAAAAGAGTTTTAACAACTGATTTTGGAAGTTTTTCTAACGCATTATTTTTCTCAGGATCAACAAGTCTTGGAATTAATGAATTTTCCATAATAATTCCACCAGAAGGATCATCGTCACCTACATCCTGAGTAAAAGTATTATTTGCATTAGCACCACCAGCATCTGTTCCGTCTAATGTCAGATTATTAATAATATTTGCTCTTCGCTGCGGGGTTTCTTGAATTAAATCTGCCGTGAAATTTTGTGCAGCAGCGGAGGCATCTACCATAACCATAGAACGAACTTGTTCAAAAGTCCTTGTATCATCAGCATTAGAACCACCAACAGAAGCCAATGTCAAATCAGTATTGCTCGAATCTTCTACAATTGAACTAGTTTCAGCAGAATCAGAAGCTTCAAATTTTTCTCCGTTAGAAAATCTACCAGAAGTTTTAATTACAGTTATTTTTGTTCCAGATGTAGTAGCAATATTATTTACAACATAACCTGTAGCACCAGAATCAACACCAGTTATTTTTATACCACCAGTTGCAAAATTAGCAATCAAAGTTGGACTTGGCGTACCACTAAGAGTAAGAGTAGTAAACATTTTGATATCAAAAAGATAAATCTTATATCTTGCATCATCAGTACCTATAGTACCAGAGTCATAATCTATAGCTCTGGCCCTACATTGGCCAATGGGTTCGGGTGAAAGTCCACCAGAAATAGGAACCGCACCATCAGTAGTTATAAAATGATCATACAAACTTATAGTTTTGTATGCGGTTGTCTCACCAGATATTGCAGTTATATCTGGTGTACCGTAAACATTATTAATAACTGTGTAATTTCCTAATTCAAATGTTGTAATACCAGCATTAACATTTTCTACATCTCTTGATTTATTAATGTCTTTAAATGTTGGGGCTATTTTTTCAATCTCATAACCCTTAACTAAAGCTTTACCAGTTGATATCTGACATGCTAACAATGCATTACTAGAAATATTTCCATCATCTGTCGTTGCACCAGAAGTATATACACCAACATTTTTATTTAATGTTGTACTTTCCTTCATTACAATTTGAAATGGTCGAACAGTATAATCTCCAGACTCGTCATAAGTCCTTCTAGCAAGAGTTTCTTCTAAAATACTATATTCAGAATTACGAGTTATAGATTGTATAACGCTGTTATTAAATGCAGTTAATTCAATAAAATTACTATCTGCTGTAGCACCATAATCTAATTTTTTTAATGCCAAAGAAATCTGTAAACGATGAGCACCCTTAGCAGCATAATTTGTTGAACCTGTAGCATTATCCAAAAGACTTGATTGATCTTCTGGTGTAACCAAAGTTTCAGTAACCGCAAACCCACAACGAAAACTTTGACTTGGATCATATTTGCTAATAACTATTCTTTCTTCTGAACATTCTACAAAATGACCACGAATAAAATAAACACCAGCTTGAACATCAACAGCAACACCGGCCCCAGCTGCGGGTCCAGTAGAACTCCTATATTGTGCCAAAGTTACGGTACTATCTGTAACACTAAATGAAGAAGTATATGTTGTTGCAGAAGCAATACTAGTATCGTATGATGTAGTATGTGTTATACCAGCATTTGCAGATATATTTTCTCCATCTAGGAAAGCCTTTTCTTCTCCATCAGTACCAGTTTTAATATATTTTAAAAATAAAGTTGGTTGATCTGTGGTTGACGCAACATCATATCCAACTACTTCAGCAGTAACACCACTTGTAGCACCTGTAATAATAACAGGAGTTGTAGCACTATAATACTGTGATGGATCAACTGTTTCAGTAGCAAATGTTGAAGCAAGTTTCAGAGAATGATAATTGGGGAAAACACTGACCGCGCCAGGTATAACTATACTACCTTCTTTGAACATATGTTCACCAAATCTTGCAATTTGGTTTTGAAGTGCAGATTGTAACTGTGTAAGCTCTCTCGCCTGAATTGCAAACCCAGGCCGAAAAAGAGATTTTACATAATTCTTAGATGAATCAAAGTCATCATAATATGGTGCTACATTAAGGTCTGTTTTTTGAACCATATTTTAAAACTCCACGATAATTTTTATATCTTCTGTCTGATCTGTTGCCCGACTGATAGGTTTTCTATTTTCCTGATAAACTATATTACCGCTATCAGGTTGTAGTTCTGGATTTGCATACCCATTCGAAAATGTGATAGTATTGGAATTTGCAAGAGTTACAGCGGTATCGGCCGTTGCATCAGGTGTTCCAGCTGCAGATGAACTTGCTCCTGTTACTGCATTAACACCAGAGAAGGCAACATAAGCACCAGTTGTACTATTGGTTCCGTAATCACCATATCTTTCCTGATGATAATAAAGAATTGAAAGTGTACTGTCCCACTCTATTACTTTACCTATCGCACCAGTAGATGCTTGAGATATTTTTTCATCAGCAGTAAATGTTCCAGATACAGAAGTTAGCTTTAATGCATAAGTCTGACGATACGTTGTTGACGATGCAACTGTTGAAGTACCATAAGTTGTTGGATCAGTAATAATAGCAATGTTTCTAAAGTCGTTTCCAGCAAGAACATCATCAGCCTCTGCACCAGTAAGTGTAGCTCTCATCATAACATAATGTCCACCCAACTCATTAACTGCATCGTTTCCATGGCCCTCTTTAGGACTAATTACAACAGCTACTGCGCCGCCGGTTCCACTTCCCATAGAAGAAACGCTTGAAAGGTCTGAATCTGAGAAGGTATAACTTGAACCAAGATTAACAGTTCCGTATGTGTATGCAGCACCAGCAGAATTAATTGTAGTATCCGTACCAGCAGTCAAACCAAAAGAAACAATTGCCCCACCACTTACAGTAATTCTTACAACTGCACCAGATGATGTACCTTGACTAGTTCCATCTCCGTATACTGCTGCATAATATGTTCCATTTGTATAACTAGAACCAGCAGTAACAACCAGACTTTCAATTGCACCATCCGTTGCAGCTGCACTTACGGTACTGTCTGTCGTAACAGGCATGAAATCTGCCGTAAGAAACTTATTTGAATTAGATGCACTAATTGTGTACATGTATTTAAGTGTATATCCACCCAAAACAAATGTTGAAGTTGATGTGGAAGTTGGTTCTGAACCAGAGTATGCTGTTCCAGCATTATTGTCTATGACTTTATAAACCCTGTTATCAGAGGTTCTAAAATAAAATGTAGAATCATATATATTTGACGCACCTGATGTCGTAGTATTAGAAGAACTTACATTATGTTCATACATATCATATGTCGTACTGTTTGCCCAATCTCTACGGGGAATCGCATAATTAATTTCAGTAGAAGCAATCTTTTTTGATGCAATCGTTTGATCCCATGTATAGAATTCCGTAGCAACGTCATCAGCTGGAGTAGGTGGTGAATCATCTGAACCACCAGAAGTTCCTGATGTAAAAGGAACAGATTTTCCAATCATTAGATAATAGACATTTGCTGACGCTTCGCTAAATGACTCGTAGAATTGAGTCGCATTGTGTTTTCTAAATTTTTCTGTTATGATTGCTGCCATTATTCGATTCCTCTAATATGTATTAGTATTTATACACCTCAACTGACTATGCGCTATGATTGCTTCGTCTCGTTCTATTTATTCCTTGTAAGTTAAGTCTGGACATAATCAGAGTTCAGTGACCAAGTTCCATCATAGAAATATTTATTTCCGTT
>Ga0114993_10003456_pt1 | contig 16366 bp, 11 predicted proteins | sample ArcticOcean_MG_C_FD_87042 | JGI IMG/M metagenome (GOLD analysis project Ga0114993, IMG submission 87042) | Marine microbial communities from western Arctic Ocean - ArcticOcean_MG_CB2_150 | ecosystem: Environmental > Aquatic > Marine > Oceanic | place: Arctic Ocean: Canada Basin | collected...
AACACCCTTTGTTTCCAGCCCTCCTAGACCAGCAAAAAATCAAGGTGTTGCCCATGTCTTATCCAGAGCCAGCAAGATTGAAAAAGGCCGCCTAAGCGCTAGGTTTCAGCGAACAGTGTCGAAATAACTCTACTCTTTAAACGTGGGGCCGCTCCTCGGCGATGACTGCAATGCGATCATCCGCAGAGAAAATGTAGTCTGCCGGTGGGTTGAGAATCAGATCGCTCCCCGCAGGTTCTACTGCTACCAGAAGCATATCCATTTCTGTTTTAGCATTTTCTAGCACATCCTGGAAACGCTTGCCAGCCCAAGCTTGCGGCAAACCCACCCGATATATCTCGCAGCGCTCCTTGGTCCAAACCAGGTTGGTAATGGCTCGCGAACTGCCGTGATCGAGCACGGCTCGACTCAAAAGCCCACCTGCTAGCGCCCCCACGACAATATATTCGTCAGCCCGGGATACACTGACGTGGTTGAGGCTGCTCGAATCGAACAATTCTAACGCTACATAGATTTGCGGATTGTATTCCTTGAGAATCAAAGAGCCGATCAAGCTTTTGGCATCTCGTCCATGTTTATCTTCTATGGTGAATTTACCCAGTACTACAGCAGATTCGGCCTCTGCAGCATTGGCCAAATCTAGTGTTTCGTCGCAGATCTCTCCGTGCACAAATGAAACCCGGTCGCGCGAGATCGGCGACTCAGGCAGGTCCGCAAGAATTACAATGGGACGATGCTGACCATCCAATAAGATGTTTTCCACCAAGTCGTGACCGTTTTCGTTCCAGCCACAGATAAGAATATGACCGCTCACATTCACCTTCTTAACTCCCCTTGCGCGTTTGGACTGGTGGTCAATGATACTAGTGGCTAAACCGGCGGTAAAGCAGCCCAACAGACCAATCCCCAATACCATCACTACCGTGCCGACTATACGGCCGGCCGCGGTCTCAGGAAAGAAATCGCCGTATCCCACCGTGGTCACGGTCACCACCGCCCACCAGATACTGTCATCCCAGGATTTTTCTTCCAGTGTTGCAAATGCCGCCGCCCCTGCTATAACCAATCCCAGTGAGAGCAGAGAAATCCAGGCCAGCGAATGCCCTTTGACGTGCCGCCACAGGCGCAGTAAGGGCAAAAATAACGGCATATTAACCAAGCCCCCAGATGATCAGCATGGATCCACCAATGTAACCAAAAGCTTCTATTAAGCCGGCTCCAACATTGGGCACTTCGCGAAATTGCTCGTCTCCTAAATTTATTCCAGGAGCTAGTATCACATCTGTCAATTTCTTAATAAGAAAAAGCATAATCAGACCAAAAACAGCATATGAAGCAAAACCAATGAGACTATCTTTCCAGCCGAGGAAATCGCCGCTGATTGCCATACTAACAATATTTCCCATGCCGACGAGTGCGCCGCCAAACGCCAGGCCAACAGCGGTATTATCGCGCTCGAGTTCATCGTGGATATTATGGGTGGTGATCCATTCGTAGAGCAAACCAGTAACGATTAATACGAATTGCGCCAGGAGCCAGAAAATCGGCCCAACCCACCAGGGGCCCTGCCCCTGAGTTATGGCCAGCACAATAAGGCCATTACCGCAGTGCATGCCGGCTTCGACAAAGGCCGTGCCCAAATTGCGATCTTCAACAACCTCTTTTGTATTGTCAAAATGCGGTAGCAATATCTTCTCGCACAAAAAACTAGCCACCAGCATCAACACGATAGCGGCCACCCCATAGATAGCAACGGAACTTAAATTGGCTTTCCACGCCGTGGCGGCCCCAGTGACGGCGCCGCCCGAATCGGCCAGCACGCCACCCAACGCCATAACGACGCCAAAGAGATAACCGGCCAACGATATGGCCAAAGCGACATTTTTGCGCTCAAATAATTCCGCTTTAATATCCACCCGTCGATAGATGAGCCCGTATGCCGCCTTGGCAATCCACAGAAGAATGAAGGCTTCAAAGACGTAGACAACTCCTGTAGCCATGGGAATCAGGTATGCCTCAAGCATGGGAATTTCCTCCCTAAAAAAAGTAGTATTTCGCTTTAATAACCGGCTTAAAGCTCCTGGTGAGCGAAAAGACGGGGTTTATTTACCACGGCCCCAGGCGCTGCCGCTGCGCCCCTGAGCGCGACCGGAAAAAGACTGCCGACCCGCTCCCACCTTCTGGCTGTAACGTTTGTAAAAATTGGGCCGCGTTTTCTCTGTCTGGACTCCGCTCGTGCCAAATGTCGAGCGACCGTTAGATGCAGGTCCGTAATAAGGTCGGCCGCTTTGTTGGTTGCGGCGATAATTATCGTAGTCGCCACGACCTACGCGCCATCCCCCCATCATACTGCTCATAAAAGCGTATTGGCCGTAAAAATGCCAGAAACCACCGCCCCCCCAATACCCATATCCCGAATTCCCGACGTGTTGATATCCACGGGGGTAAGCCTGGCTCGCACCCGTTTCGCGACCATCGCGCGTCTTTGATGCCACAACCATACCCAGGTAATTCTCATAGCGCGCAAAGACATCCTCGGACACCTCATGGCGTTCGATGCGTTCGCTGTATATTAGCGTATCGCGCTCGGCGACGCGTTGGCCCGAAGCAGTGACGATGCGCAATCCTAGGATGTAGTCGGGAAAGAGACCGTCTACTAAGTCTAGATCGTCTACCACAACGGAATATTCGGGAAAGCGTTTCAGGTCACGGCTAAGTTTTCCCACTGGGTCACTGCCCCCGCAACCGTATAACAATACAATGCCTGCGGTGAAAAGCCATTTTTTACTGGTGTGCAGGTCCACGGCTCACACTCCTGTTTTATTGTTCTTCGACGGCCGGTAGGATATCGACAAACTGATATTCCTCCACATAAGTGCCGGCGTATGCGACAAACTCATTCTCTCCCCACTGCACGATAAACAAGACACTGCCCTCATTACCTTCATAACTCCAATTGATAAATTCATGTTCTTCATCTTCGCCGTCTACCCGCTGAATACCAGGACTACTCTCCAGGGCGGTATAAGTTTGTCCAGCGTAGTGGATCTCTTCCGGAGGATCTTCGTGCTGGCCAATATGGTCGGCTATATCCTCATCTATATCATTGATTTTAATGCGATGTGAAAAGGTCCATTCGGCCTTGCCATCCTCTTCGGCGCGCTCTAGGTAACCGACCTCATCCCCAGAGTGCAACTCCCACTCGCGCGACAAATAACCATCATAATCATAGGTGCTACAATTGGCTACCTGCCAGGTCTTTAAGTCGAAGTCTACCATTCCCCCCTTCTCCATCGTATCGAGGGTAAGTTCGCGATAGACTTGCTCTTCCTCCTCTTTCTTGCCGAACCATTTTTTAAATCCCATGAAATCCTCCGCAATAAGACACTCTACCAACGGCTCCACTCTTCTCGATAATAACGCGCTAACACAGGTTTATCAAGTCTATTCGCATCAACTGCCACCCGATCCATATCCGGATCAAAGAGAAACATAGCGCCAAATAGATCTTCCTGCAGAAAACGCCGCGGTGCCTTAAACGCCACATTTTCCAGATCCAGCGTTTTCTCACTGGCCAGATGAAACCCCCATTCGCCGAAAGAGGGCACCTGGACATGGTAAGACCAGATATTAAAACCGGCTTCCTCTAAAGTAGTTCCAATGCTCCAATAAGATCTTCGAGCAAAATATGGGCTGGTTGCCTGAGTAGCCAAAACTCCACCAGGAGAGAGATGGCGACGACATAGTTCATACGCCTCTACTGAGTAGAGCTTGGCCAGCGACTCCTCGCGCGGATCGGGCAAATCGACCAAGATCACCCCGTAGGGTACGTGCTCTCGCTGCAAGAAAATAAAACCATCCTCATTGGCAATGTTGACTTTCCGGGCACTCAGAGCATTGTCATTGAGTTGAGTAAGATAGATGTTGCGACGGGCCAAATTAGTCATCACTGGGTCTAGGTCAACCAGATCGATGCGTTCGACAGCTGGATACTTGAGCACCTCTCGGGCCGTCAGGCCATCCCCACCTCCAATGATCAATACCCGTTGATGACTAGTGGCCAACTCCATAGCTGGATGCACCAAAGCCTCGTGGTAGCGGTGTTCATCCACAGAAGCAAATTGCAGATGTCCATTCAAAAACAAACGCAAATTCTCACGCCATTTCGTCAAAACGATTTCCTGGTAAGCCGACTGTTCACTAAAAACGATTCGGTCGCTGTAAAGCGCGTTTTCCCAACGCTCTAATAGAGGCTGAGATTTTAACAATAAGCCAATTAAAAACAAAGAGATAAGAAATGACTGGACCGATAGTAAACGACGCGCCCTAGGCGGTAGCACTGCCCGAAATACCCAGAGCATAGCTATCGCTACGGCGACATTGACTAAACCGCTGAGTAGTGAAGTATGCATAGCCCCAAGGACGGGCATGAAGACAAAGGGAAAGAGCAAAGCTGCCACCAACGAGCCGAGATAATCCAGCGATAATACATCGGATAGTATGGTCCTAAGGGAACCATATGAGCGCAGGACGCGAGTCAGGAGCGGCACTTCAAGGCCAATTAAAGTGCCTATTAGCAAGATTAAAACTAACATGCAATAGCGGTATGAATCGGTGTACGCGTAGAATATGTAAAGCGCTGGGACGGAACTGCCGCCAATCAGCCCCAACCAGATTTCCAGGGCAATGAAACGCGCTAATAAATCTTCTTGGATTAGACGCGAGATCCAAGACCCTACCCCCATCGCAAAAAGAAAAAAACCAATAGTTAAGGAAAACTGCTCGACGCTATCGCCCAGGAAATAGGAAGACGTGCTGCCGATGAGCAATTCGTACACAATGGCACAACCAGCAGCAATAAAAATAGCCGCTAGCAGGAGAAATGAAGCCATTTTAGGCAGGGCCACTTCTCTTTTTTCTGTCATCGATCCAACCCTTGTAAAGAGTTGTTATAAGCTATGCCGAGGTGGTCCATCGCCTTTTGTGCGGCGCGGATTCCAGCATAACTCGCCTCCTCAAACAAAGGTAACCCTGTAGTGTCGCAAGAGGCAAAAAAGACGGGAGTAAAATCTCGCTGGCGCCACTGACTTAGCTCTCCCCAGATTTGCTTTGGTGCCGGGCGCACCATGGCATGTCCCCAGCGATAGAGGTCAATGCGTTCGACCAAAGCCTCCAGGTCTGGATGGACTTGCTCTAGATCGCGCATGATAATATTGACCCAATGCTTATGATCTTTAAGCAGCAACTCCCGACGCGACCGATCTACGTCTTCCACAAAAGGTAGATAATATGACCAAACCGTTTGCCCACCTGGATTGGGCTTTTGATGATCGGCGACAATATATCCCAGAGAAGGACTTTCGAGTAGCACATTATCCCAGGCTATACTTGTGCCCAATTCCTTGGGATTGTTTTTCAAATGTACGGCAGCAATTAACCAGGGACTGTACTGCAATGCGCCTATCGCTTTTTTTTGTTGTACAGGCAATCCCCCCACTACAAAAGGGGCTGTGTACAGCTTAGCGGCATAAACCAATGATTTGGCCCGAATTGAAAGAAATTCTCCTTCTTCCAAATTTACGTAACCAACTCGAACTGACCCTTTTTCCCTCTCCACCCGCAAAACCAGTTTATTGACCTGACATTCTCTCTCTTCTAATTTCTCCCTTAACCCATTAGCCAAGAAAGCATTTCCCTGCGGCCAGGTCAGTGTATCACTAGGGTAATCTGCGCGGACGCGATAGTCGTAGAATCGACAGGCGAAATAATGAATCCCCGCCCAAGCCGACACCTGGCTACTCAAACTACCATAATCATCCCTGCAGGCGTAATCGGCCAACCATTTCAACATTTCTGATTTCCACCCTTTTGAATGCAGATAATCCTGAAAGCTTATCGCATCCAATCCCCTCACATCACGGTCTCGAGTACTGTATTGCAGAGGCATGGCAAACCCCCTTCTGCCGTCTCTGCCGCGGTGCAGTGTCCAACTGAGCATATCGTCTTCGAACGCTCTGTACTCGTCTTTATCCCCCCGATTCATAAAGGGCTCAAGGTCCTCTTGCCACCCTCGCTCTTGGTCATATAATCGTTCCTTGGGCCAGCGCAGCAGGTAATCGGCATTAACGCGAGGCCGCCCCCCGGCATCATAGCCCTCAATAACCCCTAGATCGGCTAATACTTCGTGTATGCAATCGGCCTCTTGGGGTGGGATATTTATATAGTGGGCTCCCCAAGGGAAAGGTGTAGTGGCCCCCTGGCCAGCAATTGCCGTCCCACCTAATTCTTCCCCTAACTCCAATAAGAGGATGCGTTCGACCCCAGCTCTTTTTAATTTCCAGGCGGCACTTAGCCCCGAAATCCCGCCCCCGACAATTATGACATCATATTCCACACTGCCAGCCGATTCAAAATCACTCCACGTTTGTTCATCTCGTAAAAGATGCCCGGGAATGGGAGAGGAATTGACTATTTGACCTGGAATATTGTAGCTGCGTTCGGGAGTTGTTGAACGGCAAGATGTAAGAAATGCCAAACTACCGCCACCGGCAAGTAGACGAAGAAATCCCCTGCGATTCAGCGGCGACATAGTCTATTAGAATAGCTCGAGAGATAAAATAAAGAGATTTTATTAAAACTGACGTAGTTAATAATCCAATAAACTCATTCCATTAAAGCAAAGCTGGAACTATTAAAAAAGGGTGCGGAACGAGACGTGGGACCGTTCGCACCCTTTTTAATAGTTTTACTGCATTCCCATCTTGGCTTTTAGCTCGGCCAGCGAATCGTCGGCCTTGGTCGATGATCCACCTGCCAGCGCCTTATTGATTTCATCATCGATTGAAGTAGAAGAATCTGCCATATCCCCATAGGCCTGCGCCAATGCTTCCTGTTCTTCAGTCTTCTCCTTCATGCGTTCGAGCATGGCAACCGTGCCCTTCGAGTCGATATTGGCAAGGTGCTCATTGATCTTTCGGGTCGCATTGGCCGTCTTGGACCGCGCCTTGAGCGTGATCAGGTCGTTTTCGTAGGAGGAAATCTTTGATTTGAGAGTATTCACATTATTTTGGAGCTTGGCCACCATCTCATCTTGGCTCTGGCTCTGCTGCGCCGACTCCAACGCCCGACTCGCGGCTTCCTCCTTGCGCGTCAGCGCTTCGCGCGCCAAACGCTCAGCCTCCCCCGCATCCATATCCCCGGTCTGCGCCTTCTGCAGTAGCCCCATGGCTTTGCGTTCGTAATCAGCCGCCAAATGTTTGCTGCTTTCGGCTTCCTTACCCACGCGTATGGCAATGCCTTTGACCTCTGCTAAGCTTTTGAGGCTTTCACCCAGATCATTTTTTAAATCGCGTATGGCCTGTTCGCTCATCTTGATGGGATCTTCTAATTTGTCGACCAGGGCATGGGCTTCGGCCTGGCCAGTCTTGAACAAACGTTGAAACAATCCTGACATATTTTACCTTCCTTATTTAGCGGCGTATGAGAGGAGTTCCTCGCCGTTTTCTGCCAGCCCCAAACTCAGGGCGTTAATCGTGCTCTCCAACTCGTTTAGATCTAGATTTTCCAAGGCCAGGGTATTGCGGTAGAGCAGCAGCTTGCCTTCGTCGTGCAAAACAAAGGCGCCGTAGACGAGGCTGCGATTCATTTGCAGAAGGCGCTTATACACTTCAGTGGAGGCACTGTCGTCGATTTCCATGATGGGCTGCTCCAAAACCAGGACATCTTCTTCGCAGTCGATAACCAGGTTGCGGATCCCCTGCTCCTCGTCATTGATGATGATGATTTCTTCAGCAGCAATCTCTTGATCGATACTATGCCCCAATTCGAGTATGTAATTTTTTACTTTTTCAAATTGCTCTGCCATAACTTCATGCCTTTCCCGTCTTAGTAAGCCGATGCTCAATCTCTTGATAAGCTTTAGTCAATTCAGCGGTTAGTTTATTGGCCAGTTCCCGTTTATCGGGATCCTGGGCGTGCAAATCTGGATGGTATCTCTTCAATAAAGACTTCCAGGCGCGTTGTGTAGTTTCCAGATCTGAACCGTAGGGAACCTCTAAATTGGCATAATAACTGGCTAGTTCAGGATCTAAAGGCACCGACTGAGACCGGGCCGAACTCCGACCCGCAGCGTCAGCAGCGTTAAAATCACTGTACCCCGAGTTGCGCAGCCACTCTTCAATATCGGCATGACTCATTGCCCCACCGGCGTGGAGATTAGCCTGCAAAACCCTATATATTCTTTCTAATAAATCCATAATAGCTTTATCGCGACAATATAAAAAGACAGGTGCTCCCAGTCCAGTGATCAAAATTGCAAGGACGAGACCGACTTGGCGATCATAGCTAATGCAGCGCAGAACATGCCGATCAGAGCCATGCCTACACCGTAACCTACCGCCAATACCATGGCGTATTGGCGCCATTGCTGCTGGCCGTATCTCTTCCAGAAATAAAACCGCGCCAAAAGCGCTCCGAAAAGAGTAAACATCCAGCCAAAGGAGACATCGTTGACACTAGAGACATAACCAAAAATAAGAAAGAGGGGCATCCCGAAAAAGTTCAGTACAGTATAGCCGGTCAGGCCAAAAGCTGCACCGAAGACGATGACCTTCCATTTTTCTCCGCCGTCGCCGTCGTCGAGCGGGTGGTAGAAATCCTCATCTATCCGGCCGTCGCCGTCGTCGTCTTCACCGTTTATAAGCTCTTCATCGATCCCTTGGACCTTGCCCGCGCGGAAAGCCATCCCGACGTCTTCCCCTCGGGCAAAAGCCACCTGGCGATATAAAATATCCTCTTCGCGTTCAAATACCAGGGCGAGGGAATCGCGCGTGCTGTGCACCAATGCATCGATTTCTTGTTCTAAGCGCTCCTCATCCCATTCGATCTGGTGCAACTCTACTCCATTGATCGCCAGGAGTTGGTCTCCCTCCTTTAGTCCGACTCGATCTCCCAAACCTGCAGTGGCCATAGATTGGGTGAGAATCTTTGTTTCACCCATGCCCCAAAAGGATCCGTCCAGGGTGAATTGGCCTTCCATTCCTTGTCCGCGCAGACGCTCGACCCGCTTCGCTACTCTTTTGCCGGCTCTTTCGAATTCGATGAAGAGCGAATCCTTGGCGCTTGATAGCAGTTCCCCCAAGGTCTGGTTTAGGTTTTCGTCGCTCCATTCTGGCAGGCGAATGGGCACCCCACCGACAGCATGTAAACGGTCGCCTTCCAACATACCAGCCCGAGCCCCCAAGCCGTCGGGATCAACACCAATCACCTTGGTTTCTACCCACATATCACCGTCGTCGTCTCGACGATTTCCAGTGTAATCGTGGTCGAGATAGACCGCCTTCCAAAATATGGGTATATCGGCCGAGTGCTGTAAGAATTCCCCGTCAAAAGTGGGCAACATATCGACTTCATAATAGAACTCGACGGTATCCCCGGCTGCAACCTCTACCTTGGTGCGCATATTGGGATTCGGGTTGTCCACCACCGTCCCCAAAGGCGGCCACACGATGACCGGCGCCGGCGCCAGATCTGCGCCGCTGGGCGCTTCCCGTTCTATCCTAAATTGTTCCAGAGTCTCAGGCCCTTTTTCGGTGGGCGGATTCTCACCAGAAAAATCGGTGTAGAAATAGCCCGACTCGGACCAAGGGCCGTATTGCCGTTTCAAGGGGTCTGGAATAGTCACCTGATCCCCTCTGGCCGCACGGGCCCGCCAGTACCACCACTGCTTGTCCTGCAAGTTACTTGGGCTCCACACGCACTCACCGCGCCCCACAGGCTCCTCGTCCTCTAATGGCACGCCAATCAAACTTTCTACTTGTTCCCCGGCGCGCCACATCACATTGTAGGTCGTGGCCGAATATCCCATAGCTTGGTAAAACGCCTGGCGCGGCCACATCAACTGGGCATATGGGTAACTCTCAGATGGAATGGGGGCTAGCTTCCATAAAAAACTCCAGTACATCAAGCTCACGCCAAAGATAATGGGCAACATGAAAACTTCGGCTTTGAGCAAACTGGTAAATCTCATTCCCGTCAGTTCTACCACCCTAAAACCTTCTGCATGGCCGCCGTAGTTGCGCACTGGAAAGGGCACAAACCAAATTTCAACTCCGCGAAAACCGGATAAATAGATGATCGCTTCGTTGATATAGGGCAGGCTGAAATTGCGACCAATAAGCCCGTCCAAGCGGGCGCTGACGAAAGATATAAGCGGCGCGTAGAGGAAAGCGATAATAAAAAAGGTGACAATCAACCCCGTGCCGACAATTTGTGGAAAGAGCGTTTTAGCGAGGATGATGGGATAAATAGCCGCCACACAGAACAAGGCGACGCAGCCCCAGATATTAAAATCTCCCCGCGCCAAGTGCTTGAGACATAAGCCGCGCACCTCCGACGGCTTTTGGCAATCCTGGTGCTGGCAGATCGGCGAGTGCTGCACCTGGGCCCCCTTGAGGCGTTCGCGCAACTCTACCCGACTTTTGGACCCGGTAGCCCACAGCATATAAATGCTGATGATAGTGACGGCTAATGTGATGCCGATGGAAAAGGGCTGCCAGAAGTCAATGCCGGTTACGATGCCAGTCTGGATCGCATCGCTGCCCAGCTGCCAACGCGGAAAATACCCCTTGGCGTAGAGGATCGGACTGATGATGTAATGGATGATAGTGCCGGCCACAGAGCCAATAATGCCCCAGAACGGAGCGAACAAACCGGCGAAAATGCCCCCTAGATTAATCGCGATAGCCACCGGCGTAGCCGGTAGAATACTGCCAAAATAAGGCGTCAGATCCCAAAAAGGTATGGGAATGAGCTTTACCATCTTGCCGAACATGACATCTGTCACAGTCGGTATTCCGGTATATATTACACCAAAGGCCGCTCCGATAACCGTGCCGATACTGAACACGGGCCACTTCCAACTTTCCTCCTCCCCGCCACTCTCTTCGGCTAATGCCATGGCTGATAGGGCCGACATAGGCGCCGTCGGGAAGGGCAATTGCTCTTTGTCAGAGGTCAAACGGAAGAGCAGATAACCAGAAGTAAACCACGAAATACGGCCTATAATCGTGCCCAACACCAGCAGTAAGATGGGGGCTGCCCAATCGGGGTGGAGAAAAGTTCGTTCGACCAGCGCTTCCGAATCGGCCGGCGGCGCCCACCACCAGGGCAATAAACGCGTCAGTCCAAACGCTTCAGCCTCTGGAGAGCGCACGAAATACTGACGCCAGAGCAGGTCCAGGAAAGCGCCTTCCTCGCGGGCCACAAGCGCCGATGCCACATATACCAGGAGGTAAATCTCCTGGCGTCGCAGTGTCGTGAAAGAGCGTTTGGCCACTTCGAGGAAGAGGATGACTGTCACCCATTGCGCTGCCGATCCAATCCCTCCTCCATTGAACAACCCCAAGTACATTTCGCCCGGCGTCATGATCAGGGAAATGAAGAGCACCCCGATCACCGTCTTCATAGTGAAACCTTCTTCAAAATGGTCGGGGGTTTGCAGTAGGTCGCGGTATTCTTCGACCTCTCTCCACTGCAAATCTTCGCGATTTCGGCGTATTTTATCTAATAGTTTCATACTTAGTCGCGCTCTACCGCCCTATCCTGTCCTCTTTTCGGCGGGTAACTCGATGAGCATGTCCTGGGCTGTTTGTCGGTGGTACACTTTGGACTCTGCATCCAAGGTGTTAAAGATAAGAAATTCCTTGCGCAATTGATTCATAAATCGGTGATTGACCCGCTGCCAGAAAGTATCCTGGCCGCTGATGCGCTGAATAAATACTTCAATGAGATAAGCGCCGGAAATCGACGCCGGCACGAACTCTAGCTGCATGTACTGACTGACCCCCATATCGAAAGGGGCCATCCACAATAACATGCGCACGGCGTATTCTTTGCCCCCGTCTACGTCTCCCCTTACAACTTGCACCTTGTCGGCGTAGAACTGACCAATGGACTCCTCGCTATAGGCATTAAAAAAATTGGCGAGAAATCCGCAAGCCCCCAAGACCTCGGCTTCGCTAATCATGAAGGGAAAATCAAAAGCCCAACGGTCCCCCTCTGGTTCGGGCGGTGCCCAGCGCCGCACCATGTCCGGCACGGCGGCGCGTTCGGCTATGCGCGCCGGATATATGGTCGATAACAATACGATCAGCATGACGATCCCGGCCGAAACCATAGCCGACATAGACGAGTAATTAAGGTTCATGCCCTGGACTAAATCTAAGGCAATGAGCACTTTGCCCAACCCCTGGCCTAAAATGTACCCCAAGGTCACCCCTAGAACGGCATAGACACAGGCTTCGGCTACAAATAATAGGGCTATATGCAGCGGTGCCAAACCGACCGAGGAATAAATGCCAATCTCTTTAAAGCGCTCGTACACTGCGCCCAGCATGGCGTTGAGCACAATCATGGCAGCAATAACCATTGGCACCATCAATGCCCCTAAGCCCTCTATCGAAGGCGAATGCAACGAAGTATATGAGAAGACATCTATTACATCTTCATCCGGATCTTTGACTCCGGCGAATAAGCTGATGGTAATACGAGTGAGAAAACGTTCAATGGCGTCCAGCACGACCACGTCTTTGTTAAAACGGATGCCTATCGAATACAATTCCCCTCCCGTCTCGCGCAAAATATCATACGGCATGATGAAGACATTTTCCGCATCGAGATGCACAAAGGGGCGGATTTCAAAGGATTCGGCATCTTTTGACGCATTGGTATCCACCATATTGCCTGCGCCCAATGCGTCACTGCTGGACGACTGGAAATCCACCGGAGTCAGAGGCTCGTTATCTAGATCGCGGATTTCCTCAAATGCAGTCGCATCAAATAAACCGCGTACTAAGAGGTCGCGACCAAAAACCTGGACCATAGCGCGGCCCACATCTGACGCGGCAATGCCGAGATGTTCCGCCATCTGAGTTGATATCAGGCAGGTCTCTTCGTATTGCTCGGCAAAGAAGCTACCCGCGACAAGCGTTTGATCGATGCCCGTGATAGCAGGCTCTGTAGGGGTAAGTCCCAATAACCCGGTGGATTTGTAAGATCTTCCTTGGTGCGCGATCTCTATGTATTTCTTTCCTTCGTCGGTATCAGAAGATATATACCAATTGCGCGGACTAATGATCGCTTCCCGATCAAAATGGGATCGCACATAATCCAGCACCGGCGGGAAGAGCGACCACCAACCTCGTCCCCTGACCAAAACCCCTTCGTATTCCCCCGTATGGGTCAGGGGAAAGGCCATAAAGCGAATCTGTTCCCGGAAAGAAGTAAAAGAGAGCACGGTGAAGGTCAACAGCGTCAGTGTGGCTAAGGTCAATCCCGTCCGCAACAAACGCCTTCTCATATTGGAAATACCCAACATAAAAGCGGTATAAGCGGCACTGCCGCGGCTGATATCAGTCTCGTGAATGTGGGCAGTCTTGGCTTTGTACTGCCGCATAAATACGTTGAACCTACTGGAAAGCAGCGACAATACCAGGCAAGACATCACCATAATGGCAAATCCCAACAAGATGACCATGGGATGGGCGATTTCAAAAGCGGGATGAATCTGCGATATGATAATCCATATGAGCAGCAAGATGCCACCGAAACCCAATAATTGCCGGCGAATATCGGCGGCTGCAAAAATCAGGCGTTCGGCAAAGAATGCAGCGGGGAGAACCAGCGCCAAGAAAAAGACCATGCCCCTAATAACATCATTTAATGTGCCCTTGGCATCTGGATAAGCCCGGGCGGTCAATCCTAAGGCCGCGCGCGTATGGGCGATATAACGCACCCATGATTTTTCTTCCCGAGCCTCTTTGGCCTTGTCGATATGTTCTTCGGCACGCTGGTGCAAACGAGTCAGGCGCTGATTTTCAATGGCGTGCTTGCGCATAGTGTTTATGCGCGCCTGATTGAGATTCCACATATCCTGTACGGCCAAAAGCGCCGTGGGCACCAAGGTGGAATTGAGTAGTTCGAAACCTTCGCCTTTAGCTTCTTCTTCGCTGGCGCTGCCCCTACTGTTGAGCAGCAGCATGCGCTGGCCCACCAACATCTTGATCGCATTGTCCCGCCCACGCTCATTGGGTCCAAACAATACGCCTACGGGCTCTTCCAAGCCCAGCCCTACACTAAAGCCGAATTGTTCGGCGTCCCTGCCGCCGCGATCTATAATCTTAATGTCCCTCAGCATGGTTAGTGATTGCGGGTCGATCAACCCAAAGAAAGGACGGCTGATGCTGGGGAATAATACCAGGACCTTCTCGTGAGTGTTCCAGCGAATATTCTGGACCAGCCAGCCGTCTTTTCCAGGTACACCGTGTTCACTCTGGGCCCGCTTGGCCAAATCGGGCGCATAGACTATTTTCCCATTTTTGGTATTAATCAGGTAGGCAGAAATGCCCTGTGAGCCCAAATAAAGACCGGGTATATCGACCTCTCCATCATTATCGGCAAGGTGGTATTGTATCCGCCTCACCCCCTTGTGCGACTTATCCCATTTCATATTGCTATAGAAACGGTTCGGTTCTGCCGCAGCGCCAAAGAGTGTTACAATGGCACCGGGTAAGGGACGATCCGCCTTTGTGCTGCGCCGCGGGTACGCCCTAACTTTAGCCCTCATGGAGCGCAATCTGTCTTTTAATACCGGGTCGAAATCTTCCAGACCTACAAAAAATTCGCTGTCGCTGAACGCTCGGGCCAGAATGCCGTTGAGAAAGGTGACTTGGCGTTCCAAGTTGCTGTATTTGACCTTTTCGGGCACATCCAGTGGCGTATCAATGCCAAAACGCCCATCGTTGATCGTCACAAATGCCAACGACACTAAACCAGCAGCCATCGAGCGGATGCTATTGACGCTAATGCCTTCGGGAACGAAAGTGGACCAATCCATGCCTTTTATTGGACTGATGCCGTTGGCTAAGGCTTCATTCCCCTCTCTACCCAGCGGTAGAGCCACTTCCTCGGCATAGGTCGTAAAACGGCGGCCAAAGGGCACAAAAAAACGCTTGAGGTCATAACTGTACGTATTATTCCATATGCCGAGTCGATCCGTTTGGCTCGATAGATCAAGACTGATGAACAACTTGGGATCGAGCGGCAATTCCATGAATTGAGCGTAATGTTCTAGCTTGCGCGCATGGCGGTCGAGGAAGTCTACAACCCCGCGCTGGTCTTGGAAATGGGCAGCTGTTGCCACCACTACAATTGTGCGAGCCGGTGGATGGGTTCGCAAATGCCGGGCCAATTCGAACAAACCTGCGATGCTACTGGCCATTTCTGCTGCCGGTGCCAGAGAAGGCACAACAGACATACCATCGTAATATGCCTCGACTACGATGGTCTCATCTTTGAGTTTGGGGTCTATACCGGTAATCTTGCCCCAAACATTCCAGGTGGGGCGGCGTTCCCAATCCATGCGACTAGTCAAACGCACCGCTGTCTCGCCCTGTTCCAGGTTGCGGCGCAATCTCTCGCCGGTTTCGCGGTCTATCCAGAAGCGCGGCACATCCAACGGCGCCATGAGATATTTGCTGTCTGCCTGGCGCCAGGAAGTCGCCTCGGGTTCGATAAAAATAAAACCCACTGCTCCAAGGGAAGCAGCGTTTAACCAGAGATTCCAGGTATTGAATTCCATCAAGACGATGCGACCTTCGACCTGCTTGCCATCGAGTGCCGCATAACTGCCGTCCCCCCCGTATATCATGGGAGCGATTAGACCTTGCGGGGGGGTTGTCGTCGTCCGCACCAAATTGGGCCATAAGCCCCTTATGAGGATCTGCTCCCCCGTATCCTCCAACACCAATTCACTGCCCTTATCTACCGGCACAGTCACATCAAATTGGTCGCGGGTGATAGCTTCGACACCAATCTCGGCAAACGTCTCTACAATAAAGTCAGTGGCCTTCTCACTCCCTGGATAACCACTGATGCGCGAATCCATCGAGGCCATGTATTCGATAGTTGCGCGAATGCGATCCGCCATTGGGCCCCCTGCAACTGGACAAGGGACCAGCCAGACTGCCAGGAGCAGGACAATGCCACTATATGAGATAATTCGATGGGGCATATTGAAAATTATCGATATCTATTTTGTCAATAAAGTTTTCGCCAACTATCTGGGTAAATGACCTCATATAATAATGCCATCTTAACCAGCACACCAGCACACACCTGCTTTTATAGCTTGACACCAACCTCTTTTTCCCCATTTATTGCGACCTGCGAACAATACCTTCGCCATTCAGAGAGAGGCGAAGGGCCTGTTTTGTGGGCGAATAGAGCCGAGCGTAGGCATGGCCTGAAGGATCTGATCTATTAAAATCGGGTCCGCCTCATCAGGAAACAATTTTAATGCTTCCCGGGC
>Ga0114993_10003460_pt1 | contig 16349 bp, 36 predicted proteins | sample ArcticOcean_MG_C_FD_87042 | JGI IMG/M metagenome (GOLD analysis project Ga0114993, IMG submission 87042) | Marine microbial communities from western Arctic Ocean - ArcticOcean_MG_CB2_150 | ecosystem: Environmental > Aquatic > Marine > Oceanic | place: Arctic Ocean: Canada Basin | collected...
AATATCTCAGTGCCTCGTTGACTCTTCTATGCATAACTAATTCATTAGCTTCTGATGCTCCGGTACCCGATGTTCCTGCCTCAATAGACATAAACTTGCGGTCACTCTTCATGCCCTTTCCTACTAAGCAATGAGCCGTTGGGAGAGTGGATTCATCATTTTTTATTTTAAACCCATTTCTTTCAAATTCAAATTCCAAGAGGTAAGTTGGGTCCAAACAGTCGTCAATGTTGTCTGGCATTTCCGCAGCAATCTTTCTAATGATGCCGTCCAAATAATCAGCTTCTTTACTCAAGCCTTTGGAATCTAAGTCATTCGCTAATTTTGTTAGTTGCTTAATCATTTTAACTACTCCATGATCTTCAATGGTTATACACAAGCTACAAAAAAATTAGTAGTAAAAAACTTTTATAAACGACTCAGGAACGCTTGGGTTATTTAAATCCAAAACCCTTACTGTTATATCTGGCACACCATCATCTGCTGCTTTCTTGAAGCGATGGTTGCCATCCAATATATATTTATATATGCCGTCTTTTTTTACAATAATAATTGGATGCTTTAAACTTGCAGCCGCTAGTCTACTTGGGTCTAGTGTCGGCGGGTCCAATAGTTGCTGCGATAGCCACGCAACATTTAACTCTAACACACCGTCCCCTATGTAGTCAAGCACATTTTTAATTGTAATTCTGTGGTCACATTGGGTCCACGATGTACTCGTCCAGTCAGCAACTTCTTCCATACCTATATAATACGTTGGAAAAATTTTATAGTAAAAAAATTGGGGTTACTCTTTTAAAAATTTTACTATTCTAAATTTAATCTTTTTGTTGAAAGAGTAATTGTAACATTTATACCTTCAGAAAAGATCAGCTCTCCGTAAGGCCCGGGTTTATTTTTTGCATCTTGAAAGACAGTTACAATGTTTTCCGCAGCAGCACTCAGCTCTGGATCATTTGATGGCTCTACTGATGCTAAAGATACAGCTCCATTATTTACATTGTAAATAAGAGTATTGTGCTGTGGTACACGATCAACCATTTTTGGCCCCAATCCAGATAGTTTAACCCAGACTTCTCCTCCGCGTTTAGTTGGACCATTATTAAGTTGATTCATAATATCACTAGCATTGTCGCCGCTTACTCCAAGCCCAGGCCATGAAAGCCCCATTTGCATCCTTCGATATTCCTCTGAAATCTTCTTAATCACAGAGTCCAGATAGTCTGCTTCTTTTCTTAAGCCCTTAGTGTCTAAGTGGTTAGCCAGCTTTATTAAGTCTTTAATCATTTTATTTGCTCCATGAGTTTCAATGGTTATACACAAGCTACAAAAAAATTAGTAGCAAAAAATTGCGAACCGCGTTTATATAAAAAGGTTCAAAAAATGGTATATGTGCTTAAGTACCGTAGGCGGTTTTTAAAGACCCTAATAAAAAAGCTTCAAGAATTTTGAAATGAAAGACCCCCCTTATGGAAAAAAGTGCCTTCACCTCTTAAAATAAAGTGCCTTGCCTTATAAAAAAAAAGGCCCTCAACTCCCGGGAAAAAAGGTTAATTCCTCCTAGAAATAAAGAGCCTGTGCTTACACACGCATATGTGTTTTATATTATATATTCGTCAACCATATTGCTAGCGTGATGATAACTTGAAGAAACAATAATAACATTATGATTGCTTGACCATTCTCTAATCGTTTGATGGTCCTCTCCATAGGCTTAGTGGCTCCAAACAAAATATTATTTATATATCTTTCTTCTTCCTCTAAGAATTTAATATGATCATGGTCCAAGTAATGTTCACCATCATCAACGAAGTTATCATCCGAGTCATAAGTATATTTATTAATTAATTCATCAGACTTTACTTTATCTCTAACATCACTAAAGTTAATTACGTTTGCATTGGTCTTTGGATCTTCTGCATAACCATCTATCATGGCTTCTCCTTTTTTATTGTCCCCGGCCGCCTATCTTTAAAATTAAATAGATCAGTTATATTAAGTTGCCACTTAACTCCTGTATCATACAGTCTTACTACGTCATGATATGTTAGTCTATGAATCAACTGTTTCCCCCTATAGTCTACCTTGACAGCATCTAATTTACTTGGATTTATTAAAAGAAATAAGTTATACTTAATGAAAATTATAATATGAAATAAGTTTGGCATCGGGATAAAAATTAATCTAATTAAATGGATATAATAAAACAATAAAACAAAAAAAAACAAATACAATATTAGAATGTAACTATAATACAATAAAGAATATTATATATAATGAATTAAGACTAATAGAATCTATGGTAGTATCGAGACATACTCATCCACTAAAACTATAGCATAGAAGAATTAAATATAATTATGTTACACTAAGCCTCGGCTATTTCATAGCCGATAAGAGAGTCTGGTAATATAGATTGAAAATATTCATCAGGAAGGGATGATATTAATTCCAAATAAGAATTAAGTCCTTTTAAATATAACTTCTCCATTAAACCTGCCACGTCCATATACATGTCTGCTCTCATTACTAGTATCATAAAGGGCTGATAAACTTTTACAATATCAGCCCTTACTATCCTAACGGTATAACCCCTATCATCTTCCTCATCTAATTTTCTTTCTGAAGCACCAATTAATAAGTCAATAGAAAAATAGGATTCAACGACGGGCATGATGTGCTCATCATTAATAACAAACTTACAGTTATCTTCAGTAACTATCACAGTCTTTGGCCCATCAGACCTCGACACTCCACCTGGGTCTAAACTAATCTGATCCATTTCTTTAGTCCATTCAGGTTCCGCGTCATATTTTTCTTTAATATATTCATTGTGCTCTTCTAAACATGACTCTTCAACTATATGACTGAATAATCCTTTTGACATATGATATGTTACTAGATGCCACATGTTATATGTTTTTATATTAGCCACGGAGGACCGCTCAAATCGGGCTAATAAATATATTGTCGCGGCTCATTATATCAAATAAACCCTTGATAGCTGGATATTTTTAACACCTTAAGTCCCCAGCTCCAGGGGACGATATAACTTTAAATAAACTTAGATTGCTTTTATAAAACACTATTATATAGTATGTCTAATGCTGCTTAAAATTTAGAGCTCGACGACCTGGTGGCTATTACGCATCCTTACTATCTATCTAATGACCTTTAAATCATACGTGTCCCCCGAGCTCCCTACTTTAAGCGATGTTAGATACGCATAGTTATACTGAGATTGTATTAGATAGATTTAATTAGATTCTTTTTTACTGTGTTATGGTCTGATGTGGGGCTGATGAGCAGCAAGCCACGTAACTCTAGAAAATTGGAATATAAAATGGCTAACATTTTTGTTGATGAAACCACTGAGGATGTGGTCGATACTATTAAGCAGACCATGAGTGTCTCTGCTGATGAAGAGACTGGTGATATCAGTGTTTCTTTCGCTACTAATCGTGGCAAGGGTTCTGGTGCTCAGAAGCTCTCTGTTGATGAGTTTGATGAGTATGTCGCGGCTCTTGAGGAAGTTGTTGATAACGGCATTCAGGAGATTCCTGATGACGATCTTTCCCCCGCCGAAATGGTTCGTGATACTATCCGTAATATTGACGGTGTGATTACCTTCCGAGTTCGTGGTGGAAAGGGTTCTAAGCCTGCTAAGATCCCTTCTGATCGGTTCTCTGAAGTTGTCGGTTTGCTCCGCTCTACTGTCTCTCTTGTAGAGACAGCAGCTGGCTCTCTTACTAAGAGTCCTGCTGATGCTGGCACTACTCCTGAGACTGAGGAGTATGATAGCGACGAGTAATAACTAGTCAGTCATCGTAATTAGCCCCTAGGGAATTAAGTTTCTCTAGGGGCTTTTTTGTTTGAAATAAATATATTGTCGCAGCGAGCTGCTTAAAATCTTGCCGGCGGACCTGGCGTAATTTAAGTAGGGTTAGTTTGGCGTAATAAATATATTGTCGCACAAGACAAAAAAGGGGAGAGAGGCTCAACCAAAACCTCTCTCCCCAGGCATAATGAAGTCGTTTAAAACTTCATTACTTCCCACCTACCATTCCAATCGGTATAGTAAACTTTTTTAACTCCATGCATCTTAAGAAATTTCTGACAGTGTATGCATGGCATAGCCATTGTCATTGCACCATTCTTTCTAAATCTAACAACCGTGATCTCTCTAACAGAATCCTTTGGGAACTGTCTTATGAGATCCATTTCAGCATGAAGGTGGTACCCGTAAGTACCATCTCTATATCTTCTTTTGAACTTAGTACTGTTCTTATTAGAATTCGTACCTAAACGATACGAGGAACCAATCTTTGCATAAGCCGCAAGATGATAGTCGTGATTATTTTGTAAAGCTAAATCACGGGCTCTGTAGTACACTTGGCATAATTACCCCTTTCTAACAAGGCCAGGTATGATAGTGTTCGCAATCATCATTATAAATGGGTGGCCTTGAAATTATAGACCATCCATATACCATCCAAAGATCATCACTTGGAAGCTGACCGCGTAAGTTTATAGTTCTTTGACCAGAATAATTGAATAAATTATCAACATCCTTTTCACTAACAGGGTAGCACCTGCCCTTTTGAAGCATTATAAAGGGAAATGATCCGCTTCCTTTAACTGTAAAAAGAGAACTACTCATGGTTTAATCCCAATTAAATATTCTTTAATATCTTTTGAATTATTAATTGTTACTTCCTCTGCATCAATTGTGACGGTGCCATTTGGAGCAACCACGCTCACCCTAGGCTCACTTGTTAGTATAATACTACCAAGGTAGAGTGTAAAAATCAACAAGATTATCAATAGTTTTTTCATATCTTTTCTTTCTGGAGCCGCTGATAGGGTTCGAACCTACGACCTGCTGATTACAAATCAGCTGCTCTGCCAGCTGAGCTACAGCGGCTAGCTAGATGGTGTAATCAAGTTTGCCAATCGCACTGTAACGCTCGCTAATCAGTACCTCATTCATAATTGCCTCTGCACTAATTACACCAGAAGAAAGAATTTGTACAAGAATAGCTGGACTAAATCCAGATACCATAGCGGTACCCAACTCATCAAACTTTACAGGGAAATTGGAGCCCCGAGCGGCAAGATTCCAAAAAACAATGTTCGGAAGCTTATACCCTGCCTTAGAATACTTAGCCCTAATGGATTCCATTGCGGTGCTGGTATAACTATTACCGGCAGCCTGATCGAATTCCATATCAGAAAGGATAAGAATCATGTTTGGCATGTCCTCTTCAGCAATATCGTTAGATAAAGCACTTCCGAGGATTTGGTCAAAAGTAGCCTCAATATTTGTATTCATGCCCCAATCTGCACGCTTAAGGTTTTGGACCTTACTATAAAGATCTGAGCCATTAATACGTTGCAGGGTTGGAGTGCCCGAGAATGTAAGGAAGTGATCCTTGAAGGGGCCGTTGTTTTTCTCAGCAATATAAAGGCCAAGAGAAACAGATACATCAATTGGGGCTGGACCTGTAGTATGGCAGCCGTCCATCATACTTCCAGAAGTATCAATTACTGGAAGAATCCGGTAGGGATTGTTCATCAGATAATTAGGAAGACCCTCCCATTGCTTCTCGGCAATAAGCTTACCTCCCTCATCCAGGCTGTCATCGTCATCCATACTATAATGTTCCATTAGAGGCTTAATAACCTGATATGGATATAGGACAGAAGCGTTAACCTTTGCGGTCCCGGACTTTAGATCTGAAAGGTAGGAATCCCACCGCTCAGGACTGTGGCGAGCAAAAGCCTTTTTATAAAGGTTCATCGCCACGGATGGAATATGAGAGTACTCAATCCCATCCCAATTGTTGGAGCACATATCAGACTCTACCGTGCTTGAAAGACCGCTTAGGAGTTTTCTGTATGCAACAGAAGACATGCCCATATAAGAGCGAATCTTCTTTGCAAGAACAGGCTTTGCAGACTTTTCTCTCGGCATCCACTTAGCACACAAAGATGCCTCAGACGAAGAGAGCTTGCCAGTTAGAGCGTCATCAATGAACGCCAACGCCTCACCTTCTAATGGTGTAGAGAGGAGGCCCAAAACGTCATCCCATCGCCCGTAAACAGGAAAGAGTCTGACGCTTGGACGCAAAATATCCGCATAGTTATGTGCAAGGTGTGAAACGATTGTCCTAAAGACTTTTCGCTCACCTTGCCCGCCACGAATATCACGCGCCCAAAAAAGAATCTTCAATGCAGATTCAGCATCATGCTGAATTGCGGGCTCAAAAGTGGCAATAATATCATGGTCACTTGCGCCACGCATAGCTGCAATTTTAAAAAACAAATCCACAAGCGGAGATGAACTTGTTACGTGAGTAACACAGTTATTCTCAGTAAGAGTCTTCCCGTCTGCTGAAAGTGCAGAAAGAAACTCCGAGCGCGTGTGCCCTTCTGGAGTGATCATACGAGGTCCGTTAGTCTTTCTTGGTTCCATTTCGATCTCCGCTATGTTTGAACAGGATGCGTTTTTTAAATCTTAAAAAAATATGCTGTTAGCATCCATTAGAATAAAACAGGGTAGTTAGACATCTAAATTTTTTATACTCCCTTCATGCCTTCCTGATGAGAGTCATACTTAACGTACACTTTTTCGTATTTATACTTTGCTGCGTCTACCCTTAAATAAGACAGGAAACATTTACTTATAGTCTGGAAAGTAATTGGCTGCTGTTAGCTTCCTTAATTCACTAATTCATCTTCTACTTCCGCTTCATCTTCCACTTCCGCTTCAACTGTGGTCGCATTAACATAGACCACCTCGCCCTTTATTACATCAAAGGGATTCTCTGCAAGCATATCAAGTGCCTTTTGAAAGGCCGAATCAACATCAACTCCTGTTCCCACAATAGTAATATTGAATTCGTACTCATCCATGCTTAACTCCCATATATGGCACGCCAGAGAGGGCTCGAACCTCTGACCCTCGGCTTAGAAGGCCGATGCTCTATCCAACTGAGCTACTGGCGCTCAATCAAATATTTTAATTAGTACTGGGTTTTGAAAGTTTATGCAAGTGCTTTCGTTCGCGCACGGCACCAACGCCCTTCCCCAATCTTTTATCAAGCAAGCCCAGTTGTTGCTGTGGCGTACGCTTTGCACGCTCTTCTGCACGCGACTCCCCTTCTGCCCTACGCTCTTCCTTTCTTTGACTCATTATATCCCCTACGGATTATTGGTTGGTAGCCGGAACGGGACTCGAACCCGTAAGCCTTATGGCGTCAGATTTTAAGTCTGATGTGTATACCAATTCCACCATCCGGCCTCTAACCAAATATAGCGTATTGGAAATAAATATCAATAAACCTTACTATTCTGACCTTACATCGCCTCTAAAGTTTCTAAACCTTAAATCAGCGGCGCGTGCAGTTTTGAAAGAAGGCCTTTCTGCATCACCAGAGCAATAAGAAAGTTCTTTTTCCAAACCCTCAGCATTCCACTCACGCTTTTTAAACCTATTAATCTTCATCATAAGTTTACGCATGTGTTGATTTTGACGCTGAGCTTTAGAGCCAGACTGTCGCTTCTTAGTCATCATTATATCCTAATGCTAGGCTGCTCCCCGAGCAGGATTCGAACCTACGACAAGCTGATTAACAGTCAGCCGCTCTACCAACTGAGCTATCGGGGAATAGATTGTTTACTCACACTCAAGGGTTTCGTTCAAAAAACGCTTAAGAGTCTGTGCATCACGAACCGTCATGGTTACAGACACCTCTCGCATACGCCAATCATTAGAATGAGACGTAATGGTAAGATTATTTGATCCAGCTTGCTTGCTGCGATCACCATTGCGAAGTCGCATACTAACGCGACGAGTTTCTCGGGACTTATCAATCATTTTAACACTCCTTATTTATTATATTAAACGAGACATCTTTAACCCCATGCCTCCCTGCGGGGATAGTAATATTACTATCATAAAATGCGGATTAGATTATTGGGGGATAATCTAAATATTACGAATATATATATTCAACGCATTATAAGTGGTAGGCCTACTCGGACTCGAACCGAGAACCCTTGCTTTATGAGAGCAATGCTCTAACCTGATTGAGCTATAGGCCTCTAATAAGCCTATCGCCTCTTTACCACCTCAACCCTAAGGTTGGGATTAAGAGATATCCAACCAATGTCATTTCTGTTTAGATTTCGATGAACATAAACAGCTTTGGTTTCAAGATTAGTAACCCTAACAGTCATTTTGCTTACCCCTATTATAAAGATTTTTTATAATTAAAAACAACTAAATATATTTTATCCCATCATACTATCATCCTATGTGCAGGTATAGCGTGCAAAATATAAATATAATTAAAATAATCAATCAATGCTATATTTATATTTTGATATAATATATTGTCGCATGGGGGAAGTAAAAACCTCCCCCACTTGAGTTACTCCTTATTAAGAGTAAGTTTTACAAGGTCAGAGGTTGTCTGCCTAAGAGTCCTAAGGCCCTTTCTTGCACGAACTCCTGCTGCTGCATTTCCAGTTGCATTCTTGGTAACATCTGTTTCCAAAGTTGCAACCAAAACCTTAAGCTCTTCCCACTTTGTTAAAACATTATCATTCTCTATAGTCATATTATCTCCTTATTCATAATCTCTTACTGCGATACCGACAGGGAATCTCGGACGACCATCATCCGTTAGCTCTTGATACCTCACCGTGAGATACTTGTCAAGGTATTTATCTAAATTTTTGTAGATTTTTGCTCGTTCTTCATGGGTTCCTCTGGGGCGTACATCAAACTCAAGCCCATCAGAAGTAATGCATCTATAGATGACAAGACCTGCTTCTCTTCCTGCTCCGTCTTTCCCTCCGATGATCTTGTATTCGTCATCAACAAACCTTTTAACTTTTTGCAAATCATATGATCTATTCTTATACTTATAAAGGCTGTTTTGGTTACGAGCCATCATGCCCTCATAACCCTCTGATACAAAGTGTTGCTCATACACATTAAATTCAGAATCACCAACAACATCTTGAGTTCTTACAAGTTTAATATTTTTTCCAATAATAGCCCATGATTGACAATACCTCGGAAAAGCTACACCGCCGCCGGCTATACCATATTGCGGCATTCTTTCTTCAAATGCAAGCGTATGGTGCGGGCTGTCATATATATGATACTCTAATAGGTCCGTATCGTCTCGCTTTTTCTTTACAGCAGAGATAATTCTTTGGAATGTCCAGCCATGAACATATAGCTCTCCATCCGTACACTGACCGTCTTGTAGCATGTCACAAAGTTGTGCGTTAATCCTATCAGGAATGTCAATAATCTTTCCCTTGCGTGACCACATAGTGACCACACCATCTTCCTTACGAGCAAGCATGCGAACACCATCCAGCTTCGGCTGGACCCAGCATGGATAGTTAATTTTTGCACTATGTTTATCATGCCTATGCGCGAGCATAGGAAGGAACATACCCTCAGACTCGCAAGGGATCTTATCTTTATCCTCTACGTATCCCGAATCCTTTTTACGGCTATGTGCAGATTGAGCTTCAGAACATGCCTGTTCGTAGACAGTGGTTTCGTTTGCTCTACCGAGATTCTTGCCCTCTCCAACAAAGCGTTGGTCAAGCTGCTTCTTGCCACTTTCATAGCCATGCTCAGTCTCGATGTAACAGGAGCCATCGCCCATCTTGAGAACCGAGATATTCCACTCTTTGAGCTTCCCATTGGTTGACTTTCCATATAGTGTAGGCAGATTCATCCCGCAACCTCTTTTGTTTTGATATTATCAATATAAGAAAAATTATATACTTCTTGCCATTCAGATAGGCACTCATCACATTGTACGCTTTGCCAGCAGACTCCGGTGTCCGTATCTACTTGCCCACCAGTAATATTTTTTGAATCGCATACAGGACATATCTCGTTCATCTTTGTAGCTCCATTTCTATAATATTTAGCCACTCAGTAGTGCTAGTGATATCTGTCCAAGATGTAACCAGCTCATCTAAGCTAGAGTCCTCATAGGCTTCATTTCCAGACCCAGGAATAAAATCATCTTTAAAATCTGTAACAATAGCCTTCAGGTACTCTTGCGCACCCTCATATGTAGTGTGAACAGAGAAATCAGATCCGTGCTTATGGCTATATTCAGCAAGATATACTGGGCCTCTAACATTATGTACAATCTCTCTACTCATTTGCTATATCCTTAATATTTTTTGATAAATCAAGTAGAGCTTTAGATATTGTGCCTAAAACTCCATCCTTTTCAAAGTCAACTCCATGCATTCCTTCTATAAGTATAAATTGCAACACAGAGTCGTATATGTCTTTGTACAGTTCTTCGTCAATATTATCCATGCCAAGAAACCGCAAGCATTGCTAGAATTGTAATACCGGTAAATGTTGTTAAGATTTTAAAAAAGAAAATATCATTTGAATCAAAATATTTATACATTGTAACTCCTTATGCCTTGAGTGATTCATAGTCAAAGTCCAAGCGACCCATGCCATCTGTTACGGCAGAATTTTCAATTAAACATATCAAGTCACATGCTTCGGTTGGCAGATCACCCCATGACATTCCGCCCGTCATCAAGTAATAAATTTCACCCAAACGCATGGATGCAACATCACGCCTATAACTACCAGCGCCAAAAAGCTCCTCAGCTGCCGCTTTTATTTTTTCTTTGACCATATCTCTAATCTTAATAGAGGTTAGGTCATTGAGCTTCCACAAGTCCTCTTCCTTTAGAGTACATTCCGCCTCCTCATCCGCCTGTATCTCGCTAGCCTCATGCCACAAAGCATCCTTGGCAAGACCATCAAGGTCATTGTTAGATAGGTTATCAATCCGGTATTTAATTAGAGGCATCGCCTTTTTATAATCAGTAGGGTCCTCGCAACAGTATAGCATAAAATCTGCGCCCATGATTACTCCCTGATTAAAGATGGTGATGGGGGATAGCTGCTTAGGGCCGCCACAAGCATGTCATGCACTTGAAAGCGTGTGCTTTCTGGGTCAATAGCAATGCAATACTGAGGGAAGAACTGATCTGTCATCATGCGGCCCTCGGCAATCTTCCTTCCCATAGTTTTTGAAAACTGATCTTTTGGGTTGCAAAAAGCCGCACCAAACAAGACGGTATCATGGCTTCGCCGGTATGCAAAGGTAACATCGTATATGCCGTCACGAAGATAGAAGTAAGCGGTTTCTCGATACATTTTATATCCTTAGAAGGAAGGTGGGTAGAGGTCGGACCTCTTAGTTACATAGCAATATAGGCCAAACTCTTTGTCAATACTCTCTGCCATAAGCTCCGCTTCATCTTTTGAAATAAAGACGCGAGCGCGATCATCGGACCCAAACTTTCTAACGCCTACCGATGGGATGTCAATATAAAATCTTTCATCCCAGCTTACGCCTTGTCTTTCAATAACATATCCACTCATCACAGAAGCCTTCCGTTGTTGTAATCAGCACCACAATCGCGACAATAAACATCCTCATAGTTGCCGCCGCATCGCTTATGCTCACAGTAAGTAACATTCTCTAACCAATCCATTCCCTTTCGAGTCATATAGATCCAGTCACAAGGCTCAGAACCAGTTGCCTCGACCAACTCATGTTCCTTGAGTTCTTGAATATGATCACAAGAGAAATCAATAACTGGAACGGCTCCATAAGAAGAAGTTAGATGATAAATATCTTCTGCCGTTACCTGTACGTTATTAGAAATATCAAACAGTTCGTTAGTCATTCTTCTTCCTCATAATCAACAAAGTCTTCAATAGGCAGGTCTTCCTCACCATGATAATCACCCTCAAAGGTGCTTCTTCCGGCAAATCCCATGCCCTGCTCATAATACTCCAACTCAAATGTTAGGTTAGGAAAGTCCCTGGCAACCTTTTCAAAGAAAGAGATTGGAGGGGACCACGCACTATCAAACTGATATTGAAGAAAGGTATTCTGGTTTTCGAACAGTACACCATCAACATCCCACTTAGATCCCCAATGATCAGTTTGCCACCTATAACCACCATACTCACGCGGCTCATCAACAATCTCTCCGAGCTTACGTGCTTGAGCATCATCAAAAGGAAACCGTCGAAAGTCCATAGGCACAGGATAAAGAGCGTTCATGCAAAGATCCACTTCGTCACCATAAACAGGTGCTGGAGTTTTTGTAAGTGCCTTTACACGTACTTTATCGTGAGCGGGCCATGTTCCATCACCACCATTACCATTATAAGTATCATTATAGCCAGCATGACGACCACGGGCAGCAGTTAGAAAGGTAGCGATTGATTTCTCATCACCAGAAACATTTAGAGTATTAGTACACCAGTTGGGCATTGTTTATTCCTTTACCATTCAATAGGGTCATTAGCGAGGAAGCGTTCCTCATGGTTTTCTTTCTTCACTTCTTGCGAGTCACAGGAGCCTTCACATGGGGCGAGGTCAACGCCGATAAGACAAGCGTATGTTGACCCAGGTAAGTCCTCATCGTTTATGAACGCACCATGTTTGCACTCCATACACAGTTGCGTTGAAGGCCAATGGTTTATGCAAGGTTCCATTTTATTCTCTTGGTCAAAAGATTTTAGAAGAAGTTTCTCTGCTCATATCCATAAATGATACACGGCCTCTACAGGCTCGGCAAATGTGTCCATTAGGTCTCTTTGGCATACGAACCTTCCAGCCCTCAGCAGGGCAGCCAGAACATTCCCACTTGACTTTCTTTTCTTGCTTTCGCTTGATGCCAACAGTGTCATAACTATGACACCTATGATTCTTATACTCGCCAGTGATGTTTGTCATCATGCGCTGGAAGCGTGCGGTATGGCCCTTCTCGTTATACTTATGAACAAGATAGGCGTGAACCATCTCATGAACCATAGTCCGTTCGATCTTACTCAAATCATAATCAAGATGCCTAAATAGTTTATCGGACATATCAATCTTAGTCGGAACAAGAGTGCGATCTCTCCCGCGCTTATATCGGCAGTAACCAGCGGTTGTGGTCATGCGAGTATTCCACACAATAGGAATGTTAGGAATCTCACCATTGAAGTGCTTGTCATTCAACTGAACAAACATTGTTTTGATATCAGGTCTAAACATTTTTACCTCAGTCGCTTGAGTCTTGAGACATAACATTCTTACACTTGTCACACTCATAAACATGATAACACATACCAAAGTGACTAACGCCACGCTGATTACATTCGCTTGGCATTAGTTCAATATAATGATGATCACAACCAAACTTGAAGTATCGAACCTTCTCATTCCACCACTCATTACTCATCGCAATACCGGTTCCATCGGAAAAATGAAACAGCTTTGCGGCAACCATTGGTGAAGTAAAAGGATAAGCATCGTACATTTGACGATACTCAACATGAGTTGGAGAATAAGTAAAGAAGTTGCTTTTAGAAAACTCACCAACGTCAACCTCTCTCCATCCATCAGGAAAAAGATTAGGGTGTAGTCCTTTCGTAGCACAGTTATCAGGAACATTATCCGTATGAACGATCTTTTGTAACATGTCATTCCATAGTAGATGGGTTATCGGATACTCTACGATGGCATACTAAAAGCAAATATCATAAGGCCCAACTAATATATATTGTCGCGCGGTGGGCGGGTCAATAGGGAGAGCCGGTGCCCGACGTGCATTTTAAGCATCATTACATTACGTAATAAAGTATATTGTCGCATTCATTTCTTATTTTTTAAGCGCCACTCAACCCACATCCAATAAGCAGATTCGGAGATTTTACTTGCAGCTACACCTAAGATGTAAAATCCTGCAAAAAATATAATTACCTCAAGCATTTGAAAATCCTAAAACAATAATCTGGCCTGACTCTAATAGACATGCACTACACCTCTATAGGCCTTCCGCCAGAAAGCATCATTCCCAAGGTTTGATTAATCATCTGCTCATAAGGACTCTTAATCTCCTTTAGAACTCCATTGCCATCATGGAAGATGATCTCCTGTAGTGGCGCAGAGTGAACATGCCCCATGCCATTACTTGACACAGACATAACATACAAGGCGTTGAGATTGCCATAATGATCTCTGTTCACATCTACGACAATGCCCTCAACCTCCTCTACTTCTTCTTCCGTTGCGTGACTATATTTGCTTCGAATGGTTACTTTGTGACCAATATACATTTAATTATCCTCAAATGAATGTGTTCCATCTTCGTCTGGAACGATAACGCCGCCCTAACCAGTGCTCTGATCAGGGTTAGTATGGTGTTTTCAAAAAAGCTAATCTTTCTTCAAGCTGATCAACCTGATCAGTTAGCACTCGGCAATGATTAGTTAATATATCTACTTGATGTGTCCATGCCCCTCCATAGCCACATTATACTGCGCTTGGCTTATTAAACACAATCTCTTCTTTACACAGTCCAAGGCAAACCTCAAGCATATTATTCAGCCCAAGATCACTTGGGGTTACTGGAGTTCCCCAATTAAGTTGCCTTCCGGTATCCTCAACAAAGATCCCGCTATAAGGAACATCGCCCAGGATAGTGAAGGTCCCACTATGATGTTTAGGAACAGTAACGGTTACCCTGCCATGCTCATCATCATCCATTACATAGGTGAGCCCAATACGGGTCATTTGAATGTCAGACTTAGAATAACCTAATTTCCTAAGACGAGCGAAAAACTGTCTACGTGTTGTCATTGCTTACTCCATGAAAATAATCATCTACACTTGCGACAATGTTCTTTGCAACATCTGTGCAATTGCTTATAAAAGCTGCTGCATCATCTGGGCTGTTTATTGCCCACGATGCTGCAAGGTAAAAGACAGCACAAACCAGGGCTGTATAAAATATAAACTTCATTACTCTCTCCACTTGTGACGCCATGCATCTTCATGACGGCCCCAGTGATTTAGGTGTCTAATGCAACCAGTGTCTCTATTAGATATAGTCTTGCATCGTCTCAACTCTGATCCAAGCCCATGATCCAAAATGAATTCATAAACTTTTATGAGTTTTTTACGTATAGGACGCATAAGAAACATTATCTGGAATATCTTTTCGTTGCTCAAACTTAAGATTAGGGCATGCCATCCATGGAAAGAATGCAGCATCACCAGCACTATACTCTGGCTCATACCCTTCTTCATTATTTTCATCTGCAATCACTTTATAGATTTGAAAAACGATCCCATAATCGTTAAGACTACTTATAACGGCATAGTTCCTCGCCTGGAACCAAAAGGATACATATCTGCCCACATGCAGATCGTATTTTTCAAAGTCCATTAGTTATACACCCTCCGCATCAGCTTCCACTTATTACTCTTTTGAAGCTCCCAGACGGAGCCTCTCCATAGGTTTATACCGAATGCATGCATGTGACTGCTTGTTTCAATCTTAAAGCGTTTTCCATGAACAGTGGTGCCAGTTACCTTATACATTATAGAATCCTTGTTATGCTTTTACTAATCCAGCTCTCACCAGTTTCATCGCTAATAGAGCGATAAGTTTTCAGCCTATACCGTTCACCCTTTTTAATCTTGCCATTCTTATGATTCCTTCTACACGTATGCTTTGAGAATCCAATCACCTTAGACCATATTCCATCCTCAATCTCATAATCAGAAGCTTGAAGCCACTTTCTTTCTGCATCTTCATACTGACCCTCTTTGCATGAGTGTCCACCTTCCGAGGCATGACAACCACACTTAGCGTAGTATCTACCCCAATCATCTGGTACGTTATCCCAACTCATAATATCACTCCATAGATTAGCTCGCAAGCTAAAAAGCCAGCAAAGATTAAAAATATTGCTTCAAGTTGCCACATTATCTACTCCTACTGCTCCACAGTCCGCGCACGTCCACTCATTATCAGTGCTTGGCTTATGAAAGACTTGAGTACACTCATCAAATACTTCCATAAAGTTTCCAGACCCATCAACAACCCAGTCTTGGCACACCACCGCTCCCGTAACAAAGCGATCATGACTACTATCATTGGGGCATTGTTTTAGCATATACTCAGACAATGCGGAAGGGAATATTTGATTATACATATGCTTGCCTCGTTGCGCACCACTTTCTATCCGCTCCAATGTCCCGATCATAGATCATAGCATCATAGTTTGGGTTCATTAGAATAAAGTTACCAGTACCTCTAAGTGCAAGACCAATGTGACACGACGTAGTTTGAGACTTATAATGACCACTTGTAGTGTAGTCCCAGATTCTAATCTGATTATCCATACGATCTCCAATCATTAGATTATAAGACCACAGCTTTACTCCATCGGTTGAAAGATTATTAGTGTGGGCAGAGTCTCC
>Ga0114993_10003464_pt1 | contig 16334 bp, 13 predicted proteins | sample ArcticOcean_MG_C_FD_87042 | JGI IMG/M metagenome (GOLD analysis project Ga0114993, IMG submission 87042) | Marine microbial communities from western Arctic Ocean - ArcticOcean_MG_CB2_150 | ecosystem: Environmental > Aquatic > Marine > Oceanic | place: Arctic Ocean: Canada Basin | collected...
CACGCCAGCCGTCCCCTGCCGCTTGATCCCGGACGCTGCGGACTCGATGCGTGGCACGAACCTGCCAAATATAAACTTCGCCAGCCGGCAACATAGTGGCCAAAATGTGGGGAATATTGGTGGGCCTGGCAGGACTCGAACCTGCAACCAGACCGTTATGAGCGGCCGGCTCTAACCAGTTGAGCTACAGGCCCGCCCGCAAGATGCGCATTCGACGGTGCGAGCGCAAGTCCTCTATGTGGCATTTGTTGATTTACCGGCGCCCCGCTGCGGCGGCTTGATGCAAATTAACGCCCTGGCCGTTCTGGCGCGCCACACTAGAGCCCGTGGCAGTAAAAATTCTTCAGCGCCGGATGGTTGGCGACTGATTTGTCCAAGCTGGCTTTCATGATCTTCGCCCCCCGGCAAGGAGCAGCGCAAACGCTACATGCGCTCCGGAGGGACTTGAGAACCACGCGGATACTCCACATGCTGGGCGTATGCGCATACCACTCTTAGCCCTCGTATTTCTCGCCGCCGCGCTTGCATCAGGACAATTCTTGCCCGGCGGCTCAACGGCGCACGCCGAGGGCAACGGCTCGGCGGGACGGAAGATATTCAAACAATGCCGCAACTGCCATTCGGTGCGGCAGGAAAAATTCGGCACCTTTGGCCCCAATCTCTATCAAGTGGTCGGTCGCATGGCCGGCACGGCGGCGGAGTATACTTATTCACCGGCGCTGGCTGGTGCTGGCTTTGCCTGGACGCCAGAGCGGCTTGATCGCTGGCTGATGGACCCGCAAGCATTCCTGCCCGGCGCGAATATGAAATATTTTCTCGAAAGCGCAGAAGCGAGCGACGACGTGATCGCCTATTTAATCGCCGCCGGGAACCGTTAGACCGGCGCGCGATCTAGCGGCGCTGCAGCGCCGGCCAGCCACTCCGCTACATCCGGCCACGGCGCCATTTCGGGTGCAAGACGATCGCGCACCATGGCGTGGTAGGCGTCAAGCCAGTCCAGCTCCTCGTCGTTCATCAGCGCCAGATCCACCAGCGCGCGGTCGATCGGCGCGAGCGTCAGCGTTTCGAACGCGAGGGTCGGGCGTTCGGCGTCGTCGAGGCCGGTCGCGGCGACGACGGTCACCAAGTTTTCGATGCGGATGCCATAGGCGCCCGCTTTATAATATCCCGGCTCGTTGGAGACGATCATGCCGGGCTCGAGCGCTGCCCGGCTCGGATGCTTCGAAATCCGCTGCGGCCCTTCATGCACGTTCAAATAGGCGCCGACGCCATGGCCGGTGCCATGGTCATAATCGAGGCCCGCCTGCCATAAGAACTGCCGCGCCAGACTGTCGAGCTGAGTGCCGGTGGTGCCGGCCGGAAAGCGCGCCCGCGCCAACGCGATATGGCCCTTGAGCACTCGGGTGAAACGGTCGCAGTACTCCGCCGTCGGCGTCCCGATGGCGATGGTACGGGTGACATCGGTGGTGCCGTCGAGATATTGACCGCCCGAATCCACGAGATAGAGCGAGCCGGCTTCGAGCGCCCGATCGCTCTCGGGCGTGACGCGGTAATGCACGATGGCGCCATTGGCCGCGGCGCCTGAGATGGTGTCGAAACTGGGTCCACGGAAATGCGCACCGCCGGCGCGGAATGAAGCGAGCTTTTCCACCGCCATCAACTCGGTGACACCTTCTGAGCCGTCCAACGTGGAGAGCCAACAGAGGAAACGGGTCAACGCCAGACCGTCCCTGAGATGGGCGGCGCGGATGCCGTTCAATTCCACCTCGTTTTTGCATGCCTTCGGCAGCGCGCAGGCATCCGGTTTTTGGATGATTGCAGCGCCGGCGCCGCGCAGCCGCTGAACCGCCCAGTCCGGCGCCGTGGCGGGATCGAGCATAACCGGCTTGCCGGCGGCGCCCAAAGAATCGAGCGCGTCGCCAAGCGCCTCAGGAGCTACGGAAGTGATTTCATTGCCGAGATGGGTGGCGAGTTCCGCTACCTGCTTGCGCGAATCGACGAACCACTGCACCCGGCCGTCCGCCTCCAGCACAACGAAGGATTGAGGCAGCGGCGCACATTCGACATCGGCGCCGCGAACATTGAGCAGCCAGGCAATCGAATCCGGCGCGCTCAAAAAGGCCGCCGCGGCGCCAGCCTGTTTCAACTGAACAGCAATATCGCGCCGCTTCTCAGCCGATTCACGCCCGCTAAATTGAATATCCTGAGGCACAATTGCTGCTAAAGGCCGGGGCGGCTGGGCGTGCCAAACCTCGTCGAGCGGGTTGGCGTCGCAAGGTTTGAGCTCGGCGCCACCGCGCGTGCACGCCTCGCTCAGCCGGTGCCTCTGATCGGCGCTGTGCAGCCATGGATCGAAACCCATCTTCATGCCGGCGGAAAGATTGGCCTCGAGCCACGAATAGGGCGGCGATTCGGTGATGTGATGGCGCTCATAAAGCGCGCCATCGGTCTGGTTTTCGATTTGCAGCGTGTAGCGGCCATCGGTAAAGAGTGCCGCCTTTTCAGCCAGTATGAGCGCAAGTCCGGCCGAGCCGGTGAAGCCGGCCAGCCAGGCGAGGCGGCGCGAGCGCCGGGCGACGTATTCACCCTGATGCTCATCCGTAAGCGGCACCACGAAGCCATCGAGGCCTTGGCGCCCGAGCGCTGCGCGCAAATCAGCGAGTCGCGCCGCCGACGCACCGGCCTGGCCGATGCCATCATCCTCCGCCGCCAATGTCTCGCGCAGCACCACAAGCTGCGCACGCAGTGTTTCATCGGCGGAAGGCACGACCAGACGCAGCCATTCGTTATCGTCGAGCGGACGCGGCGCCGCAGCAATCCCGGCCAGCAACTCTTTGACGTCGCTCAGCGAGGCCGAAGCGCCGGCCGCGCGCAAGAGTTCAACCAATCTGTCGTCGCCTTGGTAGGTGGGGACATTCTTGCTCATAGCGCAAAATGTACTAGCTCATGAATGCGTGCTTCAAGCGGCAATGTCAGCCATGAACCCGAAACAGGTCTGCCACAGCGGTCACAGAGAATGATCGAACGTTAGCGTGAGGTTGGTTCAGGGCAAGCGCGACGCGGGGAAACTGCGCGTCATTGTGCCTTTTAATGCTCATAGAGCACTTTCGGCGTTGACATGAGAAATTAAAGATGTATATACATATTACATGAGCAACAAACAGACCATCTTCAACGAACCGGACATTCGAATTTGCGCTTGCACGAATTTGCGGCGCGCCACACGAATGGTCACGCAAGCCTATGATGGGGCATTGCGGCCGGCTGGGTTGAGGGCGACGCAGTTCACATTGCTTTCCGTCATCGCCAAACACGGACAACTTCGACAAAGCCATCTCGCCGAAATATTGGTGATGGATGGGACGACGCTGACTCGCAATCTACGGCCACTGGTCAAAAACAAATGGATCGAGATCGACCGCGACAGCGATCAGCGAGTGCGATTGATCTCAATCACGGCAAAAGGCCGGCGTGTCCTCGCCAAGGCCGTTCCCCTGTGGCAACAGGTCCAAGCGCGGTTCGTCACGGGACTCGGAGATGAGCAATGGTCGCATTTGCTAGCCGCTCTAACAAAATCGACCATAATCGCGCAGCAAGATTGACCCTTTTTTTGAGCAAAAAGATGTATCTACATTTAACTTGAATGGCAGCAAAATGACATTTCAAAATTCGGGAACTCTACCACGCAGCTCGCTCACGGGTGATCGACAAATCCCAAGCCTCTTAAACCTTTAACCGAGGAGTCAATCAAATGACTCACGTAATACCGCAGCAAATCTCCCATGGCATCGTTCTCGAACAGCCAAGTCTTACATCGCTGGTCGGCGTAAATGTGATACGCCGTACAGCGATTGTTGCCCTGGTTCTGGGCACCGCTCTAACGCTGGCAAATCAGGCCGATGCAATCTTCGGCGAAGACGCGGTCCAAATTCTACCGCTTCTCCTTGTTTTCATAGTGCCCTTCATTGTCGTAACGTTTTCACAGATCCTCGGCATGCGCCGCGCCCACCTGGATACGCGCGGTGTTCAGACATCTCCTCGGGAAAGCTTTGCCGCTACCGCTCTCTTGCACGCGATCCCGCTCAGGTCCGTGGCCATGGGCGCAATCGTCGGCTCGGCGAATACAGCGATTACGGTTCTCGCCGCGCTAACGGATGGGGCCGTCTTGGCCGATATACCGACTGCCCCGATTGGTCAGGCCTTTGTTCTTCCTGTGCTGTTCAGCATGATTTCCCAAACGATTTCCTATCGCCGCGCGGCACGTCGGATCGCCGAGCGGCATCAAAGAGAGGCCTTCGAAGCCTCCCAGCCAAGCACCCAGCAGACATGAATAGGCGGCGCTTGCATGAAACCAAACCGGCTAAGGCGCCGGATTTTTTCCGAAACCCAAATTGGCTCAAACTCAAACCAAGGAGAAAATCATGAGATACTCAGCGATTCTTACGGCAGCCATCGGTGCACTGGCACTGTTCACCATCGGCCAACCCAGTATGGTCCGCGCACAGTCGACATCCGGCGGCATAGCCGAGGATTTCCCCGTGCCGCCGCTCCATCCAGGCGGTGTCGTGCTCGAAACCCGCGAGCTCGCACCGGGTGTCTACGCCCTCGTCTCGAACAAGCCGCCGACTGACAACTCAGGATACGTGGTCGGTGAAAAGGGCGTACTCGTTATTGACGCCCACATCGACGGCGACATGGCACGCCAAATCCAGGCCCGTGTGCGCGAGGTCACGGACAAGCCAATTCTGTATCTGGTCAACACCAACTATCACGGCGACCACACCTTCGGAAATTATGCCTTTCCTGAAGATACACGCATCATCGCGCATCGGCTCACAGCCGAACGTATGAAGGACTTCGAACATGAGAAGACACTCATGCTCGCCGCGGTCGACAATGATGCCAATATTTTGAGCGACACACGGCTCAGGTTGCCCGACATCACGTTCGATAAAACCTTGCGAATCGACCTCGGTGGGCGCGTCGTTGAGCTCTATCACTTCGGCGCAGGCAACACGCCGGGCGATACCGTCGTCTATGTGCCGGAAGCGGAGGCTGCTTGGACGGGCAACCTGGTGCTCGGCGAGGGCATTATCCCTTTCCTCATCGAGGGCGGCGCGGTGGATTACCTCGCGACACTGGCTCATTTCGCGCAAACCATTGACGCGCGCACTATCATTCCCGGCCACGCGATTCCGACGACGGGCGCTGCCTTGGGTCGTTATCTCACCTATCTTAACGATCTTGTGCGTGAGGTGCGCGGTGCTCGGCTTCGGGGTCATACGCTGGAACAGGCGCTGAACAGCTACGCGCTGCCCTCCGCCTACGTCATTCCGGCAGACTCGCCGTTAGCGGCGTTCAGCGAGTTTAACAATGCCTTACACCGTTGGAACCTCCGCGTGACCTACGGCGAACTCGCCGGCGGCTGATTCCAAATACACCATCGAGCTATCGACCGGGCGGCACGTCGACCGCCCGGTCGTTCTATTCACGAGCCCCCAACTCAATAGGTCAACAACAGGGTAGACCACTCGCCTAGCCGGATGTGATCGACAGTGCGCAATCCTGCGTCGCCATATGTTTCCACAATTTCCGCCTCTTGGCTGGCCAGCAGCCCCGATAAAATGGCGATTCCCTGCGGCGCTAGATGGCGTACCAATTCGGGCGCCATTTGGCGCAGGGGATTGGCGAGAATATTGGCGCAGATCAGATCATAGGGCGCGCCCTCTCCGGTCTCAGATGCGGCGAAGCCGTCGCTCTGGCATATCCGCACGCTGCCTGAGACGCCGTTCGCTTCAGCGACGGCTTCCGACACCGCCACAGCCGCCGGGTCGATATCCGCCGCCAACACATCCGCGCGGCCCATGCCGCCGCCGTCCCAGCATTTGGCGATGGCGACGGCGAGAATGCCCGAACCTGTGCCAAGGTCGAGCGCCTTCTGCACGCGGCGCGTGGAGGCAATACGATCAAGTGCCAGGAGACAACCGCGGGTCGAGCCATGTCTGCCAGAGCCAAAGGCGTTGCCGGCATTGATTGAGAGCGCGATGCGCCCGGGCGGCGGGTGCAAATAATCGCCGTGCACGACGAAGCGGCCAGCAAACAGCAACCAAACTTCGCTACCATATTTGGCCGCCCAATCTTCGTCAGGAACCAATTGGCATTCGATCTCTGGCGCCGCTAGATCAAGGCGGGACGCAGCTTCAAACACCAGCGCGGTCACGGCGTCGCGTTCTGCACTGTCGGCGCAATATGCGTAGAGCCGCCACAGCCGTTCCGGCGTTTCAGCAACCTCGCCGCCGTCCTCCAGCAATACCGTCGACACGGCAACCGCATGAGTTTCGAACTGCGCTTCAAACTCGCCGAGAAAAAATTCGGGCAGCGTCAGGCCGATGCGCCAAACCGCCACAATCGCAGCCTCATACCGGCTCGACGAAACGGTCGATGACTTTTTTATCGCCGGCCTTTTCGAAAGCAATACTCAGTTTGCTGCCCTCGACCGAGCGGATTCGGCCATAGCCAAATTTTTGATGAAAGATGCGGGTGCCGACGGCCAGGCTTCCCTCAGCGGGCTCTTTTTTCCAGATTTCAGCGTCGGCGCTGCGCTCAGTCAGGCGGGCACGAGCGCGGCGTGGCGGAAAACCGGATGCCCCGCCATTGCGGCCGGTTGAGGCACTTTCCATCGCCGACACCACCGGAAATCCGTCACGGTTGCGGGCTTCGCTGTGATCGGCCGGCAATTCGTCGATGAAGCGCGACGGCAAAGCGCTGACCCATTGACCGTGAATGTGGCGGCTGGCGGCGCTTAAGATATGCACCCGCTTGCGCGCCCGGGTGAGGCCGACATAAGCGAGGCGGCGCTCTTCTTCCAGGCCTTCAGCGCCGTTTTCGTCGAGCGCCAATTGATGCGGAAACAGGCCTTCTTCCCATCCCGGCAAAAAGACGCTGTCGAACTCCAGCCCCTTGGCGCCATGCAGGGTCATGAGGTTGACCATCTCCTCGCCGCGGCCTTCTTCGCGGTCCATGACCAGGCTGACATGTTCCAAAAATTCGCCCAGGCTTTCGAATTCCTCGAGCGCGCCCGTCAGTTCCTCCAGATTTTCCACGCGCCCCGGCGCCTGTAGCGTTTTGTCCTTCTTCCACATCTCGCGATAACCCGAATCATCGAGCACGGCATTCAACACATCCCAATGCGGCGCTTCCTCAGCCAATGCACGCCAGCCGTCGAATTGTTTCAGCAACCCGGCCAGAGCGCCGCGCGGCTTGGGCTTCAACTCATCGGTCTCGACCAGCATTTCTGCGGCGGCGTAGAGCGAACATTCAGAAGCGCGGGCGAGGTGATGCACGAGTTGCAGCGTGGCGTCGCCCAGGCCGCGCCGTGGCAGATTGACGATGCGCTCAAAAGCAAGATCGTCATCGCGCTGCCCCAAAACGCGCAGATAGGCCACCGCATCGCGAATTTCCTGGCGCTCATAGAAACGTAGTCCGCCGATCACCCGGTATGGTAAATCGATGGCGACAAAGCGTTCCTCAAAGGCGCGAGTCTGGAAGCCGGCGCGCACCAGAATCGCTATTTGCTCGATGCTTTCGCCGGCACGCTGGAGACTCTCTATCGCCTCGCCGACGATACGTGCTTCTTCATCGCCGTCCCAACATCCGGTGACGCCGACTTTCTCGCCGTCGCTATCTTCGGTCCACAAGGTCTTGCCGAGCCGCCCCGTGTTGTGCGCGATCAACCCCGAGGCGGCGCCCAATATGTGCCCGGTGGAGCGATAATTGCGCTCCAGGCGGACGACCTCAGCACCAGGGAAATCCTCTTCGAAGCGCAGGATGTTACCGACCTCGGCGCCGCGCCAGCCATAGATCGACTGATCGTCGTCACCAACACAACAAATGTTGTGGCGTGCGCGCGCCAATAGGCGCAGCCATAAATATTGCGCCACATTGGTATCCTGATATTCGTCGACCAGAACATATTTGAAGCGCCGCTCATATTCCGTCAGCACGTCCGGCTCGGCGGTAAAGATCGTCAGATTGTGCATCAGGAGATCGCCGAAATCCGCCGCGTTCACGGTTTTCAGGCGCTCCTGATAGTGCCGGTAGAGCGCGGGCGCTTTGCCGTTGGCGAAATCCGCGCCCGGAGCGCTGGCAACTTTATCCGGCGTCAAGCCGCGATCCTTCCAGCGCTGCACGATGATCGAGAGGGTGCGTGCCGGCCAGCGCTTCTCGTCAATGTCCGCCGCCCGCACGAGCTGTTTCAACAGGCGCACCTGATCGTCACTGTCGAGAATGGAAAAATCGGGCTTGAGGCCGACAAGTTCGGCGTGACGCCTCAGGATTCGCGCCGCCATGGCGTGGAAGGTGCCGAGCCACAGTCCCTCCGCCGGACGGCCGATAAGGCGCGAGACGCGCTCCACCATCTCACGCGCCGCTTTGTTGGTGAAGGTGACAGCGAGGATCTCGCCGGGAAATGCCTTGCCCTGATGCAGGATATGCGCAAGGCGGGTTGTCAGCACCCGGGTCTTTCCAGTGCCGGCGCCGGCGAGGACCAGCACCGGGCCGTCCACCGCGTCGACGGCAGCGCGTTGCTCAGCATTGAGCGACGTCAGATAGGTGGGTTCTGGCGCTATCGCGGGCGGCGCGGCGGGATTGTCTTCCACCGAGCCGGCAAGATCGAAGGGATCACTCATGTGCCGTTCAGGTCGCGAATCGGTAGCCACAAATATAACATCGCGGGCCCGCCATGCCACGCAATGAACAGAGAACAGGAGCGATTATCCGCTGCCGCCGTAAGTCGTGTGCCCAGGCCGTCTGTTACCCGCTAGCTATCAGTTACATTGCCCGATCGAGGCTTCCGGGCAGATTCTCTCGCCGTCGATCCAAGTCGCACCGCTGAGATCGGCCTTGAGGAAATCCGTGTCGTCAAGGGATGCGCCGGTGAAATCCGCACCCCGCAAATTGGCGCGGAAAAAGCGCGCGCGGCGCAAATCGGCGCCCTTAAACGAGGCGTTGGCGAGTTTCGAAGTGGTGAAATCCGCCCCGATCAGGCGCGCATCGTCGAACCGTGTGTTGTTGAACACTGCGGTGACAAATTTAGTCCGGCGCCCGTCGATGCCGGATAAGTTCGCGCCGGTAAAATCGCTGCGTGCGAAGAAGGCGCTGCGCAGGTCGGCGCCACTCAGATCGGCATTCTGGAAATTCCGGTTATCGAGACTGCAACGCTTCCAATTGACACCGGGAGCCGGAGTATCGGTACAGCCCGCATTGGCCGCAGAAGGCAGCAGCAGAGCCGCCAACAAAACGGGCAAAACCGCCCAACCGAGAATTTTCTTCGGGACAAAGACCATTGTCTCATAGATGTACAGTGCGCGGCGGCGCCCGGAAAGCCCTAACTGCCGCCTTATATGCCGCCGCGCAGGAGGCCGAAGGGCCGTACCAATGCGGCGTGACGCGCTATGCCTTCATGCGCTGCCGAAATGTCGCTCAATATTGCCAAGGTTTTTTCGGGCAATGGCTCCGAACGCCGCGCGCCGAGATCAACATGCACCAGCACCCATTCGTTCAGTGCCGATATCCATCCCTCTTCGCCGTGCAGCAATTGCAGGCAAACGTGAATGCGCTTGGAATCATAGGCGACCAATTGAGCGGTAACTTGGATCGGCGCGCCCAGAGTGAGTTCGCGGACGTAAATAATCCGTGTGTCGAGCGCGAACGTGGATTTGTTGGTCGCCTTCATGTAGCTCTCGCCAACGCCAATAAGGGCACCGAAGGCATCCATCGCGTGATCGGCGGCCATTAGGTAATAAGCCACATTCATGTGGCCGTTATAATCAATCCATTCGGGACGGACGGTTGCGCGGTAAACTTCCAGCGGCGCGTCGATTTTCATGAATTCAACTCTAAGTTTCTTCGTTTCGTTCAGCCGTCGGCGCGCCTGCGGGCGCTAACGACACGGATGACGTTCAGTTTGGTGAGCCAGGCCACCGTTCGGTGGGCCAAGCCCCGGCTTTCGGCCGGCATTTGGTTCAGCAGCGCGTCGATTTCGCACTCCCCCAACTCTCCCAATTGCGATAGCAGCTTGTCGGTTTCCTCGCCCGACAGAAATAGATATGGCGCGAACGATACGATGGGATTTTGCCGAATCGCCTTGAACCAGGTTCCGGCGGCGCCCGGGTTGAGCGCGATCCGCGCTTTGCCGTCCAATAGAGCGGTCGGATACCCGGCGAACAGGGCGAACGGGTCGTTGCGCAAAGGGTGCGCCGGTCCCTTGTCGGGTCGGGGCGCAACGATTGCGGCGGACCGCCGCCGCGCCGCAAGGGAATCCCAGAGGGCTTGATAGGAAGCAACGACCACCGGCCAATCAAATTTTTCGCTGGCGTGCTTGCGCCCCGCCTCACCCATGCGGCGACGCAATTCAGCGTCTTCAATGAGACGCAGAAATGCTTTGGCACAGGCCCCGGCATCGACGCTAGTGCACAGGCTCGCATGGCCAAGATAGCGATCATAGCTATCCAAGCCGGCAGCATGACGGAAAGCGATGTCGCCGCCCAGTCCGGGCGGCAGGGAGACGGTGGGAACGGCAATGCCGGTTTCGCCATCGACGATGGTATCGCGGTAACCATTCCAGTCGGTCACCACCACGGGGAGCCCTGTTGCCATGGCTTCGAGCGGCGTCAATCCGAAGGTTTCCTGAATATTATCGGACAGCGAAGTGAAAATATCGGCGGCATACCAAATCGATTCGCGGACATGCTCGTCACGGCCATCCAAGAATATGGCGTTGATGGACGGACAAATCGTGCGCGCGCTATCAGCAAAGGCTTTTTCGATGGAATCGTTGGCGAACCAGCCCGCCTGAATGAGATGTATCTTGCGTTTACTCTCGCGTGCCGCATTTTCCAGGCCGAGATACATCGGCAGCGGGTGCGCCTTGGCGTGATAGCTGAGCCGGCCCATAAACAGCACGACGATATCGTCTTCGCCGATGTCATGGCGCGTGCGCCATTCCTGGCGCCAGCCTTCTGCCTTGCCCTCGGCTCTGAGCCCGGCGCAATCGACGCCGAGCGGGATCACCGGAAGTTGAACCGGCGCGTTCGCCAATCCGCGGGTGCGCTCATTCAGATATTCTTCCCAGTCTTTCAGCACATGGCGAAAGGTTTCCCGTACCGCCTCGGACGTGCAGATCACCGCGTCCCAAGACTGATAGGGGGCGACCATAAGATCGCCGATACTGTCCATAATGCTTTCGGAGGCCGTGGTGTGGGTGATGCCGCACACGCTATAGCCGCGCGGATCAAATTGTCGGCGCTGCCAGACTAAATCCGCTGTGTTGGGTCCGGGCACGAACAGACAGCCGGCTTTGGCCAAATCGTCCGGTTGCTGGTGCGAAATCCACTGTGTCGCGTGTTGCGCGCCGGTGAGGGCGGCCACACGCTGCTGAAAATTCGCAAACATGGCTTCGGTCTTGCTGTAACAATAGAGCGGTGAGGCACCGCCGTGCTCGGCATACGCCCTTAAGAACGCTTCGCCAGCGGCCTGGCGTCCCATGAGTTTGCTGCCCGAAGTATCAAACCCCTCGGGATGATAATAAATTGCGGCGGTGGCCCGCATGCTGCCTCACCCCTCTCGCGCGCGAATTTAGCGCGTTCGGGCGGATCATAGCCGCGGGGCGTGCTCCATCAAGCAAATTGCGGGATTGATAAATGAGGCATGGGCCGAAATGCCGAGCGCGGCCAGCGACAATCCCGCGGCAAAGTGGAGTTCAGTGAGTTGCCGCCTGGTTTTCGATACGCGCTGTGCGGCGGCCGCCAACAGGTACCGATGCGCCGCCGCCCGATTTCAGCTCGTCCACGCAGGAATGAAGAAGCTTAATTTCCCGCACATCGTCACGGTCAAAGGGAATAATCTGGCTCAGCTTGTTTTCCGCCAGGTCGATCAAGGTTTCGATGGAACGTTGCGAGAGCATGTGTCGAGCCTCCTCTATGACGCCGCTGGTTAAGGTTAATAACGTCATTTTAGAGGTCGTACATTTAAGAGATAGTTAACGACGCACACATTAACGACAGGTGGTCGAAAATTCCATTCGACGGTTGCCGATCGGTCACAAATCGGCGTCGGGTGGGCGCCTCTAGGGCCTAAGAATCGCCGAGACGCTCTGCGACGACGCGCTCAATGGTTGCCTTCAGATCGGACTGCGATTCCATCAAGTTGCGGAATTCGCGCGCGCTCAGCATCAATATCTGGCAATAGCTAAGCGCCACCACATCGGCGTTGCGCGGCATGTCGCGCACCAGGGCGATCTCACCGAAGAAATCGCCGCTTCCGAGTCGAATGGGCGCGTCGCCTATTTCGACTTCCAGAGCGCCGGTGGAGACGAAGTACATGGCGTCTCCGGTCGAGCCCTTGGTGATCACTTTTTCGCCTGGCAATACCAGACGCGGACGCAAGAGAGCGACAATCTGGCGGATGCGCGCTTGGTCGAGGTCCGCGAAGAATGGCACTTTAGCAACCATGATCTCGGGCTTCAGACCAAGATCGAGTTCGGGCATGGTTTCGAAATCGCGTGCCCGGCTATCAAGATCCTGAATCAAATTGCCGTAAACATCGGGGCTGATCAGTTGCTCGGACAGCATGCGACGGTAATCCAGATCCTCTAGGCGCACGGCCACCCGGCCGATATGACATCTTTGTACGGCATCGAAATATTCCGGATATTGCAATTTGAGTGCATCCAGCGCCGTATCCGTCGCAATGGCGCGCTGGCGAATAATCTCTTCAAGCCGGTTGGCAGCCTCGGCCCCAAGCAGGCTTTCCATGCTGTTGGCGGTCACGGCCAGCAACTGACGCAACCCGGTTTGCGTGGCGATCAAAACTTCGAAGCGCTCAGCGAGCTGGTGTTGCAAGGCGCCGGTCAATCCGAATTTGCGTTGCATATACATCGCCGTGCGGAAGCCGAAACCGAAGCCGAGTTTTTGCGCCACCGCTTCTTTATAGCCGGCAACGCCGTCTGCTTTCATGCCGTCTTCGAGCGTGTCAGTGCCGTGCAGCAGGGCGCGCGTGATATCGTCCGAAGCGACACCGTCGGAGAAGCGCTTGAGATAAATCTCACGCTCGCGGTTGACCAATGTGCCGAGGCCGATCTTCACACGGTCTTCTTCGGGGAGCTCGGCGGTGTTCGCCATTTGATGCTCCAGCGCGTCGAGCCGCTTGGTGTAATCGTCGGATATTTCGCCGGCCAATTTCTTAGACACTTGTTGGGCCTCCGCGACATCGTGAATTTCGTCGCGGATGCGGCCGAGTGAAAGCGCCATCACCCGGTCGCGCACCGCAAGATCGGCGGGTGACAGCTTGTCCAACCCGAACATCGCCATCACAAAGCGGATCGTCGTCGCGTTGATGAACAAGGTGATCAGCACGAAACAGGTCACCAACACGACGATAAAATTCTTCACCTCCTGATCGATTCCATCGGCCTCGAAGATGACAAGCGCCAACGCCAGCGATACCGCGCCGCGCAGACCGCCCCAAAACATGATGGCTCTAAAGGCGCCGCTCACATTAGCGCTGAGCTTGGCCCGGATCATCAGCGGCAAGATACCGAACAGCACCGCGAAGCGGGCGGCAAAGGCGACGGCGACAAGCACCACCAGCCAAACAGCCTGCTCGCCGGTGAAATCCTTGAGCACCTTCGGAACCAGGATGCCGACCAGGAAGAAAATCAGCGAGTTGGCCCAGAAACCGAGCTGTTCCCAGGTTTCGTGCAGCGCGTGCCACGTCGCCGGCGATACCTTGGTACGCCCGTAGGAGCCCATCACCAGGCCGGCGGTCACCACCGCCATGACGCCCGAAACATGCAGATAGTGTTCGGCGATCAGGAACGAGAGATAAGCAAGAACAACGGTCAGCGTCACCTCGACGAGCGGCAAGTTGCGCATGGTGCCTATCAGCCAGGCCATGGAGCGCGAGGCCACAAGGCCGACTGCAATGCCGCCGAAAAACACTTTAATGAAATCCACCGCCGCTGAACCCGCCGACGCTTCGGCGGTGCCCGCCATGACAGCGGCAAGAATGATAAACAGCACGATCGCCGTGGCGTCGTTGAACAGGCTTTCACCCTCGACCAAGATGGTCAGGCGCTTAGGCGCACCGAGATCCTTAAAGATCGCCACCACCGCCACCGGGTCGGTTGCGGAGACGATAGCGCCAAGCAGCAAGCAGGCGACAAAACCGACGCTCGAGATCGCTTCCATGGCGAAACCCACGGCGAACGTCGAGATCAAGAGGCCGATCACCGCGAGCATCAGGATCGGTTTAATGTCCTTCATCAAGTGACGCACATTGATGCTCATGGACGATTCGAAAATCAACGCCGGCAGGAAGAGGAAAAAAACCGCTTCGGAAGTGATGTCGAGATTCTCGATGGCGTGCAGGAAATCGCCGGCGATGCCGGCGTTACTCTTATCGGGAATGACCAGCACGATGACGCCAAGCACCACACCGGCGGCGGCGAGCAACACGGTGAAAGGGAAATTCAGGCGTCGCGCCACCGGCTGCAAAAGACTGGCGATCAGCAGCAGGACAAACAGGCCAAGCACGACTAGAAAAAGATGTAAGTCCATAGGTACTCCCCCGACTCCCGGAAACTCCAACAATTCATCGCTGCGTCACATATGTCAGCGTGCGCCACAGCGTGTCTGTTTTTCTTGGATTGGATGCTATCACTCAGCACGCCCAGTGCAATAGGGCAAATTCTGGCCGCACGGGGAAAGGCGGCGCGCATGGGAATCTGTTGCCACCGGCGAAATGGCACGGTAAGGGGAATACAGGTGGTCCGGCCCAAATTCCGACGGGTTTCGGAATAACCGTTTAAAAATAATAGGTTGAACCGCCACGCGAACCAATTCGAGGGTACCGACAGCGATGCAGGGCGGTAAAATAGTCTTTATCACGCATTCGGAACAAGCCGACCCGGGTGCGGTGGAGGCAGCGCTGCAGGCGCGCGGCTATGAAACGGAAATTTGCTGTCCATGTCTCGGCGACACGCTGCCAACACTCAAAGACGGCAAACCCGAAGGCTACGTCGCTGCGATCATTTTGGGTGGCGCGATGGGGGTGAACGATGCCGATGAGATGGATTTTATTGCCGACGAACTTGTATGGGTCAACGGCCAACTCGAGAACGACGCGCCGATTCTCGGCATTTGCCTCGGCGCGCAAATGATTGCGCACGCGCTCGGCGCTAAAGTGTGGGTGCACCCGGACGGCGCGCACGAGATCGGCTATCACGAAATAAGCGCGACACCAGCGGGGCGCGGACTATTCCCCGAGCGTCTGTCGGCCTACCAGTGGCACCGCGAAGGCTTTGACCTTCCGCACGGCGCTGAGCTGCTCGCCACCGGCGGAGACGCCTTCTACAACCAGGCGTTCCGCTACGGTAGGAACGCCTATGGCGTACAGTTTCACCCGGAAATGATTCCGCAAACGATGGAGCGCTGGATCACCTCGGAAAAGGGCTCGCCACAGCTCGTGTTAGCGGGGGCGCAACCGGCGGCGGAACAGCGTGCCGAAGCACCGCTACATGATCCGCTCGTGCGCCGCTGGCTAGAAAATTTTCTCTCCGTCTGGCTCGACCCGCCGGACCAGGGAGATAGCGCGGATTAATTCGCGCCGATAACACAACGAAAGGATCGCCCGCGATGCAGCTCGGCAAGACATTGGCGGCGATGCCGTCATCCGGAATTCGAGACACGTTCAACCGCATCGCCGGCATGACCGATGTCATAAATCTGGCTCCCGGCGAGCCCAATTTTCCAACGCCACCGCACGTTGTCGCGGCCGCCAGCCGGGCGATAGAGGCCGGGCATACCAAATATGTGAGCAACGCCGGCCTGCTCGAGCTGCGCGAGGCGCTCTGCCGCAAACTAAAGGCCAACAACGGAATCCCCGTCGACCGGGACGAGATTGTCGTCACCCATGGCGCGATGGGCGCCCTCTATAGCGCGTTTGTCGGCCTTATCGAACCCGGCGACGAGGTCCTGCTGCCCGATCCGGCGTGGCCGAATTTCACCATGATGGCGACCTTGCGTTCAGCCGTGATCCGGAGCTATCACCTGACAGCCGAAAACGGCTTCCTGCCCGATATCGATGAACTTGAAGCACTGGTTGGCCCGGCCACCAAACTGCTGTTGATCAACACGCCGCTCAATCCGATCGGCTCGGTTATCCCGCGCGACCGTATGGCGGCCCTCATCGATTTTGCCGTGGCGCATGATCTGTGGCTGGTTTGCGACGAGGCCTACGAAGCCTTGACCTTTACCGACCGTTTCGTTAGCGCTGCC
>Ga0114993_10003468_pt1 | contig 16318 bp, 18 predicted proteins | sample ArcticOcean_MG_C_FD_87042 | JGI IMG/M metagenome (GOLD analysis project Ga0114993, IMG submission 87042) | Marine microbial communities from western Arctic Ocean - ArcticOcean_MG_CB2_150 | ecosystem: Environmental > Aquatic > Marine > Oceanic | place: Arctic Ocean: Canada Basin | collected...
AGTCCCAATACCTACTTCAGTACCATCATCAACTAAAGCCCCCGTCGTTAAAGTATCCTCATCAGACCAACGAGCTACATAGTTTGCAACGCCGGAACCTCCTACTCCTGAGAGAACTGATTCAATAGATTTCCAATGAACGCCAGTAGCTCCCTCGTTGGTAAGAACCATTCCCCCATCGCCAACATAATCATTAGAATCATATATGCTTCCGGAAATCCTTAATGTGTTTACGTCCAGCCCGTTGGAATAACTATAGGTGAGCCCTTCGCTGGCTCCAAAAGTGCCCACATTGTTAAACTGAACTTGGGTGTTGGAACCCCCCGGAGATCCTCCTCCACCTCCTCCAGCTAAAGCGGTCCACCCTCCAATCCTTTTGACAAATTGTGTTAAATTTCCGCTATCAATATAATACGCACCGTTAAGAACACCAGTGAGAGCCGCAGTCGTATCTAGGCTGCCCGCGGCAACATCCCCCACAAATCTATCACCTGCATATCTAGTAACTGCCATAACTATATTAACTTAAATTCAAATCCACAAAAAGCACCACTATTAAATATACCATCTATCGTAGAGGAATAAATTTTTATCTGATGAGAACCTTCTGACCCAGTCCCCATAGCGGTTACAAAAGTATACTGACCGGTAGTATTACAGTATTTTGTTCGTGTTGTCTGTTCCACTGCTTCATTCGGATATTCACGCGGAGCTCCGATTGTAGAGTCGCTAGGGTCAGGATTTAATATGGTCTCATGGTCGGTATCTGATCCCAAGTAAAATTTTAATTGTTGTTGGTCATAGTTCTCGGAGAGAGCGAGGACATCAATACTATCCTGAGGAGCAACCCCATCCCCTATCTTTGAGCTATCTAAATAAAATTCCACAACATTATAATCAGAGTAGCCCCCATTGTAATCTTCTCCCAATCCAGAAACCGTTGAATATAAAGATACTCCCGTTGTCCCCTGAGCAGCCTGAGCAGCGCTTACGGAAAAAGTACCAGTAGCACTTCCACTTTGAACAAAAGCATTGTAAGTCGCTCGAGTCGAGTTTTCGTTTATCTGCACAGCTGTCCAATGATCAGCTTCATTCCATAAAGATATACCACTAATCCAATCTCCGTTATTGATTCCCGCGCCTACATTCCCCAACGGAAGCCAAGGGTTGGATTGATTGAAACCGGTCAAATCATTTTCGTTTTGTCCTCCTTGATCATAACCCCCGCTAAGATACCATCCGTAATATGGTAAATACCCATCAGATCCCACCCATATAGTATCCAAATAACTTGAATAGTATTCCTGAACAGTACCCCCAACGGATACCCTAAAGGGAAAACTAGATTGCAGGAGTGGGGGTACCGGTGATGATGGGGTGGCGGGACTATTTATGTACGGTTCTTCTACATCCCATCCCCTACTCCAGAAAAGGCCCGTTTCCCATGTAATATTAATACCCTGCGCAGCCGCTACCGCAACTTCAGGCTGCTTCTTCCAGAAAGCTGTGGGAAAATTTAACGACATTAGTATACATAGCCGGTTACTGCCGAAGCAAAAATTCCCGTATTCATTCTCGCAAAGGTGTAGACATTGGTTTTACTGGGAGCCACAGCAGGAGCGGTATGGCTAAAGTCCCCCCCCCATCTTACTGCCCCCGCGGAATCCGTACCGTACTCCCCAGACCTGAATTTAGGGGTAATAGAAGTTGTATCCGTGTTAGTGTTCTCCCAATACAAAGTCAATGTTTGTCCATCGGCTACATTGGTAAAATCAATATTGGTAGCAATAGCGGAAGAGGTATATTGGATGTTTGAATCTTGCCAATTTATTACGACAGTTCCCGCTGACGAAAAATTGTAGGGAACATGACGAGAAGATCCCTCAATAGTTATTAAAGCATCATCACTATCTCCCGCAGCCCTATAACCACTTATTTCATTTACTATTAATTTATTCCCCGGGTCAATTTCGAGGTTTCCGCCAGTTATTGTAACATCTCCAGAAATTGGAATACTAGCTAAATCTAAACCCAAGCCACTTACGCGCACATACGTCGTTCCTTGAACGGTAAGCTCAGCCCCCGCTTTTATCATGAGATCGTCGGGGTCACTAGGACTTTTTGCTCTATTATATATGATTGAGTTGGGAGCGTTTTCGAAACGAATATCGTCCGTATTGATAAGGTCATTACCCTGCAGATTGACTTGGGTGGTAGCAACGCAATTTCCCATATTATCTCCACCCACCGCATTGGCAATACCACTTCCGGTAACTAATAGTCCGTCGCTTTGCCTAACCTGAAGGTAAGGGTTTTGGGTGACAACTGTAGAAGCCGAAGTCCACGCCGACTTATTGAAATAAACGTCCTTTGTTCCCGAAAGTTGGGTGGCTGGAAAACCCAGACCCCCTTCTGCGCCCGTAAAGACATACTCTGCTATTTGTTGCGCTGTTATCTTTTTAGTTTCGTAGCCCACCCCCACATTTCCTGCGGCAGAAGCGAAAAGGTAGGAACCTGACACAATTTCATTTGGTACCGTTCCGGCTAGCTGAGATATTTTTTTATTTGCCATTTTTCCTTAAACCTTATTGTTATATACACTCTTTTAATACGGCGGAAGCAGGTTAGTCACAAATAAACCTGAAGTTTCCTGTAAAGCGTAAAATCCGTCCTGATCTATTCCGGAAGGAGCACCCTCCAATAAAATAAAATCCTCTATTTTTTCCGCGCCCAAAACCCCACTTATGAAAAATCCTTTCGATCGATCGTCGGGATCTATCTCCATTTTAAAAGAAGCGCTAAAAATCTTATTGTTTCCTATGTCGGTGTTGTAGTTAAAATTTTCCAATTTAGCCCCAACGAAAGAATATCTCAAAGCTTCGTCTTGTCTATTTATAGGGATCGTTCCTGCATTTATAGGTTCCGCAATGCTTTTCTCGCAATTGTTGGGGTCGACCTTAATCGTCAAATCATATCCGCTATTAATGTTAACCAAGTCCACCAAAGAGCCGCTGGATGCTTCGTTCACCAATCCATCTATCGTTAAATTGGCGAAAACGGAAGAAGTAGGCTCGTTTCCCACGGGAAAACGGTAACCTAAATTATTTAAATATTCCCGATTTAAATTAATATTTATACTGTAACTTTGAATATGAAGTGAATCAAAATCTACCCCAAGTCCGGAAAAAGAATCTGTAGAGAGGGTTATATCACCGGGTTTCAAAACGGGATAACCTTCTTCCGCCAAAACACGAGGAATGACCACATCCGCATTATCGTTTAGCGCTCCGTCTTTGGTGTTTATATCAGGAGCTAGGAAACCGCTTCCGCTCATATCAAAATTAATATTATAAGCAGTATAGGCAACCGAAGCTTTAGGGAAAGCACCTACAGAGCCATCGGTTGAATAGGCGTTTAGATAACAATTTCCAAAAGATATAACATGATAGGAAGGAGCGTTTTCGTCTATCCCTTGGTAAATGTCAGCTTGAGTAAAGTCTTCTTTAAAGTAGTCTTTGTCTATATCGTTCCCAGAAGGGTTAACGGCAACATAAATGTTTTTGCAGTCTCGATACTGGTTTACCCCGAAGTCTTGCCAAGTTCTTTGAAGTCTATCTTCTTTAGTGGTGTTGAAAAATCCAGAAAGAAGCGAAACATTTAAATTTTGATTATAATAAGCTTCACCAACAAAAGGGTAATTAAAGAGAGGGTAGTTAACGTTAAACCCTAAACGTGCCTCATTTTTAGTACCGCAAAGCAAATAATCAAAATTAAGGTTAACAGTAGGATGGCTTACAATCGGCCGGTCTACCAACCCCCTTTTATTGATCTGCGCCACATCGGTATGAGGGACAGTAATGGAGTAATTTATAGACTGAACCCTGTCGATGCTATGAAGGAGGTTTAACTGCTGAATTAAATCACCGTGATCATTCGACGGTGAACCCCCATTGTAATTTACAAAATTATAGCCGGTTTCCGGGGCAGGCCCAACGTACAAAGCCTGACAATTGTAAATTACCCTTGGCTGTGCCATTACTTTTCCCCTTCATGAACGCTTGCGTATAATATTCCCGCTAAGAAGTCGTCCACCTGATGCTCGTAAGCCACATCTTGAACCTCCTTAACTCTCTCATGGTTTCTGTCTGTAGGCTCGGCTGCATACCGTCCCGCTTTAGCCAACCAGTTTGGTGGTTCTTCGTTCGCAATTACTATATTTGTTATTTCGCGCGCTACTTCTTTTTGTTGCTTGCTCAATCTCTTACGTTTGTGAATCCGCCTTAAAGAAGCTTCTACTTCCAAGTTCAACTTATCCGAAAGGTTTAGGTGTTCCTGTATTCTGGAAAGGCTGAAGTTGATAGTTGCCTTGGTTCCCACTGGGGTCTTTTTGTCTTCTTCTTTGGGTTTTTTAGAACCCGCGGGACGCCCGGACATTTGAGGCATTTTAGCTCCCCCAATAAGGGGTTCGTATAGGCCCTCATTCTTGTGCTCTTGAAACTTTTTCTGCGATTCCAGTGATTCTTCCGGTGTCGGGAAACGTCCCGATTCAATCGCCTGCATTCCTTCCTCCGCGGTAAGAACACCCAGCTCAATCAAGCGACTATAGACCCTTGAATAGACAGACGTGTCTCTCAAATCCACCTCTTCAAAATGAGCGTCAGGATAATTCTTGAATCCCATCTCCTTTGAAACTCTCCTAATCTCCGGCATCAAGAAATTCTCCAGAAAGACCCGGCGTCCCTGCTTGAGCCTCTCCATAAACACTTGAACCTTGATGCTGGTATTAGCGAATTTCTCGTCACTCAAGAGGATATTATTTAACCCCATTTGAATGTCTTGGTTGACAACGTCGTACTTTTTGGGATCCAAAATGTTACCAATATCAGGAATAACAAATTTAGCGTCGGTAGTATAGTCTGAAATCAATACTCGTCCTACAGATTCGTTTTCAAAGAGTTTCTGCATTGCCATCAGATTCTTTTGGTTTACCCCTCCCTCTTCAGGTTTGGTCCCCATAGTTATGAGAAGAATAGCCTGATTAGTGGTTCTCGCAACCGCCATGTCCATCTGCTTCATCTCCTGTTTCCAGTTTATATCTTCTAGAACTGGGTAGCCCATAGGCACAGCAAATGGTTCGTAATCTTGCTTTTTGTAGAAAACGGCCACAAGCCTATCGGTGTTAAGAGGAATCGTAACAGCGGCCATTCCGGTGTTCTTTGTATCTTTTATTAACTTTTTAGTTTCTTCCGGTAGGCTTTCAAACACTTCTCGTTGTTCGTCCGTTTGGGGATTTCGCAAGATTTGCAGTTCGTAATCGGTAACCACTTTGTAATAAACCCCACGACTAAAAGCTATACTTCCTTGAAGTTGAATATCCGAAGGATTAAGGATTATATATTGGGAAGGGATTTCAATATTTTCATTAGCCTCACTCAGTCCAAACGTTTGATTAATCTTAAAAGCATCACTTTTTTCCATCTTCGCGTTGAACCTGTAAATAAAAACATTTCCAGACCTATAATACTCCCGAAAAAATCTACTCTGGAGATCATCAATATTTATTCTCCCGAAAAGCGTCTCGAAAAATTCTCTAGACTTGCGGCTACCACCAGTATAATACAAATTACTAATAGAAAACTCAGTCATCAAATCAATGGTATTTCTGAAAACGGAGAAGTTGTAATAAGCTTTCTGGCACAAGATAATAGTATCGCGAACCTCGATGTTGGAATTATTGGAAACCCCTCGCGAATACTTAAACGGAATCATCCCGTTTTCGATATTCCGAAATCGGTCAGTCCTAATAATATCAGCAGCCCTGTTTCTTCGGGTCCGTGTAGAGCTAGCTACAGTTTCGTGCTTAGCCATTAAAGGTTCCGCACCTTGTTCTGTTTTCTTACTTACCGCCATCTTTTACTTTAAAATTACACCTAAGCTATCATTCTGGGAGTAAATGTGTGATTAACTTGCTGAACTTTGGTATTTTTAATATCATTATAGCTTTTAACCGCCCAGTTCCCCAACATTAAAGTAGTATAGTTATCTTTCCGGGCTCTGTTTGCGGCCGTGCTTCTCTTAAGATGTTGAGGTAAATCGAAGGTTTGAGTTCCTTTCGCCGTGGTTTTAACCTCCACCAGAGCGCACTGCTTTTTCGATTGATGAACTATATCGTCCTGAAATTCTATCAAATCCCCTTTGTTTTCATAAGGCATCAATTTTATAGGAACGGCTTGAGCCGACACTTTGTCAAAAAAACTTCCGCAGGCAGCCGCACGAGAAGCGAACCAAATCCTCTGGTGATCAATAGATGCCTGAAGGTGTTCGTTAGCCTCCCGAAGAAAAGTGGTGGAAAACAACTGTTTAAAGCAGATCACGTTTTCCTTTCTGTTGTATTGGCGCTTTGCTGTTAAAAGCATTTTTTCATAATCTACTCCATTCTTGTCGCTATTGAAATCAAAAAATTTAATTTCTATACGGGAGCTTTGAAATAGCTCAGATTCATTGGCGCTGTCAATAAATTGATACCCTGCGTTATCTATGATTATCATGGAAAACTTGAAGTTGGTTACCAGATAATAAAGGTATTTTATATGATCCTTTAGATTCCCTCCCGCCACCGCATACCCATGAACCAGTGTGGAAAAAGTGGGTCTTTCTCCGTCCAATTCGAGAACCGACATTGCGAAAAAATCAGAGGAAGGGCTATTGCTGAAACTGGGATCAATAGCTAAAATATACTCTTTGTCAGGTTCTCCTTTTACTAACGTATGCTGCTTTTCTCCGTCAGGAATAGTGCACTTATGCATCTTCTTGGCGCTAAAATAACTATCACTGCCGTCGGTAAACTGAGCCGCGTATTCCCTCATGAAAGATGAATTTGACGATCCCCCTGATTTAGCCTCTTCGATTACGGTGCTATCAATCATGTCCGGAGGAATAGAATCAAAACCCATTTGAGAAATAAAATAATTAGACTGCATGATCTCATCCGAGTAAATATTACCCATCCAATCCTTATAGGTGCGATAAAGGTTTTCGAAACTATAACTGGCAGAAGACAACGCTATCATCTTGGAATTGTTTCCAAACACGATCCTATCCTTTTCCTTCATTTCCCCCTTCGCAATGAGATCATCTTCAATCTCCCTTATCTTTATTCGCTCCGCCATGTCTTGAGGGGCAACCAAAAAAGGCATCAGCACCGATTTAATGGTATCCTCTGGCAACAGCAAAAACTCATCAAGAACCAAAATGTTAGCGCGAAAACCTCGAATCTTTTCCCCACTCAACGGAATAGCTGTTATGGTGCCTTCGTTAATCTTCCACTCGAACTGATCGTTACGTTTGGACTTTGCGCCGAAAGCGTGAGCTAACATCTGAGCTTCTTTTGACTCAACTATCTTTTCTATATTGTTGAAAATAAATCTCGCTGTACGAAAAGTAGGCCCAGCAATAAGGATCTTGGTGCGAGGCTCAAAAATGCACTGGAGGAAACAATAGACAGCCGCAATGAAAGTTTTTCCGCAACCACGTCCCCATACGCACATGCTAAAGTTCCTATTGAAAAAAGCCTTTAAGGTTATCTCTTGGTAAAGAGCTAATTTAATTCCCGATAAAAGTTCGGTGGTAAACCCCAAATTAGACCTCATGAACTTAGCTAGGGTGATTTTAGCCTGCCGATCCCCGAGTTCCCCCTTTAGCGCAAGGGACTCCTTGTTTATGTTTACGATGGGTTTATTATATTTGTCAGGACAGTACCACATATTATAATAGTTTTAAATCATACGCTAACTGCAAATCAAATTTGGTTTTTAATATCTTGGTGAGCAAGAGCTTTTTGACAATTCTTACGCACTCCACCCTTCCGTCAACAAATAGGAATTGAATGTGAGGAAATTTTTGAATCAACTCCCTCACGTTATGAAAAATAAAATCAGGAGTTGCTCGTGTATTTTTTTTATAGACGTAAGGGAGCTTGTTAAAGGCTAAGCACTCCTCCAGTTTTCTCTCCACGAGAATCACCATGTACGCATCTTCTTCGGCGGCACGTTTTATTTCATTCTCAAATCTTTCCAGACCCGCACTTAAGGTTCCGATAAGGTCAGGAACAGACTTTCTCTCGATATAACAGTTTCCTGTTTTATCCCTGTCGTTAAGACAGTAGTCTCCAAACTTCAGCCCTTTAACTTCCGTGGGGAAGTCTTTTATTTGCAAGGGGTTTTGCTCTCGGGAATCAACATAGATGAGATGCTCGCCATTAAACTCCTCTTTAGATTTAATTTTTCCATCCAGTCTTTGAGTGGGTAAAGGGGCGAGCTTATTCTTCAAGCCTATATCCTCGCACAACTTGTAGTAGTCTTCAAATATTGTCTGGTAATAGGAAATAGGAGGGACTAAAAGTGTTCTTAGCTCTACTTCTGTTGGAGTATATTCTAGACCTTTCTCCCTTTTTCTTTTTACCAATAGTTCTTTGCAATACTTTCTAGCCTTTTCCGGTGAAGCGCCTTTTAGCCACGCCTTTAAATTTCTCTTGTTGTTAAAGTCTGCGGAAAAATACTGTTCTTTATTTTTGAATTTTATTAGCTCCTTGGTATGCAGGTCGTACCGAGGAAACTGGGTATGGTAGTAGCTCCCTATCGCCAGCTTGTGAGCCTTTATATGCAAATGAAGATTCTTGTCTTCTTTAAATTCTTTTTTGCAAACGTTACATTCAACCATTTAAAACTTCCTCTTCGCTAATCCCCATAATACGAGATTTGATCTCTTCCATTGTAGTTAGTCTTTCTATCTCTTTGGAAACGTTTTTCTTCCTGAGCTCAGCTATCTTAATCATTTTATGCCTAGACTCCTCATCTTTCCAAAGTTCCACAAGGTTCAATATGGAAGCTGATTCTTGCAGCATCTTGCTCATTCGATGGCTTCGTTTCTCTTTGAGTTCGTTAAGGAGTTTCGTCTGTCGGTTCACGCACTGGTTGTATTCTGTTTGGGCGGTATTGATAGCTTCGACCAAGCTCATTGCCATTCGTCGGCCTTCTGTATCTTCAGCGTTTTGATCTAGTAGCTGCTGCAATCTCTCAACTCGCCGCTGGATATTGGAAGCAATAACCACTTCTGCAGAGAGGACAATATATTGGTCAACCTCCTCTTGTGTAAGATCAGGCTTATCCCATGTGTACCTCACAAAACTGCTTTCGAATAATTCTCGATCTGTCTCAATATGATAAGTACCAATTTGATGAAGGAAGCGGAATGTGTGCATGTATCCAATTAAGGTATACAAGTTCCTTTTTATCTTAGTGGTGACTTTGTCCTTGTCGATTCCATTGTAAACATACTTGTTGACCCTAACTAATGCGCGAGCTTCTGACTTAGGTGGGGAATAGCCCGCTTCCGCGGCGGTCTCCTCGTTTGTCACGTCGGCATATTTAACTTTGTTATTTATTGTCTTGAGAAAGTCGAATAACACCTTGTACCTCAAATCCAAAGGAGAAATACTTGGGTCATCAAAAACGACCTTAGCCATCTCCATGGGCTTCATTGCGCCACAATTATTTGATATATACTCTTTTTGATCTTCAGTAAGTTCGGTTTTCTCTTTTGGGTAATACTTGTGGGATACCTTTGCCTTGAGGCTCTTCTCAGCCAGAAACTTCTTCACGGCTCTTCCATATTTTGACCTCCCGTCCCTCTTGTCCTCGGGGATATCAGGAAATACCAATTCGATCAATTCCTTAATAAAAGGGGGATCATCTGGGCGGTTATTCCACTCGTTCAATAGAGCTAGTTGCTGATCATCATTAAGGTCTATATTCTTGGAACTCATATTATTTCGATCTCCCCTTCTTTTAACATTTTTTTAACCTTCTGAATTATTGATTTTTTGACATTTTTAATTTGTTTGTAGCCGGGCACCCTGTTTTTTTCATTAGTTTTGTACCCCATCAATGTGGCCGCATCCTCCTCAGACATATTGTCAATATATAAAGCTTTATATATTTTCCATTCCGCAGGTTTTAAACTAGACTCCATCTTGACATTAAGTTTTTCCATCATCGCAATTACATCAAACCCTGAGTATTCGGCCGAATTAATTTCGTAAGAATGGTCATCGATAGAAACAGGTAATTTTGCGTCATAAGCTTGTTTTTTGGTTTTTGTCCAGTTTGCATAAAGCGGGCAAGTTTCCGATTGTTTTCCGTAAATGTAACATAAATCCCCCGCTTCAGCGGCCGCACATTTCAAACAGGGGCGACAATAGTTCCCGTAATTATTCCTAATGAGATTTTTTATTTGATTGGATATAATACGATTAATCCACGGATTAAGAGGTTTACACGTATCGTATAGATGCCATTTCTTAAATATATGAATTCGTAAAATCTGAGAAACGTCATCAAAATCCATCCACGAGAGCGCAGTTAAATTCCATTTGGATTTTCGTTTTTTTATCTCGAGATCTATCTGTTCAATGAAATCTTCGAATTTAGGTTTGCTGGGTTTGCTCATGGTCTCTGGAGGATGATCCCGCGTCCCTTCTGAAGTCTTCTGTAAAAGACGTTTTAGAATAAGTAGGATCCGCTTCCCTCACGTAACCATCATCTTGCTGTTTCTCACCGACAGCTAAATTTTTTAACGACACGATATTAAACGACCTAGATGTGCGAATATCTACATCCAGTTTGTCCATGTCTGGCATTTCGAATTCTTCCTCCTCGACCTCTTCTTGAATGGTCGCGATTGGGTTCTGAGGATTAGTCTTGAATACTCTTTTGGCAGGAGCTTTGTTTAGCGCCGAAAAAGCTTCCCCGCAACCAGCGCAAAACTTTGGTTTCTTTAGGGAATACTCCGTTCCCGAACCGCACGTTGGACAGTACACTTTCATATTAGCTTCTTACACTATTTTACTAAAAATAATTGTTTTTTCAAAAAAAGTGTATATCTTATGTATATGGAGACTATCAAATTCAAAAATTCTGACGGCATAGAATACGAACTACTCTGGAAAAAGCCCCATCATACTTATAATGCGGACGGTCTCTGCTATTCTCCAGAACTAGATAATCCAAAAATTCTAGTAGACCCGAAACTTAAAAAACGCAGGAAACTCAGCACTTTGATAGAAGAAGTAACCCATGCCTTCTTTTGGGACAAGTCAGAGAGAGAAGTTAGAAAGTTCTCTTCGGTTTTAGCCGGTTTAATTAGCAAGCAGATCAAATAGTTTCCAGTTCTGCGATTTTAGTAACAATGAATTTAGTTAATTCGGAGCGTACAATATCCTCCGCGGTGAATTCGAATGTCTCTATTCCCATTTTTCGGCTTTCCTCATTATCGAAAACATTAAAGATTTTGTCGAAGCCTCCTCGCTGACCATTTTTCAGATCTGTCTGCATGGGATCGGCTAATATAAAAGCTCGGGAATATTTTCCTATTCTGGTCAGTACGGTAACAATCTCTCGGAGAGAACTATTTTGAGATTCGTCCATTACTACAGCTTTTGAATTCCAGCTCATTCCCCGTGCAAAATTTACGGGATGTATAGAGACGCGGTTCTCTTTTTGTAGCTTCTTAACCGTAATGTCACTTAACAACTCATCTAATTTATCCATAAAAGGAAGATTGTAGTAGTGAAGTTTTTCGTCAGCGTCTCCCGGAAGAAACCCTAGCCTTGAGTCAGAACTCTCAACTGCTGACCTCATATAGATAATGTCAGACACTCTGCTGAGATTTAAAAGGTTTAAAGCTGCATAAACAGAAATAAGCGTCTTAGAACTTCCCGCCGGGCCTTTACATAAAATTACCCTAGTTTCTTTTTTAAGGGATAATTCAATGAATTTTTTCTGCTTCTCTGTCCAGTTAAGCTCATCTATATAAAAGGTATCTTTTGGTTTAAGTGTTTCCCTTTGGTGAACTTTTACCTTCCCGTCCAAAATCTCAAGGGATTCAAGGTCCCTTGTGCTTTTTACTTTCGGCATCAATGTAATTTACACCAAATTAGTGTAATTATTTAAGAAAAGTTATGGATAAAATCACTAACGCTATTCCACAAATTCTTAATTTGGCGAACCAAGAAGGAATGACGCCCGAACAAGTGGAACACGTTGCTCAAGATTTAGTCGGGGAATACGGATGGTTTGTTCTAGCCGCTCTCGGAGCTATCCTTGCCAAAGATATGATAATAAATTTTGCGCAAGCGTTACTTGTTTTTATGGGGAACGACTTTAACAACGACGATATAATATATATCTCTGGTCGCCAAGCGAGGATAGTTAGGGTAGGTATAAGAACCACGTGCTTTTATATGACAGACAGGGCAAGTAAAATGGTCGTCCCCAATGAACAATTAAAACAGCTTACAATTGAAAAAAAACTAATGCAGAATGGTAAAGTCCCTTACTTACCCACGGGAGGAGATCCCGGATACGTGGGGACCGAAGAAGTTCCCATTCCCCCTTCCCCAATGGAAGTCAAACTAGTGGCGGGGTATAATCCTCCCAGAAAAGTGCCCACGAGAAAAAGATGAGGAAGATACTCCTAGTAACTATCCTATTAGGGTCTGGGTGTAAATCTGGAGGAATTGACGAAAAAGGACGTTTAGAGAAAGTAAGAATTCAGATTCCTGCGTTTATCGATATAGAGTTCGAATATTACAAAGATAAGGAAAATATCGGAAAGGGAACACCCCAAAACATCTATACGAATCTCCCCCCATTTGAAGAATATCCCAAATTAATGAAAAGAACCCAAAAATAAGTGTAATCTCTAACAGAATGAAAGAGATCGATTTTAGTGAACAGATTCTTGAGTACAAAGAAGAGGGCCTTCTTGCCAACCAAAAGGCTGGTTACCCCCCTAAATGCAAACCCGGATACGAGGTAAGCGAAGATAAGAAAAAGTGCGTACCGGTAAAAGAAACGACAGAGGCCGCTAAAACCAAAAAGCAATGGGATAAAATTGATGAAAAAGAACTTAAGCGTGACTCCGATAAGGAAAAGGGAAAGCACAAAAAGGATGCGGTTAAGGACGACGACAGCAAGATAAAAAAACTTAAAAAGGGCAAGCCCTCAGAAAAAAAGAGTGTCGAAATCCACGATTTAAAGAAAGACGAAAAATACGACAAAGAGAGGAAGGCCGGTTGGAAGAAGAAAACTAAGGGAGCCAAAATAAGCTCCAAGTCCAAAAATGATCTACCCGACTCTGATTTCGCATATATACAACCGGGTGGAAAAAAGGACGCTTCAGGGAAGACTACCCCCCGTTCACTTCGTCATCTTCCCATTCCGGACGCAGCTCACGTCAGAAACGCTTTAGCGAGACTTGATCAAACAGACATCAGCCCCGAAGCTAAAAAATCTGCTCTCCGTAAGATTAAGACAGCAGCTAAAAAATTTGGCATCAAAGTTAGTGCTAGCACTAGCGCCATAGATTATTCGGACTTATATTAATACCGATCACTGGTTCTCGTTAACAAAAAGCCCCGCTTTCGCGGGGCTTTTAGTTTACCTTATATATCTCTAAAAGTAAACTATGTAACCAGCATCTGTTAATACGCCGTGTCCTTGAATTGATAGACGTCTATCATTCTTGTCAGTAGCAACCATATTTGCTATTTGGTGTGTTGTCTGTCCGTCGAAAATAACCAACTCGCCTATTTTGTATTTGAATGTTTTAACAGTTTTTACAAGTCGTTCCTGCAACCTAGTACTCATCTTGTCGAACCTATTTGACAATGATGTGGTATTATTGATAATATCATCATCCCAATAGTTTAGACCTGCACCATTTTTAGGGGTCTCGAGCATGATAGTAAATGTTATGGGGTTAGTGTGGTGAAACGGAAACACTGACGATATGTGTGGGTTATCTTTATGTATATTCCCCCCATACGGTACGCCTATAGGTAAATTATTTAATTCCTCGAAGATGTGGAACCCCGGAACATTAACGCTTGGGGGAGAGGTCACCGGTTCCCCCAAATAGTCTTGTAATACTCCGAACATCTTTAGGTAGAACTTACCAAAGTTACTAGCAATTATGTCATTGGTTTTTTGTGCATTATCTCCATGCGCTTCGTGAGCGTCTAGGTACGCGGAAGTACCTAGTGTCCAGAAATAGATACCAGTAGATACAAAACGCTTTGTAAAGTGTTCATGCAGGGAGTCCAGCATTTTAACTATATCCGCGCTCTCGGCGCGGCTAAAGCATTCTAATCTTGTTAACTTGCGATGTGAGTCGTGCTCCATTCTTTTTCTTTCATTAACAAAAAGTCCCGCTTTCGCGGGACTTTTAATTTACCTTATTATAATGTCGCCTCCTTGGTGCGCGGGTCTTCTTATTATAATCATCCCTACTTTACTTCGAGGTATCTTTAGCTCCCAATTTGTCTCCATGGTAGACTTAAGGCTTCTCTCTGCTATACTTGACGGTATATAGTATGGTCTATGATACTGTACAACAAGATTGTTGCCCTTTCATTCACCCGGATCGTTTCCGTCGATCACTTTGTCCCGATTATTTTTGAACTCTGCGCGGATTTCCTTCATGCGTTTACCGACCTCTTCGCGATGGGATTTCATCTTCTCATACCATTCTTTTCTTCCCTCGGACATCTTCTCCCTAAGGGCCTTCTTTTCGTCATCCGTAGCATCTTTCCATGCGTCTCTATCAAAAGCACCCCTCTGCTTTTTGGCGGCAGCGGCAAAGGCCTCCTTTAGTTCTTTGATCTTGGAGTCGTCTCTTACGAGCTTACCAAATCCACTGTCCTTCTTGTGGTCGCCCTTTTTGCGGTCACGAACTTTATGGCCACGTTTCTTTGCATCCCCGCGATGCTTCCTGCGTTTTTCAAAAGCAGCTTTAAGGCGCTCTTTAACCTTTTCGGAATCCCACTTCTTACCACCACGTTCAGGCTTCTCCTTTGTGGGTCTATCTGGTTTAGGCGCAGGCTGAGCCCGTGTAGTCGTTAACGCTGACGCCACAATAGCTACCAGCCCGATTTTGAGTATACGTTTAATAAACATAACAAACATTACACCGCAAGAATCATGCCAGTCATAAAGCGCTCATTTGTTAGGTTTCAAAAGCTCTACGAGCTTTTAGATTGGGTATAGTCCCCACCCGTGCCAAAAGGTTGGGTAAATACCCCCGCGTGGTGTAATATAAAACATGAAGAAAAAGCTAGCCATAGGTGCAGTAATTTTGGCCCTCATAGCCGGGGTGACGTTTTGGGCTGTCAGAGGTGAGGATATTAAAGAAAAGGCCGTAGAGAAGGCTGTGGAAGCCGTAGTCGAGACCGTGGTGAAAGAAGCCGCCGAAGAAGCGAGGGACAAACTAATAAAAGAAGCGATAACAAAACTTATCCCTTGAGTAACTATACAGAAAAACGCCCTTGGGGCTCCTTTACCGTCTTGGATGAGGGGAAAGGATTTAAGGTAAAACGTATTACTGTCGAAGCGGGAGAAAAACTATCGCTTCAATACCATAATCGACGCTCCGAACATTGGACGGTTGTTTACGGAACGCTTACCGTGACGGTGGGTGAGGTTACTCAAGAGCTTAAAGTGAATGAGTCTACATATATTCCCATCAAAGAAAAACATTGTATCGCGAATCATACTGATGACTTCGCCGAAATTATAGAAGTTCAAATTGGTGACTATCTTTTCGAGGACGATATAGTAAGGCTGGAGGATCGTTACGGCCGAACAACCCCAGAACCTAAATTATGATTTCGCGCTAGGAGAACCCTCTCCTGTAGAGGCGTCATCGCCAGAACTATATTGCCAATATTTCTTTGGGCTAAATTTATTAAGCCAAGCTTTAGCGATCATTGGTTTATCAATATGCCTAACAAAGAAGTTAATTGGTACGCCAGTATTTCCGTCTGACGCGTGGTTCACGTAATGGTCGAAGGCGGTCATTAGCGAGTTCGTATCAATAACACTGTTTTGCTGACCTTGGAGCTTGCCAACACTGGTAACCGCAGAATCAATATAGCCATTTTGCAGAGTCATATATTCTTTCCCAGTTTTTGCTTTGTCGGCATCTGACGTCATGCTTTTAACGTCTCCACCCGTAGCCTCTTGAATCGTTTCTAACCCCTTCATGATCGACGCAGGATCCGGATCCAACGCTCTCACGGTCGTATGGATATCGTTGCATTTGATGGATGGAATAATACCCATCGTGACTATAGAACAATGAGTCGACAATGCGCTAGTGCTTAACATATTCTTAACACTATCACTAAATGATTTATCGACACCGAATTTGCCCTCTCCGCTAGCAAGAAATGCTCCGTAAGAAAATGCTGATGTCATTTGGG
>Ga0114993_10003469_pt1 | contig 16317 bp, 17 predicted proteins | sample ArcticOcean_MG_C_FD_87042 | JGI IMG/M metagenome (GOLD analysis project Ga0114993, IMG submission 87042) | Marine microbial communities from western Arctic Ocean - ArcticOcean_MG_CB2_150 | ecosystem: Environmental > Aquatic > Marine > Oceanic | place: Arctic Ocean: Canada Basin | collected...
CGATTGACATTCTATTCCATAATTTTGGCGACAACGCCGGCGCCCACGGTCCGACCACCTTCGCGAATTGCGAATCGCAGGCCTTCATCCATGGCAATCGGCGCAATCAAGTTCACTTTCATATTCACATTGTCGCCCGGCATCACCATCTCGGTGCCTTCCGGCAATTCGATCGTGCCGGTGATGTCGGTCGTGCGGAAATAAAACTGCGGACGATAGTTCGAGAAAAACGGTGTGTGACGCCCGCCCTCGTCCTTGGTCAAAATATAGGTCTCTGCCTCGAACTTGGTGTGCGGCGTGATCGATCCGGGCTGCGCAAGAACCTGGCCGCGCTCGACCTCATCGCGCTTGGTGCCGCGCAAGAGAACGCCCACATTGTCGCCCGCCTCGCCCGTATCCAAGAGCTTGCGGAACATCTCAACGCCGGTACATACCGTCTTCGTCGTCTCTTTCACGCCGACAATCTCAATTTCGTCGCCGACCTTGACGACACCGCGCTCAACCCGCCCGGTCACAACCGTGCCGCGCCCAGAGATTGAAAACACATCCTCGATCGGCATCAAAAACGGTTTGTCGACCGGCCGGTCCGGCTGCGGAATGGCTTCATCAACCGCCTTCATCAGCTCCATGACCATCTCTTTGCCGATCGCATCGTCACGGCTTTCGAGCGCCGCCAGCGCAGAACCGCGCACAATCGGAATATCGTCGCCGGGAAAATCATAGATCGACAACAGCTCGCGTACCTCAAGTTCAACCAGATCGAGAATTTCCTCGTCGTCAACCTGATCCACCTTGTTCATGAAAACCACAAGTGCGGGAACACCGACCTGGCGTGCCAAGAGGATATGTTCGCGCGTCTGCGGCATCGGGCCATCGGCCGCCGACACCACCAGAATTCCACCGTCCATCTGCGCCGCGCCGGTGATCATATTCTTTACATAATCCGCGTGGCCCGGGCAATCGACATGTGCGTAATGCCGCGCCTCCGTCTCATACTCCACATGCGCCGTGGCAATGGTGATACCGCGCTCGCGCTCTTCCGGCGCCTTATCAATCTCGTCGAACGGTACAAAATCCGCGCCGCCCAACTCGCCCAGAACCTTCGTGATCGCAGCCGTCAACGTCGTCTTGCCGTGATCGACATGCCCAATCGTGCCGACATTGCAATGCGGCTTCGTACGTTCAAATTTCTGTTTGGCCATTTTCTCTTGTCCTAAATACCGCTGTCTTCAGTGCTGCTGTCATCAACGTTGCCGTTTTCGCGATTTCCGCCGTCGCGCCGTTTCACCTTCGCGTCCTTACATCGGCTATTTCGCGGGCCGAATTTGAATAATTTGGAGCGGGTGATGGGAATCGAACCCACGTGACCAGCTTGGAAGGCTGGAGCTCTACCATTGAGCTACACCCGCCTATAATTTCTTTAGCCCTCCAGTTCGGCGCCCCAGGCCAAATTTACCCTCTTCATCAGGTCAAATCGGCCTGGTGGAGGGGGTAGGATTCGAACCTACGTAGACGTACGTCGGCAGATTTACAGTCTGCTGCCTTTAACCACTCGGCCACCCCTCCGCGCACGCGAGGAATTCTCCAGAATACGGAACAGCGCACTATGGGCAGAAACGTAGGTTTGTCAACGCACAATCCGGGCGTACGCAACCTGCCGTCCGCCCGTTAAATCGACGCCTCGGAATCGTTAGAATGATGTTCTGTTGGGCAATATAATGACCACCATCATGAGCAGCAATAGACGAATAAACCAACGTGCAAAAAATCCGCAGGAAAAAGCTGGCAAACCGGCGCCGGTGGAACAAATTTACGGCTTTCATCCGGTGGTGGCAGCGCTCTCAAATCCAGCGCGTCGAAATCGCCGTTTGCTGATGACCCAGGAAGCGCAGAATTCGCTCGAAAATAACGCCGAATCGCCCGATCTATCGGAATTGAAAAGTGGTGTAAAGGAGTGGCAGACCGTGGCGCGCCCAGAAATTGACGCCATATTGCCCTCAGGGGCCGTGCACCAGGGCCTTCTACTCGAATGCGCGCCATTGCCAGCGCTTTCCTTGGATGAAGCCTGCTCTCCCGGGAGCGGCAAAGCGCCAGTGCTGCTGCTCGATCAGGTAAGCGACCCGCACAACGTTGGAGCGATATTGCGTTCCGCCGCTGCTTTCGGCGCGCGCGCCGTGGTCATTCAGGAACGCCATTCCCCCGCTGCCACCGGAGCATTGGCCAAGGCTGCCTCTGGCGCGCTCGAGACCGTCCCTCTGGTGCGGGTTACAAACCTGTCGCGCGCCATGGGCCAGTTACAGGAAATGGGTTATTGGCTAATCGGGCTTGATTCAGATGCTGACATGCGGCTCGGTGGAGAATCGGTGCGCCATCCAGTGGCGCTGGTGCTGGGGGCCGAAGGCAGTGGTCTCAGACGCCTCACACGCGAGAATTGCGACACCTTGGCGGCGATAAAACTGGCCGATTCCATGCACAGCCTGAATGTCTCAAACGCCGCGGCAGTGGCACTTTATCAACTTACTGTTGACGATTAAATATTATATTATTTAATAGTTTACGTAGATTTTCTTATAATTTAGATAAGAAATTTTAATAGGTTTTTCCAAGCTTGTCGGTGAAAATTCCACCGTCACTCAAATAGACCAAGTCTATATCCGGGTAACTAACCACATCGCCGGCAATTCGACTGCCAATTTCGAGATATTGCGCGTCTTCTGAACCCCTGTTCACGAGATGATGGCCATCCGGCGATCCGGCTGGAAATCCCGCGGTATCACCGGCCTTGAGGGTTTGTTTGCCGCTGTCGTTGATCAGCACGACATTGCCGCTCAGGATAATGACGAATTCATCCTCTTTGCTGTGCCAATGACGCTGTGCCGAAGCCCCTCCTGGCGCCAACTGCACAAAATTTACCCCGAATTGCTGCAGTCCGAGCGCTTCGCCAAGCGCGCGGCGTGCGCGTCCCGCGACAATATTATTGAACACCCCCGGATAGTCGGTTTCCCGTATGTCGTCGACAGTCGCCGGATTTAACGCCGGCAAACGTAACGAATCAGCCATAGCTTCATTCCTCCTCTTTTTGTTCGGCGCCAGTATCTCTCACCAACCCCGCTTCATCCACGCTTGTCGGCGCGCCGAGGGACTATTATCTTCCGCCACGTGCCGGCTTAGCTCAGTAGGTAGAGCGCGTGATTTGTAATCACGAGGTCTCGGGTTCGATCCCTGAAGTCGGCACCATTGTTTCAATGACTTAGCGGGAAACAGCTAGGTCTTTAATTATCTTTGGGTTACAAATGGGTTACAAAAAGCAGGGCTAGCACGGCCTCGGGCGATCGAGTTGATGAAAGGCATGGCCTCGCGCATCCGGTGCCACTAACCTCTCCAAGCGCGAATCTCGGATCACGCACCACGACACAGGCACCCGGGCGGCAGTTTCAGTAGCTGGTTGCGGAAGCACCGGGGGCGGCGCCCCTGTGACCGCCTGAGGCGGTTCCTCAGGCCGGGGCTTGGGCCGGGTTTTAGTCAAATGATTCGATCACTGAGCGTCTCGGTTCGGCTATCGCGGTGCACGGACCGTGGGAATAGGATTCCGGCGTCGGGGTAAGGTGGCGCCACAGGCACTTGTTGGTGCCGTTGGCGCGCATACCGAAGCGGCTACGCTTCTACGAAGACGCGGCCAAGGTGGTGCAGCGGCGGATGGCGCCTAACTTCAAGAAGTCGTTTGAGAGGGCGGTGCGGACGGCGCTGCGTTAGTTGCGCTTCCGCCGCCGCCGCAAAAGGCCTTCACGAATTTTGGGGGCCATTTAGCTTTTAGTTCTTTTAACCGTTCTTCTCGCGATAGGAAGACTTTAGAAGTTGTACCTCGCCTCGAGGCGCCCGGTGTGGCCGAGGTAGTCAGCCTTGATGTCGGCGTCGTAATCGGCGCTGAGGTCCCAGCGGCCGTCGACCGTCGTGAAGGTAAGCCCGGTCCCGACGTTGCCGCCGAATTCGGCAATATCCGCGCCCCTGGTGGTGAACGTGGTGGTCGAGTTCGTGAACCTGGAAACCGGGTTCGCTCAGGTGTTTTGTAACAGGTGGATCAGGCTGGAGGTGTCCCAGCGGCCGCCGCCGCGTTGTTGAACATGGGCGTAGAACTGGTCGACAAGCATGGCCATCGGCAAGAGCGCGCCGTTCTTTTTTGCCTCTTCGAAACAGAGACCCAAATCCTTGCGCATCCAATCGGCGGCGAAGCCGAATTCGAATTCACCTTTGAGCATGGTCGAGCCGCGGTTCTCCATTTGCCAGGATTGCGCGGCGCCCTTGGAAATGACGTCGAGCACACGCTCTCCATCAAGCCCGGCGCGCTGGGCGAAGTTGATGCCCTCGGCCAGGCCCTGCACGACGCCGGCGATGCACAGCTGGTTCACCATCTTGGTGAGCTGGCCATTTCCTGCCATTCCCATATGGGTGACGTTGCGCGCATAGCACTGCATCACAGGCTCGGCGGCGGCGAAGCTTTCCTCGGTGCCGCCCACCATCACGGTGAGTGCGCCGTTTACGGCGCCGGCCTGGCCGCCCGAAACGGGTGCATCGAGAAAGCCGAAGCCTTGGCCACGTGCCGCTTCATCCGCTTCACGCGCGACGACGGCCGAATCGGTGGTGTGATCGATGAAAATCGCGCCGCCCGACATGCCGGCCAAGGCGCCATCGTCGCCATAGAGAATTTCGCGGAGATCGTCATCCGCGCCAACGCAGGCAAACACCAGCTCGGCGCCGTCTGCCGCCGTCGCCGGCGTGTCGGCGACGCGCCCGCTATACTCGCTGGCCCATTGATCGGCGCGCGCCCGGGTGCGGTTGTAAACGGCGACGCTGTGGCCGGCAGTCGCCAGATGTCCCGCCATGGGGTACCCCATGACGCCAAGTCCCACGAAGGCGACGTTCTTGCTGGCACCCGTATTGTCGGTCATATCTTTATTTCCCTTTTGGCGTGGCAATGGCCCGCATCATAGCTTCCACCCTGAAGGCCGACAATCTACAGCGCGGCTTGCCGTCGCCGGGCGCCGAACGATAATCTCCTTGCACATCCGAAGTTGTGCCGTCACCGCCCTGGAGGAATGCGAATGTCTCAGCAACTCATCGACCGTACCGTCGAAATCGAAGGCGGCATTTCGCTCCATTATGTTGAGGCGGGCGAGGGCAAGCCGCTGATCATCATTCCCTCCTGGTCGCTAACCGGCGGGTGGTATCAGCATCAGTTGCACGGTCTCTCGCATAATCGGCGGGTGATCTCGCTCGACATGCGCGGTCACGGTGAATCGAGCACACTTGATACTGGCTACCGCGTGAGCAGATTGGCCGCCGATCTCCGTGCCGTGATCGAGGCGCTTGATTTGTCGGACGTGGATTTGATGGGCCATTCCATCGGCTCTTCGATCATCTGGAGCTATTATGACTTGTTCGGCGATTACCGCCTCGGGCGCATGGTATTCGTCGATCAGGCGCCCTCGGTTGTCGCCAAACCCGATTGGTCTGCGGAGGAGATCGTCACCTATGGCTGTCTGTTGCCCGATCTGCCGGCGCTCGCCGAATTCTATCTCGATGTGCTCGGCGCAGAGACGGCCGAGGAGACAGCGCCGCTGCTTGCGCAGCTGTTTACTCCCCAGATTCCGGCCGATGAGCTGTTGCACTTCGCGAGCGAGATCATAAAGCTGCCGCGCCGCCATGCGGCGGACCTGCTGTACAATCATTGCTCGCTCGATTGGCGCGATGTAATCAAAACGATCCGCCTGCCGACGCTGGTTGTTGGCGCAGAGGAGAGTATCTTTTCCGCTGAATCACAAATCTGGATTGCCGACCAAATACCGGGTGCGGCGGTCGAAATTTTCCGAGCGGACGAGGGCGGCTCGCATTTCATGTGCTACGAAAATCCGACCAAATTCAACGCGCGGGTCGACGCGTTTTTGTCTTAGGCAAGAACTGATGGCTCGAGTGCAACTGAGGATCGGCTCTGGCGCGGGTTTCGCCGGCGATCGTTGGGAGCCGGCCGTCGAACTGGTCGAGCGCGGCGACATCGACGTGCTCGCATTTGAATGCTTGGCCGAACGTACCATCGCGCGCGAGACACTGGCGCTCCGGCGCGGCGACGGCCCGGGCTACAGCCCCAAACTGGAGGCGCGCTTTCGCGCCGTGCTGCCGGGCTGTGTGGCGAAGGGCATTCGGGTGGTGACCAATATGGGAGCGGCTGCTCCAATGGCGGCGGCGCGCGCCGCCTGCGGCATCGCGGCCGACCTCGATCTCACCGATTTCTCTTGCGCGGTTCTGCTCGGCGACGACGTCCAGGCTGTGCTCTCAGAGCGCCCGGAATTGACCTTACTCGAAACCGGCGAGCCGCTCGAGAGCATCTTGCCGCGTATGGCCTCGGCCAACGCCTATCTTGGCGCTGATGCGATTGTCGAGGCATTGGCGAGCGATGCGCCAGTCGTCATCACCGGCCGGGTCGCTGATCCGTCACTCTTTGTTGCCCCGCTGTTGCATGCGTTTGGCTGGTCTTACGATGATTACGCCAAGCTCGCGCAAGCGACCGTTGCCGGGCATTTGCTCGAATGCGCTGGTCAGGTCACCGGCGGTTATTTTGCTGATCCAGGGGTGAAGGACGTACCGGCGCTGGCGCGGCTTGGCTTTCCCTTTGCCGATGTCAGTACCGATGGTGACGTCGTGATCGGCAAGGTGGCGGAAGCCGGCGGGCGTGTGGACAGGCAAACCTGTACCGAGCAATTGCTTTACGAGGTCGACGATCCATCCGCCTATATCACGCCGGACTGTGTGCTCGACATGGGCGGCATCAGCCTGACCGAAATTGCCCGTGATCGGGTCCGGGTCGCTGGCGCCCGCGCCCAACCGCGCACACCGAGCTATAAGGTGAGCGTCGGCTATTTCGACGGCTTTCTCGGCGAGGGCGAGCTCTCCTATGGCGGACCGAACGCGGTGGCCAGGGCGCGCCTCGCCGGCGAAATCGTGAAAGAGCGGCTTGTGTTGCGCGGCTTCACCTTCGACGATCTACGCATCGATTTGATTGGCCTCGACAGTCTACATGGGCCGAGTGACGGCCGGCCTGATCCCTATGAGGTGCGTCTGCGGGTGGCCGGCAGAACGGCGCAGCGTGAGGCCGCGGAGGCGGTGGGTTGGGAGGTTTCGGCGCTCTATACCAATGGCCCGTCGGGCGGCGCCGGAGATTTTGCCAATGTGCGCGAGATTCTTGCCGTGCAATCCGTGCTGTTGCCGCGTGAATTGGTGCCCACCCGGGTCGAATTGATCACCGCACTATGACCGTGACGGTCCGCGACCTCGCCCATGCCCGTGCCGGCGATAAAGGCAGTTGGGTCAATATTTCGGTCACCGCGCATGATGTCACGAGCTATGAGCGGCTGCTGCGGGAGCTGACAGAGGCGCGCGTATTGGAGGCCTTTGCGCCGGTCGCGAAGGGCCCGGTGCGGCGCTATGAGTTGGCCCAGCTACTGGCGATGAACTTCGTCGTCGAGAACATACGCGGCGGCAGCGTCACCCAGACCGCAGCGCTCGACATCCACGGCAAAAGCCTGAGTGCGCTCATGCTCGCCATACGCTTGTTCGGCAACGAGCCGCACACGTCGTGACGAATTGCGCTTGGCGGAGGCGCAATTGAGGCGCTAAGCTGGCGTCTTATGAGCGCACCGACAACCCCTTCCGAAACGATACCCACTCGCGCCAGGCTCCTGTCACGGGCGCAAGATTTGTTCGACACGGTCCGCGCGCGCTCGCTGGAGACCGAGGAGGCCCGCCGCCTCTCCGACGAGACGATGACGGCGATGCGAGAGGCCGGACTTCACCGTATTTTGCAGCCCGGCCGCTACGGCGGAACGGCGGCGCATTTTTCTGGCATGGTCGATATCATCGATACCATCTCGCAAGCTTGCTGTGCCGCCGGCTGGTGTCTGACGCAATATTGCTCGCATAACTGTCTGCTCGGCTATTGGCCATCTGAGGGACAGGATGAAATCTGGGGCCCGATGCCCGACGCCTTGGTCGCCGGCGTGTTGATTCCCGGTTGCGGCAAAGCGCGCAAAGTCGATGGTGGCTGGCGTCTGAGCGGACAATGGCCGTTCGCCAGCGGCGTCCATGGCGCCGACTGGTTTATCGCTGCGGCTTTTGCCGAGAACGGCGATGGCCCGCCGACCACCCAGATGCACGCCGTGCCGTTCGCCGACTATACAATACTCGATACCTGGCAATCGGCGGGATTGCGCGGCACCGGTAGCACCGACGTTGCTATCGAGGATGTATTTGTGCCGGCCGCTCGGGCCTTGCCGATCAACGAAACCAAGGGCGGCGGTAATGCGCCAGGCTGCGCGATCAATCCTGAGGCAACTTATAAGCTACCGGCATTCGCCATGTTTTCGATTAACCAGAGCGCGGTGGCGCTCGGTTTGGCGCAAGCGACTTTCGATAGATATATCGAAGAGGGGCGCACTCGGGTGACGCGAATGTCGGGCAAGAGCATCGCTGATTACTCAACTGTACAGGCCAAAGTAGGGGAAGCGCATACGGCGGTCGAGATGGCGCGTTTGCTGCTACATAATTGTTGTGATCTCGGCATGGCGGTGGCCGAGAAAAGCGAAGTCGCGCCGATGGAGTTGAAGACCGAGCTTCGCGCCAAGGCGTGTATGGCGGGCGTGCTTTCAGCCGAGGCGGTCGATCTCTTGTTTCAGGTTTCGGGCGGCGCCGGCCTCTATGATCGCAATCCGATTTCGCGCGCCATGCGGGACGCCAACTGCATGCGGGGCCACATTACACAGAATTTAGATGTGAATGCATCCAATCACGGACGGGTGTTGCTCGGCCTGCCGTCGGCAGATCTGGCGATCTAGGCGCGGCATATACCAGCCATTCACGCCGGATGAGTCTGCTTCCCCGAAGCCGGGTGGTGCAAAATTGCGTAGAATTAATCTTGAATATTACTGGTGTGTGCGTATTGTCACTCGACGTTGCACTGTCGTTGTCGCGCTTTTGATTGCCGTTCAGGCGGTTAACTAGGTTACTTCCCCGACATTGTGGTCGTTAAAACAGGAACCCGCATGAGGTGGAGTTCCTATTCTCTCGTTCTAAAAGGAAAATGTTATGGCTAATGGTACTGTTAAATGGTTCAACCCCACCAAGGGGTTTGGCTTCATCGAGCCGGAAGATGGTTCGAAAGATGCGTTCGTGCATATCAGCGCTGTGGAACGTTCCGGCTTGCCGGGTCTGTCAGAAGGCCAGCGCGTATCGTTCGAACTGGTTTCGGGCCGCGATGGAAAAATGGCTGCTGAAAATCTGTCGCTCATAGACTAATTCGGGTGCCGAGCGGCCTGGCCGCTCAAACTTTACTTAGATAATGAGGGGAATTCTCGTTGCCCCGAAAACCTAATTATCGGTTCGAACGCATCGAGCGCGAACGCCAGAAGGCCGAAAAAAAGGCCGCACGGGCGGCGGTTCGAGCTGAGCGTAAAGCTGTGCCAGCCGGCGCGGAAGAAAGCGCCGACGAGTCTGGTGAGGGCGACACGGCCCAGGATGAACCCAATTTGGGCGATTCAGACACCGTGCAAGACTGACCCCACTCAGCACTGACGACAACCGAACGGTGTGGCGGCTAATTCGCTTGTCACCATGTCCGGCGTGCGCCACTCGCAGTGCTAGCTAAGCCTTCGATGCCCGGAAGAGAGGGTGTTGTGGGCGGCGCCCGGGAAGGGGTTCGGGGCGCGAGGGAGGAGTGCTGATTCAGCGCAGAGAAGGAACCTGTCGCGATGGGTCCCGATGCGATCTGCTTGAAATCACGCCGTCCATAACGCTGTGCATTCTATAGTGCCCTGTTCCTAGCACTTTGATTTGAATCAATAGATTCAATTTCTTTGCGGTCGGATCGCGCGGCCAGCTATCTTTTATGGCCGAGCGGGGTCAGGCGCAGGATTTCATACTTATTGAGCAAATGTGTGCTGCCGTCCTCAGATTCAAATGGCAGGAATGTCAGCGATGAATCGTTCAAAAGGTCGGAAACGCGCGCATCGATATTGATGAATACATTGCCTTGCATCGAGATGCCGTCCGACATCTGCAATTGCACTTTCACGCGCGCTTTTCTGACGAAAAATCTATTGGGCATGTGCGCTAACTCTTTGCTGCTGGACTAGCCGGTGATCGGGCCTACGCCCAATTCGTCGAGGACGGACTTTATCGCCGCCAGCAAGTTTTGCATGTCTTCGGCGCGGATGTCGCCAATGCATCCGATGCGAAAACTGGGTTCATCCGTCAATTTTCCAGGATATATCAGGAAGCCGTGGCGCGCTAAAGCGTCATAAAAAGCGGTGAAATCGAAGGCCGAGTCTTGCGGTATGTGGAAAGTAACAATGATCGGCGCCTGTATGTCATCGGACAGGTAGGTTTCGAAACCCATTGAGCGCATGCCTGAGACGAGTGTGTGGCAATTTTCCCAATAGCGCGCGAAGCGCCCACCGATGCCGCCTTCCTCGGCGAGTTGGTCTAGCGCACTATCGAGCGCGGCGACGATTTGCGTCGGCGGCGTAAATCGCCATTGCCCATTCTGCTCGAAGCCTCGCCACTGCGCCTCTAAGTCAAGACTGATGCTGTGGCAGGTTCCGGCGCATGCTTCCAGATGGCTGCGCCGCGCCAGCACGAAGGCTGCGCCGGGCACACTTTCTAGGCATTTGTTGGCCGACGCTGCGAGGCCGTCAAACGGGGTTTGCTTGGCATTGATTGGAATAGCGCCGAATGAGCTCATCGCATCGACCAACAAGCGCCTGCCGCGCTGGGATACGACTTCGGCGATCTCCTGCAGGGGATTGAGGACACCGCTGGTGGTTTCGCAATGGACCATGACGACATCGCTAATCGTGCTGTCCGCATCCAAACGGGCGGCGGCGGCGGCACTATCCAGGGGCTGGTTTTCGGCGCCCGTGAGGGTTTCGCAGTGGCGCCCGGCATGGCTCAGAATAGCCGCGATACGTCGGCCATATGCGCCGTTTACCAGTACCAGCGCGCGGCCATCGCGTGGCACCAGGGTGCCCAACATGGCCTCTACTGCGAAAGTTCCGCTGCCGGCTATCGGCACGCAGACATGCTCGGCTTCGGCCTCGGCCAAGGCTGTCAGGCGGCGGCGAAGGCGCGCTGTCAAATCGATAAAGCTTCCGTCCCTGGAGCCCCAATCGCGCAGCATCGCCTGCTTGGTGCGCGCGCTGGTCGTGAGCGGGCCTGGCGTCAACAGAATAGGATCGCGCGGCACTCGTCGCCTCCGCTAGCTTCGAGCCATTAAAGATTCAAGCGCTTCGGGTGTGTCCACGTCGAAGGTAACCGAGGCATCGCCGCATTCGATTTCATGCACATGGTCGCTATGTTCGCCAATCAGATGACGCGCGCCGACATCGCCTGCAAGGCGTTGCATTTGGCCGAAATAGCGTGACGACCAGAGCACCGGATTGCCGCGTTTGCCCTTATAGGTCGGAACGCAGATCGCTTGCCCTTTGGCCGGGTCGAATCCAGCGATGAGGCGCGAGATAAGACCTGAATCCACGTGCGGCATATCGCCGAGACAAATCACGGCTGCGCCCGTATCGGCCGGCAGCGCGGCAAGGCCAGCGCGCACGGAGGTGCTCATGCCCTCGGCATAGTCGGGATTGTGCAGAAGTTGGACGGCCCGACCAGCCAGCGCCGCCTCCAACTCTTCATGCTGATGGCCGGTGACGACGATCACCGGATCGGCGCCGCTTTGCAGCGCCGCATCGGCCGCGCGCGCCACCATCGCCAAGCCGTCGACCTCGACCAGCAGCTTGTTGATTGTGCCCATGCGACGTGATTCGCCGGCCGCCAAAACAAGTGCCGCAATTTTGGTCGAGCCGGATTCAGACGTCCCCTCGTCGCCCCGAGCGTTAGGGTCCTTAGGAGAGGCGAAGGCGCGTGGCAGCGGACGGCTGGGAATTTCCATCAGCAATCCGCCGGCGCCCATGGTCATAATATCGCGCCGGCTGACAGGTATGTCGGCGAAACGGCGGCGCAACACCCAATCGAAGCCGTTCAATTTGAGTGACCGAGCGCAGCCCGGCAGGCCGAGCACATCGATGTCGCCGAGATGGGCGATGAGGAGAAGATTTCCGGGATCGACCGGCATGCCGAAATGATCGATTTCGCCGCCGGCGGCGACGATACCGCTCGGTACGATATCGCGCCGATCAACGATCGCCGACGCGCCGGCGATGAGGATCATATCGCAGCCCAGGCCGCGGAGGCGGCCCACTGCCTCGGCGATTTCGGCGCTGGAATGGGCGCAGCGGATCTCGCTTACGAGCTCACCGCCCAATATCGTAAGCCTGCCGAGGAGGGTGCCGGTGGTCGAATCGAGCACGCTTTCCTTGGTGCCGGGTAGGCGGGTTTGAATAAATCCGACGCGCCGGCCGCGAAACGGTGCGAAGCGCATGACGGGGCCATCCTGGCGCGCGATGAACAGGCAGGTTTCGACAATGCTGCGCGATAGCGCGAAGGGGATCACCTTCACCGTCGCCACCATTTGTCCCGATTCAACCTGGCTATAGGGCGCCAGCGTGCCGAACGTCATGCCTTCGTCGATCAGATTGATGCGGTCGATGCGTTCTTGATCCGGAACGATCAGTCCGCGTTCGGTGGCGAACAGGTTGCAGCGCCCAGTGAATGCCGTGCCGAGCGCCAGATCCGGTCCGGCGAGCGCCTTGGCAAGAGCCAACGCGGCTGCATCTTCACCCATATCATCGGCTTCAAGCCGGGCGCCCGAGACCTCAGCGACACCGCCTGCTTGCAGCGCCAGAACGTCCTCCGAAGAGAGCACGCGGCCTTTCTTGAATGCGCCGCCAGCCAATCGGACGCTGTGGGCGAGAATCAATCCCTCCGCGTTGGCGACCGGGATTTGACCGAATATCATGCCGCGCCTCGGTCCTTTGTCGTCGCGCTTTGGCGTGATGATCGACGCGCCTGGGTGATCTCAGCCATGATCGAAATAGCAATTTCGGCCGGTGATTTGGCGCCGATATCGAGGCCGACCGGCCCGTGAATACGTCCCGTTTCGGCGGCGCTGAAGCCTTTCTCATCGAGCCGAGCCAAGCGTTTGCCATGCGTACGCTTACTGCCCAGTGAGCCGATATAAAACACGTCCGATCTAAGAACCGTTTCCAATGCAGGGTCATCGATCTTGGGATCGTGCGATAAGGTGATGATGGCGGTGCGCCGGTCCGGCATGGCGGCGGCGAGAACATCGTCCGGCCACCCATTAGAGACTGAAATGCCGGGAAACCGCTCGGGCTCGGCAAATGCGCGGCGTGGATCGATCACGGTCACGGCATAGCCGGCGATGCTGGCCATCTGCGCCAGCGCCTGGGTGATATGCACCGCGCCGACGATATAGAGACGAAGCGGCGGATTGTGGACCTGGATGAAATAGGATTTACCTTCCACATCGAAGGTAGCGCTTCGGTCATCGGTCAACGCCGCGCGCGCTTGGTTCACCACGTCATTCAGCAGATCCGCGTCGGCAGGCGAGACGGCATCGCCATAGATTAGCCACTGCGCGCCGGATACTATTTCCGTGACCAGTGCAACAGGCCGGTTTTTCGCCCGGTCGGCATTCAGCCGTGCGAGGGTGTCGTCCTTCACCTGTCAGTCAATTTTTTCGACATAAACCCGGACCGTGCCGCCGCAAGCGAGGCCAACTTCCCATGCCTGTTCATCTGAAACGCCGAATTCGAGCATTTCCGGTTGGCCGCTTTGCATGACGGACTGGGCGGTCTCAATTACCGCGCCTTCGATACATCCGCCCGATACCGAGCCTTCAAAGCGGCCGTCGCCGTCGACCACCAATTGGCTGCCGACCGGGCGCGGCGACGAGCCCCAAGTCGCGATTACGGTTGCCAGCCCAACCTCGCGTCCAGAATCGCGCCACGCGGCGGCGGTGACAAGGATGTCTTCTTGTTGGGTTTGTGCAGTTGTCATATCGCCAGCCCCCTGTTTCGGCCAATTGGCCGGGATGGTCAGGCCAATAGCATGATCAAGATGTAGAGCTTTGCCGAGCGCTCTGCAAGGGCACTGACCCCATTTTCGATCAGGCAGCGGCTTCGAGCAGACGGTGCAATTCCGCGCCTTCGATTTTCTCGATATCGTCCTGATATTTGAGCAACACGCCCAAGGTGCGGCGCACAATATCCTCGTTCAAAGCGGATTCACCGAGGACGGTGAGTGCCGTCAGCCAATCGATACTTTCGGCGACGCCAGGCAGTTTAAACAGGTCCACTTTGCGCAGCTCCTGCACGAAGGCGACCACCTGGCGGCTGAGGTTTTTGTCCGCCGCCGGCAGGCGTGTGGTGAGAATCGCCTGCTCGCGCTCGGCGTCAGGATAATCGATCCAATGATACAGGCAGCGGCGCTTGAGTGCGTCGTGAATTTCACGTGTGCGGTTCGAGGTGATGAGAACGATCGGCGGCTCGGCTGCCTTGACGGTGCCGATTTCCGGAATCGTAATCTGATAATCGGCCAGCACTTCCAGGAGAAACGCTTCGAATGGCTCGTCGGCGCGATCAAGTTCGTCAATCAACAGCACCGGGGCGCCCTCGGGCGTTGGCTCCAGGGCTTTCAGAAGCGGGCGGGTGATCAGGAAGCGTTCGGAGAAAATATCTTCGGCGAGGGAGTCCCGGTCGCGGTCGCCGAGCGCTTCGGACAGCCGAATCTCAATCATTTGGCGGGCGTAATTCCATTCATAGACGGCCGAGGAGACGTCCAAGCCCTCATAGCATTGTAGGCGCAGCAGATTGCGCCCGAATTGTTCTGCCACCACCTTGGCCAGTTCGGTCTTGCCGACGCCGGCCTCGCCTTCAAGAAAGATCGGGCGTTGCATGCTGAGCGACACATAGAGTGTCGTGGCCAAATTGCGGTCGGCGATGTAATTGCCGGCAGCGAGAATCTCGACCGTTTCGTCGACGGATTTGGGCAGCGCGCGTGTCACGAGTTGAGGTGCTTTTCGGTTGGTGGATTGACGATGAAATCGGCGATTTGGGCTGTGCTGTCAAGGCGAAAGACCGTGGCCGGGCCGGCGCCATGCGCCGCTTGCAGTGATTCCTGGCCGCCTGCCAGGTCGAGGGTGATGCCGGCGTCTTCCGAGATGCCAGGCGCCAATACGAAATCAACCGGCACGAGGCGAGCCAATAATTTATCCAGTTCCGGATAGGGGTAGGAGTCCGCTTCCGCCGCTTCATGCACCAATGCCCAGCGCAAGCGCGAGACCGCCAACACTTCGCGCGCCCCGGCGCGGCGGTGTTCGTAACTGTCTTTGCCGGGGATATCGATATCCGCCGAAGCACCGGCATAAGCGAGCACCGAGACGCTTTGGCCACGCGCCTTTAATTCGCCCAACAACAAGTGCGTCAAATCCGCCCGCTCGCTATCGCCGCCGCCGCGAATCCCGATCAAAGTCATGAATCTAAAAAACGCCGACGGCCCACAATATCAGCACTGCCACTACGCCAATAATGCCGATTGCCCAGATTGGGGTCGGAATACCGCGCTTTGGTGCTGAGGCAGCGGCGGCTGCCGGCGTGGCAGTCGCGGGCGCGCTCTCGGTGCTCTCCGCACTTTGGGGCTCTGCGTCAGTTGCGTCGTCGGGGCTCAGTTTCTCGACCAGGGAAGTGAAGAATTGTGCGGCCAATTTCTTGGTGACTGAATCGATCAGGCGCGAGCCGATTTGCGCCAATTTTCCACCCACCCTGGCCTCGACCTCATAGCGCAACAGCGTGCCGCCATCTTGCTCGCTGAGATTGACGCTGGCTGAGCCGGAGGCGAAACCAGCGGCGCCGCCCTGGCCCTCACCACTCAGTTTATAACCGTTGGGCGGGTTAAGGTCGGACAGCGTCACATCGCCGGTGAACGTGGCTTTGACCGGGCCGATCTTGGTGGTGATCTTGGCCGTCATTTCAGTATCGGAGACTTTTTCTAAGGTCTCGCACCCGGGCAGGCAGGCTCGCAACATGTCCGCATCGTTCAGCGCTTCCCAAACGGTTTGCTGGCTGGCCGGTATGAGATGTTCGCCGCTTAACTTCATAGAACCTCCGGAAGGCAGAGCAAAATTTGATCGATCTTAACAGTTTTTTAACGGTAAATTTCACACAATCTTGAACGTACGCGTCGTTTCCCGCGCTTCATAGCATTCAAGCAGCAAACATGACACCACCGATCGTTTCATCGACATTTGACATCGCCCACTGGTTTTTACAGCGCGGCGAAATGGAGCGTATCTTCGTCTCA
>Ga0114993_10003471_pt1 | contig 16313 bp, 11 predicted proteins | sample ArcticOcean_MG_C_FD_87042 | JGI IMG/M metagenome (GOLD analysis project Ga0114993, IMG submission 87042) | Marine microbial communities from western Arctic Ocean - ArcticOcean_MG_CB2_150 | ecosystem: Environmental > Aquatic > Marine > Oceanic | place: Arctic Ocean: Canada Basin | collected...
CTGGACGATGGCCCTGCTCTGCTTGCTGCTGCTGGGAACGCCTCAACAGGCGATGGCCGGCGAGGGTCCGCAAGTCGTCGATCTCCCGACCGTACGCAAACAACTACGATCGCAGATCCTCGAAGGACGGGCGCAACCCGCCTTGCAGCGCATCCTCGCCTTGCGCAAGGAACACGCCGACGATGGCGGGTTGGCACTACTGGAGGGCGAAGCCTACTACGCCACCGATCGCTTTGAACTGGCCGTGGATGCATTCCGCAACGGACTCGAACTCGATCCCGCAAAGCACGGGCAGTTGTTCAACCTGGGTCGAGCGCTCCAGCAACTGGGGCGCGATCGGGAAGCTCTGGTCGAGTTTGAACGGATGCAGCAACGGCCGGAAACTGCCCATCGCACGCGTGGCCACTTCGGAGCGGGTCTCTCCTGGCAAAGTCTCGGCGACATCGAGCAAGCGATGGGTCTCTATCAGCAGGCATTGAAACTGGATCCTCGATTCGATCGGGCCCGCTATCGACTGGCACTACTACTGTTGCCCGCGAAACCGCAAGAGGCGTTGTCGATGCTGGAGCAGATCATCGAACGAGATCCACTTCATCATGGCGGCGCCTACAACCGTGCGCTGGCACTGAGGAATCTGGGACGAGTCGAAGATGCCCGTCAAGCGATGCTCCGCTACCAGACCATCCTCGAGGGGCGCTCTCGCATCGCCATGCTGAAGGAGCGATGGGCGACCGAGCCGAGCAACTTCGATCTGATGATGGAACTGGGACGCACTCACGGACAGCTGGGTGCGCTGTCGGAAGCGCTGCGCTGGTTTGATAAGGCCGGGGGAGAGCGCCCGGAAGATCCGCGCCCACCGCTGGCGACCATCCAGACCTTGCTCACTGCCGGCAAGGTGGCCCAGGCGAGAGTGCTGGTCGGGCGCCTGCAAGGGAGTGAGGTCGCCAGCCAGGCCCGGGCACTGCTCGAAGAATTTGACGCTCGCCCGGTGCCCTCGCCACCGGCCCCGCCACCGGCCCCGCCACCGGCCCCGCCGTCGCAGGATCGCTAGATCAGATGGGCCAGTTGGGCAACTTGGGATCCTTGCGTCGGATCTCGGTTGCTCGCTTCGGTCCGGTCGCCAGCAGCACCACGAGCAGATACAGATAGAAGAGCGACATCGCAATCAGCAGATATCCCGGTGGGATGCTGCCGGCTTCAAACGCCTGCTTGAGAATCTCCTCGAAGGTGCCGTGACTCGGTGCCCGTTCCCACGCCAGCATCAACCAAGTGCCCAGCACGATGAGAAAGAGCCAGATGTAAGTTCGCTGCAAGCGGCGCCCGAGCGCCTCCATTCTCGACATCTTGTAGTTGGGAGCCAGTAGATCGTTGCACAGCATCTCTCGCCAGTTGCCCTCGACCAGATTCTCGCTCTGCAGCAGTGCCGGAACCATCAGGTGCACCTCGAGCATTCGCACTCTCATGCGCCAGACATCGAAGTAGCGATAGCGACGCGCCTCGATGTGCAACAGCAAGTAGAGCAGCATGCAGCAGAATGGCATCAACAGGATCGAGGCGTCCTTCGATGAATAGGCCAGTGAGACCACTGCCATCGTCGAGAGCACGGCCCAGTGTGTCGTGGCATCCATCCGCTGGCGCCAGACGTTCGCCCGAGAAAGTTCACCACGGTAGAAGTGAGCCAGAACCTGCAAGTTAGAGGCGGGAAATCGCTGTAGCAGCGCACTCTCGCCGGCAAATTCATCCGGACTGGAGCCGGCCTCGTCAGCACTATTCATCAGTTCCCCTCCCTTGCTGCGCCACGAGACTGACCTGTGACCTCGCCAGCGTCAAGGCCACGCTTGCCTCCGATCGATCGACAAGACACACTCCAGCGGCACACCAACCCTGATCTGGAGAAGGTATCTCGATGATGCTTCGGCCCCCCTTGACCCGCCTCCTGTGGATCCTGCTGATGAGCCAGGTGGCCCTCTCATCATCCTTACCCACATCCTTACCCACATCCTTACCCACATCCCCCGGCGAGTCCCCTTCCCTCGCCGCCGAGCCGATGCTCTGGCCCTTTCAGCCGGAAGTTTCTCCCGATGGCGCAACGATCGCTTTCACCTGGGAGGGATCGCTATGGACCGCCCCCAGTGATGGAGGAGCCGCTCGCCGTCTCACCGACCACCCCGCCTGGGAGTCCTTGCCACGCTGGAGTTCCGATGGCGAGTCGATCGTCTTCGCCTCAGCGCGCGGGGGCAGTTCCGATCTGTGGCAGATTCCCACGGAAGGGGGTCGCGCTCGCCGCTTGACCTGGTGGAGCGGCACCGATTTGCCATGCGACTTGTCCCCGGATGGCTCGGAGCTGATCTTCAGTAGTGATCGCATCGACGGCTGGAAGAAGGGCGCACGGTTGTATCGGATGGCGATCCCCCCGGCCGGATCTGCCCCCGAGGAACCGAGCCGCCTGACCCTCGCAGCATCGTCCCTCGCCCGCTACTCTCCCGATGGTCAGCACCTGTTGACCCAGCGAGAGGGGACAAACTGGACTCGCCAGGGCTATCGCGGATCGCAGTCGGGGCAGATCTGGCTTTACCACTTCAAGAGTGGTGATTGGCGTCCACTCACCCCGGCTGGAATCCCCCACACCTCCCCGGTGTGGATCGACAACCAACGGTTCCTGATGGTCGAGGATATCGATGGTCGTGGGCAACTGGTCGAACGTGACATCGAGAATCGAAATCGACGGGTCTGGACCTCCTTCGAGCAGGATTCTGTGCGATTTCCCAGTGTCAGTGATGATGGCAACATCGTGATCTTCGAACAGGGGTTCCATTGCTGGAAATTGAATCGATCGAGTGGCCAGATCATTCCGCTCGAATTCCTGGCTGCCGAGGACTTGCCCGCCACCGGAGTCGAGGATCTGAACTTTTCCAGCGCCACCTCCGCCTCCCTCTCTCCCGACGGTAAACAGGTCGCCTTCGGTTGCCAGGGCGATCTGCTGGTGAGGCGAACCGAGAAGGGTCTTCCCGCCAATCGCGTCGATGCCCACCCCGCCAGAGATGACGACCCGGTGTGGTTGCCCGGCGCAAAGGAACTGTTGTTCGTGAGCCGTCGAAGTGGCTCCGAGGACCTCTACACCGTCCGCAGCAGCGAAGCGGGTGAACCTCGTCTCGACCGCTGCCTGACCACCGAGGTCACTCGCTTCCCCGGGCCCGAGGTGCGTCGACGCTCTCCAAGCCTCTCCCCCGACGGTCAACAGATCGCCTTCTTGCACGGCGATGGCGACCTGGCGGTCCAGGATCTGGATGGAGGGAACTTCCGCCTCCTTCACAGCGGCTGGGCACCGGTGGAGTTTCGCTGGTCCCCCGATAGCCAATGGATCGCCTACTCCACCCTCGATCAAGATTTCAATCGAGATGTGTGGCTGGTGCGAAGTGACGCGACGATGTTCCCCTTCAACCTCAGTGCCAATCCTCGCCCCGACCTGAATCCCGCGTGGAGCCCCGATGGCCGCAAACTCTGCTTTGTCTCCCAGCGAGACGAGAAGGGCGGAGATCTGTGGTGGGTGTGGCTGCGCAAGCAGGATCACCAGCAGACTAGTGAGGACCGAATTCTCGGCGATGACCCACCCGAGGAACCCAAATCTGCGGCACCGAAAAACGATGCCCCGAAACTGGATCCGCCAAAATCAGACGAGCCCAATTCGGATGCGCCGAAATCGGCGGCACCCGGTTCCGCGCTCGCCGACGATGACAAGCCCGACCCGAAGACTGCAAAGCCTGCCAAGGATCCGCTGAAAAAGGTCGAGGTGCAAATCGACCTCGATGGGATCCGTAACCGCTTCCAGCGCGCCTTTGCATCGGACAAATCGGTCGGATCCCCCATCTGGAGCCTCGACTCGAAGAAGGTCATCTTCAACTCATCCCATGAAGGATCTGCGGCACTGTACTCCCTCTCGATTCCCCAGGACGGCTCCGCCAAGAAGCTCGCCGCCGGTTCCTCTGCCATCGTCGAGTGGAATCGAAAGAGCAAGAAGATGCTTCGCATCGTGGCGGGGGTCCCGACCACGGTCACCGCTTCCGGGAGCAGCGTCGCGCTCTCCTTCGCTCGGAAATTCCCGGTCGACATGCTGGCTCGCCGCCGTGCAGTATTTGATGAGGCGTGGGCGACGATGCGGGATCGATTTTACGACCCGAAGATGAAGGGTCTCGACTGGCAGGCACTCGGCGATCGATACCGTGAGATCGCAGTGGCTCGTCGCGATCCCACCGAGTTCGCCTCCATCATCAACCGCATGATCGGTGAGTTGAACTCTTCTCATCAGCGTTTCACCCCTGCAAAGAGCTGGTCCAAGACGATCCGAGCCACCGGTGTGCCGGGCTGGAGGCTCGAGCCGAACCACCGATCCGATCGCTACCGGATTGAATCGATCTTGCCGGGTACTCCCGCAGCAGCGAAGGAACTCGATCTCCACATCGGAGACGAATTGATCTCCATCGATGGAGAGCCGATTCATGCCGGCGACAATCTCTCGATCCCTCTCGAGGGGAAGGTCGGTTCTCGTGTGGCGATGACGATCGCTCGCGAGGGACAACCGGAGCGGCGCATCGTGATCCGCCCCATCTCGAACAATGTCCTGCGAACCTTGCTCTACAAGGACTGGCAGCGCCAGCGGCGTGAACAGGTCGGTCGCCTCAGTCAGAATCGACTCGGTTACCTTCACATCCAGGGGATGAACCAGAGCAGCCTCGACCGCTTCTCGGTGCAACTCTACGAGGCGGGGCATGGCAAGGAGGGGTTGATCATCGATGTGCGGGAGAATGGCGGTGGCTGGACCACCGACTTGCTGCTGGCGGCACTGACCCGGACCCCGCACGCCTACACGATTCCTCGTGCCGGATCGCGCGGTTATCCCAATGATCGGCTGGTGGCTCCCTCGTGGACCCGGCCCATCGCAGTGATCTGTAACCAGAATTCCTTCTCCAATGCAGAGATCTTCTCTCATGCCGTGAAGAATCTTGGGCGGGGAGTGCTGGTCGGGGTTCAGACCGCAGGGGGTGTCATCTCGACCGGCAGTTCGACGCTGCTCGATGGCAGCCGCATCCGGGTCCCCTTCCGCGGCTGGTACACGATCCCCGGAGGAGTCGACATGGAACTGAACGGGGCGATCCCCGATGTCGTGGTCCGCTCCCTTCCGGCGGACGAGGAGCAACAGCTCGATCGGCAGCTGGAGGCGACCATCCAGCGGCTGCTGGAAGATCTCCCACCAAGGCGTAAACTGGCTTTTTGAGGCGATCTTGAACGATCCTGCCAGGTCTGGTTGACCCGAGCCGACCCATCTCGATAAGATACTCACATGAGCAATAGAAATAACCGCAAGGTCAAAAAGGCCAACCACGGCAAGCGTCCGGCGAATCGTAACCGCCGTGCCGCCAAGTCTGCCAAATTCAAGAACTGAGTCCCTGGTGGACCTGGCACTCGGAAACCTTGGCACTCGGAAACCTTGGCACTCGGAAACCTTGGCACTCGGAATCCTTGGCTCCCGGAATCCGGGTCCCACTATAACCTGATTCCAGGTAGACCTGGCTCCACGTATACCTGGTTCTTCGAAGGCCTCTCCAGAATAAAGCCGCTGGCAAAGCCTTCTGCTCGCGATCTCGCCCCTCTCCAGAATCTATCCCTCACGGGTGTGCTTTGCTGGCACCAGCGCAATCCATCCGTTAATTTTCCGGTTCAGATCCGAGCATCCTGACGATGCCGATGACCGAGGACCACTGGGAGGTACCGACATGGATATTGCACTGCTTCAGCAAACAGCACGACGGATGGTTGCCCCGGGCAGAGGGGTTCTCGCCGCCGATGAGAGCCACCCCACCATCGGGAAAAGATTTGCCGCACTGGGCATCGAATCCTCCGAGGAAACTCGGCGAGTGTATCGTCAGATGTTCTTCCAGAGCCCAGGCATCGAGGAGTTCATCTCCGGAGTTATCCTGTTCGATGAAACGATTCGCCAATCTGATGACCAGGGAACTGCTTTCGCACAGTTGCTCGCATCGAAGGACATCATCGCGGGGATCAAGGTCGACCGTGGAGCCAAGCCGCTCGCCGGACATCCGGGCGAAACGGTCACCGAGGGCCTCGATGGCCTGAGAGATCGCCTCTCCGAGTACTTCCAGCTGGGTGCCCGATTCGCCAAGTGGCGTGCAGTCATCTCGATTGGTGATGGCATGCCGAGCCGTGCGAGCGTCGAGACCGATGCCCATGCTCTCGCGCGATATGCCGCTCTCTGTCAAGAAGCCTCCATCGTTCCCATCGTCGAGCCAGAGGTCCTGATGGACGGCACTCACGACATCGAAGCGTGCGAAGCGGTCACCACCGATGTCTTGCAACGAACCTTCTCTCATCTCTCGGCGCAGGGGGTGATGCTCGAGGGGATCGTTCTCAAACCTTCGATGGTCATCCACGGTACTGGTGCCGCTGCTGCGACCATCGATGAAGTGGCAGAACGTACCCTTCGGTGTCTCCAGCGAACCGTTCCTGCTGCAGTACCGGGGATTGCTTTCCTCTCCGGCGGCCAGAGTGATGAAGATGCAACGGCCCACCTCGATGCGATGAACCGCCGTGGTCCACACCCCTGGAATCTGACCTTCTCCTACGGAAGAGCGCTGCAGGCCCATGCGATGCAGACCTGGGGCGGTGCTCCAAATGCGATTGAAAACGGATCTCTGGCTTTCCTCAAACGTGCCCGTTGTAATTCAGCGGCCACCCGTGGAGCCTGGGAGAGTTCGATGGAGCAGGCTACAGCCTGATCCTTCAACGCAACCGGATCGAAGTTCTGGGGTTGTAGATGAGAAGCCCGCCAGTTTCTCTCTGATTCTCGCTCGCTCGGAGAAACAGAGGAGAGGAGTGATCCGCATGATCAGGATCCCCGTTCTCGCTGAAATAGACTCTTACCACTCGTCGATGACGTCGAAGAGGATGAAGTTGCGGCTTCCTGCGCTCGCGCGAGGTGGCTGGCTGCTGACGATGCTACTGGTCACCACGCTGGTCAGTGGCCAAGATGAGCCGGCGACTACCGCTGAGCCTGCTGTCGACCAGAAGATCGCCACTCCCATCGGCCTCGATGGGGCGCGACACCTGCTCGGCAGGACCATCTTCGGTGCTCCGCTGGATCAGTTGCAGCGGTACTCATCGCTGACGCGCGAACAAGCGGTCGACTCCCTGCTCGAGACTCTCACCACCACCGCGGTCACCCCTCTTCCTTCCTGGGCGTCACTGACACCGGGCAAGATCCAGCAACAACGGGGAAAAACCGCGGAGAGTCGTAAGGCATTTCAGAAGTCCATTCGACGCTGGCAGGGTGAATTGCGCGGCTGGTGGACACGGGAACTGATCTCCACCCCATCTCCGCTGACGGAACGACTGGTGTTGATGTGGCATGGTCATTTCACTTCCGAGATGACCAAGGTTCGCTCGGCACCGGCGATGCTGAAACAGAATCAGATGTTTCGCCAGCTGTGCAGCGGAGACTTCCGCCAACTGCTCCACCGTGTGGCCGTGGACCCGGCGATGGCGATCTACCTCGACACCCGACGCAGTACCCGGGAGAAGCCAAACGAGAACTTTGCCCGGGAATTGCTCGAGTTGTATGGCCTCGGTGAAGGAAACTACAGCGAGACCGATATCCAGGAAGCGGCTCGTGCATTCACCGGATACCGCATCGACCACCGTACCGGTGAATTGCGACGGATCCGGCGTCGCCATGATGCCAGCGAGAAGACCGTACTCGGCGTGACCGGCTCGCTGACCGCTACCGAGGTGGTCGACGCAGTTCTGGCTGATCCCGCCTGTGCAGAATGGATCAGCCGGCGCTTCTGGATCGAGTTCGTCTCACCGACTCCGCAAGCGACGGTATTGAAACAGTGGGCTCAGGCGCTCCAGCAGGAAGATTGGTCGCTACGAGCTCTGCTGCGAATCACTCTCCTCAGTGATGCGTTCTGGGCCAAGGAAAACCAAGGATCGCTGATCAAGAGCCCGGTCGATCTGGTGGTCGGTACAATGCGTTCCTTGAAGATAGAGAAAGCCCCGGCCGGCCAGGCGCTGCGGACCATCAGCCGCCTTGGCCAGCAACTCTTCGATCCTCCCAATGTCGCCGGCTGGCCCGGTGGCCACCATTGGATCGATGCCACCACCTTGCTCGGGCGTCGCCAGTTTCTGACCGCGGAAATCCACAACCTGGCGATCTTGAACCAGATGCAACAGTTACCCCAGAAGGATCTTCGCCCGCCAGCGCAAGACGCTGAGTCTGAGCCCGAGATGATGAGTCCCGGGAACTCTCCAGAGATGAGAGTTCAGCGAGAACTCCCCCGGCGCATCAAAGCCCGAGAGCGGCGTCGATTCATGCCCCAGGTGCTGCGTGAACTGGAGCAGATGTGGCAATCGCTGGGAGACACTCCCGACGCCAGAAGTTTACGACTACAGCAGTGGTTGCTCCCCTTCAAACCGGTCGGAACCGTGGTCGAAATGGGATCGATTCGTGACCGACTCGGCTCGGTACTGCTGGACCCCACCTACCAGTTGAAATGAGGCTCGGATGAAATTTGATCGTAGGGCTTTTCTTCGCCTCGGTGGCGCCGCTTGCCTACCACTGCTGGTTCCAGGTGTTCGCACATGGGCCATCGATGAAGAAACCGCCGCCACTGCGGCACTCGGCGATCGCGTGCTGATCCTGGTCGAGTTACAGGGCGGAAATGATGGTCTCAATACCGTGATCCCATTCCGCGATGAGCGTTACAAGAAGTTGAGACCGAAGATCGCAGTTCCCGATTCTCACGTGATGGACCTCGGAAACCACCTCGGCATGAACGATGCCCTGGCAACTCTCGGAGAATCATGGGATGCCGGGGATGCGTGCTGGATCCTCGGTCTGGGATATCCCCAGCCCAATCGTTCTCACTTTCGTAGCATCGAGATCTGGGAAACCGGATCGGACTCCGATGAAAATCTGACCGACGGTTGGCTTGGACGCCTGATCGGCAGTGCTGCAGCAGATCCGAAACGCGCCGCCGATGGCATCGTCCTGGGTGGCGGAGATTCGGGTCCTCTCCACGGCGACTCGACCCGTGTCATCCACCTCAACGATCCGATCCAGTTCACCCGGCAAGCTCGAGCGGTTCCCGACATCGCCCATGGCGAAGATGCGAGGAAAGCACTCGAGCACCTGCTCGAAGTGCAGACCGATATCAAGCGGTCGGCCCGGGTCATCGAGGAGAAGAGAGCCAATGCTCCTGATCTAGGGGTCCAATTTCCCCAGAGCAAGTTTGGCAAGAGATGTGAAATTGCCGCCTCGCTGGTCTCCTCAGGTGTCCCCTGTCCCCTCATCAAGCTGTCTCACAGCGGATTCGACACCCATACCGATCAGTTGCGCCGACACCCACAACTGCTGACCGAACTGGCCACCGGACTCGCGGCACTGCGCAAGGCATTGATCGCCTCGGGAGATTGGGACCGGGTACTGATTTCCACCTATTCCGAGTTCGGCCGCCGCGCCAGCGAGAATGGTAGTGAGGGCACCGATCATGGAACCGCAGCTCCTCATCTGCTGCTGGGCGGTCAGGTCATCGGTGGCCTGGCTGGCGCTCAGCCGGATCTGGGCACCCTCGACAAGAACGACCTGGTGTTCACCACCGATTACCGAAAACTCTATGCCACCATCGAACAGCAGTGGTTCCAGCTTCCGGCCAATCCGCTGATTTCGAGGGGAGTGCGTCCATTGCCGGTGCTACGAGAGAAGGCGCTGTGACCGACGGCACTCTGATCGACAGCACCCACCGATCCACTCCCAGGGGACTACTCTGACCAAAAATCTGGTTTGTACCCACAGATTCAGGTTTGATCTCTCCGCCAAGCCGATATCCTTCTTATCTGGAGGATCCACCACGTGACGATGCTGATTCAGAGTTTAGTTTCCTTCCTGCTGGGACCGCTAGTGGCGATCCTCGGCGGTCGAGTGCCCTCGATGCTTCCGGTGATCGATGGTTTCGTGCTGATCTCCCTATCGGGCCTGGTGATGCTCGAGGTGATCCCCCATGCGATGGAAGAGATCGGAATGTGGGCGCTAGGATTGGCCATGGCTGGTTTGCTGGTGCCGAGTTTCATCGAGAAATCTCGCTTCCGTGTTGCCAACCAGGCCCATGGCATGGCGCTGATCTTCGGGATCGTCGCCATTCTCCTCCACTCGATGGTCGACGGCCTTGCGCTGTCGATCAGCGTTGCTACCGAAAATGCAGAGGCATTCGGTTCAGCAGTGATCCTTCACCGATTGCTGGAGGGGATGGCGGTGTGGTGGCTGGTTCGACCCACCCATGGAAAACGCATCGCAATGGCCACCCTCTTCGCCGGAGTCCTGCTCCATCTGGCCGGATGGTTCGGCGGGCTACAATTACAGACGCTGGTCTCGAGTTTTCCATCGGCAGCGGTGATGGCACTGTTCGGAGGCGCGTTGCTCCACGTGATCATCCATGCTCCCGATCAAAAAGCGGACCGCATCGAACGGGCAGCGAAACTCTCGGCAACCGGTGCGGTGCTGGGGCTTCTGTTCCTGTACCGCTTCGTCTTGCAAGACAGTATTCATCTCGACAACCACACCGTTCATTCAAGTGTTGGTGATTTCCTCGATCGTTTCATCATTCTGGCCAGAGAAAGTGCCCCCGCTCTGTTGCTCGCCTACACGGGCGCCGGATTGATCCATGCGCTGCTGCCCAAAGCCACCATCCATTGGATGGCCCGTGGATCCAATTTTCAGCAGTCACTGCGTGGAATGCTCTTTGGACTGCCCCTTCCCATCTGCTCCTGTGGAGTGCTCCCCCTCTATCGAAGTCTGGTCGAGAAGGGCGTGCCGTCCGCCGCTGCAGTGACCCTGCTGATCGCAACTCCCGAACTGGGCATCGATGCGGTCTTCCTCTCCTTCACCATGGTCGATGGCCCATTTGCCATCGCACGAGTCTTGGCTGCTGCGGTACTGGCGGTCTCGGTGGGCATGCTTTCTCTTCGCTTCATCCGCCCGATCCAGGTCAAACCGGAGCCGGCGAAATCCGAAGAATCTCACAAACCTCTCACTGTTAAGATTGTCGATGGCTTGAAGGTCGGACTGTGCGATCTGGTCGACAGCACGGCTCCATGGATCGTTCTCGGACTCTCGTTAGCGGCGGCGCTCTCTCCACTGGTAGAGGACGGCAGTTTTCTCGCCCAGATCCCAGACTGGCTCGAGGTGCCCGCCTTCGCCCTGCTCGGTCTTCCGATCTATGTCTGTGCCAGCGGAGCCACACCACTTGCTGCAATCCTGATCGCAGGAGGAGTTTCACCGGGAGCGGCTCTGGCGTTCCTGCTCACCGGGCCCGCCACCAATGCGACCACCTTTGGTATTCTCGGCGACCTGCACGGACGACGCGCCGCCATCCTGTTTGCCATCTCCATCGGGGTCGGGGCCATCGGTTGCGGATACGCCGTCGATGCGATCCTCGATGACGTCACCGTGGGTGTCGCAGAGCACATCCATCTCGGCCAGCACTCCCATTCAGAGGAAGGGGGCTCCTTTGGCAGCGCTGAACTGTTCCTCGGTCTGTTGGCGCTCCTCTTCCTGTTGAGCATCTTCCGTAAGGGGCCACGTGCCTTTCTCAACCAAGTTTTTGGCACCCCCCCCGAATCTCCCGAATCGACCGATTCCGGTTGCTGTTCCAGCGAGGGTGAGGATCCACAGCCTGCCCCTGGTGGCAGCTGATGCTCCAACTCCTGAGACCCGGTCGGGTCTGGTTGATCCAGCGCCACTCCCTGTTACCATCCTGTGCAGAGGTGGAAATATTCCATCCGCCTGAAAGGAGACTGAGATGCCTTACCCTGAAGAGATGGTCACTCCGATGCGTCGAGAGCTCACCGACCATGGAGTCACAGAACTGAAAAATGCTGCAGAAGTCGACTCTTTCCTCGACCCCGAGGGAGGGACCGCTTTCGTCGTGATCAACAGTGTCTGTGGTTGTGCTGCCGGAGGCGCGCGCCCCGGTGCCATCCTGGCCCTCCAATCGGAGCATGCTCCCACGAAGGCCGGAACCGTCTTCGCCGGCCAAGATGTCGAAGCGGTAGAACGGGCTCGCCACCACTGCAGCCAAGTGCCACCCAGTAGCCCATCGATGGCGCTGTTCGAAAGTGGAAAACTGGTCTGGTTCCTACCCAGACACATGATCGAAGGTCGAGATCCTCAGACCATCGCCCTCGACATCGTCAATGCTTTCGAGGAGCACTGCGCCCCCTCGGACGCTTGAAGGTCGAGGAGATCGAAGCGATGGGAACCTTCCACGATCACATGGGAGAACTCCACGGCATCACCGTGGTGGTCTCAAAGCATGACGGTTCTACCTGGATCGGTCGCTGCCATAGCGAAGATGCGATCGAGGTAATCCTCCACGATGCCGATCTTCATGATCCGGCACTCAGTGACGAGGACACCGAGCAGTGGCTGCAGAAGGCCAAACAATTTGGCCATTGGCCAAAAGTCTCCACCATCCGCATCGCCAGACCCGAGGTCTCGAATCTGGTCCGCCTGGCGGAGAGCACTCCCGGCCATGGCGGACCAGATTCGGCCTGATCAATTTTCGCCGGGGATCGGAATCTTATCTCCAACCAACAGTCGGGTCATCCTTGACAGATCGAGCAGCATCGGAACGGCAGGATCTTCACTGTTGAGGGTCACCTCCGGAATATGAAGATTCTCCACCGCTTCCAGTGCCAACAAGATCCGTCCACCCACCGAGTCGAGGGCTTCATTGCGCAGCAGATCGCGCAGAGCACCGGCCTTTTCGATGGCCAGGTTGCCCCTCGCAATCGAAATATCTCGTTCTGCTTCCCCTTCCGCGATAGTCGTCCGCGAGTACAGAAGGGCTTCGGCATTGATCTGAGCGATTTGCACCTGATAGTCCGATCGCTTCTCCTGGATCTTTCGGTCCCAGTTCTTTTCCGCTGCAAGAGCCTCCGCCGCGATCCTACGCGTCTGGGTCTTGACCGTCTGCTCCACCTTGGCCTGTTCGGTCAGTGCAGACTCCAGCTGGGATTCTTGCCGAAGCAACTGCTTCTCCTGCAATTTGACCTCGTACTGGGTAGGGAACTTGACCTTTCGAATGAACAAGTTTTCAGGCACGACATGGTATTCCGACAGTTCCTGGGTCAAGAGATCGAGAGTATCGCCAGCTCTCTTCAAGCGCAGTTCGGTGATCTGAAGATCCTCGGAGGTCAACTCGGCCAACTCTTCACGAAGGGTGCTGATCACCCTCGCCCTGACCCTCTCACGATAGCCATCCTTCAGACCATCCTTGATGATCATGTAGGCTTCACCCTCCTTGATCTTGTAGGTCACAGTGACGTCAAGATCGATGGTATTGCCATCCTTGGTTCTCAAGGTGACCGCTGGCTGCCAGTCTTCGATACCGCGAGCCAGCCTCGATTCACGCCACCCCTTCGACTCGGTGAAGTGGAGAAAGTGTGTTTGACGCGGAAGCAAATGCCAGCGGTGGTATCCGCTGATCCCCAGGACCAGACCGGTGTAATGGTCCTCCTCGACAATCCCCTTGGATGTGCCGAGCACCACCTGCTTCACACCGATCCGCGCGGGAGGAATCTTCTCCGTGATGAAGCCGATCACAAAGATCGTCAGTACCAGGAATAGAATCAGTCCAATATAGATTTTCATCGGGGCGACCCTCCTGTCTCTCGCACCGGTTGCGCGGGAGGTAAAGGTCCCCCACTTCCCAGGTGTTCAATTCGAATCGGTGCAGGATCCCGGCGGTAAGGAACGATGTTGAAACGGATCCCTGCGTACTTCTGGGCCAGCTTTTCTCGTACCAGGATCTCTCCCCTTTTCTCAAGCGCAGCCACTCTGGCCGAAAGGCCCTCTGCGTCCTTACGAGCCTTCTCCTCGAGGGCTCTCGCCCCCTGCAAGTTGGCTTGCTCGGTCGCTGCTCCCTGGTTGGCATCTTTGATCTTCTGGGCATCGGCGTTCTTGACCGTACGAATCCGGTCCTTCTCAGCGGTGATCCGATCCGCTTCGAGGATTCCGAGGACTTCCTCGTACTCCTCCGCCTTATCCCTCTCCACATGGGCCAACGTACGTTCTCGTACATTGGTCAGTTTTTCGATCTCGATCCCCAGTCTTTGAACTTCCTGATTGGCATTCTTGCGCCTCTCGATGGCATCCTCGACCACCTTGTCGAACTTGGGTCGAGGAATAATCACCTGAGTGACATCGATTCCATGACCTTCGAGAACGGAATCGAGCCGAAGAGTGGCGGCTGCCACTGCCAACTCATAACTGGTGGGATCTGCGATCTCTTCACTACTGTACTTGCCGAACTCATCTCGCAAGATCGATCGGGCAGAAGCACGGATCCAGTTGCGCTTGAACGCATCTGCATCTCCTGAATCGTTGAGGACTTTTGCAGTTCTCGAAGGAATCAACTGATACTGAATGGTCAGGGTGTCAAAGCGAAAACTGGATCCGTCCTTGGCCCTCACTGTCAACTCCCGGACATGATTGAAGCTGATATCTTTCGACCCCTCCATCACGAACTCGTTGGGAGATTTATCAAACAGATAGGCTTGCTGCAACCAAGGAATGAAAATCACCAGTCCCGGGGTGGTGATCAGTTCCTCTCCCCCGGTAAAGTAATTGATGAGTACAGCCACCTCGGTGTCCGCCACATCGATGATCCCACCTTCGCCAGTGAAGAATGCCACTCCGACGATTAGCACCAGTACCAGTAACAGAGACGGCCACAGCAACTTCTTCGGATCAAAGGGGAGCCCTCCTCCTCGACCTCGAGATCGTCCCTTACCGCCAGGTGGCGGTGGCCACCCCTCGGGAACACTGTCATTTCCTGCTGCAACCATCTCTAGACTCCTTCCTCAACCAAATAAAAATCACCTGCGCCGTGAATCGATCCCAGATTCGGGATCCAGGATTCAGGACAGGATCGACTGACCCAGGGCGCTGGTGATGATTCCCACCGCGACCTCAGCTGTTCTGTTTCCTTCGTCCAGGACCGGATTCACTTCGACCATCTCGAAGGAACGGACCTCCTCTGTCTTTGCCACCATTTCCATCGCCATGTGTGCTTCTCGATAAGTCAACCCGCCAGGCCTTGCGGTTCCTGTCCCCGGAGCAAATCGCGGATCGATGACATCGATATCAAAACTGACATGGAGGTGATCACAATCCTCGAGCACCGTCGCAAGCGCCTCCTCCACCACATCCGATAGACCTCGTCGATCGATATCTTCCATCGTGTAGGCGGAGATGTCGGAAGCGAGGATGCGCCTCTTTTCGTCGGGATCCAGTTCGCGAAGTCCGATCTGGGCGACCCTGTGGGGGGCGATCTTCGCACCCTGGTAGCCGATTCCGACCAGCGACTCTGGCCCCTTGCCGAGCAAACAGGCCAGCGGCATGCCGTGGATATTGCCGGTAGGAGACGTATCAGGAGTATTGAGATCTGCGTGGGCATCGAACCACAGAATTCCCACCTTCGGGGGAGTCGTGGATCCCTCCTCATGAAGATGAGCGGAGATTCCCGAGATGGTTCCGATGGCGATCGAATGGTCCCCCCCGAGAACCAGCGGAAACCGGCCTGCAGCCAGAGTCGACGAGACTCGATCACAGAGGCGGGAACAGGCGGTTTCGATCACCTCGAGGTATCGTTGTGAGGGATCACCTGGCTCACGGGTTTCCGGGATGGGGATCTCGATGTCCCCACCGTCGTGCGATGGGATCTCTGCTCGCTCCAGTGCCGCTTCGAGCCCAGCGATACGGATCGCCGTCGGTCCCATCGACACTCCCCTGCGACCGGCACCGTGGTCCAGCGGCATTCCGATCACCTCGACTGAAGATTCCTTGGCACTCATCGTCGTCCTCCGTCTGGCTGCCTGGCCGCTGGATCTTTCTCAAGACTCTCCTTCAACTGTCCGAGCCGCACGCTCATCCGGTCGATCCGGCTCTTCAACTCGGGCCGGGAGCCAAACGCCTTGCGGTAGGTCTCGTGAGCCTTTCGCGCCAGCTGGAGATCACGTTGGGTCAACGCGCCCTCGAATACCAGTCTCCAGTAATCAGAAAAGATCCCGACACGTGGATCCTTGAGTTCGAGTCCCTGGCGATGGAGTTCGAGCATTTTCCCCGCTGCGATCTGGAACTCTCGTCCTCGACCCGCGCTATCCGATTTGGGGATGGTACGGACGATAGCGACATAGTCCTGCAACACCTTGGAAATCGGTTTGACCCCACGCCAGCGCTGATA
>Ga0114993_10003476_pt1 | contig 16295 bp, 20 predicted proteins | sample ArcticOcean_MG_C_FD_87042 | JGI IMG/M metagenome (GOLD analysis project Ga0114993, IMG submission 87042) | Marine microbial communities from western Arctic Ocean - ArcticOcean_MG_CB2_150 | ecosystem: Environmental > Aquatic > Marine > Oceanic | place: Arctic Ocean: Canada Basin | collected...
AAAAGTGTTATAATCGTAAGCAAAAACGCTGTTACTTAGGCCAGTTGCTATAAATCCACTTCTAATATAAAAACTAAACGGAACGGGGCGTGGCGCAGCCTGGTAGCGCACCTGGTTTGGGACTAGTTGTGCCAAATACGTACTTCGAATAGTTTCGCTTAATAAAGTGGCGCACATCAAGCCTTAATAGAATATCCCAGTTCAAATCCTCTTGCAACAATAATCGCCCAGGTATGAAATAGGTATGAAAATTCTCATGGCCATTGCAATCAACTAACAGTACCAACAAGCTATCATCCCACGATACAGACGTTCTACGTGGTAATAAGGCGCTAATACCATAGCTTATTTACAGCAACTATACGTTGAATTTTTCAGTAGGCGCTGCTGTTGCAGCGACTTGATTAAATAGCCTATCACACGCATCCAAGCTGTTGCGTGGTATCATACTCCCATCTTCAATGGCATTCAGCCATCTACGATGGTCGTAGGCTGTTTAAACAGTATGTATTGAAAGGTTAAACACTCACAATCATTGTGCTTCGCACGAACGATTGATCGCGTTAATGTTTGCTGTTGCAAACATCCCACCGCCTACGGCGGCGGGGGTCTGTGCTTAAAGGTAGGACCCGTAAGCATGCTTTCCTAACTTTACCAGGATCCAAGTCATCCTCTTGCTACATGAATATGGATGTTAATAGTCTTACCCTATAAGGTTTGATCTAGCCTTAAAGGGCTGGTAATCAATAAACATCATGGATTATCCTACAAATAAAAATTATAAAAATTTTTACAAGTATCAATACCTGGTTGATCGATGTATTAACTGTGAAGATCCAAAATTAATTTCTGATATAGCTTCAATCATTTACCAAGACGGCAAATCCTTAACGGGTCCAATCTGTAAAGATTGTTATTCAATAAACCAAAAATAATAATAAATTTTTTATGAACCTGGCTGATTGTAAACGACTTGGTTGCGCCAAAGTGGTAGGTCAACCAGGCTCAAATACTTTATGAAAAGTACCTATACAATAATTTTTTTTAAATTTTTTGCAAGACCGTGTGGTCCAATGTTAGTTAAATCAAGTTAGACTTTTCGCTGCCAGACACTTGTTTGATTGGCCAGGTCCGCGATGCTAGTGCAGTAATTCATGGATAAAGTGAATAGCAGCAAGGTTCAAGCAGCGAAACTAATTGATGCAAGATGCTTTGGCTGAAAGCCTTTATTGCATCACGCATCTGTGAACCAAGGACCTATAACAAAAGGACCACGGCGCGAAGCGCATAACCACCCCTAATCCAAATCTTGTGCTGGGGCAGATAGGCGTAGTTAGGATTAAAAGAATTTATATTTAAAGCCATTTTTGAATTCTAACCACCCCAGTAAAAGCCTATTCTGATAGACCTGGTTAGGCTTAAAAGAATTTATATTTAAAGCCACTTTTGAATTCTAACCACGTCAATAAAAGTCTATTATGGGGGCCAGACAGACAGCCCAGAAAAACTTTATCCTATTTCTTTTTAATATTTCCTCTAAGTTCTTGATATTTATGCAGCTCTTTTTCAATCCTTGCATCATCGGCTTCTTTTTGTAGCTGCTTTGTATCTGCAATCACTTGATTTTCAATACCCCAAACTTCATCCATTAAAGTGATATTAGCAAGTTCTGCTTCTTCACGGGATTTGAATAGGGACTTCCATTTTGCATTTATTTCATCGCCAGTTAATTCAGCTTTCATAACCATTTGTTTTTCAACATATAGGCCAGCCACTTTGCCCCTTAATTCTTCTGCCTTTAATGAAACACCATATAGGCCTTTGGCGTCTGCCTTTTTACCAATATCATTTAATTTTCTTAAATGCTTATCACGATCAATTTCCCAAACCTTACGGGTGTCTTCCAAACGTCGATCAATCTCTTGTCTTACATCTGGGTGTTGTCGCCAATCTAATAATTCATGGGCGCGAGTATGTGCGCTGCCCCTGGCGTAGCCAGCATTGATTGCGCATTGCGTTGCGCTGATTTCCCCAAACTTGCTGCAATACTCATCAATAAACTTTTCTTGAATAGGTTTAATTTTAATTAAATATTTTTTCTTCATTTATGAACCTTTACATTGAGTTTAACTTTTAGACTTTTACCTTTCTCTTTCATCACATCAATAAGGCCAGCCTTTTTTAAAAGCCAAACCGCTTCTGATTTCCTTTGTCTGGACATACGGCATTCAGTATAAAACCACTCGTTAGATAACGAATAATATCCAGGGCCGTTCATCCCCGTCTTCCATGCAAGATATCCATAGATTACTAATCCAGGACCTTTGGCAGCAACATAAAATAATTTCATACTCATCATTTTATAATTCATGACAAAATGTTTTTCTGGATCGCGCTTACCTTTAACTTTAAAAGTTCGGCCAGCCAGCTTTTTCTTAGTGGGGGTGTTAGGGGTATTATTTATATTAGTAAACCTAATCATAAGTATAATATCTAAATAGAAGTACCAGGTGTTATAAAAACGGACAAAGCGTACTCAATGCGGACACGCTGTACTATATGCGGACACCTCTTTTGCTGTTTGTATTTTTTGGTAAAGTTCATCCCAGCGATTTTGATTAACTTTATCTTGATAAAATTGTTTCCTAATTATTTTGCAATCAACTGGAATTTTAAAGCCAATAACTTTATCTGCTGCGTCTTCCATGATTTTTCGTGCGTGTCTAATTTTCTTTAATGTTTGTTGCCAGCTACTTTTCTTAATATGGATTAACACCGCATCATGGATCAACATGGATACCTCATATCCCGCTTCATCAAGATTAATATGTGCGTGTCTTAAAATTTCTGAACCATGAGATTGAATAGGCCAATTTGTTAAACGTCTTGGGTTAGTAATTTCTTCCGAAGTAATATGATACTTCCAACCATATTTTGTTTCATAAAATCCCTGGGCCATTGCTCTAGCTTTCAATGCATTGTTCCAAACAAAATATAATTTATATGCATTTTTTACTCTACCGAGAATATGAGTGGCCTGGCTGTAAGTGTTTTTTAATTTTGCTTTTAATCCAAATGCTGTCTGATCGTAAGCAATAGCGAGAAAAGAAGTTTTATATGTTTCTCGTACTTTTTCATGATCTGATCTCACAGCATCTTGTGGAATAGCTTTTACTAATTTTGCTGTGTGCAAATAAGGATCGCCCGACTTAACTGCATTAATCATTTGTGTGTCTGCTGATAAGAAAGCCTGGATTGCAGCTTCCTGGGATTTCCAATCCAGATAAACTAAACATCCATCATCGGTCCCAATTATATTTCTCATACGTCTAGGCGCACCGAAAGGATTTGTGGCAGTAGATAAATTTGTTCTACCCGTAATCTGACCAAACATTTTCATGCTAGACCTGGATCTTTTATCCTCGCCAATTTGAAAACCTTTTAGAGTTCTTGCGTTAATAATAAATTTTGAATTTCTATATCTTGCAATTTTTTCATTTGTATCTTGATAGCGATATAGGGTTCTGTCATCTGTCATTAATGCCCCGCCAGGTGTTCTGGGCCAGCCATTATGTAATCCCTCTCGTATCAATAATAATTCAAACTTTTCGTTTGAAAATTTACCATCCACGTATAGATCACAATGTTTATTAAGTTCTTCAATTTCCATGGCTTTAACAGCATCAAAATTGTCTTCCAATTCTTTATAAAGTTCGTAATTTACGGGTATTCCATTTGCTTCTACTTGGGCGCATAACCCCATGGATCTTCCATGAAATACAGCCTGGCTGAATAGCTTGTCGTAATCCTTATCAATTTTTTCAAATTCCTCTAGCTGTGCATTGAACAATTTCTCATTGATAATTACATCTTGCTTATTGTAATCAAGGATCCCAGCTTTCTCAGTAGCAGTATAGTTTGGGTAATTATTTATAATAGTATCGCGCCAGCCATGCTTTTTAACTTCTGACATACAGCTAATATCATATCGATTGCAGCACGCTAAAAGATTAAACTTTTTCTCTAAGCCATTTAATAATTTCTTTTCTTGAACAAATGTATCCCAGACTAGTTTTGGTTTTGGTAGCCCCAGGGCAATCATGCAGCTAACCTCGGCTACTGCATAATGGCAAATGAATAAACTATTTTCTATATCATATGGAAATGTTTCTGGGCTTTCCCCATCTAGCAGCCAATGTTGTGTTGTTGTTTCCGTAAAGATATTTTTTAATGTCACACAAACGGGCAGGGGGTTATTGCCGTCTGTTTGCTTATATTCAAAATCAAAAACATAAGCGGCATCAACTAATTCTTTTAGTCTTTCGATAGCCCTCATATAATTTTCCTATTATCTTTGTCGGCCATTTTGAGTTCAATCGGTGTTCCCAATGCAACACGTAAATGTGGATCTGTTTCAATAGTTTCTTCTGTGATAAAAAAATTAGCAAAAGATTTTGTTATAGCTTCTTCATAACCAAATCCAAAATCTGGCTCGCCAAATATTTGCTGGTCTTCTTCTTTTGCATAAAAGCCATCGTAGTAGCCATTAGGCACATTGGATTGTTTTTTAACCCATCTGTGCTGGGCCTTTTCAACAATCTCATTTGCTGTTGCCACCCATGCATTTACATATCCCTCTTTGTCCAGGTTTGGCACACTAACCAACCATAAGCCTGGTCTTCGATTTGATGTTGTATAAAAAACAACAGTACACATTCGAACCTTTTTAAAACTATTCTTTGCTTGTTCTAAAAATTGGTCATTACCTTTTATGATGTAGTCTTCCTCTTTAAGGCCAACTGGTATTTTAACTATGGCCATTTGTTCAAGGTCATCCATGCTATTCCCCCAGACTTGAAACCATTCTTGATCTGTTGGTTTGGTTCTACTAATTTGTGCGCTAGATTTTAATGTTCCAGGTGTAAGAGTGGTCTTAAAATTTTTAGACACTCTAGTTTCATCAAAAAGAGATTTCTTTTTGGCCGTAGTTTCTTCGCTTTTCATAATGTATTTTTCCTTTTATTTATTTATTATTATTGTCGTCATCCAGGGTTAGCCCCTTGAATTCTGTTTTGCGCAGCATATCCTTGTCGATATCTCTTATGCATTGCATGAGTAATTTGTTGTGTTTGTTCGCGGATTCTAAAATCATAAGCAGTTTAATTGCATAGTGTTTCCAATTTTTACTTCTTTCCATTTTTACCTTTTCCATTAAGTTTAGTTTTAGGCGGGCCAGGATCATGTTCAGCTATTGCTTCTTCGGCACGCTGCTGCCACCATTCCTTAATAACGTCTTTGTAATGTTTCAAATCAGCACCAGCAATTTTGGATCTTTCCTTTAATTTGTCCAGGCGCTTTTGTTGATGTTCCCTTAAACCCTTATCCGTATATGACGCCTGATAAATTGCACGTTCTTCAATGGGTAGATCTCTTTGCTTCCAATATTGTTTAAGGATGCTTTTATTTGTAAGCATGCCGTATTCCCATTTATTATTTTCATCAATCATTCCCATGACTTTCATATTTCTTAAATATAAATCTTTTAAGTTATTGATACGTTCGGTAGCACCCAACTCATCAATTTCTTTACCTAATAAATCCACCACATCATTTGCCTGCGCTTTCATTTCTTTGACCAATTCTTTTGGTGTAATTTTGTATTTTTCTTGAAGTTTTTTAATGTCCATTTTTTGTTCCTAACAATGAACCAAGACCTTTATCCAAATCTGGGTCTGGTTTTGTTTCCACTCTTTTTAAAAATTCCTGGTATGTGTTGTCTGGCTGAACGGGTTTTTCTATAACACTTAAATCTACTGGCATAACCATTTGTGAATAGTCAGCTTTAACTGCTGGCTTGTCGATATATTTAAACTCATCTGGCTGTAAATATTTCTTGCCGTATTTCTTATGTGATTGATTTACAGTTTCCCTAATCTCTTTTATTTCTTGGGGCGTTTTAGCGGTCTTTTTATAGAGTTCCCAGTTATCAACTTTAGCAAGTTCCCTTTTTTGATTGAAAGGGTAGCTGCTTCTATTTTGGCTATCAAATTTTTCTACATGTGGAAGTTTGTTTTGAATTTCTGATTTGGCGTTGTTGTCATCCTGGTAGGGATATTTTTCATGGTACCAAGTATTGCTTTTTGGTTTTTTATTTGGATCATGATTATTTTCTTCAATCCATTTCAACATGTGCTTTGGCTGCGCTGGTTCTTTGTAGTTAGGCCCAGTTTTCTTTAAAGCATTAAGCTGTTTAATAATCCTATCTTGCTTAATTTTATTTGGACCATCGGACCAGCTTTCATACTCGTAGCCTTTAACTTTGTCCTGGCCATTTTCAATTCCAAAGTTTTTTAGTTTTTTAATATAAGGATCCAGTTTCCCCAGGTTTATTTTATCGGCCATTATTTTCCCTATATAGTGTTGGCGTGGCTACAACGTCATGCTGCCTTACCCGATAACCCACATAGCCCTGGTTCATCGGCAATTCTTCTCTACCAATTTCTTCAATAACTAAATTTGAATTGTCTTCGATGTAGCTAAACATTTTTTCTACACTCGACAGAACGCATGAATTGCTAAATATAAATTCGTTATCTTTTTTAGGGCGTCTTACTACTATTAAAGTGTTGTCCAGTTCTCGGTTGTCCATAAAGTATTTTCCTTTTTATTTTTCTGGAAGATCCAGGTTCAGTTGATTAAGCATGAATTGTAAACTTTCACGTTCTTGGTCTGACATGTTTGCCATTGTTAATCCCAACTCAATGTAATCCGATAATTGAATAGGGGGTTTTGTTGGTCCACCATCCCCAAATTTTTGGCGATTAATTTTGTCTAATGTTCTCGCAAAATTTAATAGATGATATTTTTCTACTGGTTCGATCATACGGCGACCTTTTTCTTTTTATTGATAAGATCTCTTAAATGTAATTCACGATCGTTTGTATCTAAATTATATCTGACAGACCCACCAATTTTTCTATACACCAAAGCGCCGTCATGACCGTAAAGTGATCTGTTCTTTCGTAATGTTGCTGGTTTGATTTTATAATGTTCAGAAGCTTCTTTTTCAGTAGCCCAAACATCGTTTGTTTTATTTTCCATGAGTGGATCTATTTCACGGAAATAAGAAAATGTCCACGTATCCCACTACCACGTATATCCGCGTGGGATAAGATTTATTTAAATTCTTTTACTTACTCTAAATCCGTAAGCATCCCCAACGTACATTTCATCTTTAGGAATTTCATCAATTTTAAGATCTGAATTTTTCTGAATGTATTTGCACATATCTAAAAAGGGACTATTTTCAATATCCAATTCACTATGATCAAAAATAAATTCATTATCTTTTGGTTCTCTTGCACCTGTACTGATATCAACTATATCTGCTTCTTTATCTTTATCTTTCATTTTTTTATTATACCTCTCTTGTAACTATGTTAAAGAATCAATCTGCCGCTAAGTGTTTAAACTTTATTAGTTTGATGAAATCCATTTTACCATTTGCTGTAACGGCAAATATCCATCCCATGGATTTTCATATATAGACATCTTTCCTATAGATGGAAATCTGTCTATCCCTAAGTCTGCAAAAAATTTAATTATATTTTGTTTTTTTTTTTCGGATATAAAAATACCCATAGATTGAGTATTTGAAGGAAGTATTTTTTTTAACTGGCTTAATTGATTAATGCTAATTAAAAATATACTTCTACAATAAATTGGATTTTCTATAGTAATTTTTTTTGATGTACTAATGAAAATATTCCATTGATTATTTTTTCCAGATAAAACAAAACCTTTTTTTTTAGACTGAAAAATAAATTTTTTTTCAATTATATTATATTTATCTACTGGATTATCTAAGTAGAATTCTTTTGATCTTAAGTTGAACTCTCTAGCCAAAGCCTCAGCTATTTTAATAAGATTTTTTTTTGTTGCTTTCTCAATTATCAAGTTATGTGGAGAATTACATCCTGCTTGATTAAAAGGTATGACGTCATTAACTAAATTTGAGGATAATTTCTTAATATTAGACATAGATTTAATTTTATCTTTTGATACATAAGCCAAAGAAACTTTTGGTCCAAATATTATATCTCTACAATTCATCTTTTTTTTTAAACCAATTATATTTTCCACAGCCTCCAAACCACCCCATACTATTCTTATGTCTGCTGATTTGGATAATTTTTCTTGAGTTTTAAAATCATCTTTTTCGAAATAAATTACCAAAGTTGACTCTAATAATATATTAATAATTTTTTTAGTTTTGACTGGAAAAGATTTATTTTTTTTTAAATCAAATAAAATTTCAGGTAAAATATTTTTTAAATTTTTGGGAACTTTTACAATAGATCTATTTTTAGTAAGCAAAGTTTGAAATAATGAAATTATAGCTAACAAAGGAATGTTACCAGCAACCCAATGAACAGCTAAACCTAAAGGTCTTCCATATATTGTTGAACCAAAATTTTTTTCTTTTACCGGCTCATCTAATGAATTGTAATGATTGAAATTTAACTTCAGAAGTTTTTCTAAATTTGATTTTTTTGACCATAAAGCTATAAATCCAATCTCATATTCTTTAATGATATGCCTAACGCCACAACGATTAGATATCCAATAGTTAGATATCGAATTCATAGCATTTATAATTTCCTTAGTAGTTATATCCTTAAGTAAATTAGGTTTTAATATATATTGATCTAAAAAATTCTTATGGCTTGAATTGACCGTGTTGTTTTTAAATAAAATCTTCATAAATTAAATATAATAATTTTCAGGCAAAGTATCCCCACATCCTCTACTTACGGCTTTATTAAGTCTAGGAAAAACTTCAAACTGAAGATCTTCTTCTCCATATTTTCCTTTTATTCTTTTTGAAATTTTACCAACATCATCATTTAAAAGTGAAAAACCAGGATAACTTAAAGGGAGGGGTGATATAAATTGAAGAAAACCACTTTTTCCGTCAGGTAAAATCTTTAGCGTATTTACGTCTCTAACTAAAACATGGGAAAAGGAGCTTACTCTACAATCCTCGTATCCGCTTGAAGGGTAGACGGTACCTAATTGCTCTGTAAAACCATATATATCAAAAATTTTTCTAATATTAATACGAAGTTTTTTTATAATTGTTTTAGTAAATTCTTTTTTTCCAATTCTGAGATCGGATAATTTTTTCCACCCTCCGAAGTGAATTAAGTTCAAATTATTTAATGATTCAGTTTTTTTTAATTGAAAACTATCATTTTTTACTATGTGTTTCCAAATCATATAAGTATAACCAATTAAAACTGCATCAGAATTTTTTTTAAGATTTAAAAAAACTGATTTATCTAAAGTTAATTTATCTCCTTTTTTAACAAGTAAATATTTTATAGATTTTGCTGCAATCATATAGCCTTGCATCCCAGCTACCCTTGCATTCACTTCGTAAGAACGACTATCATATGATGGTTTTGCATCTAACACATAAAATGTTTTTCGGTGTTTTCCAATTATATAAGCTAGTATTTTGGATAAAGATCTTCTTTGATTCACAGAAGTGGAAATATCAATAACTATTTTGCTTTTTAGGTTAGTCGACGTTCCGCTTGATCTTATAATTTTAGATTTAGTTTTTCTAATACTTTTCAAATCCATGTATTTGAATACGGAACTTGGTAGAAAGGGTATATCATTAAAATCTTTAATATTATTAGGAGAAAAAAAAGAATTTTCGTTATACCAATTTTTATATTCCTTACAATATTTTAAGTGGTGTTCAATTTGCAGCTTTATAATTTTCATTAATTCTTCCTTTTTTTGCGAAGCACTTAATTGGAAAGGATTAAGACTTAAAAGCTCATCAATTTTATCTTTCAAGTTCATATTTTAAATTTTTTTATAAAGTATATTAGAGTGTTTACTTTGACAGATTTGTTATGAATTTTCCAGCAAGGATCTTGTTTAGCCATTTCAATTAATTGTAATAATTTGTCTTCATTTGATATTAAACTTTGAATTTTTTTAAAATTTAATTTTGAGTTTAAAAATTTAATTTTTTTAAATAAATCACTTTTAAATTTTTTGTTAAACTTAATTAAGTATTTTGAATTAGTTTTTAGGGAATAATTAATTACCGGTATTAAAAAAAAAGAAACACATGTTGCGTGTGGTAATCCAGTAATTTTTTCCGCAGAATGAGCCAATGCATGACATAAACCAGAACCAGCGTTATTTTGTGAAATTCCACCGTTAAAAGATAATATGCAATATTCTTTGAGAATTTTTTTATCGGTAACTTTTTTTTTAAGAAATTTATTTATATTAATCTCTTGTATAAAATGGTTTATAGCACTTACTGAAAAAAAATCTAAATAATCGTTTTTATTTATTGAAGAAAGAGACTCAAGGCAATGAGTAATCGCATCAACTGATCCAGCAATTAAATCTTTTTTTGACAGAGTAAGCAAAAAATCTAAATCATAAATTATTCCATTAGGTAAAAAATTTTCATCAATTTCTATCTGTTTTTTGTTGCTTAGGTTTATTATTGAAGAAATAGAGGTCTCTGCCCCCGATCCTACTCTAGATGGAATAATATAAAAAGAAACTTTACTCTTAGTTCTTATCGATCTTACTATATTTTTAGAAAAATCTATTATTGAACCTCCACCTGACACAATGACTAAAGATATTTTTTTATTAATTAAAATTTTCGAAATTTTATTGATTTCATTAACATTATTTCTATTTCTAATTTTTAACCAAGGGATATCATTTTTTAAAATTTTTTTTATTTTATTATGAATTATAGAGTAGTTAGCAGTAACACCTGAAATAAATACAGCGTTTATTTTTTTTTCTTTCAAAAATAATGAATAACCCTTTGAACCAAAACCTACTTTTTCTACAAAATTCTGATATTTCATAATTAATATTTATTTAATATTTTTAAATCTCTTATTTTTTTTCCATTTAAAGTTTTAGGGATATTTTTTTCTATTTTAATTTCACTGGGCTGATAATATGAAGGATAGCTATTAAGACTTTTTAAAACTGATTTTTTTAAATTTTCTGAATTTTGATTTTTTTTCATATGCAACAAACAGACTATTTTATTAATCAAAACTTTGTCTTTTTTTTGAAAACATAAACATTCTCTAATTTTTGGGTCTTTTTCTATTAAATTCTCTAAAAATTCAGCTTGTATTTTTTGACCCCCAACGTTGAGTTGGTTGTCAATTCTACCTTTAATAAAAACCCTATCATTTTTAACTTCACAATTATCACCGGTATTAAACCAGCCACTAAATTTTTTGTGGTCACCTGACTCTAAGTAGCCACTAAATAAATTTTTTCCTTTTACCAGCAATTCATTGTTTATAATTTTATATTTTACTTTGCTCATATTTTTCCCGATCCAGTTATTGCTAATATTAAGATTATCATCTTTACCTCTTAATCGAATAAAAGATCTTGAAGCTTCCGTAGTTCCATAATGATGAAGTATTTTTGTTTTTTTGAAATTCTTTTTTAACCAATATCGTAAATCAGTACTTAGAGAGCTACTTCCAATTTCAAAATATTTAATGTTTTTTGAAAAAAGGCTTGCTTTTTTTTTTAATAAATTTTTAATTATTTCAATACCAGATGGCACCATAGATAATCCAGTTAATTTAATTTTTTTAGTAAAACTGTAAATGTATGGAAAATTTTTTAAGCCGTCCGTTATTAATGCTGATGAGCCTGATAACAAAACACATCTTAATCTTGTTATACCAAATGAATGATTAAAAGGCATCGATAGAAGCTCTATGTCATTTTTATTCTGTTTTAGTGATTTTATAAGAAAGTTAGCAACATAAGTGTAAGCAAAGTTATTTATTATTACGCCTTTTGGAATATCGGAAGTTCCAGAAGTAAATAAAATATTATTTTTGGTTTTATTTTTAATAAAATGATTTTTAAATCTTAAAATTTTTAATTTCTCCGAAACAATTTTTTTATGATCCATCTTGTAGATAATTAAATTAATTTTATACCGTTTTTGAATTTTATTAATTATCCGCTTAGGGTAATTAGGATTTAAAATATAAATATCCTTACAAAATTGATTAGATGCCAAGTACCACAAAGGCCAATTTATATTATTTTTGCAGCAAATTCCTATAGAATTAACTTTATTTTTTCTCAAAAAAGACGATATTTTTTTTAAATTTTTTTCACAGTCATGTCCATTTAGCTTTGAGCTAAAGCCGTGATAAAAAATCTTTTTGGGATTTTTTATAAAATTATTTATTGAAACAGAGAAAAGTGAACTCACTTCAGTTTTTTTGTTGTGATATCGATAAGTTTTTTTACTGTATTCTTTCCGATTATTTCATCAATATCAAAGTCAATTTTTAATTTTTTTTCTAATTCTGATATAATTTTCATATGACCAAGAGAGTCCCAACCAGGCACACTTTCATATTTAGAGTCAATTTTTAATTTATAATTTTTACTCTCTAAGGCTTTTTTAAAGACCGATTGCATGAATTTTAAATCTATTTTCATTGTAGAGCAAATAATAATTTTATAAATATCTTAAATACATTAATATAATAATAATGCAAAAACATAAATACATTATATGTACTGAAAAGGAAGTATTTAAATTAAACTCATTTATAAGACAATATTGGGACAAAAATCATATTTTGATTAAAAATAAAAGACTCTTTTGTTGGCAATATAAAAATTTAATTACAAAAAAATATAATTTTGTTTTATGTATCGATAATAAAAATAAGATTGTTGGAATATTAGGCTTCATACCATTAAGTCAATTTTCAAAAAAAATTTATTTTCATACAGCTGCTTGGTTATCTCTTTGGATGGTTATAGATAAAAAAAAATACCTAGGTCTTGGTATCCCTATGATAGAATTTTTAAAGCTTCGTTTTCAAAATATTTTAAACATCGGATTAAATAATGAAGTTTTACCAATATTTAAATATCTTAAATTTAAAACAGGAAGATTGCAACATTATGTCATTTTTAATTCAAACTATAAAAAATTTAATATTGTAAAAAATTATAATAAGAAAAAATTTACCAAAAAAAAAAAAGTTATTAAAAATAAAAACTATTATCTTCAAGAGGTTTCTGAAAGAAATTTTGTGTTGTTAAATAAGAAATTAAAAAATAATCTATTTACTCTTTACCCCAAAAAAAATAGTGAATACATTTTAAAGAGATATTTTAATCATCCAGTTTATAAATATAAGGTTTATATTTTAAAAAATAAAAAAAACTATTGCTGCTCATTATTTATAATGCGTAAAATTAATTTTAAAAAATCAAATATTTTAAGGTTAATAGATTATCAAGGTAATATAAGGTTTTTAGAAAAAATAAATTATGCTTTACAGGAGTTGATGCATAATGAGCAAAGTGAATATATTGATTTTTATCAACATGGAATAGAAAAAAACATTTTACTAAAATGTGGCTTCACTAATGTAGAAAAAACAAAATTAATAGTTCCTAATTATTTTGAGCCTTATGTAAAAAAAAATATTATATTAAATTTTGCCTTTAAAACTTCGAATGTAAAAAAAAAGATTTATTTTTTTAAAGGAGATGGAGATCAGGATAGACCTAATAAAATTTAGGTAAGCTAACACGGTAATTCATTTGTATCTATTCTGTTAAGTTCTAGCGGTTTTTTTTCTAAATTTGCCACCCCTTTTTGTGTTGTAAATCCATATAAGCATTTTTTATTTTTCAAAATAGAAAGTGTTAATTTATTATAAGCGCCGTAAGGATAGCACATAATCCAATTTTTGGTGGGAGCGCCAATTTTTTTTAGAAATCTTAATGAATTATTTATTTCTAATTTTTGTTCACTTAATTTTAATTCATTAAACCATAAATGACTATACTAGTTATAGTTATCATTATACCAATCAAAAAACTTCTTCGGCTTCTTTATTCTCAATCTTCTATAGCGCTCAATGCATCGCTCAATTATTTGCTGTCTATCCATTGTCATGGATTTAGTTCTTTTTGCTTTGCTGTTTGTTGCCATCATAACGTTATTGTATTTAACACCAATATAAACACATAAATCCCCAAGCCTATCACTCACAACTCTATTCAATGCAGCATAGTCGGGATCTACTTTTAGTTTCTTTTTATTCTTTAATCTCTTTTCCATTTCCTCGTAAATAATTGAACATAAAAGATAGCTTTCAATAGGGGTTTGACGGAATTGGGTAGAACCTTTTCGCAGCACGTCAATCGCTTCTGTGGGTCTATCATAAAACATCATTGCTATGTTTGGTAAATCTTTCCAACCCATTGCATCGTCTTCCATCATCTCCAGCAATGTTTTGAATTTTTCTTTTGTGAATTTTCTGCCTTTACTTGTCGCAGCAATCCCTTTTCTTAACTTTGATTTTTGGCGCATGTGTTAAAGCAATAACACAAACGCCAGGCTTAAACCACGCCGAAACTATCTGCCGTGGGAATTCATGTATTTATCGACGTTCTCAGCATGTTTATTTTTACGACGATCAACCAATTTAACGTAAGGCAGCAATGATTTAATATCTTTCCAGCCGCCAGCTTCTTTAACGGCGTATATATCGCCCGTGACTTCATAGTAAAATGTTGCCCAGGTATGTCTTAAAAAGTGGATACATTTCAATGGTATCTTTGCATCCGCACATATTAATTTAAAGGTTTTACGTGGATCCTGAATATGCTTCTTTTTGCTGCTTCTACGTGACGTTGGGAAGACATATTTATATCTAGCATCCCTTGGATTTATTCCATGACGTATATTTAACATAACCCTAAATATAGCTTTGATTGAAAATTTAAATTTTAATGTAATTGTTTCACTATTTTTCGTATCGTGAAATTTAATTTCATTATTAACCATATTTACATTATCCCAGGGTAGGGGGAACAACATTGATTTAGAACGGGCGCCAAGGTTTGGGCAAGCGAGCAAAGCAAAGCAGCTAACTTTTAAACGTGGAAACTTTTTCGCAATCTTTAAAGCTGACTTTCTAAATTTTCTATACTCATCAATGCTATAAGGATCTTCCTTTTCAATACGTTTTGTTTCCTTGTTCAGTTCTTTTTTTTTAAAATGACATACAGTTTTTTTAATATAGCCTTTTTCCAAAGCATATTTTTCAACTAGCCTTAAATCTTCGATACATCTATTTGCCTGGGCTTTACCAGCATACGTCACAGCAGTATGGTATCGAACGTAATCATCTTTAGTAAGGTCCAACATTTTTCGTGAACCAATCGACAAAGCACCCATATGCATTTTTCGTATTTGTGTTTGTTTATATCCACTACTATTTAACTTAACCCAAAGTTTGTTTCTGGATATCATGTTAGTTTGCGTTGACTTTTTGTAGGCTGCTGATTTTACACGGACCTTGATAAACTCATCATAGATCAACTCAACAGTTTTAGCTTTTCTTTGTGCAGCAACAATCGACGATGGATCACGCCCAACCTTGATCGCATCCCGCATTTCAACAGCTAATTTTCTTGCCAGCGCTGGTGTAATACCTTTTCCACGATTTTGGATATCGCAATAGTAATTACCCAAATGCATTTTAGCTGGGTTTAGTTTTATGTTTCCAGCTTTAGGATCTTTTTCTTTTGCTGCTTTAGTTTTATCTTCATCAACACCTTTAGGCGTGTATTGATAAAAGAAACTGATAGACCCACTAGGATTTGCCTTAGCTTTAAAGCCAATGACATCAGTATCGTTGATTGTTTTTTCCAGATACTTTTTTCCTTGTTTATCTTTAGGATCCGGGATTGGTTTTAGAAGCTTCAATACATCCGGCGCAATCTTCACGCGCTTTTGATCATTGATCATTTCTTCTAATGATTTAGGTGGTTTATTGTGTCCGATCGTAACGTTTTCACTTTTCATAATTGTTTTTTCCTTTCATGGTTTAATTTAATTACTAAAAGCATTATGTAAATCTCACGAAAGCAAACGTGGTATGAGCCAGGTATGAACCAGGTATGAATTTCATTATTGGGGGCGAAATCAGCCAATATTCCCAGGTATGAAATAGGTATGAATTTAGTTCACAAATGTTCACATTTATCCCTTTCTTGCTAAACATAATGTTGCTAGAAATGCGCTATTAATATAGAAACTAAACGGAACGGGGCGTGGCGCAGCCTGGTAGCGCACCTGGTTTGGGACCAGGGGGTCGTGTGTTCGAATCACACCGCCCCGACCATTTAAATACTATGCAAAAAGCAAAAATATATAA
>Ga0114993_10003480_pt1 | contig 16289 bp, 13 predicted proteins | sample ArcticOcean_MG_C_FD_87042 | JGI IMG/M metagenome (GOLD analysis project Ga0114993, IMG submission 87042) | Marine microbial communities from western Arctic Ocean - ArcticOcean_MG_CB2_150 | ecosystem: Environmental > Aquatic > Marine > Oceanic | place: Arctic Ocean: Canada Basin | collected...
GCCGTTGTGGCACATGTAGCGAAACGGTTGCGCCAGGCTCCAAGTGGGCAGCGTGTTGGTGCTGAAGCGCGAGTGTACCAGCGCCAGGGCCGACTCCATGTCCGCCTGGGCGAGGTCGGGGTAAAACCTGGACAGCTGGTTGGTGAGCAGCATGCCCTTGTAGACCAGCGTGCGGCAGGACAGGCTGCTGGGGTAGAAATCCCTCGCCGAGGCGCCGCCGGCGGCCGCGGCCTTGTTCTCGGCCACTTTGCGCATGGTGTAGAGCTTGCGCTCGAATGATTCCTCGTCGAGTTCGAGTCCGTTCTTACCCACGAATACCTGGGCAAAATCGGGCCTTGTCGTAAGCGACGTGCTACCGCAGTGCTGTTCGTCGAAGGGGACCTCGCGCCAGCCGAGCACTTCGAGGCCCACGCTCCTGGCGGCGCTGGCCACGATTTCTTCGCAGAGGCTACGCTCGGCGGCTTCGCGGGGCAGGAACAACATGCCGACGCCGTATTCCCGGGCTGGCGGCAGGGTGATTCCCAGTTGGTCGGCGCGGGTGCGCAGAAAACGGTCGGGTACCTGTATGAGTACGCCCGCGCCGTCCCCCGACTCGGGGTCACAGCCCGACGCGCCTCGGTGGTCAAGGTTGTGGAGTCCCGAGAGGGCTTTTTCGATCAGGTCGTGGGTGGGGACGTTGTCCAGGCGCGCGAGGAAACCGATACCGCAGGCGTCGTGCTCGGTCTCAGGGAGGTAGAGAGAAGGTATGCTGCCGTCGCTGAGTTGTCTCATTAGCTTTGTCCGCGCCGCGTGCTCGAGTGTAACGTGTTCCGGCGGAGAACAAGAAAGCTAGTAGAAAGTAGGGAATCTGTCAATAGCCAAGCAAGAGTGGCCAAATTAGGTCAATAAGTTGACAGAACACCGGGGATTCGTCAGATTACTGCCCATGAATAGACGAAAAACCGACCCGCGGATACTCGATGCCCAGGAGTTGAAGATCGTCCGCGCCCTGGTTCGCGACCCCCGCTTGTCAGACAACAAGCTGGGCGAGCAGAACCGGATCCCGGTGCGGACGGTCAGCCGGAAGCGCGCACGCATGGAGCAGGACCAACTTCTGCGCTATTTCACCGAACTCGACATGGGCGAGTCGGGTACCGGCCATTTTCAGTGCCGGCACATGTACATCATCCGCTTTGAGGTCGACGTGCGCCTCAGCCGTTTTCTCGAAGAAATAAACCGCGAGCCCAAGGTCGTGACCGTATTCACCCGCTCGGTCTACGAATCCCACGTGGCCGAGATCGACGGCCGGGTGGCCCTGGTGATGATCATCGACGGGGTGTCGGACGCCGATATCGTTGAGCGATTCCAGGAAGAAATACTGCCCGCGCTCAAATCCAACCACGGGAAGAAGGCCATAGAGGACGTATCGACCTTCAGGTTGCTGTCAAAGGTGCGCATGCTGCGCAACTACATACCCGACGTAAACATGGACAACGGGCGGATCAGCGACAGCTGGCATAGCGACGCGATTTTCGTGGCCTGAGGGAGGCGCCGGGCCTGTTCCCCGTCCGGAGGCCAGTAAACGGACAGAAGCTGCTGGCACGATGGCTACCGTCGGGGTACCCTGAGGCATGGCCCGGCTGACAATCTACGCACTTTTGCTTGCCGCCCTGTGGTTGGCGCCCGGTTCCCTGGCGGCCTACGTTGACGATCAAGCGCCGGGAGCGGGGCAAGGCGAGCGCGATGAACTGATGCTACCCGACCCCTTCCTGGACGACGACTGGCCGGAGGTCGAAAAACCCCGCATGGTGGATCCGCCTTCCCGCATGGAGGGCGAGACCTCGGCGGAGGGCGCGTTTCGAGCGCAGGCCGAGCGTGATCTGGAGATTGAGAAAGAGTTTGACGACGACGGCATGGAGGACAGCGGTATAGGCGACGACCTAGACGATGACCTGGGCAATAGCGGTTTCGAGCGGGAACTGCAGCAGCTCGAAGACTTCCTGGACTGACCGCTCGGGCTACAGGGGAACACGACAAGCATGGCTAATGTACGCGACCGCATAGCGCTCAGCGAAGAAGAAATTCGCGCGTTCATAGAGAAAGCGCAGACAGTGATCGTCGGCAGCAACAACCACGACGGCGTACCTCACATGATGCCCATGTGGTACTCGATGGTGGACGGGCTTATCTCGATGCACACCTACGGGGCTTCGCAGAAAGTCGTGAACCTGCGGCGCGACCCGATGGGGTCTGCCCTGGTCGAAGACGGTGATACCTACGGTACCCTGCGCGGCGTTTTTCAGCGCGGTTCCTACGAGGTCATCGACGATCAGGATCTTTGCGTGGAGATAGGCGTCAAGTCGGCCAACAAGTACCAGGATATTCCAGAAGATCTTTCTCGGCCTCACGTGGTAGAGGCCGTACGCAAGAGGGTGGCTCTGGTGTTTCACCCCGAGAAGACCACTAGCTGGGATCACCGCAAGCTGCGCGCCGCCGGCGCGTCGGACAACGGCCCCGGCGCCGATTGACCGGTAATGGCTTCGCTGACAGCCAGGACAGTGGCCACGCTGCTCGTGCTGCTGGCCTCCTGCACTGGCCATGAATCCCGTGCGCCCGCCCGTGAGGCGCCCTCGGCCGATGCCCCGGTTGTCCTTTTCTTCGGAGACAGCATCACTGCTGGCACCGGCGTGGACCGGGCCGCAGCGTTCCCAGCGCTTGTGCAGGACAGGATAAACAGCGAAGGCTTGGACTACCGCTGCGTCAACGCAGGCGTCGCTGGCATAACTACCGGCGGGTCCCTGTTGCGCCTGCCCGAGTTCCTGCGGAAGCCGCCAGCGGTGGTAGTTGTTGAGCTGGGCGCCAACGATGTGTTCCGGCGGGTGCCGTCGGAGGCCTGGACGAAGAATCTTGTCGAGATCGTTGAGCGTTTCCAGGCGGCGGGCTCCCGGGTTCTGATAGCCGGCACCCTGTTTCCACCGTTTGAACTGCGTTACGGGGGAGCAGCAGAAGCCGTGTACCGAGACGTAGCCCGTCTCAGCTCGGCTCCGCTGCTGGTAGACCTGGTGGCGGGGGTAGCTGGAGATCCGGCTCTCAACGTGGCCGACGGCGTGCACCCCAACCGCGAAGGGCACCGTCGCCTGGCAGAGACCCTGTGGCCCTACCTGCTGCCCTTGCTCAATTGACGAGTTTCGGCCGACCCCGGAATACGCACCAGCCGTGAGAGGGTGGCCGGGAACAGAAGTATCGACACCAGGTAACACACCGCGACCGTGATGGTGGTGAGCGCGCCCAGCTTGATCTGCGGGTAGAGGTCGGCGGCGAGCAAAACCAGGAAGCCTGCCACGAGCACCACTGCGTTGAAGAACAACGCGCGCCCGGCCGTAACCGCCGTAATCACGGCCGCTTGTTCGTGCGCGACACCTGCGCGTCTCTCTCCGAGGTAGCGGTAGAGGTAGTGGATGGCGAAGTCGAGGCCTATTCCAAGTGTCATGCCGCCGAGCATTACTATGGGTATATCGACCGGTACCCCGACAAAGCCCATGCCCCCGTAGGCAGCCAGCAGGGCAAAAGTAACGGGCATCACGGCCAGCACTCCCAGCGCCAATCGTCCGAACACCGCCCAGCAGATCAAGGTCAGCAGGGGCAGGCATATGGCCAGCGCCCGGACCTGGTCGTTTATGACGTGTACTTCCATCCGCGAACTCATCATGGAGTCACCCGAGAATATTATTTTTGCCGACGGTAGTCCCGGGCCGTTGAACAGTTCCTCGGCGAAGGCCCGTGCCCGTTCCAGGGTAGCTTTTGCCCAGGCGGTACCGGTGCGGTTGACGAACACCTGCATGCGGGCGTGGCGGTAGTCGTAGTCCACCATGTCGTCAAAATCGCCGGGGTCACCCGACATGGAGTAGAGCAGCAGGTACTGAGCCACCAGCTCACGCGAGCCGGGTATCTCGGCCTTGTGGGGGTCGTCGCCGTGCATGACCCGGTTCATACGGGCCACAAGCTCAGCCAGCGACAACGATCCACCCACCTGCGGCAGCTCGTCCATTCGCCGTTGCATTTCGAGCATGGCGGCGAGTAGCGCGGGGTCCTTGATGGCGTCGACCGAGCCACCGTCAATCACCACGTCGAGGATGCTACTGCCCGAGAAGTGGGCGTTGACCGCGTCGTCGGCGTCCCGGATCTCGTGACCCGGCGGAAACTGGGCAATTCGCGAGCTGTCCACGGTCAGCCTGCTGGCGCCAAAAATTCCACCCACCACCAGTGCGGCAAAAGTGAGCATTACCCAGTTCCTTCGCCGCGACGCTGCTCGTGCTGCGCCAGCGAACAGGCGTACGCTGCTGCTCTTGTCGTCAAACAGGCTGCGGCGGGTGCCAAAACGCGGGGCCTTGAGGGGAAGCAGGACTAGCAGTGCGGGGATGAGCAGGAGCGTGAGCACGAAGGCCGCCGTCACCCCCACCGCGGCGAGCACCCCGAAGTCGCGCAGCGGCGCCATCGATGACATCGAGGTTGACAGGAAACCGACCGCCGTGGTCACCGAGGTAAGCAGCACGGGAGGACCCATGTCCATCATCGTTACGCGCACGATCTCATCGCGCCCTGCGTCGGGCGATTCGACCTGCGCGTCGTAGTAGCGACTGAGCAGGTGTATCGAATCGGCAACGGCTATGGGTACGAGAACGACCAGCAGTATGGAGCTGATGGTGTACATCGGGTGCCCCCACCAACCCAGGAAACCGAAGGTCCAGATTTCGGTCGCGGCTATAACGGCGAGGCAGACACCAACCGAGCGCAGCGTGCGAAATGACAAGAGCACCAGCAGGCTGATCACCGCAAGTACAAAGGGCATCAGGCGCCGGCCCTCGGCGGGGATGGCGATGTAGAAGATTCCTTCGATCACCGGGCGGCCGGCGAGAAAAAACTGTTCGGGATGGCCCGCCTCGCTGAGCCCGTCGACGTAGGCCTTGAGCTTGAGATAGGAGCCGGCCTGGTCGGCGTGACCCTGCTCGGACTCGCGCACCATTATCAGGGTGCCCTTATCGTCGAGGGCTGCCAGGGTGCCCTCGAACATGCCGTTGTCTCGTATGGCCTGCCTCAGCCGGCGGGCTCCCTCGGGATCATCGGGAGCCAGCTCCATGAAGGGCTCCACTTCCATGCCCTCCTCGGTGCCGCGCACATTGTTTACGGTGGACAGCGACCTGAGATCCGAGTTCACGGCCGTTTCAAATTCGGGCTGTTCCTGCAGCCAGGCGGTGATGCGGCTCACCAGCGCCAGTGTCTCGGGGTTGAAGGCACCGTCGGGGTGGTCGGACCTGAGCACGGCGATCATGTGCAGGTTTACATCGCCGAAGATTTCTTCGATGTACGCCAGGTTGTCGCGCGCTATGTCCTCGTCGGGGAGGAACTGCCTCGCGTCGCTGTCTATGTAAACGCGCGGCAGGCCGGCGGCCATGAAGGCGGTGGCGGCCAGCGCGATGAGCAGTGCCACCAGTGGCCTATGGATGACCGCGTCGACGTAGCGTTGCCAGGCGCGTTTCACGAGGGTCCCTCCACAGTGCTTGATTTGTCCGCTGCAAAAAGTCCCAGCGCCGCCGGGAAGAGATACATGGTGTAGACGTAGCAGATCACCATGGTAGTGGTCACCAACAAGCCGAGTTTTACCTGCGGGTAGAAGCGCGCCCCCAGCAGGACGAGGAAGCCTCCGGCCAGTACCACCGCATTGAAAAACAGCGCGCGACCGGCGGTGGCAGCGGTGAGAACGCTGGCGCCTTCGTGCTCCATGCCGCGGTTTCGCAACTCGCGGTAGCGATGCAGGTAGTGCACCGAGAAATCAACGCCGATCCCCAGTGTGATCCCGCTCAGCACGGCAATGCCGAAGTCGGTGGGGATGCCGGCAATGCCTAGAGCGCCGTAAGTGAGCAGGACGGCGAAGGCTACCGGTGCCACCAGCAGCAGCGCCATCACGAGGCTCCTGAACACCAGGAAGCCGATCGCGACCAGCACGGGAAGGCAGATCGCAGCCGTCAGTAACTGGCCCGAAATGATGGCCTCTTCGAGAGTGGTGGTAAACTGTGCTCCGCCGGCCGCCACGGCGCTGGTGTTGGGCAGGTCAGCAAAGTGAAGCGACACCAGTTCGTCGCTGCGCTTGAGCACCTGCCGGGCCGCTGTCGTGCCGGGGTCGCGTAAGAAGGTACGCAGGCGGGCGTAGCGGTAGTCGTAGTCTACCAGGTCGTCGAAGTCTCCGGGGCTGCCCGACATCGAGTACAAGAGAAGGTACTGGGCCACCAGTTCGCTGTTGGCCGGCATCTCCCGGCTACCGTTGGGCAGGCCGTTCATGACGGCGTGCATTCGCGCCACGAGGTCGGCCAACGAAAAGCTGTCGCCCACCATCTCCATTTCTTCGAGGCCATCCTGCACCGAGGCCATGGCCTTGAGCAGGGCAGGGTTCTTGAGTCCCCCTTCGCTACCGCTGTCGATCAGTATGTCGGTGGTTGTTCCACCGGCAAAGTAGAGGTCGGCCACGTTGTTGGCGGCTCTTACCCTGTGGCCGGGTGGAAACTGGCTCACCATGGAGCTGTCGGCCGTGACCAGGCGGATGCCGAACACGCCCACGCTCGACAGCAGGGCGAACAGGGCCAGCGTGGCCCAGGGGTTGCGGTTCACGAGCACAGCCGATCCGGTGAGCTGTCGCACCAGCCACGACCCGCGGTCGAGCAATCCGTTTCGCGAGCGGCCGCGGCCGGGCTGCAGTGGCAACAGCATGAGCACGGCAGGCATCAGTACCAGGGTGAGCAACAGCGCTACCATTATTCCACCAGCCGCCGCCAGGCCGAACTCAAAAATCGGTATCAGCCTCGAGACCGACATGGCGCTGAAGCCAACCGCCGTGGTGATCGATGTCAGCATTACCGGGAAAGTCATTTCCTGCATGGTCAGGCGGACGACGGCCTCTCGGTCGAGCGACGGGTTTTCGACCTGGGCATCGTAGTAGCGGCTGAGAAAGTGGATGGAATCGGCCACCGCTATGGGCACCAGGATCACCGGCAGGATAGTGGTGATCGGGTAAATAGGGTGATCCAATGCCGCCAGCGCGCCCATGGTCGACATCTCGGTTCCCAGTATGACTGCAAAGGGCAGCAGCACCCCGCGTACGCTGCGAAAGGTCAGCCACAGCATTATGCCGATCAGGCCTACAACCGCGGGCAGCATGTTGCGCGTGTCGCTGCGCATGTTTTCATCGAATATGCCTTCTATGATCGGTCTGCCCGTGAGGTGGAAGGTCTCGGGGTGGCCGTCGGCAGATAACTTGTTGACGTAGGCTTCCAGTTTCCTGGAAGCGGCCCGTCGGCTGAGGCTGCCCGCCGCCGATCGCCTGACCATGATGGTGGCACCCTTGCCATCGGCAGACACCAAAGACTCGCTATAAACCGGGTCAGCGTCGAGCACCCGGCGAAGTGCCAGCGACTGATCCCGGTTGGTGGGGATCTCGTCCATGAAGGGGAGCACGAGTAATCCGCTGTCACTGCCGACGATGTTGTTTACGGTGGCCAGCGACCTGAGGTCCGAGGGCAAGGAGGTTTCGTACTCGTCCTGCTGCTCGAGCCACTCGCCGATTTCGCGGATGAGAGCCAGCGTGGATGGATTATAGATGCCGTCGCGGTGGTCACGGCGAAGGACCAGGATCATGAACAGGTCCTGCTCACCGAAGATATCTTCCATGCGGTCAAGCGCTTGGCCGACCGGGTCGTCCTTGCCCAGGTAGGACCGCGCGTCGCTGTCGGTTCTGATCGATGGCAACTGCCAGGCGAACCAGCCGGTCAGCAGCAAGGTGGCCAACAGGATTGGCAGGGGTCGCGAGACGACCAGGTTTATGAAGCGGTAGTACAATGGGGTTTCCTTTACCCGAAAACGGTTTCTTAGAAACTCCGACGTACGGTGAACAGCAGCATGTCGTTGCGATCAAAGCGGCCAAAGGTTCCACCAGTACGCGCCATCGGGTTGTAGGCATGGCCGAAGAATGCGTCGTACTCGGCCGAGAACTTCCAGTTGTCCATGGGTTGGTAGTCGACCTTGGCCTGCAGCCAGGCGTCGTTGCCCCTGACATTGACCATCGTGAACAGCCACGGTTTGATCGTTTCGGACATCCAGGCTCCCGAAAGGCGCAGTCCCACGTGGTCGGTCTCTCGCGGGCCGAGCAGCGCGGAGTGAGGGTCGATGATCTGTTCGTGCACCAGCTGGATGCTTGCGTCGGCCTGCTCCCACCACTCGAAGTCAGGCTTGGTGTCGAGCGCCAGCAGCACGCGGGCTACGTCCTGGCGGGTGCGGAAACCGCGGCCGGCGGTTTCGGGCGCGGCCAGCGGCGAGACAGAGAACATCCTGTCGTTTTCGAAGGCCGCGTCCAGCCGGAAGAGGAGGTTTTCTCTTGGGTGAACCACGTTGAAGGTCAGCAGGTCAAACTGCTCGTGGCGCGGGGTCGCGGTGCCCGATAGAGGGTCCACTGCCAGCGAAGGACGGTCGTCCCAGCTCCTGAGGTAGCCGATAGACCAGTCGGCCGCCAGCGGGTGACGGCTGTAGCGCAGGCCGAACTCAGAGTTCGTAAAGCTCGCGGCTGGCTTCTCGGCCGGCAACAGCGCCAGCCCTCCCAGCGCGTCGGGGTCCATGAAGAACCAGGGCGAGGCAAGGTCGGGGAAGTCGGGGCTGGTAAAACGCCCGAGCCACAGCAGCTGCAGGTCGCTGCCATCATCGAAGTAGTAGTCCAGGGTTACTCCGTCCACGCCCAGTCGTATCTCGTCGAACTCGGGGACGATGAAGTTGGTGAGGTCAAAGGGCGAAACCTGGTCCGACACTATCGCACCGTCGGCTTCTCCCCAGGCGATCTGCTGGCGACCCAGGCGAAGGTCTACCTTATCAAAGCGTAGCCTGAGGTAAGCCTCGCGCAGACGCGATTTTACCGTCGATTCGTCCTGGAAGGAGGCGTCGTCACGGTAGACGTCAGCCGCCAGCCGCAGCATGTGGCCGCCGCCAGTGTAACCTTCGAGTTCCATGTGCAGCGTTTGCCGATGGAACAACAGCTCGTCGGGGTCGTCGAGGCTGGGAGCCACCGATTCCTGCAAGTAGCCGAGGGTGTTGAAGTCCAGGTCGATGGGGGAAATTTTCTTTTTTGTCGCGGGTGCTGCAGTCGGGGTAGCCCGGGAGGGGGCGTCCTCGATGGTGCTGGCTGCAGGCACCTGTTTGCCGGGAGCGGTGGGTGTCGCCCTCGTGGAGGCCTGCTCGAGCATGGCCTCCATGTCTGCAACGATCGCCGCACGTTGTCGCAGCTGCCGGGCGGTAGCGGGGTCCTGGGCGATGGTTGTTGCCGTGGCAGGCGGCGAAGTGACAGTTTTTTCCCGTATCACCACCGCGCCGTCAAGCAGGTCTACCACCAATCGGTGGGGCCTGTCGCCGTCGGGGGGCAGGGTAAAAACAGTGGGGCGCACGGGGGCCCTGAGATCGAAAACGATTCGAGCCTTGTCGGGTCGATTCTGCGAAGCCCTCATCCTGAGCAGGCGGGTATCGTTTGTTACCAAGCTAGTTTCGATGCCGCCGCCGTTTGTTACCCCGTATAGATCTACCCATACCCTTGAGGGTCGGCCCAGCGAAGGGTCGGCGTGCAGTTGCCCCCAGCGAAAGGAAACCGGGCCGTCAAGGTCTAATACCACCCGGGTTCGAGCTGCACTGGTAGATGATTTTACACCGGTTACCACCGGGGAGGCGCCGGCGGTAGTGGCGGTCAGCGGCAGGGCGAGCGCACAGGACGTCACCAGCACCGCGGCGCGGGCTAATAGACCGGCAACTGTGGGTCGCCGTTTCACTGCCTGAGACTTCTCTGGCTGAACAGCGATGGCTTTACCTCGACGTCGAGCTCCAGCGTCGTCATGTCCAGCACGGTATTGTGTCCGGTGATCAGGTTGCTCATCGTCATGCGGTGTCCGCGCGGGCGGGGGTCGCTGTCAGAGGTGGGGCGGATATCTTCTACCAGCATTCGCTTGGCCAAGCGCCCCTTCTTGTCCCAGTACTCGACCTTGCGGCTGAGCATGTCGCTCTTGGCTATCCAGCTGGCAGTTTTTGAGTAACTGGTCTCACCGGCTTCCTTTTCATTGGCGGGCACGGCCTCCACTACCCAGCAGGGGTCGCCGGCAAAGGTCTCCGGTTCTGCGAAGCTGTAGCTCCAGTTTACGATGTCGATGTTTTCCATATCCTCGTAGGTGAAGTCCGAGCCCATGAAGTAGTCCTTCTTGTTCGACGAGAGGATGCGCTTTATTTTCTTGAGGGCGGGCAGGTACAGCCAGGTGTCGTCGTCGCGTTCGTCGTTGTAGTCGTAACTCAGCAGGGTGGTATTGCGCACGTCCGAAGGCTTGAGGAATCGCGAAAAACGGTGCTCCTCGACGTCGCTCAGCTCCTTTGACCAGCCCTCGATGGTGCGCACGCGAGACTGGCCGCGCTTGTTGGTGAGCGTCATCGTCATCACCTGGTGCTCGGTTTTTGAGCGCCTGGCCTCGTCTGAAGCCTTGGCAGTTTGTTTTGCCGTCATCTCGGCCGCGTCGGCTGGTGTCGCAGCAAAAATAGAGGCCGCTATCGCCGAGGCTGCAAGTACTCCCAGCGTTTTCGTTGACATCCGTGTTTTTTTCATTCTGCTGTCTCTCTGTCTTTCCTGTGGCCTGGTGATTTGAGCGGCGAAGTTTCTGCCCTGAGCATGGCGGCGGCGTAGCGCTGGGCATCGGCCAGAACCTGGGCGGCTGGATTGGCAGCAGGGTTTTCGAGGTGGGCGAGGTAAAGGTTGGTGCTTACCGCTTCCAAGGCAGCCGCAGCGCGGAGCGCGTCCTGGGGCGCGAACAAGCCGTCGCGTATGCCTTCGCTTATGACAGCGGCTGTTTCGACCATGCCCTGCTCAAAGGTCAGCCGGGCCTGTTCCGGAAAACTCGAGACCAGCGACAAGCGCGCTCCCGGGTTGACGCTCAAGTGCACGTGGATGGCGTCGGCTTCCTGTTGAAAGAGGGCGAGTTTCTCGACTATCATTTTTTCCATGCGCTCGGCCGGGTTGCCGCCCGAATCGCGGGCCTGCCTCAGGCGTTCGTAGAAATGCTGCGTGCGGCTGATGATCAGTTCGCGGTACAGGGCTTCCTTGTTTTCGAAGAGGTTGTAGAAGCTGCCCACCGAGACGTCGGCCTCACCGGCTATCGAGGCTATCGATGTTTCGGCGAAACCGTTGCTGGCAAACAGGGCAGTAGCCGTCTCCAGTACCCGCTGACGGGCGTCCTCGCGGCGTTTATGCACACGGCTCACAGCCGCGCCTACTCTTGTTGAACCAGTCTTCATTTATGAATAACGATTCAATCCGTTTGGCAATGCCCTGTCAACAGCCGACGCATGCCTGTGTAAAGGCGTCTAGAGCGCGGGTCGGCAGCGCGTCATTCCGCCGCAGAAGGAAAACGGCATGTTTGAGAAACTGGTTGGCTATCGCTTAGTCATCGTCCTGCCCTGGGCAGGCTCACCGCCCGCGCGGATCAGACGTAGATGCCGCCGGAGAACTCGCGGTCCTGGCGCATCATGACATTCACGCAAGCCGGCTTACCACTGGCGTAGGCCCGCTCAAGGGCCGGGCGGATCTGGTCGGGTTCGGTCACCAGCTCGCCGTGGCCGCCCAGCGCTTCGACAACCTTGTCGTAACGGGTGGCCGCCAGTTCGGTGGCCACCAGCCGATCCTCACCGAACAGGCCGGCCTGGGGCCTGAGCATCTGCCCCCAGGCGTGGTCGTTGCCGATGATGCCGACGATAGGGAGTCCAAACCGCACCGCTGTGTCGAACTCGAAACCGTTCAGCCCGAAACTTCCGTCGCCGTAGACGATGAGCACGCGCTTGTCGGGGTGGGCCAACTGCGCCGCCAGCGCAAACGGCATGCCCACACCCAGCGTACCCAGCGGTCCCGGATCCATCCACGCGCCGTTCTTGGGCACTTTTATGACCTTGGCTGCCTGCGCCACTATGTCGCCGCCGTCGCCGATCACTATGGTGTCGTCGTCCACGAAGTCGGCTATCTCGCGGCACAAGCGTTGCGGGTCGATCGGCACCTCGTCGGAGTTGAGCCGTGCGCGCATGGTTTCTTCGGCCTCGTCCTCTTTCGCTCGCCAGGTCTCCACGACGCCTGACCAGTCCATGCTGACATCGTCTTCCTGCATGACCTCGAGCATGGTCTGCAGGGTTAGCCCGAGGTTGCCCACCAGTCCTATGTCGGCCCTGCGGTTCTGGCCGATCTGCACGGCGTCGAGATCGAGTTGTATGATTTTTGCCGTGGCCGGGATCGAGGCGCCGAAGCGCATGCGGAAGTCCAGCAGCGAACCGGCCAGTATCACGCAGTCGGTTTGCTCGAGGTAGTCGCGACGCGTGCGGTTGAAGAACCAGGGAGAGTCGTGGTCGACCTGCCCGCGTCCCATGCCGTTGCAGAACGCGGGCATCTTAACGGCGTCGAGAAAGCGGCCCAGCGACTCGCGGCCGTTGGACCACTTGACGCCTGTACCGACCATTATCATGGGCTGCTTTGAAGCCGCCAGCATCGTTACGGCCTCGCGCACAGACTCGCGGGCCGGCCTGACCTGCGGCGTGGGCAGCGGCGCGGGGCAGTAGGCGGTGTCGAGGTCCACCGGTCCGCCCAGTACGTCCATGGGGATTTCAATGTAAGCCGGCCCCGGGTTGCCCGACAACGCGTGGCGTATGGCTTCTTCCACGTACTCGCCCAGGCGGTCGGTGGCATAGCAGGCCTCGGCCCACTTGCTTATAGGTCGCATGACCGAGATGTGATCCATTTCCTGCAGCGAGCCCTTGCGCAGGTTGGCCAGCGGTCCCTGGCCGCCAAAAACGAGTATGGGTGAGTTGGCCCGCCAGGCGTTGGCCAACCCGGTCACGCCGTCTGTGGCACCGGGGCCGGCGGTGAGTATGGCGACGCCCACCTTGCCGGGGTTCAGTCGCGCCCACGCGTCGGCCGCGTGAACGGCGGCTTGTTCGTGCCTGACGTCGACGACCTTTATGCCCTCGTCGAGGCAACCATCGTAGATCGCCATAATGTGTCCGCCCGAAAGCGTAAAGACCACTTCCACTCCCGCCTGTTTCAGTGCCTTCGCTACCAGTTTGCCACCGTGCATCTATTCATTTCCTCCAGGAGTCCCGCCGTCGGGGCGGGCAGCCGCATCTTATAACCCACAACCGCAGTTGATAGAAAGCGCTTCAAACGGGTTCTTGTCGCCGTCCTGTCGATGCAGTATGTCTTGGCTGGCGGGGCGAGGTACAGCCGATAATGAACGAGCAGGGCAATTCCGAGGGACAGCAGGTGGCGCGCTTTGAGCTTCGCAGCGGCGAGGGCTGGCGGGATCCGTTCCCTATGTATCGCACGCTGCGAGACCACGACCCCGTGCACTTGGTCGAGGACGGCGACTACTGGGTACTTTCGCGTTTTGCCGAGGTGTTCGGCGCGGTTACAGACGCGGCCACTTTTTCTTCGGCCAGCGGCCTGACTGTCGACTACAGCGAGATGGGTGAGCTGCAGTTAGAGGCGCCCATCGTGATGATGGATCCTCCCGCCCACAACGCGGTGCGAAAGCTCGGCGTAAAACAGTTCACCCCGGCCAAGGTGAGGGCCATCGAGAAACTGGTGCGTGACCTGGCCGTGGAGCGTATCGAAAAACTTCGAGAGATGGGCAGCGGCGACATCGTCGCCGAGCTGTTCAAGCCCATTCCCAGCCGGGTCGTGGGTCATTTTCTCGGGGTACCCGAGTCGGTACGCGAACGCTTCGACGATTGGTCCGAGGCCATAGTGGCGGCCAACGCCGAGGGCGACATAGACCGGGCGAGGGACGCGGTGGGAGAAATGTTCCTGCTATTCAGCGAGCTCATCGAGCGTCGCCGCGCTGACCCGGGTGACGACCTGTTCTCTACCCTGGTGACGGCTGAGGTCAACGGCGAGCCACTGTCGATGGCGGTCGTGCTGGGCTTTGGCTTCACGATGGTGGCCGGCGGCAACGACACCAGCACGGGCCTGATGGCGGGCGCCGCCGAGCTGCTCACCGCCAGCCCCGAGCAGCGGCGGGCGCTGGTGGCCGACCCCTCGAGTCTGCCGGCCGCGGTGGAGGAGTTCCTGCGCTTGACCAGCCCGGTACAGGGCCTGGCTCGCACGACTACCCGCGACGTGAAGCTGTGTGGACATACGATACCGGAGGGCAAGAAGGTGATGTTGCTCTACGCCTCGGCAAATCGAGATGAGCGCGAGTTTGGCGACGACGCCGACCACTGCGACCCCCGTCGAAGCGTCGCCCGTCACCTGGCGCTGGGTTACGGTCAGCACCACTGCATTGGTGCTGCTGCGGCCAGGCTCATGGGTAGGGTCGCCCTCGAAGAACTACTCGTGCGTTGCCCCGACTTCAGTGTTGACGCGGCCGCTGGCCGTTACGCCGAGGGCAACTACGTGCGCCGCTTCAAGACCCTGCCGTTCGAGGCCCGGGGCCTGGCCTAGACCCCGTTGCCGGGCCGGGTAATTTACTGGCCAGCCCGCAGCCCTATTGGCACAACCGCCGAGCGCAGCTAGTTTCTCTTGTCGGCCTTGCCGCCGGCCCTTCGAGGAGATCAAGATGAGCGAGAGAGTAATCCCGGCTTCCATGCAGTCACACTACGACGGTTTTCACTTTGCGCCCGCGGTCAAGGATGGCGGCAGACTCTACTGCTCGGGACAACTCGGGGTGGGCCCGGGCGACGTCGTATTGGCGGACCCCGGCGAACAGTTTGTCCAGGCCTTTGAAAACCTGGCCACGCTGCTCGCGGAGGCCGGCGTGGCAATGGCCGACCTGATCGAGATGACCACCTACCACGTTGACCTGGCCGAGCACCTGCCTGTGTTTATGCAGGCCAAGGATCGCTTCGTAGCCGAGCCTTACCCGGCGTGGACCGCCATCGGGGTCTCGGCACTGGCTTTTCCCGGCGCGCTGGTCGAAATTCGCGCCATCGCCCGTCTCGCCGAGTAGTCAAGACAGCCCAGGACCTGGAGAACTTATGTGAAGAAAGTACTGCGAACACGGCTCTGCGACATGCTGGGCATCGACTACCCGATACTGAGCGCCGGCATGGGCCCGAGTCTGATCGGTGAACGCACGGGCGCGCCCGTAGAACTGGTGGTGGCCGTGTCCGAGGCGGGCGGCCTTGGTGTGCTGGGCGGCGCTGGCTTTTCGGTGGACGGCCTGCGCCAGGCCATACGCGAAATCCACAAGCTCACCGACCGACCGTTCGGCGTCGACCTGCTCCTGCCCGGGCAGATAGTGAGCGCCGGTGACAGGCCCGAAACCGAGGAGGATCAGCGTCCGCTGAGAGAGGTGGTAAAGGCACTGCCCAAGGCCCACTACGATTGGTTGATGAAGATGAAGGCGGAGTTCGACCTCCCCGATACCGATACCACGATGACAGGCAACACCACGGTCACGCGCCCGCGGGCGGCCATAGCGGTGTGCCTGGAGGAAAACGTGCCGTTGTTCTGTTCGGGCCTTGGTGATCCCGGTTTCATGGTCGAGGATGCCCACGCTGCTGGTATGAAGGTGCTCGGCATCTCGGGCAACGCTAAGAACGCCGGCCGAATTGCTGCCTCGGGCGCCGACCTGGTGGTGGCCCAGGGCCACGAGGGTGGCGGGCATACCGGGCGAGTGGGTTCTTTTGCCTTGTGGCCGCAGGCCATCGACGCGGCCGCACCCACGCCGGTGTTGGCGGCCGGTGGGGTGGGGGACGGCCGCGGGTTGGCGGCTGCGCTGGCCATGGGCTGCGTCGGGGTTTGGGTGGGCACGCGATTTCTCGCATCCACCGAAGGCGGCGCGCTGGCGAACCAGAAGCAGGCTATAGTCGACGCTGGCGACGAGCAGACGCGGCGTGGCTACTTTTACACGGGCAAGACCTCCCGGGCCACCTACAACGGCGTCCATGACCTGTGGGAAAAATCAGGCCTCGAGCCCTTGCCCTTTCCGGTGCAGGTGCTGCTCTCGTCGGCGCTCGTAGACATGTTCAACGCCGCTGGCAGGCAGGAATATATTGGTCCGTTCGCCGGCCAGGTCTGCGGACTCATAGGCGAGATAAAACCGGCGGCTGAAATCGTGAAGGAGATGATAGAGCAGGCCGTCGACATCCTGGGACGCAAGCTGGCCGAAGAAGTTCAGCTGGCCTGAGCGGAAAAGCAGCGGCGGTCAACCCACCCCGGCGTTGAAAAACTCCGGAGTGGGTTGCCGTTTGCTACTTCGCTTTCAGTTTCC
>Ga0114993_10003484_pt1 | contig 16286 bp, 10 predicted proteins | sample ArcticOcean_MG_C_FD_87042 | JGI IMG/M metagenome (GOLD analysis project Ga0114993, IMG submission 87042) | Marine microbial communities from western Arctic Ocean - ArcticOcean_MG_CB2_150 | ecosystem: Environmental > Aquatic > Marine > Oceanic | place: Arctic Ocean: Canada Basin | collected...
AAAAATGTAACCTATATGCATGTCAATTCGGCTTCCTACCAGCGGGTTGGGGGAACCTATCGACACGACAGTTACCCCAAAGAAATTCATGACAAATATCCGTGGATATCCTATACCTGTCCCTATCGCGATTCGGTTTTTGCAACCTTCACGTTTGATCCGCAGAGCCTGACCATTGGAGTGGAAGGCCGTCACAGCGAATGGATGGGCAAATCACCTGCGGAACTGGGCGTCGATCTCGATCCAAAACTGACGCACGGCGAGGAAATTTCGCCCGGGATCCGCAGTCGGCAGCTTCTGCGTATCGCCAAGTAACCTGCTTAACGAACCGCCAGTTTGGCCAAAACACCAGCGTTTTTCTTTGAAACGGTGTTACGCAAAAGGGTAGAATGGGGATTAGTTAAACATGCGTCTTTTCGCAGAAGGAAAATAACGTGAGCATCGAAGGGATTTCGCTAGTCTTTACCATTCTCGCAGATATCGACTTCAACGCGCCCACAGCGTTCGGCATTCCGCTAGGCACACTTTTTATTTTCTGGATGCTGATGAATATGAATAAACAGTCGCAGGCCCAGTCCGGAACAAAAACCGTCGTGGCAACAGCATTCACGTCGCCCAACACGATGGATGTCCATCTTAAAAATGAAGTCACCGCAGATGTTGTCCTGTTCCAACACAGCGAAGCGACTTTTGGCGGTGGACAAGTTATGATCAGCTATACCGTCAAAATAAAAGAGAGCGGCACCTTTGTGATCGCCGGCGGAAAAGTAAAATCGGGAAATCTAAGTCGTTCGCATTGCGGTGCGCGTCAAATCAGCGGAGATGCGGGCGATGTGATCTCTGGAGCCATCAACTGCAATGGATTTACAACCGGGATATGGGGGATTGGTGCATTCCGATCGGCCAATCAGGTGCCCAAGACGTAACGGATTCCACGACGGCAATACGTCCTAAATTTATCGCTCGCAGTAAACTCAGAAAAACAAAGGATGGACTACCATGGCGAATGATTTCAACGATAAACATGTGTTGATTACCGGTGGAACCCGGGGAATTGGAAGAGCACTAGCTGTTCGACTCGCTTCGGAAGGTGCAAAACTATCGCTCAATTATTTTTCACGCGATGAGGATGCCCAACAAACGGTTACTCATATTACAGGGCTGGGGGGTGAGGCCTTTGCCGTGCAAGGCGATAATGCATCTCCCAAAACTGCCGCGGATGTTGTGACGCGGGCCCGTGCACAATACGGACCGATTGACATGCTCGTAACGGCGGCGGGCCTCAGTATTCCCGGATCAGCTGACGCGATGACTTGGGAACGCTGGAAGACCACGCTAAATGTTAATCTGGACGGAACATTCAATATGATCTATGCCGTCATTGAAGAAATGCAACAGCAACAATTTGGTCGTATCGTCACATTTTCGTCAATTGCGGCGCTGCGGGCGCGGGAAAACCAGATTGCATATTCTGTTGCCAAAGCTGGCGTAATTGCCATGACCCGCTGCATGGCTGAGGCGTGGGCCCAGCATGGCATCCGTGTGAATTGTGTCTGTCCGGGACTCACCGAAACTGAGATGGCTCATACACTTTCGCCGGAAGTCCACCGCATGATCATGCAAAACACACCACTCGGTCGAATCGGTGAACCAGAGGAACTTGCCGCGGTGGCCCGCTTTTTATTGAGCGAGGAATCAAGCTTTATGACCGGCCAAACCGTGGTTGCCAGCGGTGGACGCGTAATGATCCCGGGATAACCTGAAACTGGCCATTATTCATTGCCGCGGCTGTCTTTACTCAGCAGCAGCAACTAAAGCAGCGGCAATGGCTCACCTTCGCAGATTGCCAGCGGCCGACCAAGTGGATCGTGGATCTCACTGTTATGATGGATTCCCAACGCATTAAATATGGTGGCGTGTAAATCTGCCGGTGTGCTGGGGTTGTTCCGCGGATAGGCTCCATTGATATCACTGCTACCGTAGATACGTCCACCACGGATGCCGCCTCCGGCTAAGGCGACGGAATAGACGTTGGGATAATGGTCACGTCCAGCATTGCCGTTGATCTTGGGCGTACGCCCGAATTCAGTAAGAAAGACAACTAAAGTTTCTTCGAGCATGCCTCGATCCTGCAGATCGTTCAACAATGCACTGCAACCCTGATCCCAAACCGGAAGCAGGTTGTTTTTCAAACGATTGAAGTTGTCAGAATGCGTGTCCCACATATCCCCACTTCCACCGTTAAGATCTCCGGCACTACAAGTAACCTGAGTGATGGGCACACCGGCTTCGATCAGTCGACGAGCCAATAACAGACTTTGCCCGCCAATGTGGTCCCCATAGGCCTCGCGGGTTTTAGCAGGTTCCTTATCCAAATTATAAGCGTTACGAACTTTGCCATTAATTAGCATGTCGGTTGCTAGTTCTCGGAAATGATCGAAATTTTGAAAGACAGATTCGTGGTTGAGAGGATCTTCTAGGCGCGACAGCAATTGATTCCGTCTTTGCAGTTGGGGCAAATCTTTTTCTTCACCCAAATCCAACACTTCACTGCCCAATGTTCGAGAGACACCTCCCCAAGCCTTGCCGGCAGGAGTACGAATGACGACTGGATCATAGTTGATTCCTAGAAACCCTCCGTACTCGCCAGCCTGTAAAGTACCATTGTCGACCATGGGATAAGGCAACCGAACAGCTTTGGGCACACCACGTGGAGCGTCTCGAAAAGCACTGACGGTGGCGGCCAGTGAGGGCCAATCTTCTCGTAACGGTGGAATATTACCGCTTCGCGGCGGCTTGTGGCCTGTCATATTCCAGTACATACCGCGACCGTGAGCGGAATCTGAATGGTGCATCGAACGGATGATGGCAAGTTTATCCGTTTGTTGCGCCATCAACGGTATGTGCTCGCTCATGTGGTAGCCGGCAATACCGGTTTGAATGGTTCCAAACAAGCCACGCACTTCTGCCGAAGCGGTCATCTTTGGATCGAACGTCTCATGATGGCTCATGCCACCCCAGCAATAGACGACAATGCAATTCTTCGCCTTGCCACTGCCAGGTCGAAATCGAACCGCTGCGGATGCCGCTGCCTGTCGTTGCATGCTCAACCACATGGGCAACGACCAGGAAAGCATGCCGACCGAAGTTTTGAGGAAATCCCGTCGTTGCGTTTTCATGGAGAATCTTTAAAATTAGGTTTACGATCCTATAATATACGTTGTACCATATTCAAAACTAAACATGTACGTCAATAGCTGGATCAGGGGACCGCGAGGTCCTGTTTTCCAAGTTCGCATGTCAAACTATAACCTACCCAACAAGGAGTAATATATGCGAATTATACTTTTAACAACGACGGTACTGCTGTTGTCCATTATTGCACCACATACCGTGCTATCCCAGAAAACACAAGTTTTCATTCTTGCCGGACAGTCCAATATGCAAGGTCAAGGTGTCGTCGATCTAGATCATCCGATGCACTACAACGCGGGCAAAGGGATTCTCAATCAAGTAATGCTGAATCCCAAGATGAAGGATTTGTATGCCCATATCAAAAACGAAGAAGGTGATTTTATCGTACGTGATGATGTCTTCGTACGTTATGTAACACCATCAGAGATTAAGCGGGGTGGACTATCGGTCGGTTTCACTGGGTACCCTGGCAATCACCACATTGGTCCGGAATTTCAGTTCGGCCATGTCGTCGGCAAGGCGATCAAACAGCCTGTACTACTAATCAAGACCGCCTGGGGTGGTAAGAGTCTCTACAAGGATTTCCGCCCCCCATCAAGTGGCGGTGAGGTCGGCAAATATTACCGACAGATGATTTCCGAAATCAAACAGGGCCTCGACCGAATATCGGTGGATTTCCCTAATCTTAGCAAACATTACGAACTACGAGGGTTCGTCTGGTTCCAGGGTTGGAATGATATGTATAACGAAGAAGCCAGAGATGAGTATGAGCAGAATCTAGTAAATCTCATCAAGGACGTTCGCCACGAACTCGATGCGCACAACATGCCTGTTGTGATAGGTGAGTTGGGCAATGGTGGAGAAGATGTATCGGAAAACATGAAAGCCATTCGCAATGCTCAGAAAAATGCAGCGATAAATATACCGAATGCAGTGTTTGTCAAAACTACGCCTTTTGCTCGTCCCAAGGAACAATCACCTAATGTTGGCCATGGTCACCATTGGTTTGGAAATGCGGAGAGCTATTTTTTAATCGGAAATGCACTCGGGGAATCGATGCTTGAATTTCAAAAGACAAAATAGACATGGGTGCAATCGAATTCAAAATGGCGTAAAATGGTGTGTCGTTGAATCCAGTTCCTTATTTTAACACCCCCGGCCATGATGATTTGGAAATATAGAATTCTCGCTTTATCTCTTTGCGTTGCTAGTTTGCCGCTGTCAGTCGAAGCGGTTGCTCCTGCGAAGCCAGTCGATTTCTCTCGTGAAGTCTTGCCGATCCTTTCAAACAAGTGCTTCATTTGTCATGGCCCGGACTCGCACGATCCTGATTTGATTCGGCTCGACAGCGAAGCCACGGCGACTGCCGATCGCGGTGGGTATCGAGCAATTGATCAGGCACAGCCCAAAAACAGTGGCATGCTGTCGCGGTTGCACTCGGTGGATGAACCGATGCCTCCGTCCGATGCGCAAAAACAATTGACTGCCGACGAACTTGAATTGCTGACGCGTTGGTTAAAAGAAGGAGGCGTCTATGCCAAACACTGGGCATTCGAGGCTCCGATCCAAGTCATACCCAGATCCAATCGACGCGCTGAACGCGACGAAGTAATTGATGCTTTCGTCAAAGATGGATTCAAATCCTCGAAGGTAGATTTTGCACCGCAAGCGGATCGTGCAACTCTGGCACGGCGAGTCTCGTTGGTACTAACAGGTCTACCGCCAGAATTGGATGTTCTAGAAACGTATATCCGCGACGACAGTCCACAGGCCTATTCAAAACTTGTCGAGTCCCTGCTTGCGAATCCTAGATATGGTGAGCATCAGGCGCGTTATTGGCTGGATGCTGTTCGCTATGGAGACACACATGGGTTACATCTGGATAACCAACGAGGCATATACCCCTATCGCGACTGGGTGGTGGGTGCTCTGAACGACAATTTACCAATGGATCAGTTTATTCGTTGGCAACTGGCTGGGGATCTACTGGAGGATCCCACGCTGGGTCAACAAGTGGCAACAGGATTTGTGCGGCTCAATCCCAGTACGGCCGAAGGCGGAGCGATCGCCGCTGAGTTTCAGGCTAAAAATAACTTTGATCGTACTGAGACAATTGGAACAGTCCTGTTGGGAATGACACTTACCTGTTCTCGTTGCCATACGCACAAGTATGATCCGATCACGCAAACGGAATACTATCAGTTGCTGGCGTTCTTCAACAGCACGGCGGAAAGTCCGCTGGACGGAAATTCATATACCTATCCACCTATACTTAAAGCACCGGCAGATCAAAATGCATGGCAAGCATGGAACCAAATTGAAAAGGAACAGGCTGAAATTCTCTCACAAGCAGCCAAGTTGATTGGGACGGAAGTCAGCTTTTCCGAGGCGTTGCTAAAGCAATGGGAAATTGCGTCGCGGGACTCAAAATTGGCAATTGTTATTTCTGAAGCGAGTCCCTTCGCGAAGCTCGGACTGTTTCAACAGGCGGTTGAATTACAACGGCGAAAAGACGAAGCCAAAACAACTTTTACAACAACTTTGGTAACAAAAGACCTCCCCAACCCACGCGAAACAAGACTTCTGGAGCGGGGCGAATACGATCGCCCACAAGGGGATCCGCTGCAAGCAGACGTTCTTAGTGTGATGGGTCAATTGCCAACCGGCACACCACGTAACCGTTTAGGCTTGGCACAGTGGCTTACCGCTGCTGAGCATCCCGTCGTTACGAGGGTCTTGGTAAATCGCATTTGGGCTCGAGTATTTGGTGATCCACTTGTCCGAACACCGGAGGACTTCGGCCAACAGGGTCAACAACCAACGCACCCGGAACTTCTCGACTGGCTGGCTGTTGATTTTCAGCAGAACGGTTGGGATCTCAAGGAGATGCTCCGTCTGCTGGTTCATAGCCGTACATTCAAGCAAGAATCGGCTTGGCGTAAATCGGTGGACGACCCGACTAATCGACTGTTGGCACGCGGGCCGAGCTACCGTCTCGACGCGGAAGTTCTCAGAGATATCGGACTGTGGGCAAGTGGGTTATTGAGTCCACACATGGGTGGTGCGGGGGTAAAACCTTACCAACCCGACGGGATGTGGAAAGCGTTAGCACATCCGGGCAGCAACACCAAACAATACGTTCGTGATAAAGGTGAGCTGCTGTACCGCCGCAGTCTATACGTCTACTGGAAGCGAACCAGCCCCCATCCCATGATGACGTTATTTGATGCTCCCGACCGAGAATCTAGTTGCGTCCAACGACAACGCACAAATACTGGATTGCAATCTCTAGGGCTCCTCAACGAAACACAGCGAGTCGAAATGGGGCGAGTTCTAGCAGAACGACTATTGCTTGAGGCTCAAACAGATCGGGCACGGGTTAACCTGCTATTTAAATTGTTGGCCAGTCGGGAAGCATCGGCGGTAGAACAACAATCCGTTGCGGATTTAATAAACAACCTGCGTGCCCATTACGTGGGAAGTGAAGATGACGCTCGGGCTCTACTGGCAATTGGAGATGCTGAACAAAATGAGGACTTGGACCCCACGGACCACGCCGTGTGGACTCTAATTGCGGTCACTATTTTAGCGAGCGACCCGGCAATATTGATTTACTAATCATGAACCAAACACCTAACTTGAAATAATAAAACGATGAACACCGTGCACCCTATCCGTGAACGCGAACTGCTGATGACCCGCAGGCAACTTTTTGGTAAATCTGCTCTGGGTCTCGGTACGGCTGCTATGGCTGGGCTGATACAAACGGAATTGGGTGCCGCAGCCGAACCATTACGGGGACTTCCTCATCACACAGCCAAGGCCAAGAGGGTCATCTACCTATTCATGAGTGGTGGGCCAAGCCATATAGACCTGTGGGATTACAAACCCAAACTGGGCGACCTATATGGCAAGCAATTGCCAGACGAGGTCCGAGATGGCCAACGGGTGACGGGAATGACGGCAAATCAAAAGAGTGGATTCCCGCTGGCGCCAAGTCGCTATAAGTTCACCAAGCAGGACAATCAAGCCGACGGCTTGTGGTGCAGTGAATTGTTACCGCATACGGCTACCGTCGCCAAAGAACTCTGCGTTGTGCACAGCACGTTTACCGAAGCGATTAATCATGATCCAGCTATTACCTATATCCAATCCGGCTCTCAAACTCCCGGTCGGCCCAGCCTAGGTGCGTGGCTAAGCTACGGGCTTGGCTCAGCCAATGAGAATCTTCCTCATTACGTTGTCATGCATGCCCGAACCCGATTTCCTGAACAAAGTTTATTTAATCGTCTGTGGGGACCTGGATTTCTATCATCGGATCATCAAGGAATCCTGATGCGCAGTCAGGGAGATCCAGTGCTGTTTTTGAGCAAACCCGATGGAGTAAGTTCCGCAGATCGACGTGCACAACTTGACGCGTTGGCAGCCATCAATCAACAGCAAGCACAAGAGTTTGGAGATCCTGAAATTCTGTCGCGTATTCGACAACATGAAATGGCGTTTCGAATGCAAACATCTGTCCCGGAACTGGTAGATTTCTCTGACGAAACCAAGGACACCCTCGAACTGTATGGCGACGACGTTAATACACCAGGGACCTTTGCAGCCTGCTGCTTAACCGCACGTCGTTTAGCTGAACGCAATGTTCGTAATATTCAAATATTTCACCGAGGTTGGGACGCCCATGGAAACCTAGCCGGTGAGCATAGTTCGCAGTGCAAAGATATTGATCAGGCAACCGCGGCGTTGATCAAAGATCTTAAACAACGAGGGATGCTCGAAGAGACTCTTATCGTGTGGGGGGGAGAATTTGGCCGTACTCCGTATTGCCAAGGTAATCTAACACGCGAAAACTACGGCCGCGATCATCATCCCCGATGCTTTACCACTTGGATGGCCGGCGGAGGCGTCAAACCGGGAATCACGTACGGCAAAACTGACGATTACGGATACAACATCGCTGACGCGGATGGGCAACCCTTGTCACCCCGACCGGAAAAGGACCAATGGACGCCCGGAACGATGCATATCCACGATTTAAATGCGACGATCCTGCACCTGCTGGGGATCGACCATCATCGCCTAACTTATCGCTATCAAGGACGGGATTTTCGACTGACCGATGTGCATGGGCACGTGATATCCGAAATCCTCGCCTGAGCGACTACTTTTTTAGCAAGATTGTCAATTATGTTTAATAAGTTTTTATACTGCCAACTGATTGCCGTAAGCTTCCTTGTGAGTTTCGCCAATGCTGCGGCTAAGCCAAATATTGTCTTAATCGTATCCGATGACCAAGGTTACGGTGATATCAGCGCCTATGATCATCCGGCAGAAGTCGCCACGGTTAATCTGGATAGAATTTCCAAGGCGGGCGCCCGCTTTTCTAACGGTTATGCCTCGGCATATGTTTGTGCACCGTCACGAGCTGGGCTACTAACGGGACGGTATCAGCAGCGTTTTGGGTTTTATAGTGGTGGCGATTCGCGAATCGGATTGCCGTTATCGGAAGTCACACTGGCGACGCTCCTGAAAACCGCTGGCTACAAGACAGGGGTGTTTGGAAAATGGCACTTAGGACTGGAAAAACAACATCACCCGCTCAGTCGTGGGTTCGATGAGTTCTATGGTTTTCTCGGGCATGGAGCACATGACTACTTTGAGCTCAAAGCGGATGATGAGCACAACGGCATGTGGCGTAACTGGGACCGTATCGATGACACGGGATATCTGACAGATAATCTAGGTCGTGAAGCAGCCGCATTTATTAGGAATCATCACGATGAGCCGTTCTTTTGCTACCTGCCGTTTAATGCAGTTCATTGGCCGTTACAGGCCCCGCAGGAAGATGTCGAACGGTACCGCAACGATAACCCAGAACGAAATATTTATTTGGCCATGTTAGATCGCATGGATCAGGCCGTTGGCGTCGTTCTGGATGAATTGGAATCCCAAGGACTAACCGAGAATACTTTGGTTTTGTTCATGTCTGATAACGGTGGCAGCAAAAAAGTATTTGCCAACAATGGAAAACTACGGGATTTCAAACAGTCCACCTACGAGGGCGGCATTCGAGTACCGTTTATGGTGAGTTGGCCGGCCGAAGTTGAGGCTGGAAAAGTGATCGAGACACCGGTTATTGCGCTCGATCTATTGCCCACCATTTGCCAAGCCGTTGGGATTACCATCCCTTCAAATAGGAAGTTGGATGGCAAGAGTCTACTACCGCTACTACAGGGCGAGGCGGTAAAGCAACTGCACGAGTATCTTTATTGGGATGGTGATGAAGGGCGTTATGCCATCCGCAACGGCGATTGGAAATTGGTGGCGCGCAACGACACGGTCAGCCTTTATAACCTCGCAGAGGATATTGGTGAGGAACATGACCTAAAAGAAGTGCACCCCGAAAAACTCCAGCAATTGCAGGAGCAATTCACAGCCTGGCGAAAACAGTGCCCGCCAACATTGCGAGAACAACAAACAGCAAAGAAGAAACCTGTGCCTGCTAGCACTCAGCGACGTTCAGGCACCCCAAATGTACTCTTGGTCATTTGCGACGATTTGAATCGGCATGTCACGACCTCCGGCTATCAACACATAAAGACCCCGTCACTGGAAGCATTGGCGACGCGAGGCATGACGTTTAATCGCGCCTACTGTCAATATCCGGTCTGTGGTCCATCGCGGGCATCGTTTCTAAGTGGTGTGTATCCTGAAACAACGGGTATCTTGGATAACAAGAGTGATATCCGCAATGTCCGCCCAGAATTGAAGTCCTTACCCCAATTGTTTAAGGAAAATGGCTACTGGACCGGCGGAGTCGGTAAGGTCTTTCATGGGAAACTCGATCACGGCGACACCGCTTGGCATGAGTATCATCAGTTTCAAAATTCTTGGAATCCGGTTTTAAAGCCGATACAGGATACTTTTGAAAAAGAGCATGGATCCATTGATTTACCTGAAAACCAGAAAGCATGGCGTGCTGCCCTAAAGGAAAATAGAGTTGCTGCGGGTGGGCAGTCACCTCCGGGATATGGTCCGACCGATATGACTGACGCTCAGCACCGCGACGGCAAAAACGTACGTCAGGTCGCAAAATGGATTAATGAACAGAGCCATGGTGATAAGCCATTTTTCATCACCTGCGGAATTCACAAACCTCATGTTCCTTTTTGGGCACCCCAGAAATATTTCGATATGTATCCCCCGGATAAAATCCCAGTACAACCCGTTCCGCTTGATGATCTCGACGATATTCCGCCGCGGGCATTAGTACACCGATACGAAGCGTTTGGCTTTGAACGGGGTGTTGAAAACATCAAATTACGGCGCGACTACATGCAGGCTTACCACGCTTGCATTACGTTTATCGACGCACAAATCGGGCTACTGTGGGACGCGTTGGATGAACAACAGTTATGGGAAGACACGATTGTCATTGTCATGTCCGACCACGGCTATCATTTGGGGGAGCATTTCTTGTGGGGAAAAGTCACATTATTTGAGGAATGCGCGCGAGTTCCTTTGATTATTCATGTTCCGGGACGTACCAACGCTGGCAGTTCCACTGAGGGTCTCGTCGAATTGGTGGACCTGCTGCCGACCCTCTGTAGCCTCTGTGATATTACCATTCCGAATTACGTCCAAGGGACTTCGCTGGAACTTTTATTAGAGGATCCCTCGCTACCGGGAAAACGGCAGGCGTACACGGTAGTGACTCGAGGCGGGGGAGAATTAGGTCTGTCCGTACGCGTTGATCGCTGGCGATATGCGGACTGGGGCGATTCTGGAAAAGAACTGTATGACCTTAGGAACGACCCCGGCGAAATTCGCAATCAGTTTGGTGAATCCCGCCAACAACAAGTGCAACGGATGCAACGGACGTTAGAAAATGCTAGAACACCTCTGCGTCTAACGAATCCAGAATAGTTGGATTCCACGATCATTCAACGGCGTTACTCTTGCTTCGGCGTCCATGTGTAGAAATGGTGAATAGTGCGGGACTTAAATGGAGTGCCGGGTTGCAGCAGTGTGCTGGGAAAGTTGGGCTTGTTAGGTGAATCTGGAAAATGCTGTGTTTCCAAGCAAAACGCCTGATTGGTTTTATAAAGAGCACCGTCGCGACCTTTAACTTCCTTCATATGGATCGAGGTGTAAAACTGTACTCCGGGTTGATCGGTACGGACCGCCATGCCACGACCGGTCGAGCGTTCAGATACCCGTGCGATCAATTCCGGCTGTGCAGGTCGCTGCATCGATAAAACATAATTGTGATCATAGCGGCCGACATCGACCTGCTTTGAGATTTTCGCGCCCTCGCGGAAATCAAAAGGAGTTCCAGCGACTTCTTTGATTTCGCCAGTTGGTACGCCGTCATCGTCGACCGGCAAATAGTGATCGCAGTATAGACGTACAAAGTGGTTGTGGACGTCTCCGGCATCATGGCCGGCTAGATTGAAATAGGAGTGTTGCGTCAAATTGATATGAGTGGTCTTACTCGTAGTGGCAAAATAACTAATGGCCAGGTCATTGTTAGCATTGAGCGTATAGTTAACACGAACCATGAGTTTTCCAGGATATCCTTCGTCTCCATCTTCACTAACTAACTGAAAGGAAACACCGACTGCCTTATCTAGTTTCAACACGGTCGCCTTCCAGATTCGCGAATTAAAACCAACTTCACCCCCATGCAGATGATGGCCATTGGCAAAATTATCGGCAAGTTTATACTGCTGGTCGCCTATCTTGAAACTCGCGCCTGAAATGCGATTGGCAAAACGTCCCACGATGCAACCGGAGTAGATTCCGTCGTTTTCATAACCCTCCAAGTCGTCGTAGCCGAGAACGATATCCGCTAGATTGCCGTCCCGATCCGGCGTGATTAACGAAGTTAACGTAGCACCCAAGTTAATCAACTTGACTGTTATCTTGTTTTTATTCGTCAACGTATACTGTGTTACTTTTTCACCAGTGGATGTCTTGCCATATGCTTTGCGCGATACAGACAACTCCGCCGCGTTGATGGTCGGTAACATGCAAGTGAGTAGCATACAGATCAGCGTTAAACATGTTTTCATAAGTCGTTATTCCTGCAAACAAAGGGAAGGCTTGGCACCTTTAGCGTTTTGTAATCTACAACATTATACTGTACAAGTCACTGTTCTAACTTATACGATATTAACCTAAAGACATTTCGTTACGCAAAAAAGGTAACCATCACGATGAGATTCACTTTCCAGTTGGCCGTTTTGTTTATCTGCGCGGCAAACGCGATAAGTGCCGCCACTCGGCCCAACGTCGTTTTTATTCTTGCTGATGACCTCGGCTGGAGTGATACGACGCTTTACGGGACGACTAGTTTCTACGAAACACCAAATATCCAGCGTCTTGCCAAGCGGGGACTTTTATTTACTAATGCCTATGCGGCTCACCCACTTTGTTCTCCAACCCGCAGCAGTATCATGACCGGCTTAGATCCCGCTCGGACGGGATTCACTAGTGCAGCCGGCCACGTCGCTAATGTAACCCTAGAAAAACAATTAGCGCCTCGGGCTAAGCCGGACCAAAGAGTACAGACGCCAACGAGTGTTTCCAGACTCGACACCAAGTACATGACGCTGGCGGAAACCATGAAAGCGGCAGGATACGTGACGGGGCATTTTGGGAAGTGGCATTTAGGACCGGAACCTTACACGCCTCTGCAACATGGTTTTGACATCGATATCCCGCACTGGCCTGGTCCTGGACCTGCTGGTTCCTATGTAGCTCCTTGGAAATTCCCGTCTACGCTTGATTTTGACCCTGCCGTTCCGGACGAACACATCGAAGACCGTATGGCCGATGAAGCCGTTGCTTTTATTTCAGCCAACCGAGACCAACCATTCTTCCTGAATTACTGGGCGTTTTCGGTGCACGGCCCGTGGGATGGGAAAAAGGCACTCAAAGACAAGTACGCCCGTAAGGCCGATCACACCAATGCCCAGCGACTGCCCGTGTACGGTGCAATGGTGGAGAGTCTCGACGACGCGGTCGGCAGACTGCTTGATACTCTGGATCGGCTTAAGCTTACAGATAATACCATCGTTGTTTTCTTTTCTGACAACGGTGGTAATTTGTACAGTCGCATCGACGGGCTTCCGCCTACCAGTAACGCTCCTTTGAGAGGAGGCAAGGCGACTATCTATGAAGGTGGTACCCGAGTCCCTTGTGCCGTTGTCTGGCCCGGCAGGACGAAAGCGGGGCAGACAACCGCTGCACTAATTAGCAGCACGGACTGGTATCCCACACTATTGGAGATGCTACAGATTGAAAATCCAACCGGCGTCCAGTTCGATGGAATCAGTCAGGTACCGGCGCTGCTAGGCAAAACCGCGCCGCGTGACTCTGTTGTCTGCTTCGTGCCGAACTATTTCCCTAGACCAGACACGATTCCCGCGACCTATATACGACGTGGTCCCTGGAAGCTGATTCGCTTTCACGCGGATGGAGATCAGGGGGATGACCGTTTTGAACTCTATAATCTAGACACGGACATTGGTGAGTCTAAAAATATTGCGACCGCCAATCCGGATCTTGTGCGGCAACTAAATGATGCGATTAGCACATATTTAAGAAACACCGAAGCTCTGGTGCCCGTACCCAACCCAAACTTCGACATGGACACGATCTCGCGCTCCGATAAACAACTGCGTGCTGAGTTGCACATGAGTGACGACTGGTACTTTTTGGATAACGGCTTAATCCGCATCGGTGTTGACCGATCTCGCGGCGCGGGCATTGGCTACCTTTCACCGTCAACAACCCACGGCAATGTGCTCAATCACTTTGACGAAGGGCGTTTTATCCAACAGTCCTACTATGGCAAAAAGGATGGTTCGATGTGGAATGGAAAACCATGGAATTACAATCCAGTGCAGGGTGGCAGTTGGAAAGGGGATTCGTCGCAGATACTTGAATTCCACAAACATAATTTGGAGCAAACTATTTTCTCCCGAGTGCAACCACGACACTGGGCAACTGGCGCAGCCTGTCCCGAAGCGGTCATGCAACAGACGATCTCTTTAGATGGAGAAGTTGCACGCGTGCAGTTCCAATGGACCTATTCTGGTGAAAATCAAATGCTGGCTAGACACCAGGAAATGCCCGCGGTATTCGTGGACGCGGCGTTAGAGAATCTTGTCTATCGCGATCAGGGTAAACTTGAACGTCGCGTTCCCCAGTGGCCGAATGAATACGGTACCGCTTCGGGGCAGTGGTTTGCTTACGTGGACAAATCGGACTGGGGCATCGGAGTTTTTACGCCAGGGACTACGTCATTTACGTGTTATCGAGCTAAAGGGAATGGCAAGCAGGGACCTCAAGGGTCTGCTTGTTCCTATGTTGCGCCGTTACGCACGTTTTCACTAAGCACCGGACAAGTCGTACGGTACGATGTTTACCTGACATTGGGGAAACTAGCCGACATCGAGAAACGGTTTAACGCTGTGCAGCAGCAACGAAAGATTGCCGACAATTCAGCAGCGGTAATTCAACGTAGTCCGACAGCGATTTTCCGACGTCGGGATACGAACGAGGACGGTTTTCTCACACTTAAAGAATACATTGGTGACCCAACGAACCGAAACATTCCTGCTTTAACCAAGACGTTTACCAAGCGGGATGCCAACAATGACGGGCGACTCACAATCAAAGAAATGAACAACCAAAAGTAATCGCAGCGGTTAAACGGCGACGATATCAACCTCATTTCTTTTCCGGCAATCTGCTATAATTGTTGCATGCCACGCTTACCACACAATTCTGATATTTATCGCCGCATCCAATCCTTGATATGGTGCTGGATCGGTTTATCGCTGTGCAGCAGTGTGGCGGTGGCGCAAGATGACGACTTCTCGCCGGCACAAATTGAAGGGTTTGAAAAAAACATACGTCCCTTATTGATACAGCATTGTTACGAATGCCACAGTGCTGATGCGGACAAGATAAAGGGCGGACTCTTGCTCGACAGCCGTGAAGCATTGCTTGTCGGTGGTGATTCGGGCCCTGCTATCGTTTCAGGGAAACCCCAAGAGAGTTTGTTGATTTCCGCGGTCAAATACCAAAGTTACGAAATGCCTCCCAATGGAAAACTATCTGCGAAAGACATCAGCCTGCTCAACGATTGGATCTTGGCCGGAGCGGCTTGGCCAAAAACAACGGCTCTCGCCCCGCGTGACGCACCTGCTACAACGGATTGGGAGGCCGCGAGAAGTAAGCACTGGGCCTACCAGAAAGTCAAACGACCTGACCTACCGGATGTTTCCAATAAACACTGGGTAAATAATCCCGTCGATTATTTCATTCTCGCACAACTCGATGAACATCGTCTAGAACCCGCGACCAAGGCAGATCGGCGGACCCTCATTCGACGGCTCTATTACGACATGCTAGGAATCCCCCCAACCCCTGAACAGGTCACCGATTTTATACAACAAGACGATCCGAATGCCTACGAACAACTAGTCGACGAGCTACTTTCGTCACCAAAATATGGTGAAAAATGGGGACGCCATTGGCTGGACGTCGCCAGATACAATGAAGGCTTCGGAGGATTTACTGATAACGGTCCGAACGCCTTTGCTTGGCGTTATCGCGACTGGGTAGTTCGAAAATTCAATGCGGACTTACCCTACGACAACTTTGTTCGCCAACAAATTGCTGGAGATCTCAACGGGACGGTGGAAACCAAACTTGGGACAGGCTTTCTCGCGCTCGGTCCAACATTTAGAACCGACGGCGGCGATGCTGATAGTGCTGCCTCCGCGAAATCCGAAACTCTGGATGATCGAGTCGACACTCTAACTCGAGGTTTGCTGGGCGTCACTGTTGCCTGTGCCCGTTGTCACGACCATAAATTCGATCCGATTCCTACGCTCGATTACTACTCACTGGCGGGGATTTTCAATAATTCCACCTCGCACATCGCACCAATCTCCCCACAACCGATCGTTGATTCCTTCAATCAGGCTCAAGGCGAAGTCAATCGTCTTAACAATGAATTGAAAAAGGCAAATGATGTAACCATAAGCGGTTAACGAACACCCGTCCCGTGA
>Ga0114993_10003485_pt1 | contig 16286 bp, 9 predicted proteins | sample ArcticOcean_MG_C_FD_87042 | JGI IMG/M metagenome (GOLD analysis project Ga0114993, IMG submission 87042) | Marine microbial communities from western Arctic Ocean - ArcticOcean_MG_CB2_150 | ecosystem: Environmental > Aquatic > Marine > Oceanic | place: Arctic Ocean: Canada Basin | collected...
AGCCTGGGAAGTCATCGACGGCACCATTACTTGCACGGGCAAAGAGGAGGCTCGCAACTGGATCATCTGGCGCGGCGGCACGCCATCCGATTTCATTCTTCGTCTCGACTTCAACTACAAAGCCGGCAACTCCGGCGTTCAAGTTCGCAGTGACGATTTGGGCAAGCATCAGGTATTTGGCTATCAGGTCGAGATCGCCGCACCGGAAAAAATGGGCCTCTGGCATCACTCGCTCCTCGGAGCGGACCCGGCCAAGAAAGTTCGCCATCTAATGGCGACCGCTGGGCAAGATGTCACGATCTCGGCCGACGGGAAAAAGACGGTTAAGCAAGTTGCCGCCAAAGAAAAGATCGTGGCTCACTGTCGCGAAGGCTGGAACACGATGGAGATCATTGCCGAGGGAAACACCCTGACGCAAAAGATCAACGGCGTCATTTTCTCCAAAGTCAGCGACGATGACCGTCGCCTGTCACGGCGCAAGGGAGTCATCGCCCTGCAGGATCACGGTAAAGGCTGCCTAGTCGCCTTTCGAAATATCCGGATTAAGCAGGTAATAGGTAAAGGAAATTAGAGTAGCTAATCCCCGTTCGCCTCCAAATAGAAACAATTAGACCATGAAAAACACAATGAAGAAATTACTTACAGTTGCCCTACTTGCCTTGGTGGCGGCAGGTACGACGCAGGCAAAAGAGCCTACAGAGAGAAATTCAAAGCCCAACGTGGTTCTGATCATGGCCGATGACATGGGCTATGCCGACATCCAGCGCTTCGGCAACTCGGGAATCCCTACACCCGCATTGAATCGCCTGGCCGATGAAGGCGTTAAATTTACCGACGCCTATGTGACTGCCCCTATCTGCGTGGCTTCGCGAATGGGGCTGCTCAGCGGTCGTCATCAACAGCGTTTCGGCATTTACTGCAATTTTCACGCGCCGAACCAAGTGAAATTGTTCAGCAAAGCAACGCTCATGCCGGTGCCGTTTCAACAGGCGGGATACCGAACCGGTTTGGTCGGCAAGTGGCATCTGGCCGGCAACAGTGCGCGAACCTGGGCACGTCCCGGCCCACTGACGCACGGCATTGACGAGTGCGTGGCGATTACCGGCGGCGGCTCGTCGTTCTGGGCCGGCGCCAAGATCATGCGCCAGGATATGGCCGAAAAATCGCCGGCTTATCTGACCGACCTTTGGGGAAAGGAGGCATCGGCTTTCATCGAGCGAAACGCCGAGAATCCATTCTTTTTATACTTGGCCTTCAACGCCGTGCACGCCCCCATGCACGCGCTGGACACCGACCAAGCACCATTCGCCGACACGATTAAGGATCCGAACCGCCGTATCTACGCGGGCATGCTGACTGCCATGGATCGGGCCGTTGGCAATGTCCTTGATCAGCTCGATAAGCACGGCATTGCCAAGAATACCATTGTCGTTTTTCTCAACGACAATGGCGGTGGCGGCACGACGGCGCAATACGCCGCGCATTCGCGCAACTGGTCTAGCAACGGTCCATTTCGTGGCCACAAATTCGATGTTTACGAAGGTGGCGTACGCGTGCCGATGATGATCCGCTGGCCGGGGCATATCCAGGCCGGATCGGTCTACAAGAAGTTGGTATCTAGCGCCGACCTTTATCGCACGCTTATCACTGCGGCCACCCTTGAAATGCCGGAGGAAACCTTTGACAGCGTTGACTTGCTGCCGTACCTGACGGGGGCAAAGACGGATGCGCCCCATGACTGGCTGTGCTGGCAGAACCGCAGCTGGCTTCCGAAGAGCGCCGGTGGCAAAGTCGTCCACAAATCACGAATCCACAACAGCGCCATTCGAAAAGGAAAATGGAAATTGGTGCGCCTGGACGAGAACCTCGACTCGAAAGACGATCCCCCTGAATGGCGGCTCTACGACCTTGTCTCCGACATTGGCGAACAACGTGACGTCGCGGCCAAGCATCCTGAGGTCGTTCGTGAACTTGGCCAGTTGTTCAATGGCTGGCGCTCCGACATGCATCCGAGTATCGCTGCGGGGCCAAGCTCAAAGCCGCGTCGGCCGGCGAAGAAGTAGCATAGCGTTAAGTTAAGGTCGAAAGATTAAGGCGAAAGATTAAGGTAAGAGACCCTTCACCCTTTAAGAAAGCTAAAAGCACTTGGAGCGATTCGAACGAATGTTGCACTATCCACCCTATTCATCTGAAGCCGACTTGGAACGACTGTCCCTGCATGTCATCGCATTTTTCTGTCTTGCCGGATTTGCCTGTGCGGAGCCGATAATACCAGTGGACTTCAATCGCGACGTCCGCCCGATTCTGTCGGATCGCTGTTATCAGTGCCACGGCCCCGACGCCGATAACCAGAAATCGGATTTCAGACTGGATACCCGCGAGAGCGCGATTGCCGATCTGGGTGGCTATTCGGGAATAGTCCCCGGCAACGTCGCCAAAAGTGAGCTTCTGACGCGTATTCATGCAGTGGATGACGACGTCATGCCGCCGCCAGATTCAAAACTAACACTAAGTGACGCCGAGAAAAAAATCCTTCATCAGTGGATCGCGGAAGGCGCCCCTTATGATGGACATTGGGCGTTCAAGGCCCCAGTCGCGCACGATCTTCCGTCGCTACCAACGACTCACAAAAAGTGGGCTCGATACGAGATTGACCATTTCATCGCCGCCCGACTTGCCGATGAAGGCCTGCAGCCTTCAGTCGAGGCGGAGAGACACACACTCATTCGACGCCTTTCTCTGGATTTGACCGGGCTGCCGCCAACCCGCGAACACGTAGACGCCTTTCTTGCCGACCAGGGCCCAGATGCCTACGAAAAGGTTGTCGACCGGTTATTGGCATCGCCGCGCTACGGCGAACGCATGGCGTTGACTTGGCTGGACGCGGCACGATACGCGGATTCAGGCGGCTACCAGAACGACATCAAGCGCAGCCAATGGCCTTGGCGCGATTGGGTCATCGACGCCTACAACGCCAACATGCCGTTTAGCCAGTTCAGCATCGAGCAACTCGCCGGCGACATGCTCCCCGATCCAAGCGACAGCCAGCGCCTCGCCACGGCCTTCAATCGCAATCATCGCGTTAACAACGAGGGCGGCATTATTCCGGAGGAGTTCCTCAACGAGTACGTCGCTGACCGCGTCGAAACGACCTCGACGGTCTGGCTCGGCCTAACTGTCGGCTGCGCGCGTTGCCATGATCACAAATACGATCCGATCAAGCAGAAAGAGTTCTACGAGATGTACGCCTTCTTTAACACTATCGACGAGAACGGCCGCGACGGCACCCTTGCGCCAAAGCCGAATATGCCGGTAGTCGCTGCCGCCCACAGGAAAACGCTGGAGCAGCTACGCAAGGAGCTCGACCACATTAAAATGGCAAACGAACACTTGGTCTCTGGCGGAGACGCTGCCTTCGCATCATGGATGAAAACGGAGATTGCCCGCGTCCGCACCCTGCCGATGCTCAAAGGCATGCCGGCGCCGAACCTACATTTTTCATTCGACATCGCCAAAGACAAGGCCTTTGCCGACTTGCGGGTTAAGCGCAGAGTCGCCAAAGGTCCACTTGCCACCGACAGGGAAGGTGTGATGATTCAAAAAGGCAGGTTCGGGGCAGCTGTTCGTTTCGGATTGAAAGGCTACCTGTCGACAAGGAACCCGCACCCGAGCGGTAAGTTTGGCGCCGATCAGTCGATGACCTGGTCGCTGTGGACACGAGCACCTATGAATTTTGCCAACGTCCAGGGGCCCTTGCTCGTGTGCTCGGAGAAGGGCACTGACAAAGGCTATCGCATCGTTCTCGAAGACGTCGGTTCCAAGAACGGTTACGCGGTCTCCTTTCGCATCTATGGCGACCGCAAACAGAAGGACGGCATCGAGATCGTCTCGAAAGCGGTCATTCCGCGACTTCGCTTCTCCCATATTGCCGTCTCGTACGACGGATCAGGTCAAGCTTCTGGGATGAAGATCTACGTCGCCGGGAAGCCGGTGGAATCGACAGTGGTTGTGGATGATCTGCGCTCGGAGGCGACAACACGGCAAGCCGTTTACTTCGGCGCCACCTCGGTGAGAAGTGCCAAGGCCGGGAATCGGGGGGAGGTCTACAACGGAGGCGTGATTGACGACGTCCGATACTACGCCGAAAGCCTTTCGCCGGTTCAAATTCGAGCATTAGCGACACGCAGTTCTCAGGAGATCTTATTCATCAGTAATCTGACGCCAGCCGCCCGCGATGAGGTCAAGCGTCAGTGGGCCGAAGCCCAAAACCCTGAATTCCGGGCCGCTTCGAAATCACTCGCAGCCGCCGAGAAAAAGCTCGCAGCGTTTGAAAAGAAGCATGTGACGCGCGTTAGTATCATGCAAGAAATGGCGGAAGGACGGCCAACCTACAACTTGACCCGTGGTGCCTACGACCACCCGGACAAATCGACCGAGCTGAAGCCCGGAACCTTCGCCGCCTTGCCGCCCATGGCAGACGGCCTGCCGGCCAATCGCCTCGGACTGGCCAAGTGGCTGCTGCAAGATGATCATCCCTTGACCGCCCGCGTCGCCGTCAATCGCTATTGGCAGGCCTACTTCGGGACCGGCCTTGTCAAGACTCCGGACGATTTTGGCTCGCAAGGACAGTTGCCGTCACACCCGAAGCTGCTGGATTGGCTGGCACTGACCTTCCGCAACAGCGGCTGGGATGTTAAAGCCATGCAAAAACGCATTGTCATGAGCGCCACTTATCGCCAGGCCTCGCGGGTGACCCCCGATCTGCTCGAGCGAGATCCGGAGAACCGGCTCTTGGCGCGCGGTCCGCGCTTTCGCCTCTACGGCCAGGCACTGCGCGATCAGGCCTTGGCCGTCAGCGGTCTGCTGAGCCCCAAAATTGGCGGTGCGCCGGTGATGCCCTATCAGCCTGCCGGTCTCTGGGAAGAAGTCGCCGCCAAGGGCTACAAGTACGTCGTAGGTAAGGATGAAGACCTCTACCGACGCAGCATGTATACCTTTTGGCGCCGGACCGTGCCGCCACCCTCAATGATGAACTTTGATAATTCTGCGCGGGAGATCTGTTCGGTCCTGTCGTCGCAAACCAACACGCCCTTGCAGGCGATGAACTTGTTAAACGACCCTCAGTTCGTCGAAGCGGCACGTGTGCTCGCGGAGCAAGTCCTAGCCAAGGGTGGGGACACTGTGGCTTCGCGGGTGGCCTTCGCCCACAGAACCGTGCTGGCTCGCCCGCCGAGCCCGCACACCGCAGCGATTCTGACTCGCGGTGTAGAAGGCTATCTAGCGGTTTTTCGCGACGATGCCAAGGCCGCTGCCGAGCTTGTTGCCGTCGGAAACTCAAAGCCGCCAGCCGATCTCGACACGCAAGAACTGGCCGCTTATACGATGCTGGCTAATCTCTTGCTCAATCTCGACGAAACCGTAACCAAGGAATAGGCTACCGTATGACTCCGATTACAGATGCTCAGAATTTGATTAACCGCCGTCATTTCTTCGGTAAGGCCGCTACCGGTATCGGCGGCGCCGCCCTCTCATCGCTACTCACACCGGGGGCGCATGCGGGTCCTGGCGGGATGTTGGGCGGAACCCACTGGGCGCCGAAAGCGAAGCGGGTGATTTATCTCTTCCAGTCCGGTGCACCATCACAAATGGACCTCTTCGACTGGAAACCCGCGCTTGCAAAACGCTACAACGAGGAGCTGCCGGCCTCGATTCGGAAAGGACAACGGCTCACCGGCATGACCTCCGGGCAGAAGCGTTTTCCCATTGCGCCGACCATTTTTAATTTCAAGCAACATGGCAAGAGCGGTGCCTGGATCAGCGAGCTGATGCCTCACCTCTCGACAGTTGCTGATGACCTCTGCTTCGTGAAGTCGATGTACACTGAAGCCATCAATCACGACCCCGCCATCACCTTCTTTCAAACCGGCTCGCAGATTGCCGGTCGTCCGAGTATTGGCAGTTGGTTATCCTATGGGCTCGGCAGTATGAACGAAGATCTTCCCACCTTCGTTTCAATGGTATCCGCAGGGTCGGGGCGTCCCGGGGGACAGCCGCTTTATGATCGATTGTGGGGCAGCGGTTTTTTGCCGACCACGCACCAAGGCGTCAAGTTTCGCGGCGTCGGCGACCCGGTTCTCTACCTCAACGACCCGAACGGTGTGTCGCGTAGCTTGCGCCGCCGCATGCTCGATGACCTAGCCGCCGTCAACGAAGAGAAACTGCGCGATTTCGGCGATCCGGAGATCGCCACCCGAATCGCCCAGTACGAATTGGCCTATCGCATGCAAGCGTCCGTCCCGGAACTCACCGACCTCAGCGATGAACCGGAGTCGACCTTCGCGGAATACGGCCCTGGATCTCGGCGGAAAGGGTCCTACGCCTACAATTGCATCATGGCGCGCCGGCTCTGCGAACGCGATGTCCGCTTCGTCCAACTCTTTCATATGGGCTGGGACCAGCACAAGACCCTGCCAAAACAGATCAAGGGCCAGTGCTCCGACACGGATCAGCCGACCGCTGCGCTGATTGCCGATCTCAAGCGCCGCGGCATGCTCGAGGACACGCTCGTTGTCTGGGGCGGGGAATTCGGTCGTACGGTGTACAGCCAAGGAACCCTGACCAAGACCAACTACGGCCGCGACCATCACCCTCGCTGCTTCAGTATCTTCATGGCTGGAGCCGGAGTCCAGCCGGGCATGACCTACGGGGCGACTGACGACCATTGCTACAACGTCACCGAAAATCCGGTACATGTCCACGATCTACATGCCACTATGCTGCACCTGCTCGGAATCGACCACGAGCGCCTCACCTTCAAGCTCCAAGGTCGCCGCTTTCGCCTTACCGACGTCCACGGCAAGATCGTTCGAGCAATCCTTTCCTAGCAGCCTGTCGGACTCAGTAGACGCACACGGTCATTATGAGACAGCGTAACACAAAGAGTGATACGAAGCGATTTGTTATGTGTCCTTTCTGCAGTGCACGCACGAACACGGCAGAGATGGAGCCCGACAGCGCCGCATGTTCGGCCTGCCGGGGCAATCTCGTTGTCGTCGATGACTGTCTAAGCAGCGATTCGCGGGTGGCCTGCCCGGCCTGTGAGCAGCGCTACGAACTGACAGCGGAGATTCTGAATCAAACGATTTCGTGTACGATGTGCGAATTGCCGTTCGCCGTTGTACAGGTGCGGACTGCGCAGACGACCCGGGAGCGGGCGCCGGAAAGCGCTTCAACGCCGAAGCGAAAACGGACGATTACCAAGGCCAAACCGACTGTCGAAAGATCACCTGCGGTGGCGCAGCCGCGACGTCGTGGTGGCGGCGCGATAGTGATGGCGGCGCTACCGAGTTTGAAAACTCGCCCCAAGACAAAGAAGAAGAAGACCGATAAAATCAGCCCAACACAATAAACCAGAAAAACTATAAAAAATTATCGGAATTCATTCTCGTCACCTTTGCGGTGACTGCTGAAGTGAACGCATGCTCGTCTGTGTCGGCCGGATTCCAGGTAGATTCATTATGAAAAAACTATTGGCCGTTATTCTTGTTGCCGTTGTGGCAGCAGTCACCCAGGCAAGAGAAACCGCTGCGCCGAACATCGTGCTGATCCTCGCCGATGATTTGGGCTGGGGCGACCTGAGTTGCTACCAGCCCGGTAACGCCTACCAGACACCCCGGATCGACCGCATCGCCCGGGAGGGTCTGCGGATGACCAATGCGCATGCTCCGCACTCGGTCTGCTCGCCCACCCGGTATGCCGTGTTAACCGGACGGTACTGCTGGCGAACCTTTTTGCGGGAAGGCGTCCTTCCGGGTTATGCAAAGCCGCTCATCAGCGAAAGACGCATGACGCTGGCTTCCCTGCTCAAAGAACATGGCTACACCACCGGAGCCTTCGGCAAGTGGCACATCGGCATGGGGTGGACACCCGTGGCCGGTGATCCGGGCGACTTTCACTACGGCTCGCAGATTCATGCGGCGGCCGATGCCCTGGCCGCGATCAGCCAGCGGGTGGATCACAAGGCCCCCATCGAAGGCGGGCCGACGGCGATTGGTTTTGATACCTTTTTCGGCACCCCGTCAAATCGAGGCCGTATCCCCGTGTTCGTTCGTGATGACCGGATCGTCGGGTCTCCCGAACGAAACACATCCGGCATGATGCAGGATCCCGCGATGCGCGCGGACACGGTTGACGACCTCTATGCGGAAGAAGCGGTGCACTTCATCGAGGAAGCGGTGGAGCAGCAGAAGCCCTTCTTTGTCTACCTGCCCCTCAACGCCATCCACGGCGCGGTGAAAACTCCGAAGGAATTCAAAGGCAAAACCGGCGTGACCGATCGCACCGACAAATGTCTCTGGCTCGATCGCAGCGTTGGCAGCGTGCTCGATGTCCTGGACCGATCCGGCCAGACCGAAAACACCCTGCTCATCTTTACCTCCGACAACGGTCCCTTCGCCACCAGAGGGGCCGACTTGAAGAAGGGGCATGACGCATCAGGTCCCTACCGTGGATTCAAAACCGACGCCTGGGACGGCGGCACTCGCGTCCCCTTTCTCGTGCGCTGGCCCGGGAAGGTCGAGCCGGGCCGGGTCAGTGATCGTCTACTCAGTTTGAGCGACATGATGGCCACCTTCGCCGGAGTGATGGATCAGCCTCTCCCGGACTGGGCCGGAGAAGACAGCTTCAACCAGTTGCCGGTCTTGCTGAACGAAGGGGCACCGGCCGCGCGTGATTCGATGATCACCCAGTCCTACACCGGCATCCTGTCGATTCGTCGTGGCAAGTGGAAGTTGATCGTGGACACCAAGGGATCCGGTGGATTTTTCAAATATTCGCCCGGGGTTCTGCGTCACGAAACCATGGCACCCTGGCGCACCGACATGAGCCAGTCGGGCCAACTTTACGACATGGAGAAAGACCCTTACGAAACCACCGATTTATATGAACAGCACCCGGAGGTGGTCGATGAGTTGAAACTTTTGCTTAGAAAGCAGATCACCCGGGGCCGTTCCCGGCCTCTTCAGCAAAGATAGCGTTATGTGTATGAAGAAAATATCGATACTCGTTGCGGCAGCCATACTCAATTTTTATGCTATATCTATCTATTCGCAATTCGAATTCCTCGTCAAAACTGTACACTGTACAGTCCTCGAAATTGGAAATTAACGACCCGACAAATAGAAACAAAACACGAAACTTTGATCCATCTATGAATCGGCAAAAATCTAAGGCATCTCATATGAAACTTATGGTCCACTCACTTCGATCTATCTTCACCGTGCTACTAGCCTCGATATGGACCGGCGCAATCTACGCGGCGGATTCACCCTCGGTAAGCCAACCGAATATTCTAATTATCCTGGCGGACGATTTTGGATGGGGAGATGCGAGCTGCAACAACGCGGACACCCCGTTGAAGACCCCGGCCATTGATCGTATTGCGAACGAAGGGATTCGCTTCACGAACGCACAGACTCCGTCGGCCGTCTGCGCCCCGACACGTTATGGCTTGCTTACCGGTCGCTACCCATGGAGGTCCTACCTGAAGCAGAGAGTGCTGAGCGGATATTGTCCCGCGCTGATCACAAAGGGGCGGACTACGATTCCGTCCTACCTACAGTCACAGGGGTACCGGACGGCTGGATTTGGAAAGTGGCATCTGGGAATGGATTGGACACCAGTTGAAGGCGATCCTGAGAATTGGAAATCACACTGGAAATCACGAGGAGCAAAAATAATCATTCAAGTTGGCACCGGGATTGATCACTCGAAGCCCTTCAAGAATGCTCCAGTAGACATTGGTTTTGATACTTATTTCGGGACACCGTCGAACTGCACTCGACTTCCATTTTTCTTTGAAGACAATCGGGTGGTCGGGAATCCCCGGCCTGACAAAAGTGGCCTGATGCGTGACCCCGACTGTGCCCGGGATAAGGTGGATGACATCTACGTCGCCAAGGCAATCACTTTCATCGAGGAGCACGAAAAGAACCACTCCGATCTTCCGTTCTTCGTCTACCTGCCGCTCAACGCGATTCACGGAGCGGTTGCCGTGCCGGAAAGGTTCGTTGGTAAAAGCGACTTGGCGTGGCGCGAAGACAAGATTCTCTGGATGAACGAAAGCGTCGGAAAAATGCTCGCAGCGATCGATCGTTTGCAGCTGGGCGACGACACGCTCGTCATCTTCACCGCCGACAATGGCCCGCTCAACAGCCCAAACGCCCGAGAAAAAGGTCACCTGGGGGCTGGACATTATCGTGGCTTCAAGACAAATGCCTGGGACGGCGGTACACGCGTGCCGTTTCTTGTCCGCTGGCCAGGTCGTATTCAGGCGGGCGGTGTTACCGACAATCTGATCGGCCTGACGGATGTACTGGCCACTCTTGCCGACGTATGCGGCACGCCGCTCCCCGAAGGCGCCGGCCCGGACAGCGTCAGCCAGCTGCCTTCGTTTCTTCAGGAGAAAGACAGCATTAAGGAGCGTTCCGCTTTGGTAACCGCTTCCAACTTTGGTTTCTTCGCAATTCGCAAGGGACGATGGAAGGCCATTTTTGGAACGAAGTGGTCTGGAGGAATCAGTTCCAAGAAAGGCACATATGGATTTACTCCGCCGAAAGGAACGCCACCCGATGCGCCGGATATCGGCCAGCTTTACGACATATCGGTCGACCCATTCGAGCAGGAAGACCTATGGGAGAAGCGACCGGAAGTCGTGGAATCGCTTCGTCGTGAACTCGAAAGAATCAAGCAACTTGACAAGGGCGATGACATTCGCTGGTAGCAGGAGCAAACGAAATGCAGATAAACCGAGAAAACCAAATGATTCGAATTCCTTTGCAATGGCTTACCGCGTGTGTCCTGGGTGCCCTGATCGCTGCGCCATCAATCGCCCTGGCTGAAACGCCGAAACAGCCTAACATCGTACTGCTCATTTCCGATGATGATGACTACGAGCACTTTGGGTTTATGGGCAGCAAAATCGCTCATACGCCGACGCTCGACAAGCTTGCTGCTGCAGGGACGTTGTTTACGACCGCGTACTGTCCCGCCGCTGTGTGCCGCCCATCCCTGGCGAGCATCCTGGCAGGCCGCTTGCCTCACCAGCACGGTATTTACTCCAATCGGATTGTCAGCCGCTCCCTCGGCAAAGACTCGATCACACTGAACCCTAATGGCTCGCTGCCCAACCGCCTCAAAGATGCGGGCTACGCGACATTCATTTCGGGCAAGTACTGGGAAGGTGATCCCCAAGCGATGGGTTTCACTCATGGCGACATGGAAACTAAGTCGTTCAGCAGTTTCGTCCGAAAAGGACAGGAGGAACTGTTCCGCTTTATTGATGATCAGCGTGATTCAAACCCCATGTTCATCTGGTGGGCTCCCAAACTACCCCACTCACCGCACAACCCGGCGCAGAAGTACTTCGAACGCTTCGAGAACGCCGAGATTCCGATTCCTTCTTTTTACAGCGGTGACCGAGAGAAGTATGTCAACGAGATGCGAAAGTTCTATGCGATGGGAACCTGGTTTGACGACGGTGTCGCCCAGTTGATCGCAAAGCTGAAAGCCGCAGGCGAATACGAGGATACCCTGTTCCTGTTCTACATCGACAACGGCTACACCTACGGTCTGCCGGCCAAGAGTTCGCCTACGGATAAAGGGCTGCGCACGCCACTGTTCGTCACTTGGCCGGGCCAAGTCCCGGCAGGCAAGCGAATCGACAGCTTGAATTATGCGCTCGACCTGCACGCAACAGCGCTCGACTATGCTGGCGTCGAAGTACCCACAGATATCGCCAGCAAATCGCTACGTCCGCAGATTGAGGGCGAGGTGAAAGAGCATGAAGTGATTTACGGCTCCGTTCATGCTCGGCTGGTGGCCTTCTACAAACGCGATTCATCCATCAAACGCAGTGCACAGCGTGATCTGTTCGCTCTTGTCGCCCGTACCCAGCGATGGAAGTACATTCTTTACACCCAGGATCTGACCGAGGAAAACGACGCCTATATTGGCGTGGGCCACAACCTGAGCGACCCTGTCCGGCGTCGCAAAGGCGAGCAGGAATTGTTCGACCTCGATGCAGATCCGTATGAACAAAGCAATCTAGCGTTGAGTGCCGAGCATAGGGAGCAAGTAGCCCAATTCCAAGCTGGTGTGCTCGACTGGTGGAAACGCACGGGCGGCGGTCCACTGAATGTAGCGACCGGAAGTCGTGGAATCACTTCGCCGTCAACTCGAAAGAGTAAAACAACTGAACGAGGCCGATGAATTTCCCTAGTAACCGCACAAGGACAAACAAAATGCAGATAAATCGAGAAAACCAAAGAATTCGAACTCCTATACAGTGGCTTACCGCGTGTGTCCTGGGTGCCCTGATCGCTGCACCCTCAATCGCCCTGGCTGAAACGCCGAAACAGCCTAACATCGTACTGCTCATCTCCGATGATGATGACTACGAGCATTTTGGCTTTATGGGCAGCGAGATCGCGCACACGCCGGCCTTGGACAAGCTTGCCTCCGAAGGGACGCTATTTCCCATGGCCCATTGCCCGGCGCCGCTGTGTCGACCGTCGTTGGCAAGCATGCTATCGGGAAAACTTCCGCATCAACACGGCATTTACAGTAATTACCTAGATAAGCGCGGTATCGGCAATGACACGACCAAGCTTGATCCGCGGGGATCGCTGGCCAACCGACTCAAGGCCGCTGGCTATGCCAGCTATGCGAGTGGGAAGTATTGGGAGGATGATGCGAGAAAAATGGGGTTCACGCATGGCACAGCGGAAACCACAATGAAAGGATTCAGGCATTTCGTCCGCAATGGACAGGACGAGTTGTTTACCTTCATCGACGATCAGGGCGAATCTAAACCCATGTTCATCTGGTGGGCTCCGCTGGTTCCGCACACGCCGCACAATCCGCCGCAAAAGCATCTTGACCGATTTGCCGACGCAGAGATCCCGATTCCCTCGTTCTACAAAGGTAATTCAACGGAATACGTCAACGCGATGAAAAAATTCTATGCGATGGGAACGTGGTTCGACGATGGCGTTGGGCAACTCGTCGAGAAGCTGAAGGCGGCCGGCGAGTATGACAACACGCTTTTCCTGTTCTACGTCGACAACGGCTGGGCCGTTGGCAAGCCGGCCAAGAACTCGCCGACCGAGAAGGGCTTGCGCACGCCGATGTTTGTTACCTGGCCGAAGGGCGGCGTGCCGGCGGGAAAACGCGTTGACAGTCTGAACTATGCGTTGGATCTACACGCGACTGCACTCGACTACGCGGGACTTCAGGTGCCGAGTGACCTCGCCAGCAAATCGTTGCGGCCGCAGATTGAGGGCTCGACCACAGAATCGCACGACGTACTTTTCGGAGCTGTCTATGCTCACAACGCGCATCTGGGCGATCCCTCGGTCAAACGCAGCGCCGAACGCGACCTCTTGGCTCTCTATGCACGCACGGATCGTTGGAAGTACGTGCTTTACGCGCAGGATGTGGACGGGGCTGGAAGATACGTCTGGATGATCCGAAAATTGTGGGACAAATTCGACCGCAAGAAGGGCGACCAGGACCTGTATGATCTCAGCTCTGATCCGTACGAAGAGAACAACCTGGTGAATCAACCGGACCAGCGGCAGCGCGCCGTCGATATGCGCCAGCAGGTACTCGACTGGTGGCAGCGAACCGGTGGCGGGGCGCTCTCTGTCGCCAAGCAGCCGGCCACAGAGTCGGCCACGGAGTCGGCCGCGCTGGCGCCGCGCGTTGAACAGGACTTCTCCAACGGCAAGGACCTCACTGGCTGGAAAGCTCAGAACATGCGCTACTGGTCGGTGAAGGACGGGGCGATCGTCGGTACGGGGGGAGAGGATAGGATTCCAGGAAACACTTTCTTGTGGCACAAGGTGCCCGTAAAAGACTTCTACCTGTCGCTGAAGGTACGGCAGACGCCTTACTCGGCGAACGCCGGCATCCAGTTTCGTTCTCAGCGGAAAGGAACAGCCGCCCACGGTTATCAGGCTGACGTTGGCGAGGGATGGCGGGGGACCGTGTACCATGAACACGGGCGGCGCAGTGTGGCCCGCAGTCTCGACACGGATCATGCAAACATTAAACGTGAGGACTGGAACAACTATGAGATCCTTGCCGTTGGCCATCGTATCTGGCTGGCTATCAATGGCAAGATCACCGTGGCTATGCGTGACGAAGTGGGAGAGTTGGAAGGCTATATCGCCTTGCAGATCCATGGCGGCCAGCCGCAGAACGTGGCCTACAAGGACCTCCAGCTGATTCATAATCCACCAGTCGAGTTGATCGGCAAGAACGAGGCCGAGCTGAATCGGCTGTTGGTCGATGCGCCAAAGGTAGGTGCACATCCGTCGACCGTCAAGAAAAAGGTGGTTAAGCCCAAGACGAAAGCGCCGAAGCGGCCATGAAAAACATCCCAGCATCCACAGCAGGCAATGGGCGCCCGCGTTACTTACGCCGGGCGGCACGAGTGGTGACAATTGTCCTTGCTTGCTGCATCGTGCTGCCTGCTGCCACAAGCGCCGCGAAGCCGAATATCGTGATTATTCTGGCAGATGATTTCGGTTGGGGCGATACCAGCTGCAATAACCCGAAATCCCAGTTACCGACTCCTGCCATCGATCGGATCGCGAAAGAAGGGATTCGCTTTACCAATGCGCATACCCCTGCGGCGGTCTGCTCGCCAAGCCGCTATGGATTACTTACGGGACGTTATCCCTGGCGTACCTATTTAAAGATAGGCGGAATGAATGGCTATGTTCCCGCATTGATCCCTAAGGGCCGGGCCACCATCGCCTCTTACCTCAAGACGCAGGGCTACCGTACAGGCGGTTTCGGAAAGTGGCATCTGGGTTTGGGCTGGCCTCTCAAAGAAGGCGGGACCGTAGGCTGGAGTGCGAACTGGGATTTTAACATTGGCAGGGCGAAATCGAAAAAGTATTCGAAGACTTTCGGCCAATCTATTGATCTGTCGAAACCATTACAGAACAGCCCTGTTGATCTCGGTTTTGACACCTATTTTGGAACGGTCGCAAACGGCACAAAATATCCGTATTATATGCAGGACAACCGGATACTAGTGGAGTCGCCGGGTCCTGTGAGAAATCAGGTGGATGACATTTATGTGGCCAAGGCAATAGCGTTCATAGAGAATCACGAGAAAAATCATCCTAACAGCCCGTTTTTTGTTTATCTGCCGCTCAATGCAATTCACGGCGCCGTGTCGCCCCCGAAACGCTATGTCGGCAAGAGCAAGCTGTCATCCCGCGAGGATAAGATTCTCTGGGCCAATGAAAGTGTCGAGGCGATGCTGGCCACACTCGATCGCCTGAAGCTGACGAGTGACACGCTTGTTATCTTCACTGCGGACAACGGGCCGATACATAGCGAGGCAGGGAGACAAAAGGGCCACCTGGCCGCAGGCCCCTATCGTGGCTTTAAGACCAATTTCTGGGAAGGTGGCACCCATGTACCGTTTCTGGCTCGCTGGCCGAAGCACATTCCCGCTGGCGTAAGCACTGATCATATGATTGGTTTGGTGGACGTGTTCGCTACGATCGCCGCGCTCTCCGACTCGACACTTCCTGACGGTGCCGCCCCTGATAGTGTCAATCAGCTGCCGGCACTTCTGCAGGACAAAGGTAAGATCGTTAAACGTCCAGCTTTGGTAACGGCTTCCTATAATGGGTTTCTCGCTATTCGTCAGCATCAGTGGAAGGCCCTTTTCGGGACAAAATGGTCAGGTGGTATCCACAGTACCAACTACGGATCCCTTCCGCCAAAAGATATCCCCCCCGATTCATCGGATATTGGTCAGCTTTACAACATCGCAGACGACCCCTACGAAACCAAGGATCTCTGGGAGAGCAATCCGGAAGTCGTTGAAACGCTCCGCAACACACTACAGAAAATTAAGAATCAGCATGCGAGCGACCCATTGCCTGAAACGACGACGAGCAAACAATGAAACACCCCTTAACCCTGATGTCCATATGTGCGCTGGCTGTATGGAGCCAGACGACTTCCTCCGTCCATGCTCAAGCCGCCCCAACCACCGAGGTCGGCAAGAATAGGACCGCACCGAATCGGCCGTCGGTTGGAGCGCAGAAAGGAAAGGCGCCGGCCGCCAAGGCAAAGAGAAATAGACAACCCAAAAAGGCGGCAAAAAAAGCGTCTGCCTTGGCAGCCATCCCGTTCGATCGCAAGCCATTGGATGCCGATGCAAACCCGTATTGGGAGGCGTTCATGAACCGCGACAGGCT
>Ga0114993_10003487_pt1 | contig 16280 bp, 11 predicted proteins | sample ArcticOcean_MG_C_FD_87042 | JGI IMG/M metagenome (GOLD analysis project Ga0114993, IMG submission 87042) | Marine microbial communities from western Arctic Ocean - ArcticOcean_MG_CB2_150 | ecosystem: Environmental > Aquatic > Marine > Oceanic | place: Arctic Ocean: Canada Basin | collected...
TAACCCAACATTGCGTTGTCCCGGCGGTACGTTCAGTACTGATTTTCCATCGATCAGAATTTCGCCGCTGGTTGGTTTCTCCAGTCCGACGATCATATTGAGGATCGTCGTTTTTCCGCAGCCGGACGGGCCCAAAAGGGCCATTGTTTCGCTTTCTTCGATGGCGATCGAGACATCATCGACGGCAATGAGCTCGCCGAACTCCTTACGCAGATTAACCAGTTCCAGCTTAATGTTGGCCATTACTGATCACCGCTTGATGGCGCCGAGGGTCAGCCCGCGCACCAGATGTCTTTGAATGAAGAAGCCGATAACCACCAACGGAATGATGGAGACCATGGCCAGCGCTGCCTGTACGCCATAGAGCGTGCCTTCGGTTGCCGAAAAATACTTGCTGAGCTGGACCGGAATTGTCTGCACCTCGGTATAGGTCAGAACCAAGGCAAACAGGAACTCGCTCCAATTCAAGATGAGAATAAACAGAGCGGTTGCGATGATTCCGCCTTTGATCAGTGGGACCGTCACCTTGAGATGCGCTCCCCAACGCGAATACCCGTCCATCATCGACGCTTCCTCGATTTCCTGAGGCAATTCATCGACGAAACTCTTCAACATCCAAGTTGAGAACGGCACCGTCACCGCGGCATAGGCTACGATCAAGCCAAAATAGGTGTCGGTCATGTCGAACACTTTGGGTCCAAACATGATGACGAACGGAATCGCGATCGCAATGGGCGGAAACATTCGCCCCGCCAATATGAAGAAAGGTGTGAAATTACCCCCAAATCGGTATCTCGATATGCTGATGGCGGCCATGAGGCCTACTACAATGGACAATATTGTAGCGCAAACCGAAATAATCACCGTACCCTTGATGCCGGGCCAGGCGGAGCGATTTAAGAAATCAGCGTTTGCTCCACCTACGCCATCGTCTTTCGAGCCACCGAAATCTTCGTCGCCTTGGTCTGTACCACCACGCCGTGCCAGTAAAATATGTGGTGCCAGAATGGTAAGATAATTATCTACCGTCGGCCTTTCCGAGATCCAGGTTGGCGGACTGGTAACCCACTCGCTGCGTACTTTAAAGGATGTCGAAACCATCCAAAAAATTGGAAACACGGCGAACAGCAGCCCGGCGACAAGTCCGAGTAAATTGAACGGCGTAAATTTACTTTCCGGCATAATCAGCGTCCCTCAACCAGCTGATAGCGGATCGGCTTCAGCATCATGTTTATCAATACAACGGTGATAATCAGGACGATGAAAGCAGCGGAGCCCGCGTAAGCCAGCCGGAAATCCTCGAACGCCAATTTATAAAGATAGAGGCTGATGGTTTCGGTCGCCGTACCCGGCCCGCCGCGCGTTAGGATATAGATTTCGTCGAACAGCTTGATCACTTCCATGCCGCGAATCACGAAAGCTATGATAATCACGGCCTTCATATTTGGCAGGATAATAGTCCAGAATATCTTAAAGTTACTGGCGCCCAACACGGTCGCTGCGCGGATTGGATTTTCCGGTACTGAATTAAGACCAGACAGCATGATCAGGAAGAACAACGGCGTCCAATGCCACACTTCAGTCGTGATCACCGCGATAAATGCCAAGTGGCCGGTATTAAGCCACATCAGGTTGGTTTCGCTAAAGGTAATCCAGCCAATGAATTGGTTCACCGGGCCATTATATTGAAACAGCATGAACCAGGTGTAGCCCACCACAACTGGCATTATCATCATTGGTGAGAGCAATGCCGTGAACCACAGGCGTTTCCCCCAGAATTTTTTTAGGAACAAAGTGGCCAATGCGAGGCCGATCACAAATTCCAAACAGAGGCTAATCACCGAGATGATTACCGTACGGCCGAGCGCCTGCAAATAGCGCGGCTCGTCGGTTATTAGGTAATTATACCCGACACCCTGGTTGATTTTATGCGTGAAAACGCTGCCAAAAGCATCCCAGAAATTGCCGTAAATCGGCTGCCATTCTGTCAAGCTGATAACGAATTCCAGAATAAACGGGAAAATCAGCATCACGCACAGCAATACCTGCACCGGCGTGATCAGAAGAGCAGGAATGTACCTTTTATCGTTTGGATCAAACCGGCGGGGTTTCCTCGATCCTGCAGAGGAAACCCCGCTATTTGAAGTGTTTGCGACCACGATCTTTTCTTATTTGTTGTCGTTAATTAATTGTTGCGTGGTCAAACTATTAGCTCCACTTGTCCGCGCCGGACGCCTTTTGAAGCGCCGACGGATACATGGCAGCAAGGGCGCGCCAGGCTTCTACCTGGGTGTCTTTGCCCAGGCGCCTTGTGATGCGGTTTTGCTCCTTCGCGGTATCCTGCATTGCCTCTTCCGGAGTCTTTTGCTTGTTGTACGCGGCCTGCAAATTTTTATCCAATGCATCGTGATATTCCGAACCACCGCGCAGAATAATCTCAGGCACGCAATCGACGACCGCCTCGTAGGACGTCGCCAGGAAATCGCCGGGATAGGAGGCGAAGAACTCCGGTGACGGGTCAAGGAAGTGATTGTTGCGCCACGGATCGAAATACCCGCCTTCGTTCGGGATCGAACGCATCGACATGGTCGGGCCTGTCAGCCATTGCGCATATAAATAGGACGCTTCCGGTATCTCGGAGTGCGCGTTGACCACAAAATCCCACGCAAACGGCATAACGTCAGCACGGATTAGTTCGCCATTGACGATATCACCAGGCACTTTCGAAATACCGGTTTGGCTCGGCTCGCCATTGGCGTCCTTGCCCGCAATGATCGACTGTGCGCCCGCCGCATCGTGGCTATAGCGCCACAGGGACGGCCAACCGAACTCGAAGAAGCCGCGGCCAGCGGCATAATATTGCGCATAGTTTTCGGTGAAGCCGTAACTGAACTGCTCCGGCGGCATATATTCCTGAATGTTCACCAAGTCGGTAACTGTCTTGATGCTCTCAGGGCTATCGGCATTGGACTTCATGTCCTTGTCAAAATAGAGCTTACCTTTCGACTGGAAGCGGGTCATCCAATGGAATTTGTTCCAGAACGGTGAACGATATTCCAAGGCACCCCAGAAATCATTGTCCTTATCGGTCATTTCCGCGGCGAGCGCATCGTACTCGTCCCAGGTATCGACCACGGAGCGTGCTGATTTCGGCGATTTTCCGGCCTCGGCCAACTTATCTTTCCGATAGTTCAACAGCCACCAGTCACCATCGCAATACAGGCCGTACATCTTGCCTTTATACTTCTGGCCGAATTCCGAGACCGGGTATTCCAGCTTGTTGGGACCCTCGAAAACTTCCGGATTGTATTTATCGACCCACGGCGTGAGATCGTGCGCGAGGCCCGATTCGGCGAAGTCAGGAAGGCTCAGCGGCGCCGGCAGCATCAGGTCATACCGGCCGGTCTGCGCGACCGCTTCCTGCATGCCTTTTTGATGAGTCTGCGTCACCGGCACTTCGATAAGCTCGACGTCAAAACCGGTCAGCTCTTTCCATTCGGCGCTGAACGGCGACATGTTGCCGCCCGAACCCGACGGATGCATGACCGAGATGGTCTTCTTCGGCGAGTTGGCGTAAAGCGCCTTCGCCGCCTTGATGGCGCGCTCTTCCGGCGTGCCACCCTCTGCCGCCCAAGCCTGCTTCACGCTGAACGGCGCTTTGCGCATGATTATGGAGATCGCCGTGGCGCTCAAGCCAAGACCCATCATGCCTTTCATCAGATCGCGGCGCGAAACCTTGTGATCGCGCGAAAAATGCATACCCCAAAGACGGTATAGCTCTTTCTTGAATAGTTCTTTCTTCTCCGCATGTGACATGTTCATCGCTCCCTAAAGCTTGGCGGCCCGAGCCGCTTTTTTTTGCATCCGAACCGCAGCCAAAAAAACATCGGTATTACCGTCACGCTGTCTACCCTAAAAATCAGACCGTGCGACAGTGTTCGAAATTCTCCAGACGCTTGAGGGAACATAGCGGCGCACTCATGTGGCGTAAAGCCAGAAATTGCGGCAAATTGAGAATTCTTCTCGACTACGCAATTTTATCGTCCAAACGCCAGTTCCCCATTGAATAGTGGCGCCCGAAGGTGCCTCACCGTTTGCCCGACAACGGTTGCAACAAGTCACCGTTTTATGGCCCCTAGCGTAAACCCGCGCGCCAAATGTTTGTGGATCACCAGCCCCATAATGACGATTGGTAAGGCGGCGACGGTGGCCAGCGCCGCCTGCACGCCGATCGCTCCGCCGTACAAGTTCATGTTGACCGGCACAGTGATCACGGTTTTCTCAGTAAGCACGACCGCCAACAAAAATTCGCTCCAGTTCAATATGAAGATGAACAGCGCAGTGGCGATCACCCCACCCCTGATCAGCGGCAGGGTGACGCGAAAATGCGCCTCCAAACGCGACATGCCATCCATCATGGCAGCCTCTTCAATTTCCGCCGGTATTTCGTCGATGAAACTCTTCAGCATCCAGAACGCGAACGGCACCGTGAAAACGACATAAGCGAGTGTTAACCCAATGTGGGTGTCGCGCAGGCCGAGCCAACCGAACAAAATCAGAAAGGGGATGGCGATGACCACCGTCGGAATACCGCGCACCGACAGAATGGCAATTGCCAAGGCGTGGCCACCGGCGCGGTAGCGCGAAAATCCGATTGCCGCCATCCCGCCAATCAACAGCGAGAGGATTGTGGCGGCGCTTGAGACGATGAACGAATGCAACATCGCGATCCACGAAGCGCCGTTGCCAGCGATGTACATTCCTTTGATATCAAAAAAGAGCGGCGCGTAGTTGTCCCAGGTCGCGTTGCTGGTGATCCACACCGCCGGGGTCGCTGCCCACTCGTGGGTCGGCTTAAACGAGGTCGAAACCATCCAGAAGATGGGGAAAAGAGCGAATACGAGGCCGACCACAAGGCCAATGGCATTGTGCCAGCGAAAGGGTCGTTGGGGCATTTATCGATGCTTTCGCGGTTGCCATTGTCGGTCAGTGCAGCGGCAGCATAGAGTGGCGGAGCCGACGAATAAAACGAATTCGGGAGTGCACGTCATGGCCGACGATTACGAGACGATAATTTACGAAAAAGACGGCCGGCGGGCGCGGATAACATTCAACCGCCCGCGTATTTTAAATGCCGTCGCTATGACCGGCGCACGAGAATTCGACCGGCTGGCGGCCGAGATCGCCGATGATACGGACATTCGCATCGTGACCATTTCCGGCGCCGGGCGCGCCTTTTCTACTGGCATCGATCTTAAAGACCTCGCTGCCGGTTTGATCGACGACAGCTATTTCGATCTCTGGGACCGCACGCTTCGCCGTTTCGAGACTATGGACAAGCTGGTGGTCTGCCTGATCCACGGCTATGCCCTGGGCGGCGGATTGCAGCTCGCCCTCGCCGCCGACATCCGCGTGTCCACGCCTTCCGCCAAGCTCGGGCTGCCGGCCATCAAGGAAGGTCTCATTCCCGGCCTCGGCACGCTCCGCCTGGCACGCTATATCGGATTGGGTCGGGCGAAGCGGCTGATCATTACCGGCGATATGATCGACGCGGCCGAAGGCGAGCGCATCGGGCTCATAGATTATCTCGTTTCAGAAGACGGCGCGGCGGCAGAATTCGAGGACATCGTCGAGCGCGTCAGCGCGGCGAATTCGAAGGGCTGCCGCCTGTCCAAAAAAATGTTGGAGAAATGTTTCGATCTCGATTTCGAAAGCTTCTTCTCCTCATATAAAGAATGCCAAACCGAGGCCACCCGCTCGGACGATTTCCGCGAAGCGATGACTGCCTACCGCGAAAATCGATCGCCGAACTGGTCGTGAGAGAGTTGAGGCGCAAGCCGTGAGCGTGATCGATTTTCGCACCGCACCTGAGCGCTACCGCCATTGGCAGCTGACGCTCGACGGTGCTGTCGCCACTCTGGCACTCGATGTCGACCCAGCAGGCGGTCTCAACCCGGGCTATGAGCTCAAGCTGAATTCCTATGATCTCGGCGTCGATATTGAATTGAACGACGCGATCCAGCGCCTGCGCTTCGAACATCCCGAAGTCGGCGCGGTAATTCTCACATCGGCCAACGAGCGGGTGTTCTGCGCTGGCGCTAATATCGGCATGTTGAGCGCCTCCAGCCACGCGCACAAAGTCAATTTCTGCAAATTCACCAACGAAACCCGCCTCGCCCTGGAAGATGCCAGCGCTCATTCGGGGCAGACATATATATGTGCGATCAATGGTCCCTGCGCCGGCGGCGGCTATGAGTTGGCGCTTGCCGCCGACCATCTCATCCTGCTCGACGATGGCGCGTCGTCTGTATCCTTGCCGGAAATACCGCTGCTGGCGGTGCTGCCCGGCACAGGCGGCCTCACCCGTTTGGTCGATAAACGCAGCGTCCGGCGCGACCGCGCAGATTTTTTCTGCACTGTCGAGGAGGGCATGCGCGGCAAACGCGCGCTCGAATGGAATCTGGTGGATGAAATCGTGCCGCGTTCCAAATGGCAGGGCGCGATCGCCGCCCGCGCCGGCGAGATAGCGGCGACTTCGGATCGTCCGGCGAGCGCCGCGGGCATCGCGTTTTCGCCGCTCGAGCGAACCATCGAGGGCGAACGTATCGAATATGCGAACCTTTCCTGCGTAATCGACCGCGACCTGATGGCAGCCAATATCGCCGTCCGTGCGCCCGCCGCCGCGCCACCGATGGAGGCCGGCGCGATTCACAGCGAAGGCGCGGCATTCTGGCCGCTTGCCATGGCACGTGAATTGGAGGATTTGATCTTCCATCTGCGTTTCAACGAAAGTGAAATTGGCACCTGGCTGATGCGCACCGAAGGCGAGATCGAATATGTGGCCACCGCCGATGCCGCTCTGGCCGCCCATGCCGAAGATTGGCTGGTGCGCGAGATTACACTTTATATAAAGCGCACACTGAAGCGCCTCGACCTGTCGGCCCGGTCCATATTCGCATTCATCGAACCTGGCTCCTGTTTTACCGGCACGTTGCTGGAATTAGCGCTGGCCGCCGACCGTGTCTACATGCTGGATGGCGCTTTCGAAGGCGACAATCGCCCGGCCGCAACGATCCGCATGACGCCGGCGAATTTCGGCCCCTACCCCATGGCCAACGGCCTCAGCCGGTTGGAGAGCCGTTTTTTCGGCGACCCGGCGGCGCTCGCCCAGGTCAAAACAGAGATCGGCCAGTCACTTGACGCGATAGAAGCAGAACAGCTCGGTCTCGTCACTTTCGCGCCCGACGATATTGACTGGCAGGACGAGACGCGCATCGCCGTCGAGGAGCGCGCCGCCTTCTCGCCCGATGCTTTGACGGGTATGGAGGCGTCGCTCCGATTCGCCGGACCGGAGACCATGGAAAGTAAAATATTTAGCCGCCTCAGCGCCTGGCAGAACTGGATATTCCAGCGCCCCAATGCGGTCGGCGCAGAAGGCACGCTCAAACTTTACGGCAGCGGACAGCGGCCGCGCTTCGACAGAGAACGGGTTTGAGACATGGCGATCGATTACAATGTGCGCATTCCCAACAATGTAGAATTGGCCGACAACCGGCGGCTCCAGCGCGCGCTTGAGGCGTGGCAACCCGGCTTTCTCGATTGGTGGAACGAGATGGGACCGGAGGAATCCAGCCAGGCAGATGTTTATCTGCGCACGGCGGTCTCGGTCGAAACCGACGGCTGGGCGAATTTTGGCTATGTCAAAATGCCGGAATATCGCTGGGGCATTTTCCTCGCCAAGCCCGAGACCGACCGGCGCATTGCTTTCGGCGCGCATAAGGGCGACGCGGTGTGGCAAGACGTGCCGGGCGAGCACCGCGCGACGCTGCGCCGCTTGATCGTGACGCAAGGCGACACCGAACCAGCGAGCGTAGAGCAACAGCGCTTGCTCGGCCTCACCTGCCCCTCGCTCTACGATCTGCGCAACCTCTTTCAGGTCAATATCGAGGAAGGCCGGCATCTGTGGGCCATGGCCTACCTACTGCACGCGCATTTTGGCCGCGACGGACGCGAAGAAGCCGAGGGGCTGCTGGAACGGCGCTCGGGCGACATCGACCGGCCGCGCATTCTTGGCGCCTTCAACGAGCGCACGCCAGATTGGCTGTCCTATTTCATGTTCACCTTCTTCACCGACCGCGACGGCAAATATCAATTGGCCTCCCTCGCCGAATCGGCGTTCGATCCGCTGGCGCGCACCTGCCGCTTTATGCTGACAGAAGAAGCGCATCATATGTTCGTCGGCGACACCGGTATTCAGCGCGTTGTGCAGCGGACCTGCGAACTGATGAAAGCGCATGACACCGACGATGCCGCGCGCCATGGCGGCGTCAATCTCGACACCATCCAGCGCTATCTCAACTTCCACTTTGCGGTTTCCATCGATCTGTTCGGATCGGAATTTTCGACCAACGCCGCCAATTATTTCACCGCCGGCCTGAAGGGCCGCTACAAGGAAGAGCAGATCGACGACGATCATGTGCTGGCTGACGCGCTCTATTCGATCCCTAAGCTGGCCGGCGGCGTCGTTGCCCAGAGCGAGGAAGCGGCGCTCACCGTGATCAACGAGCGCCTGCGCGATGACTACATCGAGGATTGCGAGAAAGGCATTGCGCGCTGGAACCGCACCATCCGAGAAAACGACATCGAATTTACACTCAGCTTGCCACACCGGGCCTTTCATCGCGCTATTGGACAGTATCGTGAGACGCATTTCACGCCCGCCGGCACCCCGGTCAGTGAAGCAGAATGGGCCGCCGACAAAGACCAGTGGCTGCCCAGTGAAGCCGAACGCGCGCATGTCATTTCGCTCATGCAGCGGGTTGTCGAGCCGGGCAAGTTCGCCGGCTGGATTGCACCACCGCGGCGCGGCATCAATGGTCAGCCGCTCGATTTTGACTACGTGCATTTAATCTAAAAAAGCGACCCCGTCGCAGGAGAAAAAAATGGCGCGCTATCCGATATTGTTTTCCGAATGGTCGATCCGTAATTGCAAAATCAAAAACCGGGTGGTGTTTCCGCCAACCTGCCCGACCTGGGTCTCAGACCCTTGGAACGGCCTGTTTATCGACATGGCCACCGATTATTACGAAGAGCGTGCCAAAGGCGGTGTCGGCCTCATTATCATTGGCGGCACCCATGTCCACCCCAGCTCGATCATGGCGCCGCTGTTGATGCCGCAATTGTTCGATGACCGCCAGATCGAGCCGCTCTCCAAGATCGCTGACGCGGTCCACAAGCATGGCTGCAAACTGGCAATTCAGCTGTGGCATTCCGGTGTGCGCGGCCATCCCGGCGTTAAGCAAGCACCGGGCTACGATCCGGACGCGACCTGGTACACGGTGTCGCCGAGCCAAGTGCCGCTCGGCGAATTCCCCGGCGCCTCGACACCCAAAGAACTCGACGAGGAAGAAATCCAGGAGCTGATTGAGGCCTATGGGTCGGCCGCAACCCGCGCGATGGCGGCCGGGCTCGACGGGGTGGAACTACATCTCAGTCACGGCTATCTGCCGTGGCAGTTTCTCTCGCCGCTATACAACAAGCGCACCGACAAATGGGGCGGTTCCTACGAAAATCGCCTGCGCTTCCCGCTCGAGGTTTTACACTCTATGCGCCGGGCGGTCGGCGATGAGAAGTTCGTCGGATACCGCATCAACTCGACCTCATTCTGGCCGGGCGATCTTGAGATCGAAGATGTGAAGAAGATCGTGCCGGACATCGAGAAGAGGGCGGAAATCGATTATGTGGACGTTTCGGCAGGCGTGCATCATTCCTTCATTCACACGCCGATGGAGTTCGAAGGCGGTTGGGAGCGCGGCTATGCCCGCCAAATTCGTGAGGTGTCCAACAAGCCGGTGCTCGCGGTCGGACGAATCACCACACCGGATGTGGCCGAATCGCTGCTAGAGGCCGGCGATGCCGATGCCATCTGTCTTGCCCGCCAGCTATTCGCCGATCCCTATTGGGCGAAGAAGGCGGAAGACGGCCAAGCCGACGATATCCGTACCTGCGTCGCCGCTAATTTTTGCTGGAAGAGCGTCAGCCGCGGCGCGCGCATCCAATGCGTTTACAATCCCACGATCGGGCGCGAAGGCGCCTGGGGCGAAGGCACGCTGACAAAATCCAAGACACCGAAAAAAGCGCTTGTGATCGGCGGCGGTCCGGCCGGGTTGGAGTATGCCCGCGTTGCGGCAGCACGGGGTCATACGGTTACCGTGGTGGAGGGTGAGAGCGAATTGGGCGGCCATGTGCGCCTGCAATCGCTGCTGCCAAGCCGCTCAGAATTCGGCGAGATTGCTCGCTGGCTGGCCGATCAGGCGAGCAAGAACGGCGCTGAACTGCGCACCGATTCACCCGTCTCGGAAGATGGCCTCGGCGCCCTACTTGCAGCCGAGCAACCCGACCATGTGGTCGTGGCCACTGGCTCCAGCGTTTGCGTCGACGGCTTCCAAGGATGGACCGGTGAGGCCCTACCCGGCTGGGAAAGCGGCAATTGCATCGGCTGGGACGAAGTGCTGACGGCCGGCACGCGTGCCTCCGGCGTGTCGTTCCCCGGCGATGTCGTGGTGATCGACGATATGTGCGACGTCGTGGCGCCGCTTACCGCCGTTGCCATGACTGAAGCCGGCGCCAATTCCGTGACCCTGTTAACGCGCTGGCCGATGGTTGGCATGGAGACCATCCTCGACGTCTATCTCGATTGGATCCTGCCGAAGATTTACGAAAGCGGCGTGAACATGATGTGCGACCGGTTTGTTCGGCGTATTGAGGGTAACAAGCTGCACATCTTTAATGTCCATCACGAAAAAGACGAAACTACTCTCGCCGCCGATTGGATCATCATGGCAACGGGCCGGCGCTCGGAGAATGCCCTCCTCGCGCCGCTCAAGGAAAGCGGTATCGGCTTTGAATCCATCGGCGATGCAACGGCGCCGCGCTCGACCTATGAAGCCGTCTATGAAGGCCACCGCCAGGCACGCAAACTGTGACTTGAACAGCCCAGGGACGCCGCTTGCTTGACAGAGCAACCGGCGGCTTTCACCTTGAGCAAAAGCAATAAGATATAAACTGGGAGAGTTGTATGAGCTACCGCATCACCGTCGATACCGGCGGCACCTTCACCGACATGGTGGTGGCGAGCGATAGCGGCCGGCAGGTGATCGGCAAGGCGCCAACCACGCCGGAGCGCATTTTCAACGGCATGAAGGACGCGCTCGAATCGGCGGCGGGTGAACTCGGCGTAACGCCTGAACAATTGCTGGCAGAAGCAAGCATTCTGATCTACGGCACGACGCGGGCGACCAATGCCATCGTCCAGGGCGAGGTGGCCAAGACCGCATTTCTCACCACCGAAGGCTTTCCCGACACGCTGGTGCTGAAGGAAGGCGGCAAGCACGGGCCGCATGATTTCACGCAGGATTACCCTGATCCCTACATTCCGCAAAAATACACCTTCGAGATCCCTGAACGGATCGATTCCGAGGGCGGTGTGCGCAAGCCGCTCGATGACGCCGCGGCACGTAAGGTTCTCGCTCGCCTCAAGGTGCATGAATTCGAGGCCGTTGCCGTGTGCCTGATGTGGTCGATCATGAATCCCGACCATGAGCAGGCCATCGGCCGGATGATCGAGGAAATTTTACCCGGCGTGCCCTACACGCTATCGCATGAGCTGGTGCCGATCATCCGCGAATACCGCCGCGCCTCGGCCACCGCCATCGATGCTTCGCTGAAGCCGCTGATGCAGGAACATTTGCGCCAGATGGAGAGTGATTTGCGCGGCGCCGGGTATAAGGGCGAAATCCTGGTATCGACCGCCGTCGGCGGCTGTATGCATGTCGAGGAGCTGGCCCAGCGGCCTATTCATACGGTCAAATCCGGCCCCGCCATGGCGCCGGTGGCCGGGCTCAACTATGCCCGTATCGAAGACTATGGCAGCGATGTCATCATCTGCGATGCCGGTGGCACGACGTTCGATGTCGGCCTGGTGCGCGACGGCGAGGTCAAGTTCACGCGCGACACTTGGATCGGCCCGCAATGGTCCGGCGACATATTGGCTATTTCCTCGGTCGATGTGCGCAGCATCGGCGCCGGCGGCGGCTCGATCGCTTGGATCGACCCGGGCGGCTTGTTGCGCATCGGCCCGCACAGCGCCGGCGCGGTGCCGGGACCGGCCTGTTACGGTGCCGGAGGTGACCTGCCGACGGTGACGGACGCCGCCCTGGTGCTCGGCTATCTCGACGCACAATATTTTCTCGGCGGCCGCATGGCGCTCGATGTGGAAGCGGCGCGCCAGGTGATCGAGACCATCGCCGACGGCATCGGCGGCAACGTCGAGGAAGCCGCCGACGCGATCATGAATTTGGCCAGCGAATATATGATCAAGGCGATCCACGACATCACTGTGACGGAAGGCTTCAACCCGGCGGAAAGCGCACTTGTCGCCGGCGGCGGCGCGGCCGGTCTCAACATCATGCCGATCGCCGCCGAACTCGGCTGCACCAGCGTCATTCTGCCCAAGACTGCCAGCGCGCTCTCGGCCTGCGGTATGCAATTCTCCGACATCATCGCCGAACACAGCGCCAGCAAGGTGACGCTGAGTGGCAATTTCAATTATGACGGTGTCAATCAGGCGCTGCAGTCGATCGACGATGAGTTGGGGCGCTTCGTCAAAACGCTCGAAAGCCGCGGGCTGGCCGATTCGAGCATCGAATATTTTCTTGAGGCGCGCTACCTATTCCAAGTGTGGGAGCTCGACGTGCCGATCGGCATTCACCGCTTCCGCGGCCAGGAAGATGTGGATGCCCTGGTCGCGGCGTTTCACGAGGTGCATGAACGCGTCTTCGCCGTGCGCGATGAGGAAAGCCAGGTTGAGTGCCTCAACTGGAAAGGACGAGCGCGCGTAAGGCTGCCGCATCCGCCGGAAATTATGGCGGCGGATGAATCATCGGGAGACAACGCCCCGGTGGCGCACCGCTCAGCCTATTTCGGCGGCATTGGGCGCGTCGAGACGCCAATTTATCACGGAAAATCTTTGCGCCGTGGCGCGCATATTGCCGGCCCAGCGATCATTGAGGAACCGACCACGACACTGGTGGTCTATCCCGGCATGTCGGCGCGCCTCAGCGACGCCGACAATTACCTGCTTGAGACCGGAAACGGGTGAAAGGACAAAAAAGATGACCAAAGGCACAAAAAGCACCAAGGGCGCCAAAAACACCAAGGGCAATGGCGACGCAACGCAGCATCTCGATTCAGTCCTGATTTCCATTCTCGCCAACCGCATGGACGGCATCGTGCGCGAGATGTCGAACACGCTGTTGCGCGCCGCGCGCTCGGCGGTGATCGCGGCGGCGCGCGATTTCTCCTGCGCGATTTGTACCTCCGACAACCGCCTGCTCTCCGCAGCCGAGGGCTTGCCGGTACATATATTCGGCGCGCATTTGCAAACGCAATCGATGTGCGATCTGCATGACGATCTCGCCGAGGGCGATGCCTTCCTGCACAATGATTCCTATCTCGGCAACACCCATTCGGCGGATTTGACGGTTCTGGTGCCGGTCTTCATCGATGGCGAGCACATGTTTACCGCCTGCGCCAAGGCGCATCAGGCCGATATCGGCAATTCGATTCCAACCACCTATCACGCCGCCGCGCGCGACGTGTATGAGGAAGGCGCAATGATCTTTCCCTGCGTGCGGGTGCAGGCGGGCTATGAGATGAACGGCGATATCATCCGCATGTGCCGCCGGCGCATCCGCGTGCCGGAGCAATGGTATGGCGATTTTCTCGCCGCGCTCGGCTCGGCGCGCATCGCCGAGCGCCGCTTGAAGGAACTGTGCGCCAAATACGGCAAGGACCGGATCAAGCAGTTCACCGAGGAATGGTTCTATTATTCCGAACGCCTCATGGTGCAGGCCATCCGCGAGCTGCCCAAGGCAAAGATCGTCAATGAAGGGGCGCATGATCCGTTTGAGCCGATCCTGCCGGATGGCATTCCGATCAAGGTCGAACTCAGCCTCGATCCCGACAGCGCAATGATCGAGATTGATTTGCGCGACAATATTGATTGTGTCGATTGCGGGCTCAATCAGTCCGAAGCTTGTGCCATCAACAATGTGGTGGCCGGCGTGTTTCACAGCCTGGACGGCGATCTGCCGCACAATGCCGGCTCGTTCCGCCGCATCATCGTGCATTTGCGCGACGGCTGCGTGGTGGGCAGGCCGAGCTTTCCGCACAGCGCCTCGATGGCGACCACCAATGTCGCCGACCGCCTGGTGAATCTGACCCAATCGGCGTTCGCGCAACTGGGCGACGGCCATGGGCTGGCCGAGGGCGGCAGCGCCATGGCGGCGGGCTTCGCGGTGGTTTCAGGCAATGATTTCCGGCGCGCCGGCGAGCCTTATATCAACCAATTGATGACGGCGGTGAATGGCGGGCCGGCCAGCCCGCAAGCGGATGGCTGGGTGACTTACGGCTTGCCGGTGGTCGCCGGCCTGATGTACCGCGACAGCATCGAGTTGGACGAAATCAAGCACCCCATTCATTTCGACAGTCTGCGCCTCACCGCCGCCAGCGGCGGCGCCGGGCGGTTTCGCGGCGGACCGGCAACCGAGGTTGTCTATGGCCCGCGTCAGGACCCGATGACAATCGTCATTCCGTCCGACTGCCAGATAAATCCGGCGCGCGGCGTGCGCGGCGGGCTGAACGGCAAGCCGGCGGCGCAATGGAAAGTCGGCGCCAATGGCGACGAGACCGCATTGCCGAATGTCGTGCAATTCGAATTGCAGCCGGGGGAGTTCGTGCGCGGCTTGGAGGCCGGCGGCGGCGGCTATGGCAGCCCCTATGAACGCGCGCCCGAACGCGTCCTAAAGGATGTCGAGAGGCGCTGGGAAACGATCGAGCGCGCGCGCGACATCTATGGCGTGGTGCTGACCGGCAGCCTCAACAATGACGATCTCGCCATAGATCAGACGGCGACGGAAGCGGCGCGCGCTGGTGTTTAGATTTTTTTGACGTTCCAAGTTGAATCGATCTTCGAGCCTGCTTGGGTGAAGATCACCGTCACCGGACAGCGCGCGTAGAGATCCGATTTCAGCTGGGCGAGTTGGGTATCATTCGCGTCGCTCGATACGTTGACCGTCAATGTGAGATTGGGAAACGGCAGGGTGGTCGGCGTTTGGGTCGAGACGCCGTTGGTATCGAATTCCGCATCGAGGTCCATCGACATATCGTCGAGGCGAATCCCCATTTCGCCGGCAATGAGATGCGAGATAACGTTGAGGCAGGCGAGATAGGACGACAGCATGGTCTCGAACGGTGTCGCCGCTGCATCGGTGCCGCCGCGTATCTCGGGCTCGTCGATCACCACCTGGTGGTGGCGCGCGGTGGCGTCGGTGCGTGAATGGGTTGGGCATTCCGCGATGATTTTGAAATGATGGCTGGCCGGCATATCGAATGTCATAACGCTCTCTCTCCTGTGCCTTGGATGGCGCGCATGAAACCATGCAACAAGCTGGCAGCCAAGCCGCCGCGTCATGCTAGGCTCGGGGACGATACTCAGGGATCACGCTTATGCTGATGAACGGCGACGAATATCTCGAATCTTTGCGCGACGGGCGCACTATCCGGATCGGCAGCGAGACGGTGAACGACGTCACCAGCCATCCGGCTTTCCGGAACGCGGCGCGCTCCTTTGCGCGCATTTGGGACGCCCGTCACAGCGCGGAATATGCCGACCATCTTTGCGTCGAGGAAGACGGTGAACGCTTCCCGGCCTACTATCTGATGCCCAAGAGCCGTGCCGATTTGGAGCAACGCACGCGCTCGGCCACGGCGATTGCCGACCTGTCCTACGGTATGATGGGCCGCTCACCGGATTTCGTCGGCGGCTATGTCACCGGCGCTGCCATGCAGCCGGAGATGTTCAAGACCGACGCCTATGATTTTTCCGGCAATATGACTGCCTATTATAAGCATTGCCGCTCCAATGATATCTTTCTCTCCCATGCCGTGGCGCCGCCGCAAGGCACGCGCGACCCCGAGCATTACGGCCGCTCGTCGTCTTTCGTCCCCACTCTCTCCGTTACTTCGGAGGGCGATGATGGGCTGGTGATCAACGGCGTTAAACTGCTGGCCACGGCGGCGGCGTTTTCACACGATGTATGGATCGGCAATATCCTCCCGCTGGCGCCCGGCCGCGAAGCGGAAGCCGTCACCTGCGTCATTCCGGTGAATTCGCCGGGCCTCGAACTGTGGTCACGCAAGCCCTATGCGAGCTTCGCCCA
>Ga0114993_10003494_pt1 | contig 16249 bp, 10 predicted proteins | sample ArcticOcean_MG_C_FD_87042 | JGI IMG/M metagenome (GOLD analysis project Ga0114993, IMG submission 87042) | Marine microbial communities from western Arctic Ocean - ArcticOcean_MG_CB2_150 | ecosystem: Environmental > Aquatic > Marine > Oceanic | place: Arctic Ocean: Canada Basin | collected...
CATCATAACCATCACGGACAGCTTCTGATTTAGCAAGAATGGAGTTGACGTAATAACCGCAGGCTTTGGCTCGTGTCATAGTTATATTTACGTGATGTCTTGTGAATGATGAGATGCGAACGCGGATGCCGCGACTGATTCCTTCATCGCCTAGGTAAGCTCCCCAAGGCCAAGCGGCAATAGCCACACGAACATCGACTCCGCTAGGGTTAAGGCCCATTTGGTTATGCCCAAGAAAAACGATTGGACGAATGTAACATTCTTCCAATTTATTTTTTTTAACAACTTGCAAAACAGCTGTAATGATTTCTTTTTTTGAAAATGGAACATCAATACCCAGTACGATTGCAGAATCAAATAAGCGATCGATGTGTTCCTGTAAACGAAAAACAGAAGATTTATTCTTTTTTACCTGATAACAGCGAATGCCTTCAAATACCCCGAGGCCATAGTGGAGAGTGTGAGTTAAGACGTGCACATTAGCTTCATGCCATGGGACAAAACTCCCATCAAGCCAAATTTTTTCTGATTTTTCCAACTTAAAGCCTTTCCCAACTTACGGTTGATATGTGTTAAACCTTAATGATATTAGGCGCTTCCCTTAAAATCAAGACAATAAATAATTGACATGTTACAATGGGTTTGATAGCTTCTCCGTTTGATTATTATGGGCCGCTAGCTCAGTTGGTAGAGCACTTGACTTTTAATCAAGTGGTCGAAGGTTCGATCCCTTCGCGGCTCACTTTTCTTTTGGTTATGATGTTTTGCGAAAAAGTCCCCATCGTCTAGTCTGGCCCAGGACACCGCCCTTTCACGGCGGCGACGGGGGTTCGAATCCCCCTGGGGACGCCACGTTTTGGTTTCTAAAAAAGACCTGAAATTTGTAATGAGTTTTATTAAAGGGTTAATTTTTTAGAAAGAGGCTAATTCATTTGTACCCCCTGAATCAACGTTGCGCCTAATTTAAAAAACATATTTAGTGAGAACTGAACGTATTTTTGTGTTATGCGAGAAGGTTTTAAGCATACTTAATTTAAATAATTTAAAATAATCGTTCAAATGGAAAGTGTTTTTTGGGTTGTTTCGAAAATTGCTTGGGCCTTTATCGCTCCGGAAACTTTGCTACTGTTTCTGATGATCCTGAGTGCTGGTTTATTGTGGACTCGATATAATAAGCAAGGGCGTATACTGATTAGTTCTACAGTTCTTATTTTCGCTATGATATCTATTCTTCCTTTTTCATACTGGATTTTACGTCCATTGGAGGATCGTTTCCCCGTCCCTGAAAAGTTACCGGAGAGAGTTGATGGGATCATTGTTCTTGCAGGCGCAGAAGATATATCTGTCACCGCAGCACGCGGCCAACCTTCATTTAGTGACGGTGGAGAACGTTTGACTACATTTGTTTGGTTGGCGCATGTTTATCCTGATGCAGTCTTATTGTTTGCAGGAGGATCCGGATCCTTAACCAATCAGGAAAACAAGCCCTCTATTGTTGCTCGCAAGATTTTTAGTCAGATTGGTCTTGAACCAAAGCGAGTTCGATATGAATCAGACTCTAAGAATACTTTGGAGAATGCTTTGAAATCATATGAGTTAATCAAACCGACTCCAGATCAGCGTTGGATATTGATTACTTCTGCTTTTCATATGCCGCGGTCAGTTGGGTTATTTAGAAAGGTGGGGTGGAACGTTATTCCTTATCCAGTGGATTTTAATACAACCAAGAGAATTAGATTGAAGTTTGACCTTAGAGAAATTGGAAGATTCTCTCAGGGAATTCGCGAATGGGTGGGCTTGATTTTTTATAGAGCAATCGGGGGCACATTGACTTTTTTCCCTGGCCCTAAAGAATAACCATTAAGAGCTAGGCTTCTTTTATTAAATAAAATATTATTTATTTCGAAACTCGAAAAAAGACATAATATTTTTTTCTTATGTTCTTCGGGGGGCTGCAGTTGAGGAGCGATTTATTTTAAAAATAAGTTGTGCAAAGACTACAATAAAGATACCGCTAACAGATAAGAGCAAAATGTAGGCAATGGTTGTAGCGGTATCATGGTAGTTTAGTATAAGAACCATCATTAGTATAATGCCTGCAATAAAAGGAAAGAGGAATGCGTAATCAGATCTAGCTAAGCTGTATGCAGCTATGACATTAGTTAGTGCAAGAATAGCCATTGCTATTGAAATGATTTTAAGGAGCGATGCTGCTTCTCGGTTTTGATCTCCTAAAAAAAGAAAGATGAACTGCTCGGGCCAGAGATTAAACAAAAGAGCAACCAAAAATGATAGAAAGGCAGTAAGAGATAAACTTGTCCAGAGGATGTAGCCATCTTTTCCCCCCAATGCCCTAGCCTTCGCTGCAGAGGGGAAAAGCACCGCGATCAGAGCACCTGGAAGAAACAAAGCAATTCTTCCTAAAATTGCAGCGGTAGCATAAAGACCCGCTTCTTCCGGCGAGCAATAATGCCTTACTAAGGCAATGTCGATAGTTCCTAAAATTATAATCGTAGTTGTGGAGAGAAAGACCGGTCCAAAATAATTTGCCATATCGCGAAATATTCCATTAGGCAATGGTTCGGAAGAAACTTTCAAAATATCTTTCAGACTCCAAAGGCCAAATCCGAGGGTAAAAATACTGGCAGTCGCTGTAGTGAATAAAGCGCCATTGATCCCCCACCCTAATCCAGCCACAAAAAGCAGAGCACCGAAAAACCTTACCAGCGGGGCGCAACCTGAACCAATACCCAAACGTGTGAACCGATGCAAACCTTCCAATATTGCAAACGGTATAGGGAATAACATCGAGAAGAAAATTGTGATAAGAACCAAAACTATGGGGGTTGTAGCTTCTAGATGAAAAAAATCCTTTATCAGTGGAATTGCTATAATGCCGCCAAGAAGAATAGTCCCCGAAAGACCCAGTATGATTTTAAAACTTTTTGTGAATAGGCTTTTAACTTTTCCCAATCCAGATAGAGATAAGTTGACGATGAATCGAGAAAAAACGACATGCATAACGGATACCGGAGCTGTAAAAATGGCAACCATTGCAAAAAGAGAATTAAAAACGCCAAAATCAATAGAGGATATTGACCTTCCCACAACTAATTGAAAAAGGTAACTAAATCCGCTGGCGGAATTAAAGCAAACCAGGATGATAATGTTATTGCGAATAAATTCACGCATTGGAGGTTCTTTTTTTTAGGTCTTTATTGTCATTCGAAATGGTTGGGTCGTCGATTTCCTTATGGGGTTTAAACATCCTGAGAAAAGTCACGGTAAAGAGCATTATAAATCCTACAATTGTGGTTTGTTCTGCTACTCGATCAAAAGTGGCCATTTTGAAAATGGCTGTAGCAGAGAGAAAAAATAAAAAAAGACTTGTTAGCAAAGTTTCTTTTTGAATAAAAGATTTGTCCAGAGACCATGGCAAGGCATTAACAACCTTATAACAATTAAGTTTCGCCAAATTGTACGATGCTAAAGAGAAAATAATTGATCCGAGAGTATAAATGAAGTTTTGGTATGTTCTTAGTGCTGTGAGTAATCCAAGGAAATATACTATACTATTACCCGCTCACAACATAAACCTAATTTCTAACTTCATCCCCATTTACTTTCTTTTCGTTTTAAGCAATATAGCCATTTTTCTATATCTCTTAAAACGACTTGAAAAGAAAAAAAACAAATGTCATGGGAGTTTATTTGAATAACAGAAGAGTAGCTTTTTTTGTTCTGCTACTCATAATTGTTTCGCTTCTCTATTCAAGCACATTCCACGCTCCTTTTAACTTTGATGACGAAGCTGTTGTCAAGCTTGAAACTGTAGAAACCGTAGCGAGCATTGAAGGAGGTGGAGGTCACAGTTTATTCCCTTTACGCTACAGACAATTATTTTATTCAAGTCTTGTTTTCAATTACTCACACGGAAAATTAAATCCATTTGGCTACCACTTAGTCAACATTTCGCTACATATTTTTACTGCGATCGTTATTTTTTTTATCGCTTCAGTTACACTTGAAAGAGGTTTTTCGTTAGGTAAAAAAGAAGCCTTTTCAATCGCAAGCTTTACGACGCTGCTCTTCACAATCAATCCAGTTAACTCTGAAACTGTAAACTATATTTCAGCAAGAGCGGTAGGTATGAGTAGTTTTTTTTATCTCTCCGCTCTACTTTCATTCATACTTGGCAGTTTGCGAATGCAAAAATCAGTGCCAAGATTTTTATTTTACCTTTTATCCTTCACTTGCTTTTTAGCCTCTATTTTAAGCAAAGAAACTGCTCTAACCTTTCCAATAACTATACTTTTATATGATATTTGTTTTATGCGGAAAGATCACTGGACAACACCCAAGAATCGTTTTCTATTTTTTTATCTACCACTGATTGCATGCTCGGTTTTTGCCGTATTTAAGGTACTTACTATGCAAACCATGATCATTAATTGGTGGCAAAGAATAGACATTGAATACGGGCTAAAACAAATTCAAATTATTGGACATGGAGTCCGTCTAATCTTATTTCCCATTGGATTAACATTTGATTATAATTTTCCTAACACTTTTTTTGCTCCCAACTCTCTTATTATAACGGTAATTTTGCTGGGGTTAGGAATGATTTTAGGAGTCGCATTGTATTACCCCTCAGCATTTGCAATGCTTTCTTTCAGTATCTTCTGGTTTTTGATAACCTTGGCTCCAACCAACAGCATTCTCCCAAGACCTGACCTTTTAAGCGAGCGCAATCTCTATCTCCCTTCTTTCGGGATCATATTTTTAATTGCGACCTTAATATTTCGGCTTGTACTAACAACACGAAATAAGTTGATGGTCAAAAAAATTGGCCTCTCTTGTCTTTTTATTTTTTTAATATTCCAGGCAACTCTTTTATATGAAAGGAATTTGACTTACAGATCCAATACTGTTCTTTGGGAAGACTCACTGGAAAAATCTCCAGGCAAACTTCGAGCTCTCCACAATTTAAGTCACTTCTATCTGGTTGAAAAGAATTACGGGAAGGCGTTTATCACATTGCGCTCTCTAGTCAATTCGAATGCTTCACCACACTATATATCATACGCTCATAGCAATCTTGGCTCTATCTATCTTCAATTAGGAGATTATCCAAAAGCAGAAAACCAGTTTAAATTAGGAATAAAAGTCAAACCAAACTTACCCACAAATCATTTTAATCTAGGTACTCTTTTGGCCTCCCAAGGCCGCAACTTGGAAGCTAAAAAATCTTATGACAAAGCAGAAGACTTATATAAAAACTATAAGTGGGGATATAAAAATCCGAACCAATTGAGTAAACAGTTGGAGAATTTACTTAGAGAAAACCTTGGGGACTTGGATCAAAAAATTAATCAGCTTGTAATTCAAACAAAAACTCCGCCTGAGCTTTATATCAACAAGGCACGCTTACTATTAAAGCTAAAGCTCTACGGTCAGGCCAAAAAATCTATCGATAATTATCTCGATTTTTTCCCAGAGTCTGGTTCTGGGCACTTTATCCTGGGGAATATTTTTTCAGCTACAGGAAAACTACAACAAGCCCTCGATGAGTATAACAAGAGTGGAGAGCAACCAAGTCTTAAGGCACAAGCTCATAACAACAGAGCTTTAATTTTTATCACTAATCAAGAATTTAACCAAGCATTAGAAGAACTTAAGCTTTCAATAAAGTTTTCCCCAAACTTAATTGACGCCCACTACAACTTAGGGAATTTACTTATACAAATTAAAGGTGATTTAATTAAAGCACGATGGCATCTCGAAAAAGCTCTAAAACTCACAAATAGCCAAGAAGGGGCAAATAGAATTAGACGCGCTCTTAACACTTTACCTTGATTTTTTGAGATATCTTAAATCAAGAAACTCTTGGGTTTAGAATTATTATTTTTCTAATTAAAGAATCGAAAGCGGAAGATAAACCACAAAGCAGCAACCCCATCTTTCCAATTAATTCCCCCCTTAATCTCTGATATAATCTAATACGTTCGAAAAAAACTAAAGTGGGATGTTGATGATATTAAATAAGGGACTAAATATTTTTCTTGGCAAAAATTTAAAGCTCTAATTTCTCAACTATTATCAATAGCCTTGAAAATATTATTTCTGAGCTAATGCATCTATTAAAAAATGACGTCAAAGTAGTGAGCAAACTTTTAAAAGAGAGATTAATTCTAAGAAAATTTCTTCAAAAAAATTCTTATCACTCTACTCTTATAACAAACCATCGGCTCACCTAAAAAATACATTTTTAAATATAATGATTCTTCAAAAAATAAAGGAAAAGAAGGCACATATAGGAATAATAGGCCTCGGTTACGTAGGTTTGCCTCTAACAATTGCGTTTTGCAAAGCTGGCTTTCGAGTCACCGGACTAGATATAGATCAAGAAAAATTGATCTATTATCTCAAGGGAAAAGTTACATCAACCATATCCCAGATGAAAAAATAAACCGCTTAATTCAAGGCAATAAATTCAAGGTCAGTACTGATTTTTCTTCCGTAGGCCAACTGGACTGTATTTTAATATGTGTTCCTACTCCTTTGAATAAAAACAGAGAACCAGATATGAGCTATATAATTTCTACTGCTCAAAAAATATCTCCCTATGTTTTAAAAAATCAATTGATCGTTCTTGAATCCACTACTTTTCCAGGAACAACTCAAGAGGTACTGATACCGGAAATAGAATTAAACAGTGAACTGAAAGCAAATAAAGATTTTTATATTGCGTATTCACCTGAACGAGAAGACCCTAATAATAAAGAATTTTCAATAACCACAACACCAAAAGTTATAGGATCCGATGACCCTACAGGATTAGAGTTAGCTAACAGCATGTATTCATTTATTGTAAATAAAACTGTTCTAGTCTCTGGCACAAAAGTCGCTGAAGCAACAAAGTTGACGGAAAACGTTTTTAGAGCAGTAAACATCGCCTTAGTAAATGAGCTAAAAGTAATATATGAAAAAATGGGAATCGATGTTTGGGAGGTAATAGATGCTTGTAGCACAAAACCATTTGGCTATATGCCCTTTTATCCTGGCCCTGGCTTAGGAGGACATTGTATTCCTATTGACCCTTTCTATCTTACCTGGAAAGCAAGGGAGCATGGTATCAATACTCGCTTCATAGAACTCGCTGGAGAAATAAATACATTGATGCCCGATTATGTTATCCAAAAAATATTTTTTGCACTTAATCGGGAAGGGAAAAGTCTCAAAAATAGTCGAATACTTTTACTTGGATTAGCATATAAAAAAAATGTAGACGATACTCGAGAATCAGTCACCTTTAAAATGATGGAGTTGTTAGAAGAAAAGGGTGCGCTGGTCGACTACAACGACCCCTTAATTCCTAGAATTAAACAAACCAGAAAATATAAAAAGTTTGCCGGGAAAAAAAGCGTCTCTCTTGAGAAATTAGGCCAATATGACTTAGTAGTTATTTTAACTGACCATGCCGCGTACAATTTTGAAGCCATCGTCAATCAATCAAAAATTATCGTAGACACACGAAACTCTTGCGGGAACATAAAGTCCGATAAAATCATAAAAGCATAACAAAAGACAGCAAAGCACTTAAATCATTAACCAGAAGCGTTGTACCCTAAAACATGGTGAATTTTAAAGAAAAAAATCTTATTAGTCTATTTCGATAGTCTTACCCAAAGACTACTAGTCAAATACTATAAACAGCCAAAGACCATATAGATTTTATTAAAAAATTCTTCTCTAATGAACACCGTATTAAAACATAACGTACTAATGTTTTTTTAAGACACTTTAGAAAAAATTAGTTCAGCATTTTATTTTGATTAACTACATATATTTTCATCATGACACTAGCTAAGTCTTTTAGCACCCAATGGCTTGCATCAGCCTACGGCGCTGCTGTGTCGGTGCTACTGACTTTTCTATTAGCAAGACTACTCGGCCCAGAGAATTTTGGAAGCTACAATTATATTTTAACCTTAGCATCCCTATACGCAATAATTCAGGATGGGGGGTTTCGCACGCTTATTTTTAGAGAGTTGACCTTCCCCACTTTTCAAAAGATAAAAAATCAATTAGTTTTTATTTCATTTGGACATAATATCATTGTAACAACTTTAGGTGTTTTAATACTTTCAGCATTACCTTTAACAGATCGTTTCCTACTAATCTTAGCTATAATTTCATTTGGAGTTGCAACAGCAACCTTATTTCTTTCGTCACAACTTAAAGGACAAGGACGGTTTATTGCTGATGCTAAATGGCGCATTACTATACGAACCACAGGTGCGCTCGCTGTCTTGTTCTTCATTTTTATATTTTCACCCACCATTCAGTGGATTTTAGTAGGTAGCATAGTGGGGAATAGCATAGCTCTCACCCTACGCCCAAAAATCTGTAAAATAAAAATATTCTTTAAAAAACTCGACCCTATTGTATACAAATCACTGGTTTCTCTTCTTATCATTGACCTTGCTACTTTGATTTATTTCAAAATTGACATTGTCATGCTCCAACACCTTGGCCAGGGACTTGAAGAAGTTGGTTACTACTCGGCAGGATCTCGTTTAATGGAAGGCCTGATCCTTTTGCATCTTCCTTTTGCGACCGTTTTTTTTCGAGAAATGAGGTCTCGGACAAACAATCCAAAGAAATTCATATCATATCTTTTAAGATTATTTTTATTAGCTTTTGCTTCTCCGATCTTAATTATTCCTATTGGTTGGTTATTTAGCAAAGAGATTTTATATATGTGCTATGGGTTAGATTTTATTATTGCTTCTCCCTTACTCAACCTTCTTTTATTTGCATTTTTGTTCATGATACCCAATCTTATATTGACCCAAGCAACATTGGCCGTTGACCGAGAATTTTACTACGCCAAAGTCACTTGCTTTGCAGCTTTAATTAATATAGGACTTAATCTTTATCTTATCCCGTTAATGGGAGCAAGGGGAGCTGCTATTGGAACTATAATAACTGAAGGACTTCTGATAGCTTTAATCGGAAGAGGAATTATCTTATGGCACAAAAAGGTCACACTAGACAAGTAAAATACCCTAGTACAGTTATTTTGCATGATGCTTTTGCATTTAAAGGTGGGGGGGAACGGTTGGTAAGTATCTTATCTAAAGGATTGGAGGCGGACTTAGCTTTTGGATATAAAAATAAAGATTCTTTTAACTTAAACAAGTTGTCTTCACGCCTGATCGATCTAAAATCCGGATCTAATTTACCCTTTTGGCGTACTTTCAAAAGACTTTATACTTTTCACCAAGGAACAAAATTTTTGAGCAATTATGAAAATGTAATTTTCACTGGTCAAAACTCCCCTCTAGCAGTATCGAACCACCCAAAAGGAAAAAATATATACTACTGTTTTACACCCCCAAGATCAATCTACGACCTTAAAGAAACTCATCTTGCAACTCAATCTCCTTTACTAAAATTGGTTCATATTTTGTATAGTTCCTTGTTTCAACCTCTTTATGAAAAATCGATCCATAAAATGGACCTAATTGTAGCGGATTCCAAAAATGTTCAAAACAGAATTCAAACATTTCTTGGTTTAAAGTCTATTGTAGTTTATCCTCCCTGCGATACAAATGAATTTCGTTGGCTAGGTCAAGAGGATTATTACCTTTCCACAGCTAGGCTAACTCTATATAAGCGAGTTGACTTAATTATTCGGGCTTTCTCTAAAATCCCCAAAAAACACCTCATCATATCGTCTACAGGCCCAGATGAGGCGCGACTAAAAAAACTTGCTGAAGGCTATGACAATATCCAGTTCACGGGAGATATCAATGACCAGGAATTGCAAAAACTAATAGGAAATTCAATTGCCACGATTTACGTCCCACAAGATGAAGACTTTGGAATGTCTCCTGTAGAATCAATGGCCGCTGGGAAACCTGTTATTGGCTCAGGCGAAGGGGGGCTTTTAGAAACCATAATTCATGGCAAAACTGGCTTGCTTTCTAATCCAAACCCCTCTCCAGATTCATTAGTTCAAGCTATACAAGAAATGACTAAAAATAAAGCGCTCTCTATGCGTTCTGCCTGTGAACAAAGGGCTATGGCCTTTTGTAAAGAAAGTTTTATCAAAAAGATGCGTGAAGTCATTGGTTAAATCAAACTACTTAATTTATAGCAGTAAAAATTTATTTCCAACCTAAAAATTAAGAACTATGATCGTTATCATACATCGGGGCAATTAAAGAAATTATTTAAGTCTTCAACAGTCCTAATTCTACCAATCTATCTCGATATTTTTTTCCAACAGTTTCGAAGCTATGATACGACTTGATATAAGAATAGCCTGCCTTAGCAACAGTATTTCTATACAAATCGTCTTCAACTAATCTTCTCATATAGGCAGCAGCCTGGTCTATGTTAGGGTCAGCCCAAAGCTGCCCCTTATGATATGGATACTCACCTTCTTTAATTTTTATTAATTTATAATCAACAAGACACGAATTATCAGGTCTAGTAAAATCTGTATTGCCGGAATAGCCAGTAGTGATAACCGGCTTACCAAGCAACATGCTCTGAGCAATACTAAGTCCGATACCTTCTGATCGATGAAGAGAAATAAAACTATCACACACGCTCATAAGGCCGATTACTTCCTTGGGTGAAAATATACTGTCGATAAAGGTGATTCTTGGATCAGCTTTAATCAGCTCATTTAGCCTGGCCAATTCAAGAGGATGCCTTTTTCCATCCATAGATTTTAAAACCAATCCTACGGTTTCATTACTCTCAGGAAACGCATCTTGAAATGCTTGAACACAACCCAGTGGGTTTTTTCTAGAAAAATAAGACTTGAAGTCAAATACAAATAAAAATAAAAATTTATCTTTGGAAAGATTAAAATAAGAACGATCGAAACCTTTTGGGTCTTCAATTTCGAAAGCCGGAGGCATATAAATCGCTGGTCTTGTATAGCGCTCAGAAACAGAGGACTGTATAAATCGAGATGGACACCAAATTTCATGGAAATATTCTAACGCCATCATCCAGGCTTCAGGAAAAACGCTTAATTCCCATGCCCAATAACCAATATTATAATGACCTTTCACAGAAGAATAACCAAGAGAAATAATAAAAGCCTCTACTTGATCGGGTTTTAAATGAAAAATATTTGTTAAATTTTGATTGTCAGAACGAATAAAGGGAACTAATCTTTGGTCACTTTGCCTAAACTGTGGTTTAGAATTAAAATTATAAATTCCAAAATCAATATCAATTTTTAAAAAAGATCTTGCTGTCTGCCTAAGAAATTCTCCCTCTCCAATTTCAGCATGTGGATAACCGATCAATGTAACTCCTTTTTTTAAACTCGCATCAACTACGGCATTTGACTCCAAGGAATAAAGAGTTTTAAAAGCTAGTCTTAGAACTCTCGTTTTAAAGCAAGCACGTATTTTCGGGTCAATCAATCTTAAAATAGGCTTAAATAATATACAGCTTTTAATTGCGAACTTAAAAAAATACCTTCCCGTTCGCTTCATAAATTCTAATAAGTTAAACTTCATCTGCTATATCCTAAAAATAGTTAATTCATATATTATTCAAACTTTATCATTTTTACTAAAACAACCACACCAAGAAATAACGAAACAAAAAGTAGCCCTAAAAAATGAAAGAATCATCTCATGTTTTAAATAATGATTATGAGCACTCAATTGTGTTATGTTTCATTAAACAGTCAAAACTAATAAAGTTAGACACAAGTACCTTCGTTTACAATCTTGGCTGTTTACCATAGAATGCTGAACGTTATTATTTAAGTAAGTAAACAAGACTACCGAAACCTATATTGAAAGTTCTCATTTCTCTGATCTGACTTCTTAATTACAAGTTGTTTGCATATAAATCAAACATAAAACAGTATTCAACAACTACAACTAACCGTTTTGTTTAGCTTAGTAATATGGAAAAATGTAAATCTCAGATCACTATCATCGTCCCTGCTTACAATGAAGAGGGGAACTTACTGCTTTTCTGTGAAGAAAATTATAAAGTCATTCGAAGTTTAAGTGAATATGAGTGGGAGTTTGTTTTCGTCGATGACGGAAGTAGTGACAATACCTGGCATATTATCGAAAAAATGTCTAACAAGAATTTAAGTATAAAAGGTGTACGTTTATCAAGGCATTTTGGAAAAGAAATTGCCTTGACAGCTGGAGTTGAGTCAGCTGAAAAAACTGATGCCGTAATTCTTATGGATGCAGATTTACAACATCCGCCATCTGTCATCCCCAGTTTGGTTAAACAATGGGAGTTAGGATTCCAAATTGTAAATACTCAGCGTAAATCTATTAGATATTCGTTTTTACGTGAAACCGGTTCGACTTTATTCTATTTCATGCTAAATCGATTTTCCACACTGGATATACAATCTAAAGCAACTGACTTTCGTCTGTTAGATAAAGAAGTATTAAAAATCCTTAAAACTTTTCCTGAGCGAAATAGATTTTTTAGAGGGCTAGTAGACTGGATGGGGTTTAAAAAAACATCTATCATATTTGATTCTCCTAAAAGAAACGATGGCAAATCAACCTTTTCCTTTAGAGAATTATTTGGTTTAGCCATCAATTCTTTTACCTCGTTTTCTCTTACTCCACTTAGGTTCACTGGTTACTTGGGATTAGCGGTAACTACCGTTGCTGGCTTACTGTTTTTATATATGATAATAACTCACCTGATATTAGGGTTAACTCTTTTTACTAAATTAGCTTATTTCGTTGTTTTCAACACACTATTGTTCGGAATTGTTCTTGCAGCTTTAGGAATGATTGCTCTATATATAGGGAACATTCAGACAGAAGTAGTTGGTCGGCCACTTTATATAATCCAAAACCGAGTAGGTTTTGTTGGGAAGTAATCTCTAGTAATACCTAGTCAGAAATAAATTTCGTTTTCCCAAAAATACTCTTAATTATCTGTTTGACATACCATTTCATAATCCATTTTGCGTAATAGTCTTTACGTACATAAGACACAAAAACATCGATGAAGATAATAAAAGCTATTTGGAACGGTATATATCTAAAAACTTTATATACACCCGAGTCCAAAAACCACATCATGATTTTATGAGGGACGATAGGTAGTAGACGAAAAAGTATGTGATAAGTCTTAAGTATACGCTTACGCTCGGCCTCCATTGGGGAACCAGTAGACAGGTAATTGTCTTGCAATCCTTTATTAATAAGTTGTTCTTCTTTTTCTCCGATAAAACCTTTCTTTAATGCTTGATTCGTAATATCTACTTTAGGTGCATACTGTAGCCAAAAAATACTGGCACGTATAAGGTGTTTTTTAGGCGACAACGTTTTCAATGCATAAACAAGGTCTTCTTCACTTTCTCCAGGAAGACCTAATATCAAATCGGCAGAGTAGTTAATTTTTTCTTTTTCTAAATTTTCAAGAGCAATAATTACTTGTTCAGTCGTTTCATCTCTTAATAAAACTTCTTTTCTTACCTTAGCGTTAAAAGATTCAATTCCCATTTGAACATGATGGCAATTAGCTTTCTTTAACAAAGAAGCATAGTCAGATTGCAGTTGCAATGGCTGAACCATTACACGAAAAGGTAAACCGACCTCTTTAGGATATTTTTCACAAAACTCTTTGATCCATTTTTTACTGCCCGACAAAACATTATTTTTGATATCAATATATTTTAAATTATATTTTTTTTTCATATCTCTTAATTCATCAATTACAGTATCTACGCTTTTTTCACGAATAAAAGAACCATCTCGTAGTTCAGACTCATGGTCAAATTTGAAGTTTTCAGAGCAAAACGAACACTTTTGAATACAGCCTTTATTCGTAACTGTTAGATAGTAGTCTTCTATTGGAATAAAACTTTCAAATACTTTCTTATCTGGAACTGGGAAGTTAGGACCATCATTAAGAAATCCGTGTTTGCCGGCATAAACGGTACCTTCTTTTTTAAACCAAAGGTTAGGAATATCCTCATATTTTTGACCATTTTCTAAAGCATAAAGCAACTTACTCATAGGTAACTCTCCATCACCTTCTACAAGAAAATCAACTTCATCTCTTTTAATGACTTCTTCTGGAACTGAAGTTGGATGTATACCACCCCAAACCGTTACAAAATTTTTATGCTTTTCTTTAACCCTTCTTACTAAATCAAGGGACCATTGATAGTTATCAGAAAATACAGAAAGAGCAATCACATCAGGTTTCTCGTCAATAATTCTCTCAATAACCTGCTTTTTTTTATCAAATAGCTTAGCTAGAAATCCTATAGAGAAGTATTGCTTGTCATCAAATAAAGCTCGATCAAAGGCAACTTTGACATCGTGCCCTAATGACTTACAAACAGTGACCATGTAGGAAACAGAAATATTCTCTGCACCCATTACAGGAAAGATTACTTTCATGATTAGTCCTTTTTACAAACAATATATCGAAACAGGTTGCCTGGAAATATCATCCTATAGCCCATACCAAGAACTTTTGAAAGCCATGGCATTCCTGACAAATTCTTCCTTTCAAAAAATGTCGTATACTCTTGATAGTCTTCAATCACGCATTTTGTTAAGTTGTTCGCTAAAAATGTTTTTCCTTTTAAGCCGACTCCCCTAGAAACCCCGCCTTGAAATTGCTCCATAGGCGAATGCCAATCTACAATTTGCTGAATTTCTTCTTGATCTACTGAAGGGAAACCAGGCCAGGATTTTTGCACACGCTTGTTAAAAGCTCCCAGTATATTTTTGGGATACACAACTCCACCACCAAGCTTTTTATATAACCCCGCTGCAAACATTGCAAACCTGTTATAAGTAAAATCTATATTTGGCTCATGCCCTCCAATAATACGGCCTCCAGGCTTAAGAGCCTCTTCTAGTTTTTTAATTAATTTTTCTGGATCAGGAAAATGATGCAAAACAGAATTAATTATTATCAAATCAAATCTTTCATCTGTAACAACGGCTAAACTTTTCACAAAGTCTATGTTTTCAGCGCCATTAAATTTTTTTCGAGCAGCATTAAGCATTTCTTCTGACAAATCTAAGCAAACTAACTTTGAGTATGGGAAACCATTTTGAACTAACATTTGACTGGCAAAACCTGTGCCGCATCCGAAGTCTAAAACATCTAATTTCCTCCCGTTAACCTTTCCCCCGATCTCGCTAAACTTATCGGAGTACCACTTGTAATCGCCTATCATTATTTCTGGATGATTTGAGTCGTAGTCATGAGCTTCTAAATCATGGTGAACCTCATTGAATAGCAGAGCGACATCTTGCTCAAGTGTTTTATCTGCATTTTCCTCAATGGCCTCCACCAAAACCCTTCCTTTTGATCGGAATGGATACGGAACCCCCAATAGGTAACAGGTAGTGAGACCAATATCCATTATAGAAACATCGCCATGTATTTTTTTTCCTCTAGCAATACCATTGCCTTCCAGAATAAAAGGAACATACTTTTCCGCATCAAATAATAAGTAAGAATGATCTATATTATACATTCCATGATCAGAGCAAACAATGATAGCGGTGTCATCTCCCCGTTCTGCTCCTCTAAGCCAATCAACAACACCCCCGATTCTCTTATCAACTCTTTCAATAGCAGATTTATAATTCTTAGAGTCACTTCCATAGGCGTGCCCTAAAAAGTCAGCTTCACTAAAGTCTAAAACAAAAAGCCGCTTATCCTTTCTAATTTCAAAGTCTTTCTTAAAATCTTCAACCATGACCTCATCACAACCATAAATTGAAGTTGTAGGCAAAGATATAATTTTAGTCTCCCACTCATCTTTAGAAAAATGCTTGACATGCATTGATCCATATAGAATTGTAGGAACAATATCTGGAATTCCTTGGGTACGTATATGTTGCCCAAAATTATTATTTTTAACACCATGTATAGTCGGCGGACAAGCTGTCAAAATGCTAGCAAAAGCAGGGTTTGTTAGAGCTCTATAGACAGTAATAGCTCCATTTTCAACGCTTGTACCCTCCGCTTCTAATTTCCTCGCAGTAGGCAAATCAAGAGATTTAAAATGATCAAAACGGCAACCATCAATATTCATTATAACCACTCTCTGAAAATGCTTTTTTGATGATGGAGTTTTCGAAAATTTTGACACAAATGTATTAGGACGAAAATACCAAGTCAAACCTGCAGCAACCATCAAACTTAACAAGGTAATAGCAGTACCATTAATTGCATGCTCAGCAGCATA
>Ga0114993_10003503_pt1 | contig 16210 bp, 12 predicted proteins | sample ArcticOcean_MG_C_FD_87042 | JGI IMG/M metagenome (GOLD analysis project Ga0114993, IMG submission 87042) | Marine microbial communities from western Arctic Ocean - ArcticOcean_MG_CB2_150 | ecosystem: Environmental > Aquatic > Marine > Oceanic | place: Arctic Ocean: Canada Basin | collected...
AGCGTTACTTATTTTCATTAAAGGCTGATGCGAACTTTTCATATCCTTCATCGGCAAGTTTATCTTTGGGTATAAATCTCAGCGATGCAGAGTTTATACAATATCTTAATCCAGTAGGTTTAGGGCCATCATTAAATAAATGGCCTAAATGAGAATTTGCATTTCTAGATTTAACTTCAGTACGAGTCATATTAAAGCTGTCATCCTTGTTGGTAATAATATTATCGGATACAAGCGGTTTGGTAAAAGACGGCCAACCAGTCCCAGATTTAAATTTATCCTGAGAGCTAAAAAGAGGCTCGCCTGAAACAATATCTACGTAGATTCCCTGTTTCTTGTTGTTCCAGTAATCGTTTATGTAAGGGGGTTCGGTTCCATTTTTCTGTGTGACTCGATATTGAAGAAACGTCAGCTGTTTTTTTAATTCCTTTTTAGGTGGTTTTATAAATTTAGTTTTAAGGGGTAGTTTATTATCACTATTATTTTTTTGAGAGGTTCTATTTAACTTATATTCTAGATTTTCTCCCCAATGCTTTTTCAGAAATTGGTCTCTACCAGATCCCACACGGTATATTTTGTAACGAACGGTACTTTTCTTGTAGAAATCTTGGTGATATTCTTCGGCGGCATAAAATTTGATTGCCTTAATAATTTTTGTTTCTATTTTATTTTTGAATCGTTTGCTTTTTTCAAGTTTATTTCTAGATTTCTTTGCTAGTTTTTTTTGGTCTTTATCGTGGTAGAAAATAGCGGGTCTGTATTGCTTTCCTCGATCCACGAATTGCCCGCCTCCATCAGTAGGATCGATATTTCTCCACAATACTTCAAGTAAATCGTTGTAGGAGATTATAGAAGAGTCGTAATGGATCTCTATCGCTTCCGCGTGGTCTGTTGAGCCGGTCGCGACTTCTTTATAACTTGGGTTCTCTTTTTTACCTCCAGTATATCCAGAGATGACTTTTGAGACACCTGTTAGTTTTTCAAAAGGTGGTTCCATACACCAGAAGCACCCACCTGCAAAGGTTGCTTTCCTCAAATCTGGTATTGAAGAAGACTTACTTTTATAGACAGACTCACTAGAGCCATTGATTGTTGTAAAAAGCACAGCTATCAAAACAACCAATATAATAAAAAAATAATAGGTGTAACTATTTTTCATTTTTATCTCCGGGCGGTGTATTTCTAGGGCCTTCGTTGCTAAATGTACAGATTAAGAGTTTTGAACTAGTTTATTTGATTCTTTTAGTTTAACGTTTTTTTGTGCAATCCACTCTTTGCCCAGCAGATGTATTTTCGCTTATCGTAAATGATTGCGCAAAACATTTAAAATTCATGAAATTTTTCGACAGGCCAGCATAAATTATTGATTGAGATAGGCATGGATGCCCTTATATTAAAGGCTTTATTTCATACAAGAAACTTCTGAAGCCTACAATAACTGGAATTACCCTAAAACGACCCAAATTAACCAAAAAAATCCTTTTAAGTCATTAAATATCAATAAATTAAAAAAAATCGAGTGGTGAAGCGGTTTTTGTTTGACAACCCAACATATTGTATATATTTTACTACCAGACACTAGATATAGTTGTTAGTGGCTTTAATCGACACCTCAAAAATCATCCCACGGTAGACGTTCTGATTATTTTTGAGTCCTCAAATCGTAGCGGAGGTTCGGGTGCATATTGACCGGGTATTCACTAAATTTTCGGAAGATCAGAGCGACCCTTACAGCAAAATGGAGTTCGTAGAAAGGACTTCAAAAATCACTAATGCAGATGGTTCTATTGTTTCACAAATAGAACAGGTGTTAGTGCCAACCCTTTGGTCTCAAGTGGCTGTAGATATTATGGCCCAAAAATATTTTCGAAAAGCTGGGGTCCCTGCTCGGCTCAAGAAAAAAATAGAGGATGGAGTTCCTGGGTGGCTTTGTCCATCGGAAGAAGATACTGAAGCATTGTCCGGGCTTTCAGAATCAGAACGGATGGGGGGCGAAACGGATTCGCGTCAAGTATTTCATCGCTTGGCAGGCTGCTGGACCTATTGGGGTTGGAAAAACAAAAGCTTCGCAAACGAAGATCAGGCACGCAATTATTACCAAGAAATGTGCCATATGCTGGCGAGTCAGATGGCCGCTCCGAATTCTCCTCAGTGGTTTAACACAGGGCTCAATTGGGCCTATGGTATAGAGGGGCCAGCTCAGGGCCATTATTTTTTTAACGAGAGAACTGGGCAGGTTGAAAAATCGAAAAATGCTTACGAGCGGCCTCAACCGCATGCTTGTTTCATCCTTTCCATCAAGGATGACCTAGTCGGTAGCGGTGGTATTATGGATCTTTGGCAGCAGGAGGCACGGTTGTTTAAGTTCGGATCGGGCACCGGAACCAATTTTTCTAAACTACGCGGTGAGGGAGAGTTTCTCTCGGGTGGTGGCAAGTCATCTGGACTCATGAGTTTTCTTAAAATTGGTGATCGCGCAGCAGGGGCCATAAAATCTGGAGGTACAACAAGGCGCGCTGCCAAGATGGTGACTCTCGATATCGACCATCCTGATATTGAGGAGTTTATTAATTGGAAAGCGAAGGAAGAGCGTAAAGTTGCTTCAATAGTGACAGGTAGTCGGATTCTCAAGCGACGGCTGAAGGAAGTTTTTCTTGCGTGCTGGGATGAAGGTTTTAAAGGAGATGCCCGTTTCGACGTTAAAGAAAACATCAAGCTTAAAAAAGCAGTGCGGAGAGCCATAGAAGATTTTATTCCTGAAAATTATATTTACCGTGTAATTCAGTTGGCGCAGCAAGGCATCAAGGAATTTGAGTTCGAAGAGTATGACACCAATTGGGACTCTGAAGCTTACGCCACAGTTTCCGGGCAGAATAGCAATAATTCTATTCGCCTGACCAATGACTTCCTGCATGCCGTAGAAGATGATGGTGATTGGGATCTTCGTCAACGTACCAATGGGAAAGTCATTCGCCGGCTAAAAGCCCGTGAGCTTTGGCAGTCTATAAATAATGCTGCGTGGGCCAGTGCTGATCCAGGACTCCAGTTCGATACAACCATTAACGAATGGCATACTTGCCCTGAAGAGGGTCGTATTAACGCGTCTAACCCTTGTTCGGAATACATGTTTCTGGATGACACGGCTTGCAATCTGGCATCAATTAACTTGATGAAGTTTTATGATGCTAAGACAGGAGTGTTTGATGTAGATGACTTTCGCCATGCTTGTCGCTTGTGGACGCTAACACTTGAGATCTCGGTGGCCATGGCACAATTCCCTAATGCAGAGATTGCGCGTAAAAGCTATGAATACAGGACCTTGGGTTTGGGGTATGCCAACTTGGGTGCGTTACTAATGATAATGGGGATCCCTTATGACTCAGAACAAAGTCGTGCCATAACGGGTGCGATCACCGCGTTGTTAACAGGCGCATCTTACGCAGCATCTGCTGAGTTGGCTTCCGAACTAGGGCCTTTTGCTCAGTATGAAAAAAACAAGAAACACATGATGCGTGTTATGCGTAACCATCAGAGGGCCTTGTTAAATTCCGATCGACTTGAATATGAAGGGTTATCCGTTTTCCCTCAAGGAGTTTGTGCAGAGAATTGCCCAAATGGCCTGATGATAGCGGCTAAAAAGGCGTGGGGTGACACCTTAACGTTAGGCGAAAAATACGGTTTTCGTAATGCACAAACTACTTGTATTGCCCCTACTGGAACTATTGGTTTGTTGATGGACTGTGATACTACGGGTATTGAACCAGACTACGCCTTGGTGAAATACAAAAAACTTGCAGGTGGAGGGTACTTTAAAATCATTAATCAGTCGGTTCCCTCTGCCCTTAGGCGATTAGGTTACGAGTCTGATGAAATACGATCGATCATAGATTACTGTGTCGGGACCGCCAGCTTGGAAGGAGCGCCCCATATTAACTTGAATACCCTTAAGGCGAAGGGATTTACAGACGAAGTTCTTGCGAGGGTTCAAGATGAACTGCCTAAAGTGTTTGATATTACATTTGCTTTCAATAAGTTTGTTTTAGGCGAGTCTTTTTGTAAAGAGGTTCTTGGAATTTGTAGCGAAGAACTCGATTCCTTTGACTTTAATATGCTTAATTACCTTGGCTTTTCAGATCAAAACATTGAAGAGGCTAACAGGGTTATCTGCGGTACCATGACATTAGAGAACTCGCCGCATCTTAAAGAAGCACATTATTCAGTTTTTGATTGCGCGAACACTTGTGGAAAGTACGGGAAGCGGTTCATTAGGTCAGAAGCCCATATTCATATGATGGCGGCAGCCCAGCCGTTTCTTTCAGGTGCTATTTCCAAGACAATCAACATGCCCAACGAAGCAACTCTTGAGGAGATGGAAAAAGCTCATACACTTTGCTGGAAACTCATGTTGAAAGGTACTGCGGTATATAGAGATGGATCAAAGCTGAGCCAACCCCTTAACAGCACTATTAGTGAAAGCTTTAAGATGCTTGAAGTTGAAGATGTTGAGGAGAAGCAGCCTCTTAAAATTGCTAAAAAAATTATTGAAATCGTACGTGAAAAGAAACGAAGAACCCTTCCTCATCGACGGGCTGGCTATACCCAGAAAGCAGTTATTGCTGGGCATAAAGTTTATCTACGGACTGGTCAGTATTCTGATGGGTCGCTTGGTGAGATATTTATCGATATGCATAAAGAAGGAGCTGCCTACCGCAGTCTTATGAACTGCTTTGCGATCGCGATTTCTCTGGGGTTACAACATGGTGTTCCGCTTGAAGAGTTTGTAGATGCCTTCGTTTTCACTCGATTTGAGCCAAATGGCATTGTTACAGGTAACGAACGTATCACGATGGCTACTTCCACTATTGATTATATATTCCGAGATTTGGCTATTCACTACCTTGACCGCACTGATCTTGCTCAAGTGACTCCTGATGATCTCAGGGCAGACGCCATTGGGAAGAATGATGAGTCAGAGCCTGATGAAACAGCCAATCAGGGCCTTAAGAATGAGGTGTCGGAAATAATCCAAGAGGAGCTTAAGGCCACTCGAGCTGGCTTTCATGTCAAAGGAAATGGAAGTAATGGACACGCAGTTAAACCTGTCGAGATAATCCCGGTCCGCAGCGATGGAAATGGAGGAGGGCAGGTTGTGGCCGAGCGGAAATTGATTTCTACAACAACCATTGCAAAGTTAAAGGGTTATGAAGGAGATCCCTGCACAGATTGCGGGCAACTGACTCTTGTTCGGAGTGGTACCTGCCTCAAATGTCAAACCTGTGGAGCTACCTCGGGTTGCTCATAAGTTTTTAACCAAATAACCTTAGTCTCAAATTAACTTATCGATTTGGCGCAACGGAAGCCAAAGGTTGGGTTTTTAATATCGCCGGCTACCGTATTTCGATAGTTAATAGTTGCAAGACTAAGCGGGCTTGTCCAACCCCCTCCTTTGATAATTTTGTAGTTTTTGTTTTTCTTGGGTCCGAAATTTTTCGGAAGAGGAGAATGAGGGGTATCAACCCATTCCCATGCGTTTCCAATCATATCCAGGGTACCATAAGGCCCGGCTCCTGAAGGGAATGACCCTACAGGGGCGACCGAAAGAAATCCATCTTTTTCCCCAACAAGGTTGGCAAATGACCCTTTAGTTTTATTGCTCCAATAGGCAGTTTTTTCGGATGAACCTCCTGCCGCCAACTCCCATTCAGCTTCTGTTGGCAAACGTTTTCCTACTGCTCGACAATGTTTATCTGCGCTGACCCAATCAACACTCAGGGCTGGGCAGAGCGGACAGGTTTCTCCAGTTATATAGGTTTGATCGTGAGTTGGATGTGTGTTTTTGTATTGCCTCACCGTTACTTCAGTGTGGTCAATGTAAAACATATGTATCTTTTTTTTATCATTGGATACATTAATGGGAGAGATTAAGCTTCCTTGCTTTGATTTCAATTGGCCGGCTTTATCAACTGATGAGTCAACCAAAACCATAAGTGTTCCATTAACTGCATGAATTATAGTTGGTAACAATATTTGATCGGAACTAGAAGGTGCGGGTAATTTTTTAGTTTGCCTCCTATGTTTTTTAGTTCGCCTTTTATGTTTTTTAGCTTGTCCTTTATATTTTTTAGTTTTTCTTTTATTTATTTTGGCGTGGGATGTAAGTTGTTTAATGTTTTCTTTATCTTTTAGCGGGTATTTTCTTGCATGTTTTCGATGTTTACTTAGGCCTGAATTACATGCTGACATAAAAAAAAAGATGAGTAATGTAAGGGCAACTATAGCTCTCAAGGTTTTATTCCTTAATCATAGATTCAAATCTTTTCTTCAAGCTACGGTAACGTTCGTACTCTATTTCAGCTAGTTCTGGTTTTCCAAGTTCTTCATAAGTAAACCCTAAACTATATCGAGAATTAAAGTGGGTAGGATCTAGTTTAATCACGGTCTTAAAGGCTTGGGCCGCCTTTTCGTGCTCATCCCGGTAATTATAAATTCCGCCTAGTCCATAAAACGCGTTCACATTTTTTGGATCCAACTTAGTTGCTTTCAAAAAAGCATCGAATGATTTGTCATAGTCTCCCTTTTCGCTATGCTTTGTACCTTCCTTTACTAACTCGTCACTATTCTTGGATGAGCATTGACTTGTGGCCAAAACAACAAAGATGATGATAGAAAAAGAAAGAATGCGATTAGAAGAGTGCATAAATTTAAAATACAAATTGAAAAGTTTTCACACTCGTGGTTTACCTGCAAGCATAGCCCTTTATATGGGTAGCTTTAGAAATGACTTTTTTTCTTATGGCACCACTACTTTAGTAAGTGGAGACCATTAAACTTTACGTTTAATGAGTAATTCCTGTGCCAGCCAATGTTGGGCGTTCGTTAGGGCAGAGTGCACTATGGTCTAATTTTGGAGTTGGTTCATTGCATAGGGACCCACAATCGGCAATTCCAACACTTACAGGTGATTCGCCAAAATGAAGCAAGAATAATTCCTCAGTTTCACGAAATGCTCTTTCAAGTTGGTCTCGATCCCTTTTACCGCGCATTCCAAAATAGGGAAAATGATGGACGTACCTACCAAATAGGGCTTCGCAATCAGACATGTATTTTTGTGTATCGAGAATATGGGTGTGCCAGAATGTGTCGATATCTTTGCTGGGAACGATTACTTTCTCACTATATATATTCGACAGATACAGAAATCTACGGTACCAGACTTCTAATCCTTCGGCTTTATTCAGGGGCCAGTTGGGGCCATCCTCTCGCCGAGTAAGAGAAAATTTGATTGACTCCAAATCTAGGTTACGACTAAATTCATAAAACGAAGCTATTTTCATATCCCATACTCTCTCGGAAGGTTTGAGTAAAATATAATTAAAGGTAACCCATTTTAAACTCTCTTTCTAAATAAGGGAAATTAAAAAATGTTGATACGGTTTTATTTTTATTACGACCATTTTTGTTAATCTTTAGTTGGGTTAGACGTCAGTTTATAAGATACACGAATTCCACTTGCGTAAATATCAGCCCAATGGGAAGCGAGTTTTTGCTCAGGTGTAATTAGGTCGTGAAATGAACAAGGTCTAGTAATGTGATTAGACCAGTCAAGTTGTTCCCAGAATAGGCCTAACGATTCAAACCACAGTTCGAGCATTGCTTGTGTGGGTAACGAAGTCAGGCTTAGATTGCGTCCTTTACGAACAAAAGACTCTGGTAGGTTGTAGTCCTTTTTTTCTGTTTTAGTAGGACACGATATCATCAGCGGTAGGCTGAGAACTTGATTTGTTAGATTAGCGTGAGTTTTTGGCGCATCCTTTCCCTGTACTGCCGAGTAAGATGCTGTAAAGGTATCAATGAGAATAGTTTTTTTTGCTGCACGAGCCATAAGGCTGAGTAAACGCAAGGGTTCGGTCATGTAATACAGAACACCAAAACAAAAGACCGTGTCGAAAGATTTTTTTTCTATTCTTTCCAGAAACTCGATAATGCTTTCAGTTTCAAATTTATACTTCGATGAACTTATTTCTTCTTTTAAAAATAATTCCATGCAACGTTTTACAGTACGCTTTTCAACATCGATGCCATGGACAAACTTTGCTCCAAGTTGTAACGCCGCCCAAGAAAAAATCCCAGTGTGAGACCCAACATCGAGAATAGATTTATTTTGAATGAGTTGACGGTTGTTATTCAGCAAAACACCGATACGGCCATTTATACATTCAGGGTGATAGGGAACTGCCCAGCGTTTAGTTCGGGTGTCGGTGGTCAAAAATGGAGAATCAGGAGAAATGAAAAGTTTCATGATTTATTAATGGTCAAGATATAAAAAATTTGGGATTATATAATTCCGTGTTCATTAAATTAAAGAGTATAGCATCTAGCACCCACTTTTAATAAATTCCCCGAAACACTATAATAAAAGAAAAAACGGATAAAATAATATTTTGTCGAATAAAAAAAATAAAAATAAAAAAACACCGGCTAGTGAAAAACCTTTGTTAGAAGAAAGCTTGTCTACCATTGGAGATGCTTTGCGAGAGCTTTCTCCCGATATGGCGATTCGATTTAAGGCTCTTCAGGGAGTTGAGTCCCCCGCTGAATGGGTAATGGAGGTAATCTTTGATCTATTTCCTTATGCATGGAAAGATACAGAGTTGCTTGGTGAAGCCATAATTAATATTTTTGCATGCGAATTTGATGAGGCAGCTGAGTCTTTAAAAGGGGCTATAGAGATGAACCCAGATGCTTACCCGGCCTATCATCTTTTAGGGCATGTGTATGGTTGCATGGGGAATTACAAAGAAGAGATCGAGTGTTATCGAAAAATTATAAAACTAAGAAATGACTATCCTCATCTCCATTATAGCCTTGGAATGAGTTACTGGTTGGCGGGGCGGAAAAAAAAAGCAATGGCAGAATTTCATGTCGCGATTCCAATGATCGCGGAATTTGCTATCCCTGAATTTTGGTTTGCATTCACTTTTGAAAAACTTAATCGCTATCCCGCAAAAAATAATGGAACGGGCGATAAAAATACTATAGAAAAAAAACGTGTTTTATCTCAACTGTTTTATATGATTGGATTAGAGTTGATAGAGTACGGACATAACTCAGAAGCACGTCAAGCTTTCAAAAAATCTATTCAGCTACGCCCAGAATTTGCTGAAGCATATTGTCAATTGGGTTTTGTTCACATAAAAAAACTAAGGAACTCAAAGCGGGCAGAGAAGTATTTACAAACAGCAGAGCATTTACTTCAAGAGAGGAAAGAACTTCAGAGATCAAAACTAATACATCAGATTTGCAATTCCTCTAACCTTCCTAAAGATAAAAATAAGGCGGCAGAAGACTGGTTAAAAGAAGGACTTCGCCTTCAACAACTAGGTTTAAATCAGGGGGCAGTTGATGCATATAAAATAGCGATATCTTTTAAGAGAGACTTTCTTGATGCCTATTACAATATGGGTATTGCTTACGGAAGTCTGGAAGAGGCTGGTGTTGATGTGCTTGATAATGCACTAGGAGCATTAAAACAGTCTGTTCGTTTAAACTCTGATTTTATTCATGGATATATTGCGCTGGGCGCGGCTTATATCAGGAAGGAAGATTACGAAAGTGCTTTAGATGCTTTGGAACGAGCAATATTAATTAATTCAAAAGATCCAAACGCACATTATTATATGGGAGTGGTTTGTCGAGCAACGAAAAAATTTGAAAAAGCCGCAGCCTCTCTTCACAATTCGGTGTTGTTAAAACCGGATTCATTGCAAATGCAATATTTTTTAGGCCTTGTTTTAATAGATTGTGAAAAATTTCAGAGAGCCTGCGACGCTTTAAACGAAGCAGTGCGTATCAAGCCAGGTTTTGCTGAAGGTCATTACATGCTAGGTTATGTCTACCTTGAAAAACTCTTTGATGTGGAGAAGGGAGTCTATCACCTTAGTAAGGCAGAAAAGCTTTATATTAAATTAGAAGATTTTGATCGCTTGGAAAAGGTTAGAGCAATGCTTGCAAAATAAAAGAAAAGTATTGTTAAACATAGGCAGTATAGCGAGAGAGCTGCAATTAGGGAAATGAGTAAAAAAATAATCTTATTAGTTTTAATTGGGATAGGTATTTCTTTTTTTTATTTTTTTGATATCCAACAATATTTATCATTCGAAAGTTTGAAAACCAATCGAGATAGATTAAATTTTATTTATCAAGAGAATTCAATTGCTTTTATTTCATGGTTTGTTGCGGTTTATTTTTTAACCGTTTCTCTTTCGTTGCCTGGTGCGACCGTGCTCACTCTCACTGCAGGTGCTATTTTTGGATCAGTTCTAGGAATGTTTCTTGTGAATATTGGGGCTACTTTGGGGGCGACGGTTGCTTTTCTTAGCGCTCGTTTTATTTTTCGTGATTGGGTTGAAGGTAAATTTAGTGATAAATTAGAGGCTGTCAATAGTGGAATTTCAAGTAATGCCTTTAGTTATATGTTATTTCTGAGGTTAGTCCCATTATTTCCATTTTTTCTAATCAATCTTGTTTTGGGGTTAACACAAGTTCGGCTCTCGGTTTATTTTTTTTCAACAATGATAGGAATTATGCCAGGTTCCTTTATTTATGCTAATGCAGGCAGTAACTTGGCGGGTATAAATAGCGTTTCTGATATTGCTTCGCCAAAAGTATTTGGAGCTTTAATTTTATTAGGCATTTTCGCCTTGATCCCTGCTCTTTACCGCCTTATAAAAAAGTCATTTTAAAGTAATATCAAAAGTTTTTTAGGGTTTAAGATTGATTGTTGTTTTTGCAAAGCGAACCCATTCTAAAATTAACTCATCTGGTATTTTGTTAAAGAGTTGATATTTTTTGGGTTTTAGTAAGTGTAAATTTTGCTAGCTACAACAGGAGGTTTCAGAACTGTCTTCAGCTGGTTTTTCACTAGCTGAGTCGGTTATTATGAATTGTCCATTATAGGAATATGACGACATTATTTCTGCTGTTTTGTGATCGATCTCAACAGTACCACCAAGTTGGAATTTAGTTCCTTGAAAAACTACAGTATCAAAAGGCCCCACATAGGTAGCAAAAATAGAATTACCATCAAATAGCTTTTCTTCAGGACAAAATTTAAAGCCCTCTATTGTATAAGAATAGAACTTAATGCCTTGCACTTCTTTCCATAGGTAGTCTTTTTGTATGTGTAATCCTTTGAATTGATTATTTCGAGCATAATTCAAAAATTCTTGCAAGGTAAGTGCACCAGAGATACATTCTCCCCAAAGTTCTTTGTTGTTTCGCATCTCCTCTGGAACTTCTACCTCTGAAATAATATCTGCGATTAGAAAACGCCCGCCAGATTTTAAAATTCTATATATTTCTTTAAAAACGTCACTTTTTTTTGTGGAAAGATTGATAACACAATTAGAAGTAACGAGATCAACCGAAATATTTTCAATCGGAATGCCTTCAAGGAATCCTTGCCTAAATTCAATATTATTATAACCAAGGTTTTTAACCACTTGGGCTGCATTTTTTCTAGCAATATTGAGCATTTCTTCGGTCATGTCTATACCGTAGACATGGCCTGTTTCCCCTACATACTTTGCAGCGATAAAACAGTCGATACCTCCACCCGATCCAAGGTCGACCATTGTTTGCCCTTCTTGAAGCCCAGCCCTTCCTACAGGACTTCCGCAGCCATATGAGATTTCCAAAACCTCTTTAGGGATATGGGATAATTCACTCGAATCATATTCTGTGGGGCAGCATAAGCTTTCCTGGGCCGTGACTGCTGCTTTTGAGTAAAAATTTTGAACATCATTTCGGGATACATCGTCTTTATCCGAAGCGTTATTACAGCACGACGCCATGTCATTCATTTGATTTTCCTTTTAGTCTTTTTATCTTTTAGTTTGCAGTCGATTTAAATGATATTTCATACTATACATTCAACTATTTTATCTTGCGCACGAAATTTCCGTATGGTCGGGCGATAAGAATTAATTTTTTGGACTAGAATTTCGGATTTCATAATTAACAAGAATTGCATGTTAATATTATACATTTTTAAGCCTTTGAATAAAATCCAAATGGCAAGAGTAATAATTACAAGAAGGTAGTTGTTGCAAGATATTTTAGATATATCAGGAATTTATTATGAACTTTCTCTGCATGTTATATGGCTAGAGGTTTTTTTTTGGGTATAAGAATTGATATATCCCATAGTTACGAATAACTTTTTTTACGTACTTCCTAGTTTCAGGGTATGGAATAGATTCGATGAACACATCAGGATCATCGATGCGGCTGAATCTTTTTAACCATTTTTTTAGATTATGAGGGCCTGCATTGTATGAAATCAGAATATGGGTTTTGTTTTTTTTAAAGCGTTTGTTTAGTTGGTCAATGTATTGGACTCCCAATTGAATATTTATTTCGGGATTAAATAAAATTTCGGCAGTAAACGGTCCTTTGTTTTTTGAATTAGCGTAAAGTGCTCTTCCAGTTTCTGGCATAATTTGCATCAACCCTATTGCTCCAGCACGAGACTGGACTTGAGCATTAAACAAACTTTCTTGGCGGATAAGTCCTTTTACGAAGTGTGGATCTACATTAAAAACTTTTGCGCTGTCATGGATAGTTTTTGCATAAGCTAGGGGGTAAAAATTTTTCCAAAAATTTTTGGAAAGTTCTTTTTCCCGGGCTTTTGTTTTAAAGTCTTTGTAGAGCTGCATAATCCTTACGGTATCCGAATAAGCGTGAGCATCGTTGTAAAGCTTGGTCAGCCAAATTACTCCGGAAAGATTTTTTCGTGTGACACTTTCTACTTTTTTGATTTCGAGTCTTGCATCTTCAAAAAATCCTGTGGCTGATAATTCAATGCCTCGAGAATAATGGAATCTTGTAGCGCTTAATAGATTAGTTGTTGTATCCGGTAATGCTTCACTTTTGCGTGCAGTTAAAAAAAAATTCTTATCAGCTTTCTTTTCCCCGGCTCTAATTCCATAATAGGTGTAAGGAAATGTCATATTAACGTTTGTGAAAATTTGTTGAGACAGCTCTTTGTGGTTTAATGCTTCAGCTGATTTAGCGCTCCAGAACATACTACTTTCAATAAAAAGGCCTGATGGATAGTTACGAGAACTTTCATCAAAATAATCGTAAGCTTTTTGAAAATTTCCTATGGTGTAGTTCATCCATCCAAGTTGCCACGCGGCCCGCTCCGCATACTCACCTGTAAACTCGCTGACTAACTTTGTGTAATATTTAGTTGCTTCGCGGTATCGTTTTTTTTCCTCGTGCATTTTCCCAATAAAGAAACGAGCTTGGTTGGTCAATGTAGGGTCTACTCCTTGGTCAATAGAATTTTTAAAATATTTAAGCCCGTCTTGATAGTATCCTGTGTTCCAGAGATTTCGCCCAATCATGAATAAAGCTTCTTGGGTGCGCTTATGGCTTGGATAGTGTTCAAGGAATTTTCTAAGCGCAGAATTAGATAGGTTTCGTTTGCGAAGACCTTTTTGTGCTCTTGCTAGGTAAAAATAGAAATTAACTGGAAGTGAAGTTCTAATTTTTAGCAATTCAGAGATTTCATTGACAACCTGTTGATACTCTACATCGTCGCGAAGTGCCCTGATACGCTGTTCATACTCATTGAGTGTTAGAGGTTTGATTTTAATCGACACGTCTTTAGCGAGTTTATTCATTTCTTCTTTTGCTTGTTGCGTTAACTGATTTGTGGGAAAAGCGAAATGAAGAAAACGGTAGCGATTATAAGCTTCAGTAAGTTTTCCGGATTTTTGATAAAGGTGCCCTTGATGATAGATAACCTCCGGCAGGTAGGACCGATTTTCAGAAGACTTGGAAAGCCCTGATAATTTTTTTTCAGTCTCTGCAAGTACGTTAAGGGCTGTTTCAACTTTGTTATCTTTTTCTAAAATCTTTGCCAACAGAATATTGCTTTTTGTCAATAATAGAGTTTTTGGGAATTTTTTAGAGACAATATTAACTTGTTCCAAGGCTTCTTTGGTTTTTTCTGAATTCAAGAACACCTCTGCCAAGTAAAAGCGAATATAATCTTCCATTTCTGGATAGGCTTTAATAGAGGCTAGAAAGATCTCAATTGACTCATCTAGTTTATTGGTATTCGCTAAACTATGAGCGAGAAGGTAAGAGGCTCTTTTTTTCTCGGTAGTATCAGGAGTTGAAGAATATATAGAACGAAATAAAAGAGCGGCCTGATGAAAATTTCCTTTTTGGAATTGAGATAATGCAGAGGAATAGGCTTTAGCCTCTTTCCCTATGGCGTTTTCAGAATTTACAAGAGATAGTATAAGAAAAAAGGCAAAGATGGTTAATGTTTGAGGAAGCAGAGCAAGAACTTTATCTCTCAAGGTAGTCGGGTTATCAGACACATCGGCCTTAATTGTTTTGGCATCGTAAAGTTTTTTAAACCAAGTAATCTGACGCTTTGCATAATTCCGGGTATCTTGTTTGATTAGGTCGATGGTTTTTTCTAGCGATTGTTTTTCATGTAGAAACTTTATGATTTGTGCATACCCAATACTTTGGAAAGGTTTTAGTTTTTCAGAGAATCCTTGGTCTAAGATACCTTTCACTTCTTCAATCCATCCTTTTTCCATCATTTTTTCGACACGTTGGTTAATATTGGTATAAAGCTCTTTTCGGTTTCGTTCTATGAAAAAAGTGTAAATCGGGAATTCATAATTTGGCTTTGATTTTACTTGGCTGAACTCAGAAAAAGGTACCCCTGTTTGGCGGAAGACAGATATAGCTCGTTCAATACGTTGTGTATCAAGAGGGGGGATTCGCTCTGCCGAACTAGGGTCGATCTGCTGGAGCTCTTTGTGCATTTTTATAAATCCTTTTGTTCGGATATCAGATTGGACTTGTTTTTTGATTTCCGGGTTAATTTGTACTGCACAATCATAGTCCTCACATAAGACTTTAATATAGAGTCCAGTACCTCCAGTTATTATCGGGATTTTGCCTTGCCTATGCAATTTTCTCGTTTGTGTTAAAGCCTTAGCTTTAAAGTCGAACGCAGAGAACTCTTGGTCAGGTTCCAGGATATCTATTAGGTAATGCGGAACTCTAGCTCTGTCCGCAGGTGTTACTTTTGCTGTTCCTATATTAAAATATTTGTAAACCTGCATAGAGTCAGCGCTAATGATTTCCGAATTCATTTTTTCGGCCAATTCGATTGCTGTATCACTCTTCTTTGATGTGGTGGGCCCGGCTAGAATAATTAAAGGAGGCATAAATTTTTTCCATTTCATTTGAATATGAACCATCTGCATTATAAACAAATAAAGGTGGTTCGGTGACACATTCTGTTTGCTGATTTTTGACGGATTCAATCAGAAATATACGAGCATCGGCCTTACGTGAACCGTGTATAAAACGAATTCTTGAGGGAAACAATTTGCGGGAGCAGAGTTTTTCCTGCGTTTCTTTTAGTCTTAAGGGTGGGTAAGCCATAATAAAGGTTCCGCCGTCCTTCAATAGACTGCTTGTTTTAGTAAGAAGTGAATTTAAATCCATGGATATTTCGTGCCGGGCTACAGCTTTCTCAGGATTTGGATTCATACGACCTGTATTCAATTTTCGGTACGGTGGATTCGAAATTATAGTGTCAAACAAGCTATGTTCAGAGTCCAGGGCTGAGTTAATAAAGTTACCATGAATTAGACTTACTCTATCTGAGACCCCATTTTTTGATATATTGTTGATCGCAAGGTCATAAAGAGATTTTTGAATTTCTATTGCTACAATTTCTTTTAGCTTTACTTGTGTTGTTATAAGGAGGGGGATGATCCCGCACCCAGTTCCAATGTCTAGAAGGCGACTACCAGTCAATAGATTTGCAAAGTTCACCAACAAGAATGGTTCAATGGAGTAACGGTACCCATCGATTGTTTGTTGGACTGCTAGCGGGTTTGATAAATTTAATGTGGTCATGAGATTATTAAATTACAATTGGTATTCAGTTAACGAAAAAATAAACCTCCTGAAATCGTTATTATATAAATTCCTCAAAACTTTAAAGGGAGTTCATTTATTTTACAGGCCAAAAACGGAGTTTCGGCTTCTCCAGCAGAACGGCTAATACTTCTCTTTGATAAATTATAGAGTGATTACGTAAGGTAACTAAATACCCACTTGAATCGGCTAAAATTGATTCAAGAATGGTATTTGAATGTATGTC
>Ga0114993_10003511_pt1 | contig 16187 bp, 9 predicted proteins | sample ArcticOcean_MG_C_FD_87042 | JGI IMG/M metagenome (GOLD analysis project Ga0114993, IMG submission 87042) | Marine microbial communities from western Arctic Ocean - ArcticOcean_MG_CB2_150 | ecosystem: Environmental > Aquatic > Marine > Oceanic | place: Arctic Ocean: Canada Basin | collected...
AGAGACACGTTTACTGAAGGTGTAAGATATAGATATAATGATATTGTAAAGTATGGTGGTAATTTATATATTGCCAAATTAGAACATGTTGCAACAGCAACATTTAATCCAGCAAATTATGATTTATTCTTAAAAGGATTACAATTTGAAGAAGGATGGGAATCGGTAACACAATATCAAGAAGGTGATATTGTTAGATATGGTGGAAATGCTTATATTGCGTTACAAGATAGTTTAAATGTTACACCAATTATTACTACATATTGGTCATTAATTGTTCCAGGATTTAATTTTATTGGTGTATGGGATGGCGCAACAACATACAAACCAGGTGATACCGTTTCATTTGGCGGTCAAATTTATGTTACAAAAATACAACATGATAATAGTGTCCCACCAACAAACCCAGCACGATGGACTTTGTTGTTAGACAGTATAAGTTGGTCAGGAGCATGGTTAGAAAATGCAACTTACATTAAAGGCTCTATTGTAAAACATAATAATATTGCTTATATTTCAAAAATATATCATCAAAGTACAAGTGTAATAAACCCAACCAATGGACAATATTGGGATGTATTATTAGAAGGTCCTGCAGAAATTGTATCAGCAGTTGGATCAAGTCCAAATGTATTTTTTGTTGGTCCGGATGGCGAAGATATTGCTACTCAAGGAAAAACGACAGACACACCATTTAAAACAATTAATTATGGACTTGGTATTGTTGGAAGTGTTGCAACTGCGGTAAAACCGTGTATATTGCTTATCAAAGCAGGAATTTATGAAGAAATAACACCAATTAATATACCACCATATGTAACAGTTCAAGGTGATGATGTTTCAACAGTATTTGTTGAACAACCAGCAAACTATCAAGGGCAAGTCATGTTTAATATACATACTGATTGTGCTCTTAAAAATATGACATTGCGAGGAAAAACTGGTACTATTGGAATACCTGCTACATCAGGAACACCTAGAGTTACTAATACTGCTTATATTACATTTAATGCTGGATATGGCCCAGCAGACGTATCTACATGGATCACAAATGCACCAACACTTGCTAATTTAACTATTGAAGGTAGTGGGTGTCTTGGTTTTGATTTTGATGGAAGTTTGCATAATGGTGGAACAAAAAGTGTATATATAGATAATTGTCATGTTAGTATTGATGATGGTATAGGTGTGCGTTCATCAGGTAAAGCAACTATTGAAGCAACGAGTGTACATACATATTATTGTCAAATAGGATTATTAGCAGAAACTAATGCAAAGATACGGTCTGTTGGTGGATCAAATAGTTATGGAAATTATGGTATTAGTTCAGAAGGATATATTGCAAATGTCAATAATGGTCAAGGACAAACAGTTACTGATGCAACATTAGATGCTGATCAAGTTAGAATAAGTGGTTTAAGTGGTACATATTATGTTGGAAGTATATTAAACTTTTCAGGTGTGAATACATCATATAAAGTAGTACGAATAACTGAAATATCAGCAACAGAAAAAGTATTTACGTTGAGCATTGATCATTCTATTGGGGGCTCAGTAAATTGTTATTTTCAAAATATCCAAAGTGAAATTTTGACTTCTGCACATCAATTCTTTTTTGTTGGTAGTGGAAATAAAGCAGCAGTTGCTGGATTAGCAGATTTATATGTTGGATCTGATAGTGCTAAAGAAACAAATATATACAATGAAGCAAATATAGTTGGTGCAATGAATAGTAATTTGGGTGGTCAAAAATTAGGAAATAAATTTGAAGTTGATGAGAAACAACAAAGATTAGAGTTTGCTGGATATGATGTAAATTTTGGATCAGTTAACAATGTTCAAATTGGTGGATTTAATATGACAGGATCCACTAATGTAAAAATAGCAAGAGTTGTTACCGATACATCATTAACGGCCGCCACCGACACAGAATTGGCTACTGCGAGAGCGATTAAATATTACATAGATAATATAGTTTCAAATCCATCCAGTGGATTTTCAACAATACAATATGTAAATAAAATCTTGACATTGCCAAGATATTGGACATCATTTTAAGGAAAGTAAAGTATGGCAACGGCCGTCGTTATTAATAAAGAAGATTTACCAGCAGGACCATTAACATATACTGAACTAGTTAAAGGTGATGGTGGTGGTAATTATGTAAAAGCAGTTACAATAACTCTTTGTAATAGAAATTCATCTCCTGCAAGTATTCGAGTTGCTTTGACAGATGCTCCAAATATAATAGCAAATAAAGATTTTTTAGAATATGATCTCCAAATATTTGGTAATAATACTTTTGAAAGATCAGGTATTTTGGTTCCAGATGGTTATTTTCTTTATGTTTCTAGTTCGCTTGCAAAGGTAACAGCAACCGCATGGGGCATTAAAGAATATATTGCTGGTGCTGTTATTGCAGAAATTAATATAACAAACGGTGGTACAGGGTATGTTGATGCAAATCCGCCAAATGTTACAATAGGTATGCCAGGCGCAATGGATACTGGTGAGCAAACATTATGTACAAGAGATTTGGGGTATGTTGTTGATGCGGCAAAAACTGATATGGCAATTGGCACAAATTATAATGCTGTTACTGCTGGTATTAGATTTAATTACGGTATATTCACAACATCTTCAGATAAAGTTCGTGTACAAAATGCTATTACTCATACGGAAACTACTATTAAAGCAATGACTAATGTAACTGGAGCGGTAGAAACTGCAATAGTAGATGCTTATGCAGAAATAATAGGTGTAATGAACAACGGAACATCGTCTCATTCCGCTTACACTTTTCCAGATTTTAATGTAGGTAGGGCAGATTGGACAGATAGAAAAAATGGTGGTGCACAATTAATAGCAAATATAGATTTTATGGCTGCCGATGTAAATGCATGGGTAACAAATAATCATGCCACTCACTTTAATACATATTCTGAAGCAAAATGTACAAGAGACTCAAAGTATATTGTAAATGCACTGATATATGATTTAATGTATGGCGGTACAGTCGCAACAACAGTAGTGGCTAAATCATTTTTTGATGGTGGTATTTCACAATTAACAACAGCAGCCGAAAGAATCGTAGTAGCGGCCGCATATAATCATTTAGCATCAATTGCAGATGATATTGTTCAAGAAAATACGGTAATGTCCCAGGCTGGAAATTCTATTTTACAAGATAAAACTGGTACTGCGGCTACTGTTGATGAAGGTATAATTTGTATGGATTTAATGCAAATTATTGAAGATGCAATTACTGCTAATAGTTCTGCTGGTATACCGGCAGTAGTAGATGTAGATGTTTCATCTTCTTCTAATATAACACCACATACAGATATTACAACTGATCAAGCAACAATTATATCAGCGGGAGTTGCTTCTGTTGCAAGTGGTGCTGCGGGTGGTGTTCAAGCAACTGCTCTTGCAACTGTTGTGGGTGGAGTAGTTACAAATATTCAGATAACAAATCCCGGTGCATTATATGCTCCAGGCACACCGCCAGATGTTACAATAGACCCACCAAGTTCGGGAACAACAGCAACAGCAGATTCAGTACTTGGCGGTCAAGGACTACATCTTCCAACTAATGCAATTTTAGGTGGCAGTACTAATAAACTACTGGTACATGGTGATGGTGGAGGACAATATGCGAAAATAATTACGTTAAATATATGCAATAGGAATAAAATGCCAGTTAAGTTTAAAGCCGCATTGACAAATGTTCAAAATACAGTAGCCGATACTGACTATATAGAATATAATACAATGGTTTTTGGAAGAAATACTTTTGAAAGAACAGGAGTAATGGTACCAGATGGATATTATTTGTACGTGTCATGTGATACAGATAATGTAACGGCAACGGCTTACGGAATTAAGGAGCAAGTATAATGGCAAGATCGTCAGGATCACAAACAGTTGACCCGCTAAGAGATAGTACGAGAGTTAGTTTTAATCACGAGGCATATGATGCAATCGGTCGTATAAAAGTGGCTGAAAGTCAGTCCATGATTGATACTGATTTTGAGTATGGACTTCAACCAACACGATGGATTAATACACAAAGAGTTAATGGAAACTTCATTGATCCAGTTAGTGGTAGATTAACTTATTCAGGTACAAGTAGTACAATTATTAAACGTGAAACATGGAAACCTATAACTGTTTTTAGTGAAGGTGATTATGTTTTTTATGGTGGTACATCACAAACTGCATACAAAAATGCAATAGCCTTACTAAAAGCAAATAAAAATTATATTATTGCTGAAGCCATTGCTTGGCAAGCACAACAAGTAACCGCCCAAAACGCTCCTTATCATGATATTTCAGCAGATTACCTTAGTGCGTTATACAAATGTGAAAGAGATATTGGTTTTATGTTTGATGCATTAATACTCGATATCCCTGCAGGCAATCAACGTATAAGAAATATTGTTAGTAAATTTTGGAGTGGTACATCCGCTCAAATTGACGGCCACAGAGGTCCAGAAATTGCTGTATATTTAAAGATTAAAGAAATTATTAATACTGCAATCTTTTTAAACAACTCTTGGACCAGTCAACAAACACAAGAACAACAAATAAAATTAACTAATGATGCAGAAACTTATGCAGACGAACGTGTTACTGCATTATTAGACTTATTTGTAAATGTTATTGGTGTAGATCCAAGTTTAAATGCTGGTGCAGGTGCAACATGGCTTGCTGGTTTTACAACACAAGAATATTATGGTTCAGCGTCAACACAAACCGGTGTATTTTTAATTGGTCTTGCTCAAACATATACATCAGGTGAAAACGTATTAGACATTGCAGAAAATGCTTTATATATTCCAAGTAATGTTTATAGAGTTTCAGCAAGTAATGGTTATACTTCTGGTGATGTTCCTCCAACTCATACTGATGTAATTAATAATACGGCGCATCCAGTAGATAATAATTTATTATGGGTTGAGGCTATTACTCATGCTGATGATCAATATATTTTTAATTACTTAAGATCTTTACCTAAAGATGGACATTTTGGTTTTAACCAAGAAAAAACACTTCAGGGTTATATTGCTGAATCAAACCAATGTTTATTTGGTTTAAATGGTTTTGATAGACCTGCGTCACCAGATGACTTTTTTGTTATGGTTCCTGCTGGAATACCTGGAGAGAAAACTACTGGATTAGATTACAGATCACGTTTTGCGAATGAATTTAACTTATATAATGCAAATGCTGCTGAAAGAAATGATTTCCTTTCAGATGATAGTATAATTGATGCAGTAGGCGGCACAACAAAAGTTTATTTGCCATTAGGTTCAAGTGTTCAAGATGATTTTTATAATGGTTGGACAGTTATTTTTACAAGTGGTCCTGGTAGTAGTACGCCAACAGATAATGCTAATACGGTTCCGTTTAGTGCAGGATCGGTTCAAGATTATGTCGGTGCTACAAGAGAAGCAACACTACAGGGCGTGTTTATGCCAACACCGAACAAAGATACAAGTTTTATTCTTGTTGCTAATCCATTTTCATACTATGCGGCCAGATATCATATGGAATCTGTCCATGCAAACGTAGCAGATACAGCACAACCCACAGCAACATCAGGTGCTACAATTAGATTAGGCGCCGGAACAGCTCAAACTAACTATTATAAAGGTCATATACTTAGAATTATTGATGGTAAAGGCGCTGGTCAAGAAAGAAATATTGTTAGTGATGATACTAATTCGGTTTGTGTTGTTAATAGTTTTTCAAAGATTGTAACAACTATTTCTACAAGTGTTATTGTTGATGTAAAATATGACCCTGCTACTAATGAATATGGAACTGCTGATCTTGAAGTTGGCATGTTAGTGTTTAGTGGTGCTGGAAATACAGTTTTTGCTTCTGATACACGACTTTCAAGAGTAGTAAGTAACACACGAATAATTATTAGTAAACCAGCAGTTGGAGATTTAACAACATCGGCAGCTCAATTTAGTAAAGAATGGGAAGTATTACCTGATACAACAAGTAAGTATATGATTATTCCTGCCCATGCTGGTGTAATTGCTACAACTGGAAGTGCAGGTACGATTGCATTACCTGAAGGATGTAGTCATCAAAATGATTATTATAATAACTCTAAGATGACAATTATTAAAGGTGCAGATGTTATGTCTGGCCCAAATGTAACTATTCCTAAAGGTGCTCAAGTAACTGTTACAATTAATGACTATGTATGTGGCACAGATTATGCTAACGGCAGTTTTTATTCAAATTCAAGAGAAGTAACTCCAGTTGCAACACCAACTTGGGGTCCAAACGGTGTTGCATTTGACCCATCCGTGGGTGATTTCTTTTACATAACGCCAACACAAATTCAAAATACTGGAAATATTGATAGACCAGGATCTGATATTGTTGTATTGCCACAATATTTTACATATGGTAATACCGCAAATGATAATGCAACAATAACAAATTTAACAAATGCATTAGCAAATATTAAAGTGGGTATGTCAGTTATTGCGCCAAATATACCACCTGGTAGATTAGTTACAAAAATTGTTAATGATGCTGAAGTAATTCTTAATAGTGGTGAAAGTATCACTAGTGATGAGTTTGCTCCAATGGTATTTTCATATAATCCATTAGATAATTATTATAAGAGTTGTAACATACGAGTTTATGGTGGTGCTGGCGAAGGACAAGAAAGAACAGTTAAACGGTATATTGGTGAGTCTAGTACATGTATTATGATTGATAATGATGATCCGACAGATGCAGGAGAAGAGTTTATACCAGCAACAGATGATTCAAGTTTATTTGAATTATCACCATCACAAGCAGTTATACCTCAATATATTTCAGACGTATTTTTTGGTAAGATTACTACTATTACTGATGAGGGTCTTGTACTTAATACAGATGCAAGTAAAATTGATGAAATGTATACAAATATGTTCTTAACTGTTCTAACAGGAACAACCGGAACATTAGCCATTCAAAGTAAACGAATTAAAAGTTATAAATCGGCAACAAGAACAGTTGCATTTGATGGTGTATTTAATCCTAGTATAAGTCCTAGTGATACATATTGTATTTTACCATTGCCTGTTGATGCAAACATGTTTGGTGTTTATGATGGTGACAGTGGTACTCCAAGTAGTGTTAATATTGGTGCAACTACAAATTTACCACTTGATGGAAATACTGCATATAAAGCAGGTAGTTTACCATCGGCATATTCATCTGCTGGTACTAAAACGTATCAACACAATACAATGTTAGTATTAAGTGGTCCAAATATTGGAACATACTATAAAGTATATTCATATAACGATACTAATGTAACCTGTGATATTTTTGGTCCAGGACCAGCATTAGATACATCCGCTAATCCTAATATTGGTATGGCTGGTGGTATTGACAAATATGTATTATTACCATCCACATCAGGTAAAGTTACAGCATTAACTGGAACACCTTCGGCCGCTAAACAATATTTTAAAACTGATTCAGGTGGATGGTCACCTACAAAAAATTATTATAAAGGTGCATACTTACAATTTGGTCAATGTGGTGCATCAGATAATGAAGGCGAATCACGTCAAATTACATCATATGAAAGTGTTGGTAATGTCGGTGAGTTTGCATTTGTTTTAGATAAACCATTACCATCTAATATTGCAGTAAACGATGTTTTTGTTATAAGTTTTAAACCTTTTGTTAGTGCTGTAACTGGTGAAATTGCAAGTTTTGCGGTTGATCAAGTTGCATTAGATGCACGGTCACAAAGTTTAAGTGATGGATATTATGAAGATTTAGATATAACATTAATTGGCAATACCATACAACGGCGATCAATTAAAGAATATACTATTGAAACTAGCGGTGGTAATAAGGTTGGTACAGTTAAACCACATGTTGATTTCTTAAACGATACTGCGCCAACTAAAAATTATATTATTGGTTTGCAAACACGGCAAGCATTAGATTATGAAAATGAGCATACTGGTTATATTGTTGATGGAGCAACCGGCGGTGCTGGTGTAGCACCACAAGGAAAAACTAGTACAATTAAATTAGATCCAAAATATACAAGTAATGCTGATGGATATTATTGTAATTGGTTTATTAGAATAATTGGTGGCGATGGTACAGGTCAAGAAGCACAAATTATTGATTATGTTGGAAGCCAACGTCAAGCAACCATTGCTCCCGGATTTTATGGAACAGTTAGTGATGGTAGCAAATATTTGTTATATCAACCAATGTCAGAGCCAATTTTAGCAGCTATAGATAGTGAAACAGCAGACGGACAAACAGTTTTTACAACATTTAGTATTAAGGCTGAAACTGCAACAGTTAGTTTGAGTACAGTTGCAAATTATTATAAAGGCTATCATGTTAAATTTATGGGTGGTGGTAATGTTGGTAAGGAATTTATAATTGACAGTTATGATCCAGCCGCAAGTTACGTATCTGGATCATTTAACATAACAACATCCATTAATCAACCTGAAGCACCAAGTACTAATGGTTATGTAATGCTGTATCCTAAAACAGCAGGTCAGTCAACAGTTGCTGGCAAAAATGGTTTAATTATGGATCAAGGATTTAGTTCAGTAGATGAAGCATATACAGGGCGATATTTTAATGTAATTAATGGATCTGCAACTGGTGGTACTGGACAAACCCGGCTTATTAGCAGTTATGACGGCTATACCCGAATTGTAACATTTTACGAAGATTTAACAGTTGCATTAGAATCAGGTGATACATTTTGTATTACTGAAAAACCAATGTTTGGTTTGAATTCAACTAAAATTGTACGTGGTGAACTTGTAGCAAGTGGAACAAATGATGTTATTCAATTACCATTAGGTGCGGCAATTGATGAAAGCGAATATATTGGTGCATTGGTTCATTTTATATATTCAACAGATGTAACAGTTCAAGATCATGTTGGTAAAGTAACAGGGTATAATTCAACTACACGAGAAATTACATTTGAACCATCTATTACATCTAATCCTGCTGATGGTGATATTGTATATATTGAAAAAATACAATCAATAAGTGCATTAGGATTAGGAACATCACATGTTATACTAACAGGCCAAGGTATTAGAAATACTGATCAATTTTATCAACGACATAGTATAAAATTTACTGATGGTGCAAATGCCGGTTCGGAAACTATAATTAGTGAATATGATGGTGAAACTGGAATTGCTATGTTCCGCCCAGAATTAAGTTCAATAGCACAAACTGGTGATAGTTTTGAATTAGTACCAAAAGGTGTTGGCATAGTTGATGCGGCCTTAAATTACTTGTTTAGTACAAAAGGTATAACAGGTAGTATGGGCAATCCAACATTATCTAGTGGATCTACAACATATAATACAGTTAAATTTGGATTGGGTGCAAGTAAACAAGATGCATTTTATAGGGGTTATTTCCTACGAACTATTGACGGGGTTGGTGCTGGACAAGAAAACTTAATTACAGATTATAATGGTTCTACACGGACTGCAACTGTTAATCCAAGTTTTACAGTATTACCAGACCAAGGCACACATTTCTTTATCCAACCTCCGTATAGTGTACACATGCCATACAGAGGTGGTGTTGAAATGAGAACCAATACCAAAGCGATTGGTCATGTTACTGCGAGACAAACAAAACGATACTTTAGATACCAGGCTGGTAAAGGTGTTCACTTTAGTTTTGGTTTAAATTTTGGTGAACCGACAGATGGTGTTGTAAAACGTGGTGGTCAATTTGATGATGCTAATGGAATATTTTGGGAATACAGAGATGGTGAAATGTATGCTTGTCGACGTAACTCAAATAATCCACTTAAAGGTGTTGTAAAGACAGTTAAAGGTTCACCCATTATTAAAGGTACTGGTACAAAACTGAATACCATACCTGCCACAGTATTAAATTTTACAACTGATGGTACAATTAATAACTTTGAGTTAGGGCAAGAAGTTATAAAAAAGACTCAGGTTGTTGTTAAACTTACACCAAGTGGGCAAGCACAAACTACATTAGCATTAAACACTGATCCAGGGGCAAATCCTGGGGCTGGTTATATCTATAATAGTACAAGTGATATTATTACTGTATTGGTACCATTGGGTAATGGTGATGCAGTTGAAATTACTTTACCACACAACAAAGGTGATTTAAACAAAGGTGATACGATTGTAATTAGAGGTGATGTATATAGAATTACTGACTTACAGCGATCACTTAAAGGCCAAGTTGGTGACTTTGCGATATTAAACAGAGCATATAATGGTATTAGCCAAGAAGCAGTAAATGTTAATTATGTAAGAGACCTTAAGACCCCATCAAGAATTAAAAATTGGGATAATACAAAGTATTATGTTCGTGGTCAAGTTGTTTATTATCCAGAAACACAAACAAGTTATCAATGTCTTGTTAACCACTCAGGACAAGATTACACACCAGATAATGACGAATGGTGGAGAGCAGAAAATGAACATTCAGAATATCTTACATATGATGGTAAATTAGAATGGAATACTGACAATGCTGATGGTACAGGTTTAAGTACTATAGAAGCAGATTGGTCAAAAATACAAATGTATGCCGTAGACTATGCATGGTACGGTGCTGGTGGTATATATTTTGGATTAAAAGGTCCAAATGCCCATTATTATACTCTTCATGTATATGAACATGGTAATGTTTTGAATGATGCTTATTTGAGAACTCCAAACTTGCCTGTAAGATATGAAGTTGCAAATGAAGGTACCGTAGCAAACTTGGAATCCACTATACACTTTGGTACTTCCATGTTATTAGAAGGTGGATATAACGATGACCGTGGATATGCATTTGTTGCTAATAGTAGTTCAGTACCAGCAGAGGTACAAGGGCGTACACCATTATTGAGTGTAAGGCCTGCTCCAACTGCAAGTCCTACAGGAAGTACTGGTTTTGGTGAACTTGTTAATAGAGCAATGGTAATGCCAGAATCAATTGACGTAGTTTCTGATGGTGCAGTACTTGTAGAAATTGTTATTAATGCTCAACTTGATCCTGTTCCAAATTGGAGTTTAGCAGGTGAAAATAGTGTTGGCCAATATAGCACAAACAGTAACTCTGTTGTTGGTGGTGAGACAATATTTAATTTTTATACAAGCACATCTGGTGATAGTGATAAAACAGAATCATTTAACGTAACAACCAAAGATCTTACTAAGTTAATTATGTTAGGGTCAGGGTTTTATGCTGGTGATGATAGATTTCCAAATGGTCCAGACACATTTACTATTGTTGTGACACCAGTATCAGAATCTGGAACACTTATTAATAAGGCATGTGCATCGTTAAGTTGGACAGAAGCACAAAGTTAATTTTACATTTAGATTAGAAAAAAAACTATGAAAATAACAAGAAATTTTTCTTTAAACGAATTTATCAAGTCAAGTACTGCAACTAGATTGGGCCTTTCCAATCAGCCAAGTGCTGAACATTTAGTTAATCTAACAGCAGTTTCATTAATGATTTTGCAACCCGTTAGAGAGCATTATGGTAAAGTTGTTGGAATAAACAGCGGTTATCGTTCTCCAAAACTTAACAAAGCAGTTAACGGATCAGCAACAAGCCAACATTGTAATGGGCAAGCCGCAGATTTTGAAATCCAAGGACTTCCTAATTATGAGTTAGCAAAATGGATTCAAGATAATTTAGATTTTGACCAACTCATACTCGAATTTTACACACCAGGAGGAGACCCAAATTCAGGTTGGGTTCATTGTTCATATAATGCTCAAGGTGAAAATAGAAAAAAAGTTATGACTGCCGTTAGAGAAGGTGGCAAAACTGCTTATAAAAGTGGTCTTTTAAAATAGGTATGATTCAAAATTTTATTACAACCACATTAATACAGCATTCTGAATGTGATAATGTTAACAGTTTCAGTATTAGAGCTGAAGAAGTTGGCAATCTCATTACTAAAAGAAATTTGCTTGTGCGAGTTGACTTTCACAGTATGGTAGCAAACAATCCAAAAATACAATTTAGTCCTACAATTTATACAAGAGGGTGTCTTCCATATAAAAATCCTCCATTATCATGGATTGATAATAGAACATTTAGAAATAAAACATCTATACAACTTGAACTCGTTTCTGGATTAACTGGTGCTGATAAACTTGAATTAAAAAATAAACAATCTGATTTTGAGCCTCCTATCCAATTCCTCATTGATTGGGCTCAAAAATATGGAGCATATGAAGGTTATTTTGTTTATAATAGAGAAAATGATCCGTGGATTATAAAATTTGATATAGAGAAAAACCAATGGATACGAGATGAAGAACGAATAGACAAAGTAAAAAATTTAGAATCTAAACTAAAATATATTAAATCAAATAAAGAAAACATAGCAGACTTTATATCAGGATCTATATCACATAAAGAGTATCAAGGTTATCATGATTTGATAAAATATTATACTCAAGAAACTGAGAAAGTAACTGATAAAATCAAAACTCATAAGCGATTACTTGGAATGAATGTTTTCAGAATTTGATTGACAATACAGATCATGTATGTTACACTATATGTATGTATATTAAAAACCTTATCTAATATTTTACAATGAATACAAATGAATTTTTAAATCGGTACAATAAAAGTGCTAGACGGGGTGATACAATTTATAAACAAAGTCCCCGTGTACAAATGCATTCAGGTCTTAAACTTAGCATTCAAGCAAGTAGAAATCATAAATGCAACCCCATAGATAATAAAGGTCCTTATACTGAAGTAGAGCTTGGATTTCCAAATTATCCTAAGAAACTACATAATCTTAAAGAATTTGCTGAAAATCCAGGTGATTTAAAAAATACAGTTTATATGAATGTTCCAATCGAACGTGTTGATAAGTTACTTAACGATAACGGTGGAATTAATGAGCGGTCATTAAGATATATATGGAAATCGTTTGATATTTAAAACAACAAACACAATAAGAAAATGCCGAAGGAACTTTGGGTAGAAAAGTATAGGCCAAAAGTAATACAGGACTATGTTTGGCAATCAGAAATACAACGGCAACAAGTGCAAACTTGGATTGCTGATAAAAGTATCCCACATATTTTGTTTAGCGGAAGTGCTGGTGTTGGTAAAACAACAATGGCAAAAGTTCTTATTAATGAACTTGGTATTGAGAGTGCTGATGTACTTGAAATAAACGCAAGCAGAAATAATAGTGTTGACGATGTAAGAAATTCAGTAACAAATTTTAGTAGCACAATGCCATGGGGTGACTTTAAAGTAATCTTAATGGATGAAGCGGATTATTTAAGTCCAAATGCACAGGCGGCATTGCGTGGAGTTATGGAACAATTCCATAGTGTAGTTAGATTTATACTTACATGTAATTACCCAAATCGTATTATACCAGCAATACATAGTAGATGTCAATCATTTCCAATTAACACTTTAGATCAAACCGAATTCATTGTTAGGCTCGGACAGATTCTTGACAGTGAAGGAGTAAAGTTTGACGTAGAAACATTACAAGTATACGTTAAAGGATGCTATCCTGATTTGCGAAAAACCATTAATAGTTCACAACTTAATACTATTGATGGTAAATTGCAAGCACCGCAGGTTGATGATAATAGTGCTGATTATAAATTGGAAATGGTTGGTCTATTTAGAGATGGCAAAGTTAGAGAAGCTCGTGAGTTAATTTGCAAGCAAGTTCGCACAGACGAATATGAAGACATTTATCGTTGGTTGTATAATAACTTGGAATTTTTTGGTAAGACTGAGGATCAACGAGATGAAGCAATTATAATTATACGTAATGGGTTAGTTAAACATGGACAAATTGCTGATCCGGAAATTAATTTAAGTGCAACACTTGTTGAATTGGAATTACTAACTAAACAGTCATAGTTTGCATTCGTCTTAATACTTCTTGTGCATATCTTTGTGTATTACCCTTGCCACGTCTAGAATATCCCATTTTTGGACCACCATTATACATACGAGCCATTTCTTCTTCGCCTTGAGCTCCATAGTGATCACGAACAGTTGCTAGATATGCTGTTCCTGCCCAAACTTGTTTGTCAGAATCCGCAACCATATCATCAAAACTAAATGGTATTTGTTGGTACGTTTTAATGTCTCTAAAAGCGGGCCATCGTACTTGCATAAGACCAAATGCTGTTCCGTTGTCGCCAACTGCAAATGGTTCATAGTTGCTTTCTTGTCGTATAATTGCTTTAACAAATTTAGGATTTAACTCATATTTTCTGCTATACTTGGTTACAAGCATACGTAACTCGGCATTATCAATAGGTTGTGTAGTCGATGCCATTCCAACTCTATCTTGGCGTCTTTTTGCTCTATTTTGGGCATTTTTTAATGTATTTGGGGTATTTTCTGTTGCATATTTAACTAATGCATCACTGGTCTCTTTATTAGCGATTCCATCAGCAGGAGTTATACCTTGAGTTTGTTGAAAACTTGCAACTCCAGCTCTTGTTTTGTTGCCATACCAGCCATCAATACCATCATGATCCTCACCGAATTTTCCGATATCAAACCCTGCTTGAACTAGTAAACTTTGGAGCATAATCACGTCAGTTCCGCGATCATCAAATCCGGTTGGTCCAATACTGTTAAGCATTTCAAAAATATACATAATTAATCCTTATTGTGTATATTTAGCCGTCAATACAGATTGACTTATTCAATGTTATACAGTATAATATATTAAAAGAAGATAGATAAATATCTTGTAGGAGTGACTTATATGATCAAATTACAACAAGCCACAGAAAATCTTAATGCTATTTTTGATAATAAAGATCTACTTGATGTGTTAATAGACGTTGAAGATGTCTTTGACGGATTAGATCTTTATGCTTTTAAAAATTGGATTGACGGGTTGGTAGTAAGTGGTCCTCATGTTTCAAGATATTGGATTAATGTAAAACTAATGTATTTGCATAAAAATATGCCAGATCCGACTGGTGCCCAAAGATTGGAAAGACATGGATGCAAAATAAAATATGAAAAAACGCATTTTGAACAAGTTAAAAAGGTTTCACCAGAAGATATGGAAGTGCGTCGAGACCCAAGGCATCCAATGACATTCAATCAAACACGAGCCAAAAAATATAAAATTCCTGTTTGGATTATTGATATAGATTTACCTAAGCAATTTGTTGATGATTTTGTATCAGATACTATTTGGATTAATGGTATTAGTGTTGATGTAGATGACATTGATATTGATACAAAGAAAGATGATACAGAACAAACGCCACAACAACAAGGAGTTGGTGATATGGCGGCGCAAGCACAAGTACAAGCGGGCGGGGTTGCAATATGAAAACACGAAATTTAAAAGAAAATTTACTACAAAATGATTTAGCGGGATTGGTTGATTATGTAATAAGTGTTGATAGGCATACACCAAAACTAGCAGAACAAGAAGATGTAATCGTTCTTGCTTTTGAATGTGAAAATATGGATGTAGCAAGAGATTTACATCATTTTATTGGACATGGAACGTATGATGATATTTTAGATATTGATACAAGTCCAGCACCTGATGAAGATTATAAATTTCATGTTTTTATTGAACTTCCAAGAGATAAACAGTTTATAGAACGTATACAAAAAATATTAGGTGATTGTTCGTCTGTGTGTGGTGTTGAAAATTGGAAACTTCAAATCTTTAAAAATAAAAAACTAGTTCATTTTTTAAATAAAAAAATCAAAGACATTATTGTTACTGATCCAAGGTTATATAAAGACAAATATATGACTGAAGGGTCAACATATGACAGGTTTAAATTTTTAGCAACTTATTAAAAAATCCAAAATGACGTTAGTTCTAGAAAAAGATCCAATATTAAAAAAGAATTGTGAAGATTTTGATTTTTCTTTAGATGATGCAGAGGCATTAGCAAAGCAATTATCTACAGATATGGTAAACAATGAAGGTATCGGCCTGGCGGCTCCACAAATTGGTGTACTTAAACGTGCATTTATAATAGGTGATAAAAGTGGAATATTACCATGTTTTAATCCTGAAATTGTAAGTTATTCAGAAGACGAAGATTGGTTAACTGAAGGATGCTTGAGTTACCCAGGACTTTTTATTAAAATTAAAAGGTCAATATCTATAGATG
>Ga0114993_10003512_pt1 | contig 16186 bp, 11 predicted proteins | sample ArcticOcean_MG_C_FD_87042 | JGI IMG/M metagenome (GOLD analysis project Ga0114993, IMG submission 87042) | Marine microbial communities from western Arctic Ocean - ArcticOcean_MG_CB2_150 | ecosystem: Environmental > Aquatic > Marine > Oceanic | place: Arctic Ocean: Canada Basin | collected...
CTGATCACTCAACCCGATCCAACCTCGACACACACACCATGAGCGACGGTGAACTGGCACGACTGAAGGAACTCGCCCGGATCGACGAACTGGTCGAACAACTCGACTCGTGGGCCGAACTGGACGTGCCTTGGCAACCCGCTCGCGATGCCATGGCACTGGTCCGACGACTGCTCGATCGAGTCGACTCGCTTCGACTCAGACTCGAAGCTCCACTCGTCGTCGCCGTCTTCGGCGGCAGTGGGACCGGAAAAAGTACACTGATCAACGCACTCGTCGGACACGATGTCACACCCAGCGGACATCAACGACCTACCACTCGACGACCCGTCGTCATCACCACACCCGACCTCGACCTCCAACCGCTCGGACTCCCCGACGACGCCATCGATGTCGTCCGAATCGACTCGAGCGTGCTGCGGGATGTTGTGCTCGTCGATTGCCCCGATCCCGATACCGATGCAGCTGCCGATCCCACTACCGGCGACCCCTCGCCCGATGCCGGTCAACTCGAACGACTCCTCCAAATCCTCCCCCTCTGCGACGTGCTGCTCTACACCTCCACTCAACAAAAATACCGCTCGGCACGTGTCGCCGAAGTGCTGGCGGCCGCAGCAACCGGCTGTCGTGTCTTCTTTGTGCAGACTCACGCCGACGTCAACCAGGACATCCGCGACGATTGGGCCAAGCAACTGGCCGACGATTTTGATGATCCCGAACTGTTCCTCGTCGATGGCGTCGCCGCACTCGAACAACAAAGGCAGGGACGACGACCCGGTGGCGATTTCGCCCGCCTCGAACACCTGCTCACCTCACGCTTGGCCGCATCAGCACGGTTGGGAATCCGTCGAGCCAACCTGATCGACCTGATCGACCAGGCACTCGAAGCCTCCCAAGACGACTTCAACGCTGCCTGGCCACACATCGAAACTCTCGAAAACGCACTCGCACAACAACACGAACTCCTTGTGAGTTCCCTCGCACAGAGGCTCGCCGAAGAACTCGAAGCCAGCCACTACCTGTGGGAACGCAGGCTTGTGGAACGAGTGAGCAGCGACTGGGGCTTCAGCCCGTTCAGTAGCCTGCTGAGACTTTCGCAGGGGATCGGCGGACTGCTCGCGTCGGCGTCGCTGTTGCGAGCCCGCTCGTCCGCTCAGGTCGCTCTGCTGGGGGCCTGGCAAGGAGGACGCTGGTTGACCTCTCGAACCAAACAGCGGGATGCCGACGAAAGATTCGAGCAAACAGCCGGGCTCGGGATCGACGACGCCGCACTGTGCGAAAGCCAACTCGTCATCGAAGGGTTTGCACAGTCCGCAGGCCTCGACCGGGCACTTACGCAACCCCGAACCCTCGAATTACTCCGCGACGATGCAGCCTCGCTGCAACGGGCGTTCCTCAACGATGCCGGAACTCAAGTCGATGAAGTCATCGAAGCCCAAGCCGCTCGGAGCCGAGGCTGGACTGTGCGACTGGTCTACGAAACTCTGCTCGGTACGCTCCTGGGCTTCCTGCTCTACCGCATCGGTCGCAACTTCTTCTACGAAACACTGGTCCAGGACCGAGAGTTTCTGCCGCTGGAATTCTACCTGCCGGCCACCGCGTTGGGACTGCTGTGGAGCGGTTTTCTGGTGATGGCCTTCACCAGACGGTTACGCAGAGGACTCAGACGAGCCATCCACGGGCTGGCCGAACGCGTGGCTCGACACCGGGTCGCCCTAGGACCATTCGTTCAAATCGAAGACGCCTGCCAACAGGCCGCTCGCTCACGTGAACAACTGCAAAACCTCGGCGAACGCGTCCGCGAACTGAAAACCAGCCTGGCTACCAGCTCGGTCGAACCGAACGACAACGCCGACAGCTAGTTCCCCTTCGAGAAACGGCCCGAAGTCTTACCGGTCGATACCGGCTGCTTCTTCAACCGCTTGCTGCGAGTGAACAGGCTCGACACCTTGCCGGTCGACACCCGGTCACCGACACTGCCGCCGACGCCACTACTGGCGGCTCCAGCCTTCAGATTGTAAGGACGATCCACCAGGCCGGGGACGAACAGCCGACGACGTGGGACGTAGCCGATGTGAGCGAGGAAATCGCTGAGATTGATGCGGCGGACTGCCGTTTCTCGTGCCTCGGCCACCATCTTCTTGTGATGCCCAATGATCTCCCGGAACTGCTGCTTCTCGAGATCCGTTGCCGCCTGACTCAGATCCGGAATCCCACCAATCACCAGGTACTTCATCTTGAGGTTGATCGTCGAATCGTCCTCGGTGAAATCATGGCTCTTGGAAGGGAACTCCGAGTAGTCCACTCGGCGACCATCGTCGAGCACCTCGTGGATGATCTGGCCACCAATCCCGCTGATCATCTCGTGCATCTCGCCACGGTTGCTCGCTCCGTCGTTGTCGAAATCGATCAGGCCGACGAAGGCAAACGCGGCGGGACGACCGGGTGCCCACAGTGGAGTGTAAATCAGGTCGTCGGGCTGGATGGGGTCGTAGATGTCGTACTTGAGAATTCGGGCTTCGGCCAGATGGGCTCCGATCACACGAGTCACCTCGATCGAACCCTTGATGTCCTCGAATCCCGGCGAAAACCTCTCGTCGGCCGCATCACTCGCTTCCTCGTCGTCCGCCGTGTTCGCCGGAGCCGACGGGCGGCCAACACCGCGGTGAGTCTGCTTGTAGATGCTGAACTGCGTCCTGGTGGTCAACTTGTCGTCACGACCAATGTTGATCCAGACCAGGCCACTGTCGTTGTCGACCCAGCGGATCAGACCGTCGGGACGGTCGTAGGTGATCCGTTCCCGCTTCCGCACCGCATCGGTCAGGAAATCGTTGATGCCCTCCAGGCGACCGATCTGAGATTCCGAATCCTTCTTGAGCTTGTCGTGAGCGTCCTTGGTCTGCTTCAACGTGTTCTGCAGGTTGGTGGTCACGCCCCGCAACGTCACGATCTGATCATCCCGGTTGCGGATCTCAGTCTCCTTCGTCCGATTCGCATCGTCTCGCTCACCCTCGGCCGCCTTCCGACGTGCGTCGTGACCGCTGGCAACGTCCTGGTAATGAGACTTCATCACCGCCAGATACTCGACCGACAACAACTGGTTCTTCTCCGTCAGGTTCCGGTTCTCCAATTGCAGATTGTCGACCTTCTGCTTCATCGCACGAAGCGTCTCGGCGTACGAATCCCGCTGCAACTCCGGACCACCCAAGGTCTTGATGTCGTCGATCATGCTGCCCACGACCGTTTCGCGACTGGTGTCAGCTGTCGAACCGACCGACGCCACGTTCGGATAACCCACCTTCGACTTCAACTCGTTGATCTGGTCCGAATAATCCCGCTGCAACTTCTTCTCGTCACCCGCCTCCGCGGTCTTGGCAACAAGATCGCGACGGATCTTCTGGCCCTCGTCGTACAACACGTACGTGAACACGGCGAATATCAACATCAACATCGCCGTGAAAATGAAACCGATTTCCTTGAACCCGATGGTCTTAGTCGAGGCCATGGCCTGTCCCCTGTCGCATGACTGAGTCGCAAATGTGGGCGTCGTCCGGCTCGACGCCGAACTAACGCGTTAGGTACAGACGGCCAGAGAATCCAGACAGCCTGTCTCTGGATTCTAGGTGGGGCTAGAGTGGAGTCAAGAAATCGCCACGCTGTCCGCACCACCACGTACAGATCCTAACGGTTTTTCCGGTCCTGATGGAAGACTGCACACCCGGATGCTGACTCCCGGATGAAGATCACCAGATGAACAACCCCGTCTACATTCTCGACGTGTTTTCCCTGGTCTTTCAGGTCTTCCACGGCCTGCCGCCGATGACCGGGCCGGCCGGCCAACCCACCAACGCGGTCTATGGCTTCACCCGCGATCTGATGAACCTGCTCCGAGACCACCGGCCCTCGCACCTCTATTGCGCTATGGACTCGCCCGGACCAGGCATCCGCAAGGACTGGTACCCCGAATACAAGGCCAACCGTGACGCGATGCCCGAAGATCTCGTGCCGCAAATCGCGATGATCGAACAGGTGATGAACGGGTTCGGACTGCCAGTGATTCGGGCCGAAGGCTGGGAAGCCGACGACATCTTCGCCACGCTCGCCAAACGAGCCGTCGAAGCAGGACACGATGTGCGGATAGTCACCAGCGACAAGGACGCACGACAACTCGTCGGTGAACACGTCCAACTGTTTCACATCCGCAAGAATGAGTTTCAGGATGCCGACTTCGTGCTCCAACAATGGGGTGTTCGACCCGATCAGGTCATCGACTTTCAGTCGCTCGTCGGAGACAGCGTCGACAACGTGCCCGGTATGCCACTCGTCGGTCCCAAGAAAGCTCGCACCCTGCTCGAACAGTTCGACACCCTCGAAGAAGTGCTCGCAAATGCCGACCAGGTCAATGGCAAGAAACTCAAGGAAAACCTCGTTCACTTCGCCGATCAGTCCCGACTCAGCCGACGACTCGTCACCCTTTACGATGACCTCCCACTCGATCTCGACTGGGACGCCCAGAAAATCACTACACCCAATGTCACACGACTCAACGAACTCTTCGCCGAATTCGGATTTCGGTCCTTCCCCACCCAACTCCAAACCCTGATCGATTCCTCAGACGACAATCACCCAACCTCGACACCAGCCCGCAACGACGACATTCCCACCGTCGACTCGACACACGAACAACAGCAGGGACAACTCTTCGGACAATCTCCTCGCGATTGGACACTCGTCGATACACCCGATCAGTTCGTGACGTTTCTCGAGGAACTCGAGAAACAAAACCGCTTCTGCTTCGACCTGGAAACCACCAGCCTGAACGAACTGGCCGCCGACATCGTCGGCTGGGCATTCTGCTGGGAAGCCGGACGCAGCTGGTACCTGCCGGTCCGAGGCCCCAAAGGTGCCAAACTGCTGGATCCCGACACCGTGAGCGAATCGCTGCGGAGTGTGATCGAGAACCCCGAGATCGAAAAGACGAACCAGAACATCAAGTACGACATGCTCGTGCTGCGTCGAGCCGGACTGGAACTCCAGGGAATCGGTGTCGACCCGATGATCGGACACTTTCTGCTCGACTCCGGATCCCGCAGCCACTCGCTGGCAGCACTCTCGGAAAAATACCTCAACCACACCATGATCCCGATCAGTGACCTGATCGGGAAAGGCAAGAACCAGAAGTCGATGGCCGACATCGATACCGCCGTCGTGGCCGAGTACGCCAGCGAGGACGCCGACGTCTCGTGGCAAGTGGCCGAAATGGTCACCACGCAACTCAAACACGAAAACCTCTGGGATCTCTACTGGGACATCGAACGGCCCCTGATCCCCATCCTCGCCAAGATGGAACACACCGGCATCCGACTCGATTCCAACGAACTCGGCCAGCAGGCCGAATCGGTCGGCGAACGACTCGAACAACTCGTGACCGAAATCTACGAGTTGGCCGGTCGAGAATTCAATATCGACTCGCCCAAACAACTCCGGGAAATCCTCTTCGAAGAACTCAAACTGCCCGTCCAGAAACGGACCAAGACTGGACCAAGTACCGACCAAAGCGTGCTCGAAAAACTTGCACCGCTCCACCCTCTACCCGAACACATCACCGCTCATCGACAACTCGGAAAACTCAAGAACACCTATCTCGACGCACTGCCGGCACTGGTCAACCAGCAGACCGGTCGGCTGCACACGTCGTTCAATCAGGTCGCCGCCGCCACCGGACGACTCAGCTCGCTGCAACCCAACCTGCAGAACATCCCGATCCGCACCGAAGAAGGTCGACAGGTCCGGCGGGCCTTCGTGCCAGGCGACGACAGCATGCTGCTGCTGTGCGCCGACTACTCGCAGGTCGAACTCCGTGTGCTCGCTCACTTCAGCGGAGATCCGGCCATGCAGGACGCGTTCCAGAATGGCATCGATATCCACAGAGCCGTTGCCGCCGAAGTCTTCGGGGTCGAAGCGGACCTGGTGGACTCGGATATGAGACGGATGGCCAAGGCCGTCAACTTCGGCGTCGTCTACGGACAAAGTCCCTTTGGACTCGCCGCCGGACTGGGCATCTCGCAACAGGAAGCCGCCGCCTTCATCGACGACTACTTCACTCGCTACTACGGAGTCGCCGAGTACCTCGATCGTGTGCTCGAAGACTGCCGACGATCGGGTTACGCCGAAACGATCCGAGGACGGCGGCGGCCAATTCATGGGATTCGCCCCCTACCGAATCGGCAAAGAAACATGCCCGAACGCACAGCGATCAACAGCGTGATTCAAGGCTCGGCCGCCGACCTGATCAAGTTGGCCATGATCCGAGTCGATCAAGCCCTGACACGTGACTCGCACCCGGGCATCATGCTGCTGCAAATCCACGATGAACTGGTGTTCGAAGTCCCCGAGAACCAACTCGAATCACTCGTCGCTCTCGTCCGAAAAGAAATGGAATCGGCCCTCGATCTCGATGTGCCGCTGCTCGTCGACTGCGCCGCAGGACCCAATTGGCTGGAAATTGAAGAGATTCCCGCCGATTGACTGCCAATCGACTGCGACCCGGATTTTTCATTGACACCCCGGTCAGCAGCAATCACCATGAAGCCTAACGCTTGGAATCCCAAGCCCCCCCAAAAAGAACGACAACCGTGCGGAGGATCCGCACGACCCACTCTCCTTCTCCTTCCCCAATCAACCACGGATCGGTTCCCCTCGGCCACGTTCGGCCACGTTCCTCAAAATACACCTCACAACTCGACTCTCCCTCCACAAGACAACTCAGTGTCACAGGATTCTTGCGCCCCGTCCGCTCCCGTCATCGGACTCGTCGGCGGAATTGGATCGGGCAAAAGTGCACTCGCTCGCTGGGTCGCACAACACGCTCACATCGAAATCCTCGACGCAGACCAACTCGGACACCAGGCCCTCGACGACACAACACTCGCCAAACTCGTACTCGATCGGTTCCCCCAAGCCGCCAACCCGGACTACACGAAAGACACAACACACTCGAACCAGCCAAACCAGCCAATCAGGCGAGCCGCACTGGCTGAAATCGTCTTCGGAGCCAATCCCGAGTCGCAATCGGCTCGAAATGACCTCGAAACGATTGTCCATCCTTATATACGCAGGAGACTGACAGACCTCATCCAACAGCACCGCGAACAGGACGGTTGTGAAGGCATCCTTGTCGATGCCGCCGTGCTGCTCGAAGCCGGTTGGGACGACCTCTGCGACTACGTCGTGTTTGTCAATGTCCCCGAAGCCACCCGACTCGCCCGAATCGACTCGACTCGCGATTGGACACATAACCAATACCTCGACCGACAAGCCAGCCAATGGCCGCTGACAAGGAAACAGGACGCCTCGGATAGCTCAATCGACAACAACAGAACACTCGAACACTCAGGACAACAACTGCTCGAACTGATCCACTCACTCGACAATCCGGACGACTCACACCAAAACCATCCCTCTTCCTGACCCTGACCAATCCCGATCCCTCTCTCCTCGAGACCCGGCTCATGAGCACCCCGTCCCCGACACCGTCCGACGCCATCGCCGACAGCGATCCGGCCGTGGTCTTCCCGGCCGATGACCGCTACGAGGAGATCAAGCAGAGCGACATGCACATCGCTGACCTGCAGCGGATGACGATGAAGGAATTGCTCGACCTGGCCCGGGAAGAGGACATCAGCGAATACTCGGGACTCAAGAAACAGGACCTGATCTTCCGCATCCTCAAGGAACGCACAAAGCTCAACGGGTTGATGTTCGGCGAAGGTACACTCGAAATCCTCCCCGACGGATTCGGGTTCCTCCGCAGCCCCGACTACCACTACTTGCCCTGCCCCGACGACATTTACGTCTCGCCCAGCCAGATCCGCCGCTTTGGACTGAAAAAGGGCGCCACAGTTGCCGGACAAATCCGGCCGCCCAAGGAGAACGAACGCTACTTCGCACTGCTGCGAGTCGAAGCGATCAACAACCAAGACCCCAACCTCGGAGCCGGCCGCGTCAGCTTCGAGGACCTCACACCTCTGCACCCCGAAAAACGACTCAACCTCATCACCACCCCCGATGAACTCGCCACCCGAGTCGTCGACATGCTCTGCCCGATCGGGATGGGACAGAGGGCCCTGATCGTTTCACCCCCGCGAGCCGGCAAGACGATCCTCCTGCAGAAAATGGCCCGCAGCGTGATCGAAAATCACCCCGAAGCCTACGTAATCGTGCTGCTGATCGATGAACGGCCCGAAGAAGTCACCGACATGGAACGACAGGTCCAGGGGACACACTGCGAAGTCATCAGCAGTACCTTCGATGAACCCTCGAGCCGACACGTCCAGGTCTCGGAAATGGTCATCGAAAAATCCAAACGCATGGTCGAACACGGACACAATGTCGTCATCTTCCTCGATTCGATCACCCGGCTCGCTCGTGCCTGGAACAACGAAGTCCCGTCCTCGGGCAAAGTACTCTCCGGAGGCATCGACTCCGGAGCACTCCAACACCCCAAACGGTTCTTCGGAGCCGCTCGGAATGTCGAAGACGGTGGCAGCCTGACCATCATCGCCACCGCACTCGTCGATACCGGCAGCCGAATGGATGATGTGATCTTCGAAGAATTCAAGGGGACCGGAAACACCGAACTCCACCTCGATACCCGACTCGTCGAAAAACGTGTCTGGCCGGCCATCGATGTCAACAAGTCTGGCACGCGACGCGAAGAACTGCTGATGCACGAAGAAGAACTCAGACTCATCTGGATCCTGCGACGTGTCCTCAATGACATGAACCCCGTCGAAGCCATGGAACTACTGACCAACAAGATGAGACGAGCCGATACGAACGAAGAATTCCTACTCAGTATGAACCTCGGCTGAATCAAACCCCACTCCTCTCCTCACCATCCTCTCCTCACCATCCTCTCCCCACCCCTCACTATGCCCGAACGACTCGAAGTCTCGCCGAACTCTCGACCAGGCGACCGCTTCGCCGTGGTCGTCGCGAAATACAATTCCGACATCACCGACCGGCTCTGCCAAGCCGCTCTCACTACGCTCACACAACACGGCGTGGCCGACAACAACATCGTCGTCGTCCCCGTGCCCGGGTCCTTCGAAATCTCACTCGTCGCCCACCGATTGGCTCACTCGGGGAACTTCGACGCCGTGGTCTGCCTCGGTGCCGTCATCCAGGGCGAAACCACTCACCACGAATACATCAACCACCAGGTCGCCGAAGGAATCAGCAACGCCGCACTGCAAAGCGGCGTACCCGTCTCCTTCGGAGTGCTCACCTGCCAGAACCTCGAACTGGCACTCGATCGGGCCGGCGGAAAAATGGGAAACAAAGGCCACGAAGCCGCACTCGCCGCACTCGAAACCCTCGCCACGCTCCGTGCCATCGACGAAGTCGGGACGAACGAAGCACGAAACGAAAGTGAAGAAGCGACGGGGGCAATCGGGATAGCTGAGTCAGCCGATGCAGAGGACGATGTCGAGGACGATGTCGAGGACGATGTCGAGGACGATGTCGAGGACGATGTCGAGGGCGATGCAGAGAACGATGTCGAGAACGATGTCGAGGACGATGCAGAGAACGATGTCGAGAACGATGTCGAGGACGATGTCGAGAACGATGTCGAGGGCGATGCGGAGACGGAGGGAGTGGCCGAAGATCGGCCGGATCCCAGGCGGCGAAGGGCTCGTGAAACCGCCCTGCAGGCGCTCTACCAGGTCGACATCAACCCCGACATGCCCCCCGTCGCACTGGTCGAATTCCTCGACAGCGAATTGAACGACCCTCAACTGCGAGCCTTTGCCGGACAGATCGTCAAGGGCGTCACCACCCGCCAGAACGATCTCGACGAACGCATCCAATCGCACTCGGACAACTGGTCACTCGACCGCATGGCCGGAACCGATCGAAATATCATCCGGCTGGCAACATGGGAACTGCTCTACAGCGACGTCCCCTTCCGAGTGATTCTCGATGAAGCCGTCGAATTGGCCAAGACCTTCGGCGACGCCCGCAGCCCGGATTTTGTCAACGGAGTGCTCGACGCCCTGGTCCCTGAAACCCGTCGAGTCTAAGCCTGATCCCTCAGGGACTGGCTCCTACCCGCCACTCAACACGCCAACCAGTCCGGGGATCAGCCGCGAAAAGGCTCGAGCCCTGTGGCTGAGATACCGTTTGACCACCGGCGACAACTCCCCAAACGTCCGGTGGTACTCGGGCAACAGGAAGTGCGGATCGTAACCAAACCCGTTCTCGCCGCGAACGTCATCCACGATCCGGCCACGACACGTCGCCTCGACACTCAACCGCACCACACCCTCGGGGTCCGATACCGCGACGTGACAAACATACTCAGCTCCCCGCTTCGCCTCCGGGACATCGGCCAAACTCTCGATCAACAACTCGTTGTTCTCGAGATCACTGGCACCCTCGCCGCTAAATCGAGCCGATCGGATACCCGGTCCTCCGTCCAAAGCATCAACGCACAGGCCGCTGTCCTCGCCCAAGGTCCACTGACCCAGGGCGACAGCCGTTTGAGTCGCCTTCAAGGCCGCATTCTCGCCGAACGTTGCACCGTCCTCGACCACCTCAGCCACTCCCTCGAATTCGCCCACGCTCCGAACCGTGATCTCAAATGGAGCCAGCAGCCCGGCAATCTCACCCACCTTTTTCGAGTTGCGACTGGCAATCACCAGCAGTCGAGTCGTCACGCCTGGATCCTCACTTCAACCGCGGCACCGGCATCAGACGCGGGTTCGGGTCGAAAGCAAGGATCTGATCCAGCGGATTGCTTCGAGTTGTTCCGGGGACCAGGATGTATTCTGGAGTCAGAGTTAATTCGCCCGTTCGCGGATCCGGCTTCTGCTTGGCTCGGAACAACTCGAGCAGCGGACGGATCGCCGGGTCCTGCTCGGATGTGAACTCGCCGACGGTCACAATCGATCGGAAACGCTCGTGCAATACGAAGGCCCGGAACTGGTCCCGGGCCAGGATGTCGGCCAGCTGAGGATTACTGCCGGCCAACTTGGCGAGATAACGCTTGTCGTTGAGAATCCTGCCCATCCGCCGCGCCTTGTCGGCCGCCTGGTCCAGGCTATCACCCACCTGGAAACTCTGCTCCGCCTGACGCAATCCCGTCTCCTTGACCGTATGCGAACGGCCCATCTGAGTGGCCACCACCAGAGTGTAACGGCCGCGGTTGGCGAGCAGATTGTGAGCTTCACCGCGGTTGAGCTGACGGACCAGATCACTGATCGGCTTCGTGCCCGACGCCAGCAACGGATTGCGGACCAGAAACGCACCGCTGAATGGACTCGGACGACCCGGCGTCTTCATGTACGTCCCGCCGGTGATCAGCTTGGGCTCGAAACGCTTGATGTACTTCAATGTCTTCTGAGCACGCCAGTCCTTGATCGTCGGGTAGTTGCCCGCAATGACCGAAATCGACGAATGCCGCGACTTGAGCGTCCGTCGAGTCGCACGCCCCAGACGATCACCGGTCTGAACTCGACTGGTTCGCTCGGTCTGTGAAAACGTATAAGCCGGTATGCCCAGTCGACGCAGTTCAAACACCAAGGTGTCGGCCGCCTCGCGAGCCGTCGAACCCTGCAAACTTGCTACGAAGATCATCCACGGACCGTGCCGTGGAGTGATCCGGTAACTGCGGCCTCGGATCGCTTCGATCCCCGCCGCCGAAACCGGACGCGGCCACAAGACCAGTGCCACCAACACCACAGCCAATACGATGGTCAGACCGGTGATGTGACGGCGGTGGGAGCGATTGAGGATTGATGTTTCGGTTGCGGGGCGCACGAGCGAGTCCCTTCGTTGCGTGCGGAGGGGGAGCACATACAGAGTCCGGAGACGGAGGGGTCCGTCTCCGAAGCGGCGGGATCGTAGCAGGAGACTGTTCAGGCGTCCAGAGGCCATCGGTCGCCCAGGACATCCTGCTGGATCCGACCCAACTCGGCAATTCCGCGAGTCGCCAGATCGAGTTGTCGATCGAGTTGTTCGCGAGAAAACGATCTCGCCTCGGCCGTCCCCTGCACCTCGACAAACTCACCCGAACCGGTCATCACCACGTTCAAGTCCACCTCAGCCGTGCTGTCCTCGGGGTAATCCAGATCGAGCACCGCTTCGCCATCGACCATTCCCACGCTGACGGCCGCTACCGAATCGACAAACACGCTCCCCAGCCGGCCAGACAACTCGGGGACACTCGCCACCGCATCGACCAACGCAATGAAACCACCGGTGATCGATAGAGTCCGAGTGCCACCGTCGGCTTCGAGGACATCGCAGTCGATGGTGATCGTTCGAGCACCCAGAGCACCGAAATCGACGGCCGCTCGCAGGCTGCGACCCACCAGTCTCTGGATCTCACTCGACCGCCCGTCAATCTTCTGACGCTCGCGACGCTTCCGCGGCGATGTGCTGCCGGGCAACATGCTGTACTCGGCCGTCACCCAACCCGATGGGGTCTCAGAATCTGCCTTCCACGGCGGGACTCCCTCCTCGACACTCGCCGTGCACAACACCGTCGTCCTGCCCGCACGAATGTAGACGCTGCCCGGTGCCTGGCCCGTGAAACCTCGAGTCACCTCGATCGTTCGCAATTGATCCGCCGCCCGCCCGTCATGACGTGTCATATCCGCCTCACTCGCCTAAAAGCCAAACTAATAAACCCTTCGCCAGATGCATCCGGTTCTCCGCCTGCTCGAAGACCACGCTCGACGGACCGTCTATCACCTCGTCACTCACCTCTAACCCGCGACGAGCCGGCAGATCGTGCATGAATCGACAGCCCTCCGGAGCCAAAGACAGCAACTCGCCGTTGACCTGGTACCCCGCAAACGCCGCCTCACGCTCCGACTTCTCAGACTCCTGACCCATGCTCGCCCAGACATCCGTGTAAATCACGTCCGCCGCAACAACCGCCACACGCGGATCCGGTTCGCACGTCACGTCGTGACCCGGAACCACCTCCGACAACAACGACAGGAACTGAGAATCAAATTCGTAACCCGCAGGTGCAGCCAAAGTCATCGATACGCCCATCCGGCCGCAGGCGATCGCCAACGATCGGGCCACGTTGTTGCCGTCGCCGACAAACACCAGACGACGACCAGACAACTCGCCCCACGTCTCGCGGATCGTCAACAAATCGGTCAACGCCTGGCAGGGATGACGATCGTCCGATAACGCATTGACCACCGGGCAACTGGCCAACTCGGCAAATCGCTCGATCATCGACTGAGAAAACGTGCGCAGTACGAGTACGTCCGAATACCCGCTGATCACCCGCGCCACGTCCTCGATCGACTCGCGACCGCACAGCCCTGCATCCTCGGCCGAAAAGAACTGGCTGGCACCACCCAATTGACCCATCGCCGCGTCGAAACTCGCTCGAGTCCGCAAGGACGGTTTTTCGAAGATCTGGGTCAGAATCCGACCGCCCAGATGAGCAGGACGATCGCCACGTATCGACGACTCCTTCAACGAGGACGCCAGGTCCAGGATCTCCGAGATCTCCTCGGCCGTCACGTCCAATAACGACGTCAGATGCCTCATGACTCGTCCACCCCCTCGTCCACCCCCTCGTCCACAACTCCAGCCCCCATCTCAGAGTCCTCGACGACCGACTCGCTCTCAACCACGTCAGCCGCCACGGCCACCGCGTCAGTCGCCTCGGCCTCGGCCGCCATCTCACGCAATACCTCGCCAATCACGTCACACGCCTCCTCGACTTCGGCCGCCGTCACATTCAATGCCGGCAGCAGTCTGAGCACCGTGTCATGAGTCGCGTTGACCAGTACACCGCGTTCCATGCACTTGGCGACAGCCGGTGTGGCGGGGATCGAGAGATCCACGCCGATCATCATCCCCTGGATTCTCAGTTCCCGCACAATCGGCAGCTGTGACTGAAGCGCCTCGAACCGCTTGGCAAACTCGTCAGACATCGCCACACAGTTCTCCAACAACCCCTCTTCCTCAATCGTCTCAACAGTCGCCAACCCGGCGGCCATCGCCAGCGGGTTGCCGCCAAAGGTACTGGCATGCATCCCCGGCAGCAGGCTGGTGGCGTACTCGTGCTTGGCAATCACCACTCCGCAGGCCACTCCACCAGCCAGCCCCTTGGCGATCGTCATCACGTCGGGCTGTACGCCGAAGTGCTGATACCCGTACCAGCTACCAGTCCGGCCCATCCCCGTCTGCACCTCGTCGAACACCAGCAGCGCTCCACAACTGTCGGCGATTTCCCGCAACCCCTCCAAAAACCCCGGCTCGGGTAGGTTCACGCCGCCTTCGCCCTGGATCGGTTCCACCAGGATCGCACACGTCTCGGAACCAGCCAGTTCACGAACACGGTCGAGGTCGTTGAACGCCGCATAATCGAATCCGGCCATCAACGGACCAACACCCTCGTGGTACTTCGGCTGAGCCGTCGCGGTGGTGGCACCGAAGGTCCGGCCGTGGAAGCCGTCGTAGAAACTGATGACCCGGTAACGACCCGTCTCAGCTCCGTGCAAACGCACCAACTTCAACGCCCCCTCGATCGCCTCGGCGCCACTGTTGCAGAAAAAGGCCTGGCCGAATCCACGAGAACACAGGGCTTCGGCAAAATCGCCCTGAGGCTCGGTGTACCAGCTGTTGGGAATGTGGATCAACCTTGCCACCTGCTCCTGGACTGCTGCGACGACCCGAGGCGGACAGTGGCCCAGGATGTTGCAGCCCCAGCCAGGGAACAGGTCCAGATACCGAGTCCCCTCGGCATCCCACACCACCGATCCCTCGCCTCGTACCAGGCTGATCGGGTAACGACCGTAATTGGGAATCACGTGCTGCTGAAACTGAGCAATCGTGTCCTCGCTGGATCGCTTGGCTGAAATATCCATCGTCTGCTGCTCCCCTAGTTCGATCGGATCCGGATCGGAATTCTCCCGGAACCCGTTTGTGTGTCACACCACGATCTCGGTGCCAACACCTGTGTCGGAATAGATTTCCAAGAGGACCGAATGAGCCATTCGGCCGTCTACGATATGAACCTTCTGAACCCCTGCCTGCAATGCCTCTAGCGACGCCTCCACCTTCGGTAGCATCCCGCAGTCAATGACTCGCTCGGCAATCAACTCGCGGCACGCCTGCATGTTGAGATGACCGAGCAGAGTGCTCGGGTCGTTGCGGTCCGAGTAGATTCCGGGCACGTCGCTCAGAAACACCAACTTCTCGGCACCCAGCATGCATGCCACCGCCGCCGCTGCCGTGTCGGCGTTGACGTTCAGCAACCCGCCGTCACGGTCGCAGGCGACACTGGGCAGCACGGGGATCTTCCCCTCGGCACACGCCGCCGAAATCATCGACACGTCCACCTCCACTACCCGACCCACTCGACCCAAATCCAACTCCTCACCCTCGTCCCCGGACAACGTCAACTGCTCGGCCAACAGGCAGTTCGTCCCCGGACCCGACAATCGCACCGCACGACCACCCTGCCGGGTGATCTCATCGATCAAATCACCAGCAATCTGTTCGCCCAAAACCCGCGAAACAATCTCCAATGTCGGCTCGTCCGTGTACCGACGACCCTGCACAAAGCGAGGCTCGATGCCCGCCTCGGACATCGCACGACTGATCGACTTGCCACCACCATGCACGAGCACCGGCTTCATGCCGACGGCTTCCATGAAAATCACGTCCGTCAACAGACTCTTGACACTCTTGGGAGCCTCCAAGGCACTCCCGCCCAGCTTGATCACGATGTACCGGTCCCGGAACTGGCGGATCCAGCCCAAGGCCTCAATCAATACGTTCGCCTTGTGGATCGCGTCGTCCACGGCAGACACCTCGAGTCCAACAGGCTGCGAACACCCCTCGTCTGAGAATCCGGGTTTTCGCAGGGGGAAACGTCCGATTGTAGAGGGTGCTCGAGGCGAAGCAAGCCGTGACGGTACGGCCGGTTTTTTCGGAGCAACTGACATCTCCGGACCACCACTTCATCAACACCAATTGGCACTCTCGCTACGTCCAGACCCTCCCACACCGGCTAGCACCTTCTGAGTCGACCCGAACACTTCGAGTGCTCACACACGACCTCTTCCCCCGATACTCACACCTGCCGCACCTGCACTTCTTGTGCTGCACCTGCTGATTGACCTTTACCAGAGACGACACCGGC
>Ga0114993_10003515_pt1 | contig 16178 bp, 14 predicted proteins | sample ArcticOcean_MG_C_FD_87042 | JGI IMG/M metagenome (GOLD analysis project Ga0114993, IMG submission 87042) | Marine microbial communities from western Arctic Ocean - ArcticOcean_MG_CB2_150 | ecosystem: Environmental > Aquatic > Marine > Oceanic | place: Arctic Ocean: Canada Basin | collected...
ACTGTTCAAGGTAATGCTTAAAGACTGGCTTGCGCGCACAAATTTCTTGCTTAATTTGTTCCCAGTTGGAACCCAAGTCTAAATAACGACCGGAAAAAAGTTCAACTGATTCTTTTTTTTTTAGTTCATCCTTAACAGAGTTGACAGGTGTAGTTGATAAAACTACTGGTTGTTCGGCCTTTTCTTCCAACGAGTTTATTGTCTTGATCATATCATCAATGCGATGAAACGGACGCACGTCTGCCAAGCGCAAAATGGACATTTCAAAAATCATTTGCGCCAAAGAACTTCGCTTCATTTCCATTTCCGTCCTAGATAAAACGGAAAACATTTGCTGCAACTCATCAACATGAAAAGCTTTTGATTGATCTTGCAATACTTGTAGATTACAAACCTGAATATCCAAAAGCACTTCTGGTTTATTGGACAGTTTTACCATCATCAGATTTCTCAGATACTCAGCTAAGTCCCGGCAGAGAAAATTTAAATCTTTTCCATCGGTGATGATTGACTGAACAGATTCTATAAGCTTAACCGAATCTTTTTTTATTAGGTGCTCAACTAAATTTTCCAGTGTTGTTCTTCCAACCACTCCCAGAACTTCCTCCACGGAATCATTTTCTATTTTATTTCCGCAATAGGCAATTACCTGATCAAGTAAACTCTGAGCATCTCGCATACTACCAGCACCTGACTTTGCAATTTTTTCAAGACTGAGTTCACTGGTCTGGATACCTTCATGCTCACAAATGAGTTCTAATTGTTTTACGATTTGCTTGTGTGAAAGAGGTTTGAATTCAAAGCACTGACATCGAGAAAGAATGGTTTCCGGAATTTTGGAAAGCATGGTGGTGGCAAAAATAAATACGACATTAGGTGGTGGCTCCTCAAGCGTCTTGAGCAACGCGTTAAACGCGTTGCGAGAAATCATGTGGACCTCATCAATGATGTAGACCTTATATCGGCAAGCGGATGCCGTATACTGAATGTTTTCGATGAGTTCGCGCACATCGTCTACGCTGGTTTTGGACGCTCCATCAATTTCGCGCACATCAATAGAATTTCCTAATTTTATTTCTTGGCAAAAATCACACTCGTCACACGGTTCTGGGATAGGCCCTTTTGCACAATTGATCGCCTTCGCAAGAATGCGAGCGGTTGTGGTTTTTCCCACGCCGCGTGTACCCGAAAATAAATAGGCATGTGATACCCTATCTAGTTCTATTGCGTTACGCAGTGTACGAACAATATGCTCTTGTCCGATCAATTCGCTAAATTTTTGGGGGCGCCATTTTCGCGCCGAGACCTGAAAGTCCATTGGATGCCCCTACTAAGTAATCAAGTTGGTTACAAACCAAACAAAAAAAATTATTGAAGGCAGTTTACTGGGTAATCTCACAGCACACATAGAATGTTGCTACCGCTGCTTCCTTCCGGACCTGACGGGATTCACAATACTACGTTGCGTGAGGCCCAGCAAACTACCAAGTTCGATTAACCTTAAGCGGAGAGGGAGGGATTCGAACCCTCGGTAGGGGTTAAGCCTACACACGCTTTCCAAGCGTGCGCCTTAAACCGCTCGGCCACCTCTCCTATTGCAGAAAAAATTCATATTATTCATGTCTTCCAATTAAGTAAGTACGAAAAAATGGAATCTGAATTTTCAGTGCCTGCAAAAACATAATTTTTTTTAAATAACCCGCAGTTAATTGCCCGACTACCTTCCATAAATGGTTAATCTTTAGGCAAGAAAAAGCAGAACGGATATTAAAGAGCGCGCCCAAGAGGACTCGAACCTCCGACCTATGGTTCCGCAAACCATCGCTCTATCCAGCTGAGCTATGGGCGCTTAACAATACAAAAAAGCTGGTAATCTCCCCAAAGTCTTAGGGGTGTCTGTCCGCCTTATCTAGGATATAGCGGCGGGAATTGCCTCTAATAACTCAATAGAAATTAATTGATGCTCGAACTCGTACATTGATGGAAATTTCTTAAAAGCCCATCCTTTATAAAGAATTTTCCCAGCTTCTTCAACTATGAGTTGCACTGCTGGGTTTAATGGTTCATTGCCATTTGAGGTGTAGGTCTTCTGATCCATCATAAAATTAGGCAAAAATGGACCTACCGTTACTTTTAACTCTGAGCCTGCAGGAATAAAACTTGTATCTAGATTTAAAGTATGAACTCCCCCTAGTTCCTCATCTTTCTTGTTCCGAACTAAAATTTTCACGGCATTCCATCTACCTTCAACCTCAGAGGGGATAACTATTTCCCGAGAAATAATCTGCTTTACACTCACCTGGGGATGGCCATCTGATGTATTTTGGGACTCTTTTACCAGCTCTCCCGAACCGGTTTTATTGTTCAGTTTAAAGGACGAGCCTTCAATATTACTTAACTGACTTAATGATTTTTTGGGCAAAGGCTCACTTTTATCAGTACCGATCGAACAACCGGTTCCACCACTCAATATAGCTATCAATAGCAATGTTTTTTTTATTATGTTCAACCTAATTAAGTCCATATTACATTATTAAATTAGATGGCGGAGAGGGAGGGATTCGAACCCTCGGTAGGGGTTAAGCCTACACACACTTAGCAGGCGTGCGCCTTAAGCCAACTCGGCCACCTCTCCAAATTATCCTTAATCAAATCGATTTTCTATAAAAAATGGCGGAGGGAGTAGGATTCGAACCCACGGTACTTTCGTACAACGGTTTTCAAGACCGCCGCCTTAAACCACTCGGCCATCCCTCCTTCTTGTATTTTTTAATAGTTGTCTAGAGACATAAAAATGTCAAGTTTCGGTTGACTATAAATCCATATTTTTAATGAGCAAGTTTTTTTCTTTGAGGTTTCTCAAACAAAAACAGCCAACCTTTCCCTTATGATTCAGAAGCAGGCGCCGATGGTCGCAAAATCGGGGGTCTGAAACAAGAAAAAACTACTTTAACGGGCTGATAAAAAGCTACTTTTTTGGATTTGATAACGAGTTACCAAAATACCATACATAGAAAAAATAGGGATATAAAAAATGGAGACAACCAGTATAAATGGAAGGAGTAACCAGGAAAACCTATATTAACGAAAAATGAATTTAGAATGCCGAGATTTACTTTCAGTCGTATTCGCTTCCTTTACCTAAAAAAATAAATTTTAATATGACCATTAACCATGCTGCAAAGAGTACTAAATGTTTACTCGCAAAATAACGACCATTTTGTTCGACAATCTGACCACTGTTTAATAATCGTTGGATTCTTTTTGATAGCATATCTTGGGCATTGTAGTTTTCAAGAATTTGGTCTAGGGTGAGACCGCTTGGAGAAGCAAACAAATCGCGCACAAGGCGAATGCGTCTAGCAGTAGTACATAGATTGATAAAATGAAAATAACAATAACTGAGACCACAAAAAATTAGCAAGTTCACAATAACAATTGCTAATGCATCTAAAGTCAACTCAGGGAGCATGGGATGTAAAGATAATTGCAAACTTAATAATAGCACCAACCCCAGAGTGAAGCCTATATACTCCGATTTTAGCAAACCACAGGACCTAGACCGAAATAAAAAAGCTTGAAAGGTCACATTTACGGAGAAACTCAAAAGCGGTATAAGTAAATTGAACCCGTTCGCTCCTGTCTCTATAATCATCCCCCTTTATCCTTAAGCTTTAAAAAGTTTCTGTATGTATTGAAAATTTTTGCCAAGTTAATCCCTTTTGGAGTTAATTTATAAATACCGCCCTCAAACTTCGCGATTTTATCGTGAACCAAGTCATTGACTCGAGGTATTACTACTAATTCATCTGTTATAAAGTTTTTAAAATCGGTAACAGGAAACCCTTTTCCACCTGCTTTTTGGATAGTCATGGTCATAACCAAAGAAGGGCTATCAACTTCTACCGCAGAATATGTAATGAGATAAGCCATAGTAAAAACCCAGAAGAATAATGATATGTGAATGTATTCCGCTATATGTTGTGGAGAGGATATCCCACCTAAGATGGATGGGAGGGAAGGGTTCGTAACTAGGATCCAAGTGATTCCAAAAAAGAAAGTAATAGAGAACACAATTAGAAGCGCTTTGCACTGGCGATCGGGAAGCCTAATTCTCCAGGAGATAATTTGTATGAGCAGGGCCGAAAATAATAAAACGGTGCCCCAGAAAAGTACTACCACAACTTTGGAAATTGGATTTTTAGAGATAGATTCATTATTTCAAAAAATGGTAGAAGTGAGTTTATTAGTTTTCTTGAGAAGATTGGTACCGTTGGGCCGTGGAGGTATTTGACCCAAATGACGCGTTGAATTTGCAGTTTTTGTAAAAATAAAAATCTCGAACTAATACTAGGTAACCTCTTATAACGCCTAAAAAAGAAGGGTAAGAAAGTGCTTTTGAAGACCCAGATCCTCTGAGGCCAAGGCAATAAGGAACCTCCGCAAATAGATAGCCCCTTCTTATTGATCTGATTAAAATATCAGTTTGAAAAAAAAATCCGGGATTCTTGTGATCCAATTCATCTAGAACTTTTTTTCGGTAAAGTATTGTTCCATTCGTGTAATTAAAATTAACCCAAAAAGTTGTATTGACTGCCCATCTATATATCCAAGAAAGGACACTCCGCCATAATGGGCGTACCTGAGGGTTGAACACAAATGGTACAACTATGTCTACATGGCTTAACAAACCCAAATAACGAACTATTTCACTTGGATCGTTTTCTCCGTCACCAGGTAACATACAGATACTATCTTTATTTGAATTATCTACTCCATCCCAAAATGAGGCTCCAATACCTTTGGGAATATCATGGGAAATTACCCTAACACGCGGGTCCTTTTTGCAGATTTTTTCTATAATTTCAAGTGTTTTATCTTTGCTCCCATCGTTAACCACAATGATTTCAGCATTAAGCTTCGCATTATCAAAGCTTCTTAACGTTTCGCTTATAGCATCATGAACGTTATCCTCTTCATTCAAAGCGGGCATGATGATACTTAAGGATATGGACTTATTCAAGAGGGGCCTTCCGTTTGTTCAAGGTGCTATTCTGCTACTATATGAAATTTTCGTGTTCAGGTGGGTTTTTAAGGTCCCACAAAAATTTATTAACATAATCCTGTCGGCATCCGATAGCACAGTCTTTATGAACATCTACCGATTCAACAACATCCTTATGAACTTGCCAATAGCGATCACCCATAACGATATCAAAGAAAGATTGTTCGTGAATATCCCCAATATAAAATCTCTCTTTATTGAAAAACGGTCCGCATGGATAAATTTTCCCATTACCTGAAATCTGCAACAGGAAAGAAGTACCATAACAAACGTCATATTTACGAAAGCCATCCTTATATACTTCCGTTTCATCTGCAGCCATCAGTTTATTCCACTTAACTTTAACCATATAATTGTCATTGGAATAGGTCTCGGCCTCTTTAAGCATCGGTTTAATATCTAAATAGCTCTTATAATCAACCCCAATTTCCTTATATTCAGAATCGGAACACTGTTTCACTACAAAATAATCTACGCCTAATTCAGCCCCTAACTTTGCCTCCAGAATAACTTGATCATAACACTCGGGAATCAAGACCATTTGTAAGCCAATGGTACATTTGTAGCCGTTTTCTTTCTTTATACGAACTAGCTCTCGTACTTTTTCTATCAGCAAATCAAAGTTTTCTGGTGTTGATTGGTGAACTCGTTTGAAACCCTCTCCCGTACCAGCTGAAAGATTTATACGTAACCAAGTCATGTCTCGAAGAAGATCGTGAGCTCGGTCCATATCCAGTAAAATTCCATTAGTCGCCATGGAAGTATCAACCCCAAGCTTTTTAGCTAAAACAGTGGCGTCATAAAGGGCTGGATTAAGCGTCGGTTCACCATCACCATCATAAGCAATTGAGCGAACACCTAACTTCCCACAGTCTTCAATGTATCTAAGAAACGCATCCTCCGCAATCTGAGTTCCTTTAGTCATATTTTGAACAACTGCATAACAATATAAGCAAGCAGTATTACAATATTTTGTTAATCCCATGTCTATATGAATGGGAGCAAATTTTTCTCCATTTTGCCAAGCTTGAATTCTATCGAGATGGTGTATCATTTTGTGTCCATCCAACCGATACTTTTCTGCTTTATTGCGATAACTGGGACCTGTAAATAAATTTGGCGCCTTTTCCATTGATTCAAAGGTTGGAGGGATCTCCCCGTTTTTTCCTTTACTTGGGCTATCAATAGGATCTGGCCACATAGAGCCACGGCGAATAATCCCAACTTCTCCATCATGTTCAACCAATTCAGCTCTACCACTACTGTTCTCCAGTAGTTCTTCTGATTTGGGTCGGTTCCGCAAGGTTTCTTGTTCACGTTTAGCGAGTTCTTTCCGATCAACGATCACATTAGATGTTCTTAATTTATGACCGGGGTTATCCGCTAGCGGAACGTCCGATGGGATATCAGTCTTGGCTTTAAAACCAAAACGATTTTTCTTTTCCTGATCATTTTTCATGCATTTAAACTCCATTGTAAAACGGTTTATCAAGCCTAATAAAACTTAACACTAAACATAACTCTAATTATCTATTTTTAACTTCAAATTAATCAAACTGATAGGTAAATTATAAAACAAACTTTTCTTTAAAAATACTAACACTTTTTTAGACCCTTAATTAAATTTTAAATAGTTATCCTTGATAATTTTTTAAAATTTCGATTGAGTTAGAAAAAGCCTAGTCAAAGTCCGTCAGCTAGGTACATCAAGTTATAATACCCTGTAAATATTTCACAAGGTTGACCAAGTGCCTTAACATCCTATATTTTATAGTGTATTATAGCAATTTGGAGTTTATTTTTCTGTAGTTTTTTCTTTCCGGCCCTTTTATGCCTGCGCCTATCTTTGACCGATCTGCTTTAAAAATTAAGCCCCTTGCCCATCGTTCTAATGATTTGGACCGAAACGCTATCCTTGATTTGATTAAATCTACTGACTGTGAACGTTTTAAGGAGTTACAAAGCGTGGCCAAAAAGATGAATCAGGCCAAGGAAAAAGGCAGTAGTATTATCACGATGATAGGTGGCCATGTAATTCGAGCCGGGGTACAAAAGTATATTATCGATTTGATGACTCGGGGCTACATTGATTGTATTGCCATGAATGGATCTGGAATCATTCACGACTTCGAATTTTCATTAATTGGTGAGACAACTGAAAGCGTTGCTCGTTATATTCAGACTGGAGAGTTTGGACTGTGGCGCGAAACTGGTGGGTTAAATGACATTATTAATGGGGCTTTTCGAGCGAATCCAAATTCAGGTATGGGGGAGGCAGTGGGTAAGGCTATCTTGGAAGGAGAATTCCCTTTCAAGGATATTAGTCTTTTAGCTGCGGCGTATGAACTTAAAATTCCAGTGACCGTCCATGTAGGAATAGGTTACGATATTATCCACGAACATCCAAATTGTGATGGTGCTGCGACGGGGGCTTTATCCTTTAACGATTTTTTAAAATTTGTTGCGGTTGTAGAAAACCTCCAAAACGGAGTAATCATGAATTTTGGGAGTGCTGTAATGGCCCCGGAGGTTTTTTTGAAGGCTCTAAGTATGGCTCGAAATGTAGCCCATCAGAATGACAAAATAATACAACATTTTACAGCTTTAGTTTGCGATTTGTATGATCTCCCTCAAGATTATCAGTCTGAAGATGAAAAAGACCAGCCGCGTTATTATTTTCGGCCCTGGAAAACGATGTTGGTAAGAACTGTTGCGGAAGGTGGTAAGGGCTATTATGTTGCCGGAAGTCATGAAAAAACGATTCCAGCCTTATGGACATTTATTAACAGCGCTGAAACTCTACCACACTAGAAATGAAAATCTTGAGTCTTGACCAACTGACTAAAATAATTACAGGTCTAAAGTCAGAGGGAAAGAAAATTGTTCACTGCCACGGTTGTTTTGATCTCATGCACGTTGGCCACATTAAATATTTTCAGGCAAGTAAGAAAATGGGAGATATCCTTCTGGTCACGGTTACTCCTGATCGATTTGTAGATAAAGGGCCAAACAGGCCTCTAATGAGTGAGCATTTGAGAGTAGAGTCAATTGCTGCCTTAGAATGTGTGGATTATGTTGCGGTCAATTGCTGGCCAACAGCAGAAAAAACATTGCGTATGTTGCTTCCTGACTATTATGTCAAGGGTCAAGAGTTCAAAAAGCTTCAAGACGCGAGTGGAAAAATTCAGAAAGAAGCAGAAGTGGTGAACGAAATAGGAGCGGAGATGAGATTTACCCGTGAAATTGTGTTTTCATCGACAAAACTAATTAAGGATCAGATGCAGATTAAAGATAATTGAGTATTTATGGAGAATACTATTTTGTTTAATAATTTTTTGGATTACTATCCCATTGAAACAAAAAATTTTCTAGCGAATTTTAACAAAAAATATGATTTCAGTGAAATCTGTAGCAGTTTAGAAAGTCTTAGAGATCTGAAAGTTTTGATTGTAGGTGATGGTATAGTTGATGAATATCATTATTGCGAACCCATGGGAAAATCGGGCAAGGCCAATCTCATCGTTAACCGGTATCTTGATAAAGAAGTTTTTGCTGGCGGTGCGTTCGCTATAGCCAATCATGTTTCAGGTTTATGCAAACATGTACAGTTAGTTACTTTGTTAGGAAAAGAGAACTCTCGGGAAAGTTTTGTTTCAGAAAACCTTAAACCGAATGTGAAAACAAATTTTTTTTATAGAGAAGAAGGCCCGACCATAGTCAAAAGGCGATATGTTCATCAATATGCAAATCAAAAGCTCTTTGAAATTAATTTTATTGATGACAGGTTTATAAATTCGTCTTTGGAAAAACAAATTATAGACAATTTGGAACCTTTAGTTCCTCAGTATGACCTGGTATTGATTTCTGACTTTGGCCATGGTTTTATTACAGAAAATATTTTTCGTGCCATTGAAGGAAAAGCGAAGGTTTTGGCAGTTAACACGCAAACGAATGCTGCCAATGCGGGTTACAATTTAATTACCAAGTATTTCAACCCAAATTACGTATGCTTAGATGAATCTGAGGTTCGACTTGCCGCTCAGAAAAAACATTCCGATATTGAAGAAATAGCTCAGAAAATTAGGAAAGATCTCAATGCAAACTATTTGGAGGTTACTCTTGGGAAAAAAGGGTCCATAGGGGTTAACTATGATGGAAAAATTAATAGGACCCCTATTTTTTCCACTAATGTAGTTGACACCATTGGAGCAGGGGATGCTTTTTTTTCATTCACTGCTCCATGTTTTGCTAAGGGCTTATCCTTGGACTTGGTTTCTTTTATTGGAAACGCAGTGGGCGCCCTAGCCGTACAAATTGTTTGCAACAAAAAACCAGTTGAAAGGGATGACTTGATTGGTTTTATTAATAGCTTGATTAAGTAAAGACTTTATTTCTTTAGAACCAGCAAACTGTAATTTGTTTTCTGAGTAAATATTATGACAGATGAGCACCGGATTGACGGACATAAGTTAATGTTTCATCCTGAGCGAGTGAGCCAGTGGCAAAATGGACGCCAGGACTGGAAAGAAGCGAAAAGTATTTATCCGATTTATGTCGAAATTTCCCCTATGGGGGCTTGCAACCACCGGTGTACTTTTTGCGCGGTAGATTATATAGGCTATCAGAACCGGAGCCTGGATGCCGATACCTTGAAGAACTGTCTTACCGATATGGCGCAGCTTGGGGTAAAAAGCGTTATGTTTGCGGGAGAGGGAGAGCCGGCGTTATACAAGCCATTGCCGGAAGTACTGGACCTTTGTTCGAGAGTGGGAATTGATGCCTCGATGACAACTAATTTGGTACCATTCACAAAAAATAATGTTGACTCTTTTTTGAAAAATTGCAAATGGATTAAGGCTAGTATCAATGCAGGAACACGAGAAACTTATTCGCAAATCCATCAATGTGATCCGGCAGATTTTGATCGAGTACTCAAGAATGTGGAGTTGGCGGTTGAAACCCGCGAGAAAAAAGGATACTCGTGCACCCTAGGCGCCCAAATGGTGCTTCTCCCCGAAAACACTGATGAGGCTTACGTTTTGGCGGAAAAGTTAAAGTCGCTGGGCGCAGATTATCTGGTCATCAAGCCCTATTCCCAGCACAATTCCAGCACAACCCGGCAATACGAAAATATCGATTATGAGCAGAATCTGACCCTTGAAGACGATCTGGTCAAATTGAATGGGGATGGTTTCAACGTTGTTTATCGCAAGTTGACGATTCAACGGGTGATTGCCAACGAGTACGACTTCAAGGTGTGTCATGCAACGCCATTTTTTTGGGCCTACATCATGGCGAGTGGCGATGTCTATGGGTGCAGTGCCTATCTTGAGGATGAAAGATTTTGTTACGGGAATTTGTCGGAAAAGAAGTTTCAGAAGATTTGGGAAGGTGAGAAGCGTCGTAAGAATTTTCATTTCATTAAAGATGATCTTAACATTGAAGACTGTCGGATGAATTGTCGAATGTGGTCCGCTAACCAGTACCTCTGGGAATTGGCTCATCCTGGGCCCCATAATAATTTTGTTTGACATGAAATGTTCTCCCATCTTTTTTTAATCCGCTTTCAATTCAAAACCAGTTTTTCCTATGAAAAAAAACGATTCGCCTGAAAATCAGGAGTGGCTTCGGCAGTTGTATTCCGAAATGCTTCGCATCCGCATGATCGAAGAGGAACTGGTGCGGCGTTACTCTGAGCAGGAAATGCGTTGCCCTGTGCATTTCAGTATTGGGCAGGAGGCTATCGCGGTGGGTGTCTGTCAGACTTTGCGGCAGGAGGATTCTGTTTTAAGTGGTCATCGTTCCCACGCGCATTACCTCGCTCGGGGAGGAGATTTGAAGCGAATGATTTGTGAGTTGTATGGGAAAGCGGCTGGGTGCTCTAGTGGGAAAGGAGGGTCCATGCATCTCATTGACCGTTCGGTAAACTTTCTGGGATCGACTTCCATCGTTGCTGGAACCATACCGGTTGCGGTGGGAGTGGCATTTGCGAATAAATTAAAAAAATCTTCCGGGACGGTGGTCATGTTTTTTGGAGACGCGGCTACTGAGGAAGGACTTTTTTACGAAAGCGCAAACTTTGCATCCCTGCATAAATTGCCGATTTTGTTTGTCTGCGAGAATAACCTTTATAGCGTTTATTCCCCCCTAGAGGTTCGTCAGTCCTCGTTGCGTAAAAATCATCTGTTGGCCGAGTCCCTAGGGATAAAGGCAAGGGGAGGGTTGGACGGAAACGATGTGCCTGCTGTCTATGAGGCAGTTCAAAGTGCTATGGACTCTATACGTTCAGAGGTTGGACCGGTTTTTCTTGAGTTCAATACGTACCGCTGGTTAGAGCACTGTGGACCAGGCTATGACAACGATATCGGGTATCGAACTGATGAGGAGTTTCAGAAGTGGAAGCGAAAGGATCCGCTTGAAGTATTAGAAAAGCGAATCAAGGTCCTGTCATCGGGGTGCGAAGATTTTAAGGAAACCGAGAGGAAGAAATTTCAGTCTGAGGTTTCGGAAGCGATAAGCTGTGCGAAAGAAGCGCCATTCCCTGCGGAACAGACTTGGAGTGAGGGCGTGTATGCCAGCAAAGGATAACGATAGGCTTCGTCGTATTACTTTTTCCGAAGCGATTCGGGAAGCGACGGTGCAGGCCATGGATGGGGACGATACGGTGCTCGCGTTGGGTCTGGGAGTCACAGATCCGAAAGGGGTTTTCGGAACGACGCTGGGTTTGAAAGAACGGTTCGGCGAGGAGCGAGCATACGATATTCCCGTTTCTGAAAATGCCGTGACCGGTATTTGCGTTGGGCTTGCAATCAGCGGATTTCGTCCAATCCTTTCCCATCAGCGCGCAGATTTCATGCTCATGTCAATGGATCAAATCATAAATAACGTTGCGAAGTGGAATTATATGTTTGGCGGGCAGGACTCGGTTCCGTTGGTCATACGCACGATTGTCGGTCGCGGATGGGGGCAGGGGCCACAGCACTCGCAGAATTTTCAGGCAATGTTTGCGCAGGTTCCTGGATTGAAAGTGGTGTCGCCGACCACACCATATCAGGCCAAGGGCCTCATGGCAGCAGCAATTGAAGATCCCGACCCGGTAATTTTTGTGGAACACCGCTGGCTTCATGGCCAGGTGGGTGATGTCCCTGAGGATAATTATTCGATCCCCATCGGTAAGGCGCATATAATGCATGAGGGAGAAGACCTGACAGTCGTTACCTCATTGGATATGGCGGTCGAGGCATTGAAGGTAGCGGAAAAACTTGAATCACAGAAAATTGATATTGAGGTCGTTGACCTTTGTACCGTCAAACCGCTGGACGAGGAAACAATTCTTAACTCGGTACGTAAAACCGGACGGCTTCTTGTGATAGATTCAAGTTGGAAGGATTTTGGAGCGGCTTCTCAGGTCACAGCCTTGGTGGCGGAAAATGGGCATGACCATTTGAAAGGTGCAATTCGCCGATTGGGTCTGCCGGATATCCCTTCGCCATCAACTCCCGCTTTGAGCAAAGAATATTATCCCAGGGCTAAAGACATCTGCCTGATTATAGAAGAGATGCTTGGCAAGAAAATAAACATGAGCGTGTTTGAAAAGGCTAAGCTTCCTCATGATGTCCCCGATCCTTTTTTCAAAGGCCCATTTTAATTTCGCTGGTATTGCTTTCCTTTTTAGAAATACCCACCCTGCAGACTATGGCGGAAATAGAAAAATTTATTGTTATCGGTAGTAACTCCTTTTCTGGAGCATGCTTCAGCGATTATGTTTTGCGGAATAACCCCTCTGCAAAAGTACTTGGTATCAGTCGTTCGTCGGAGTACAACAATTGTTTTCTTCCCTACAAGCAATCAGGTGAGGATCGTTTTGCTTTTTATCAGTTGGACTTGAATAAGGACTTGGTGAAAATAGTGGAAGTGATCCGGGAATTTCGCCCAGAATACATTGTTAATTTTTCGGCCCAGGGTATGGTTGCGCAGAGTTGGGGTCAGCCCGGACAATGGTTTCAAACCAATTGCCTGGGCATTATGGATCTTGTGCATGAGTTGAAAGAAGATAATTACTTGAAGCGTTATGTTCAAATATCTTCCCCCGAAGTTTATGGCTCGTGCTCCGGCAAGATAAAGGAAGATGCGCCTCTTAACCCCTCCACACCTTATGCGGCTTCCAAGGCCAGTGGTGATTTGAGTTTGATCCCCTATTTTAAAAATTACAACTTTCCTCTAGTTTATACTCGGGCAACTAATGTCTACGGGGCCTTCCAGCAGTTATACCGGATTATTCCGCGCACTATTTTATATATGAAGATGGGTCGTAAAATTCAATTGCAGGGAGGCGGAAAAGCGGTGAAGTCTTATATTCATATTCAGGATGTTTCGGATGCTACCCTTAAAATAGCCCGGAGTGGAACCAATGGAGAGACTTACCATATTTCACCCAAAGGTGGTGGAATTAGTATCTATGATTTGGTTGCTCTGATCATAACAAAGTTGGGAGAAAAGCCGGATAATTGGATTGAAATAGTAGAAGACCGTAAAGGACAAGACTCTAAATATATTATTGATTCTTCAAAAGTTCGAAACGAACTAGGGTGGGTTGAAAAAATCGATCTAGATAAGGGAATTGATAAAGTGATTACTTGGGTAGAGACGTTCTATGAAGAACTAGTTAACCTACCACAGGAATATATACATAAACCTTAGGAAATTGGAGATAGCACTATCAGATAAGACATCTGTTTGATGGTAGATTTTTTTAATAAAAGTTGTCTCGCTCGAATTAGATTATCAAAACTCTTGTACACATTAATATAAAAAAAATTGATTAAGGCCCCGGAGTATATTAAGGTTTCAGACCGTTCCTTCAAGAGAGGAAAAGCCCCAAATGTTAATCCCAAGTATTTACGTGTTGATGTTCAGGAAGAACGGCTAAAAACGGGAGAGGCGAGTGAAGAAAAAGTTTATGGTCGCAAATTTATAACAATTTGTTAAATTTATTCTTTTGCTTTATTATAGGATAAACTAGTTTTTTTAAAAACCCCACTTGGAAGTTTATTTGTGCTTTTTATAAATCCAGCAAACGAGCGATTTGGAGGAATGTTATCTCGTTATATTCCCGTCGGGATTCCTGTGGCTTTGGGAGTGCTTTCAGCTTATCTCAAAAAATGGGGTGTAAAAAACCTAAGGGTATTAGATGAGGAAATTGAAAAAATAACCATAGAAAATATTCATCAAAAATTGTCTGGCCTTGATCGCCCATTGATTGTCGGGATAACAGTGTTAACATCGCAAGCTGGCCGTGCATATGAAATAGCTCGAATGATAAAGGCAGTTGAACCCGATTGCACCATTATTCTTGGGAATGTTCACGTGACAACTCTGCCTCAAGAACCTTTGGATATGGGTGTTGCAGATTTTGTTGTGCGTGGGGAAGGAGAAGAAACTCTGAGAGAATTATATTTTGCCATTCGAGATGGTAAAAGTTGGAAACATATAAAGGGAATTACTTATAAAGATGCGGGTGGCAAAATTATTTCGAGTCCTGACAACGACTTATTGGAAAACTTGGATGATGTACCTATGTTTCCTTATGAATTGTTTGACCATCCTCGTTACGACAAGGGATTTTTAACTGGGGCAAGAGGTTGTCCTTATAAATGTACCTATTGTAGTCAGCGACTTTTAACTGGATTTACTTATCGATGGCATAGTACCGATCGGATCATTGAAAATCTTGATGTCTTAATCAATAAAAATGGCCTGACAAGTATAACTTTTTATGATGATATATTTAGCGTTAATAAAAAAAGAGTGTTAGATCTTTGTGATGGAATAGTGAGATCGGGCTTTCATGAAAAATGCAGTTTCGCAGTACAAACACGTGCTGATAATATTCATGAGGAAATTTTACCCGCTATGGTCAGTGCTAATTTTAAAACTATTGGTATGGGAATGGAAACAGGTGTTGAACGAATTGCAGCTGAAGCTCAAAAGGGACAAACGGTAGCCCAACACTTGGAGGCTGTAAGACTTTGTAAAAAATATGGTTTAAAAGTTTCACTATTTATGATTTACGGGTTTCCTGGTGAAACTGCAAAAGATCGAGACGAAACATTTGCTATCACTAAGCGAGCAAATGTAGGATACATTAAATTCAACAACCTCATTCCTTACCCGGGAACTCCAATTTATGAGGTTGCAAAGAAATCTGGAAAACTTCATATTGCTCCAGGGTGGTCAAACTTTAATAGTACTCTTTCTGTCACCCGAAGTATATTTTCAACTATACCCCTTCCATATATTCCTGAGGGAACTACCGAATTTGAACTCAAGCGATCCATCATTCGACGTAATATGCAAGCAATGTTTCAATGGAAGATTGTTAAGAAAATTCTTACTCGCGATAAGGGAGTAGGCTGGATAGCTTTACCTCCAAACTGGCATTCTCGGCCCAAAGAAATTGGAGCCCTCATATGGATGACTGTTGTTCTTGGGACAAATCTATTGTTTTCGTTTTTGCCGGTTGTAATAGGAGACGCCCTTTTTTCCTTAATAAAAAAAGGAAGTTCGATTAAAGCCCCAAAAGATATTAAGGTTTCAGACCGTTCCTTTAAGAGAGGTAAAGCACCAGATGTTGACCCCAAGTATTTACGTGTTGATGTTCAGGAAGAACAGCTAAAAACGGGAGAGGCGAGTGAAAAAAAAGTTTATGGTCGCGCTCCTTGGTTAGAGTGGTCAACTACCAAATAAACTCAATTTTTTTAATGTTAAAAATTATTTTTTTGGATTAAAATTTTCTAACAGCCTTAAAGCGCATAAGAATACAGCCAGCCGTTACAAAGAGAATAATAAAGTAAGTTATATTCATTGTGATTAAAGACCATAGAATCCCGTTCGTAAAATAAAATTCAACTTGATGGGTTCCAGCTGATAACTCGATCCCCTTGAAAATATTAAAAACTCGCATTAAGGTTACCGGCACCCCATCGACTTTGGCGTGCCAGCCTTCATCCCACGTATCCGTGTAAGTTAATAAACCTTCCCGATCTGTTGTGACTTCGAGTTCTATATTGTTAGCATTATATTTAATAACTTGAACATTAAATTCATTTTTATC
>Ga0114993_10003517_pt1 | contig 16172 bp, 19 predicted proteins | sample ArcticOcean_MG_C_FD_87042 | JGI IMG/M metagenome (GOLD analysis project Ga0114993, IMG submission 87042) | Marine microbial communities from western Arctic Ocean - ArcticOcean_MG_CB2_150 | ecosystem: Environmental > Aquatic > Marine > Oceanic | place: Arctic Ocean: Canada Basin | collected...
CTTCCTCCATCGCTTCATCTTTTGAACCGTAATTGGTGATGCCCTGCGAAAAACCAAGAACGGATGTCAGTGCGTGCGGACGAATACCGCGCAAGTGAGAGCCGGGTATGTAGCGTAAACATCCATTCTCCTTGTCGACCGAATCGATTGCCATCCAGACCGAGGCAACTTTGGGAGGGTTGAACTTAAAATAAAAGTTATCCTGGTGAGACGGTGTCGGATGGTCTGTGTTCGGCGGCTTGTTAAACCACTCGGGACCTGTTGTATGAGCTTCCTCGCCGATCAAGTTACTGGCCAGTGCAGCCCATTTGGGGTGACTGCTATACTCCTCGAAGTATGGCTCAAATTTTGCCATGTGCTGCATCTGCTTCAAGGTCTCAGGTCGTGACTTGTCTTGGTAGAAAGCGGCTTCGTCTGGGATTGACGGTACCACGTCGCGGATAAAGCGGTCGAGGACCGCGAACAATGGCTCGTATTCATCAGGCGATAGAAAGTTTCGTACTAAGACAAATCCATCGCGATCGTAGCTCTCTTTATATTGCGTATAGTCGTCCATCTTTAGTCCTCTTTGATTTTATTAACTGTTATTCACAGCGGTTTTAGTATCAAGTCCCATCTCACGATGCTGGTTTTTCAAGGTTTCAACATGTAACTGCTTCGCCTCCTCGTCGACTTTACAACTCACGCCATAGTATACCATGGCAAAAGCTCGACGATTGCGAGTTGTTGATTGATTCGGGTCCGCGCGATGGATCATTTGTCCGTGATGCACAACCACATCACCCGGTTGCATATTTACTACCTCTTCCATTGCTTCATCATTTGAACCGTAATTGGTGATACCCTGTGAAAAGCCAAGGACGGATGTCCGTGCGTGTGGCCGAATACCCCGCAGGTGAGAGCCGGGGATGTAGCGTAAACACCCGTTCTCTTCGTCGACCGGATCAATGGCCATCCAGACCGAGGCAACATGGGGAGGGTTGAACTTAAAATAAAAGTTATCCTGGTGAGGCGGTGTAGGATGGTCTGTTTTCGGCGGCTTATTCATCCACTTGGGGCCCAACGTCTGAGCTTCTTCGCCGATCAAAGTAATGGCCAGTGCATTCCATTTTGGGTGACTACAATACGCCTCAAAGTACGGTTCGTATTTTTCCAAATGCTGCAACTGCTTCAGGGTCTCGGGTCGTGACTTGTCCTGGTAGAAAGCGGCTTCGTCTGGGATTGTAGGTACAACCTCACAGATATAGCGTTCCAGAGCCGCAATCAACGGCTCGTATTCATCCGGCAATTGAAAGTTTCGTACTACGACAAATCCATCGCGATCGTAGCTCTCTTTATATTGCGTATAGTCGTCCATCTATGTTTCTCTATATTTAGTAACATTCTTTAAGGCCAATTTTATTACGGCAATTAAAAAGATGAGTTTAACTAATATAACATAAAACGGATTTCCGCTGAGCAGCAGCGGAGAGTCAGTTAATATTTTCCGGATTAAAGTGAAGCAGGGCGCACAGGCGCCTTGAGGGGCGAAAGCCTTCAACCTACATCGAGTATCCAACGGACCGCACTTGAAAGTCGGTTAACCGTTTCCGGTCTAAGGTGCTCGCGTTGATTGAGCTGCTGCTCATCTTCACGTTGGCAAAAATAGGAGTGCATGGCATGTCTTGACGCTTTACTTTCATTCTTAGTACCCCCGTGCCAGAGATGGGCGTTAAAAACGACAACTGTTCCCGCGGGCGCCAATAATTGTATTTCGTCAGGATGCGCGGCATGTATATCTTCCATTTCGTCTTGAGGTAATTTTTCTTTCCGGTGACTGCCGGAAACAATTCTTGTCGCCCCGTTTGTTTTATTAAAATCATCAATTAACCAAACAGAATTACAGACAACGTATTCGCCAGGCTTTACCGGTTTACCATAATCTGCATGAAAACGTTGATGTCCGGCTCCCGGCAATGTTTCACGACTATTTAACGACGAATGTTTAAAATCTTTTTGGATGACCTGCGCAATTGCCGCAAGCACCTTGGGATGAGTAATACAAACTTCGAACATCGAATCTTTATCGATAAGGTTACTCAACCTGTTCGTCCCCTCTTCCTTATGGACTTCTTTCCCCGCATCTTCACCTTCCAGTTCTGTCAACTCATCGAGTCGTGCGGTAAACGCTTGAACCTGATCGGGAGAAAGTACATCGCGAATAATTAAATAACCCTGCTCATCGATAAATTTCCGTTCATCCTCCGTCAACTGATTGGACGTGACACCGAAATCTGCCAAGGCCTGTTCCATTTTGTGAGAAAATTTCATATGCGGTTCATTAATATTGAAACTTTAAATTGTAGGGAAGTTACAATTTTGTCGATTTATTCTCTTTTATTTTTTTACCCTTCCACTTCGGTCCTCCGAGACCAACGCAGCTCGATAAAAAAACCAATTAGCGGCGAGTTGGATAAGGTGAAAAACATCGTTGTGATTAAAGAGCGGATGCGGTGCTATCTTCATAATCTGAATAACACTACCCACGATTGACAATGCAATCGCACTGAGTATCCACCGCCCGGGGTTTTTCCAGCTTCCCCGAAGCCTGAGTGTTGCCATAACTGTAATACATACCATCGAAAACCCATAATCACAGATCGTAATTACGAATCGGGTATCGTTCAGTATCCAGATTAAAACAGCCACCGCTTTCACTAAAATCACTGATAATGCCACCGTTTTATGTCTTCCCTCCAGCGCGCTAAAAGTTACTGCACTCAGGAGAAAATTACTCATCGTGATCATCGTCACGAGGGTCACAAGCCAGATCACATCGCGTAGTGATTGGTCAAACCAGTAACCGCTGCCGTGAAAAATCGCACCCGTTAAAGCACTGATAGCTAAAGAACCAAACCCCAGAGCCCAAAATAAAAGGGTGAATGAATGCGTGTCTCGATATTTCGCTACAAGACGCAGCAGAAAAAAACAGGAAAACCCACTGATCAGCAAGTCCGTGGCAAACGTCGCTGGTTCAGTAACATTCATACCCCTGCTTCGGCAAAGCCGAGGCACTCGCCAACAGCTAACGTTATCTGCTCCAACTCGTCAGAGTTTAAATAAGCTTTCCTCAATACCTTATCATCGACGATTTCAATTAAGGTAAAACCGCAGGAGGAAAGAAATTTATTCACATCCTTTATCTTCATCCCCCAAGTGAAGGGTTCATTCTTGAATTGCAGCCACCAATCTACGAAGCGACTTGAGTTATGAAATCGAATCTTACCCTTATCATCAGGCGCCATAAAAGTGAAAGCCACGAAACAACCCGCCTGAAAAGTATCCCTAAACGTATTGAAGAGATTCTCTACAACCTGCTCGCTGAGATACATCAATACTCCCTCGGCAATAATAAGTGTGGGCATTTTTTATCGATACCTTCACTGTCTTGAAGGACTGCTGATAAATCTTTCTCCATAAAATCATTTGAAATAAAATTGAGATTATCCGGCCGCATTCCGCGTTTGCTTAAACTCTGCACTTTCAGCGCTTGCGTATTGGGATGATCAATCTCAATAAAGGATACATGCCTATACTGGCTCGCTAGCCGCAGGCACAAGGTATCAAAACCGGCTCCCAGAACAATTACCTGTCGGACGCTGCGTTTGAGCGATGCATTGGCAAATTGCTCCAACTGTAGCTTCCGCAATGCGTAGTGGAGTTGAATCCCGGGAATGATTTGAGATTCGAGTATTCTTTGAAATACCTGGTACCAGGCACTCCTGAATAAACCTAACCGTAGTCTTCCTAACAACAGGTGATCTTTCAAAAACCACGCACAGGCTTCAGCTGCTTCCACCGTAATAAATTTACCCACTCTTGCGTCCGCGGACGTGGCAACTGTGCTTTTAGCAATCAGAAGCGCGGTCTCGCTAGGTCGACCGCCTTTCATTCACTCCTTTTAAACATGGCTCGATAATGTCGGTAACATTCGCTTTGAAAGCGCTCCTCCGGATCGAATTGAAGTTTCTTTTGGATGAACTGAGGGAACTGGGGATAGGCTTTCAAAACTTGATCCTTAGTCGCCCAACGATGATAGGTCAGAAAGTAGCTGCCATCCATTTCCAGTGCAATATCAGTGATCGTCCTGAATTGTCTTTTTGCTTCTTTAATTCCCTTCTCGTCATGCACTACCCTGAGATTAATGACCGTGCAGGCGTATGACTGTCTCGCCCATGCGAGGTAGGATTCGTTGTCCTCCTCAATGAAACGAACCGTCCCGTATATTAAATTAGCTTTAGTCTCGATTAGTGCTGCTCCCATACGTTTGAAAAAATCGGGGAGTCTTGACCGCGGAACGTAATACTCACAAAGCATCAAGCTACCGGGCGCGCGAGACTTGAGCATTTGATCGACCACACCATCATACCCTTGCAGGTAAGTACTGAGTTGATGGGTGTCGCTCCAATAGATCTGACCATCGGTGGAGAGATAAAATTGGCTGTAAAGATCAAATGCTTTTGATTTGTTTGCGTGCGCCAAATGGTAAAGCTGAATCCAGTTTTCCTTACTCAGTTTTTTTTTGCGACTCCCTGTCGGGGACCACTTCATTCGTTGGCTTGTAAAAAGAAAACACACCGCGATTCAGAAAATCGGGTGAAGACTCATCAGTCATAAACTGGTAGTCACCATAAATGTAACCCTCTCTTATGCGCTGCTCTACTTTATCCGGAACCTCGTCTACGGTGATCATCTCTACCTCGCGAACCAGTGCCTGGCGTGGAGATAATCGAAGCGTTACATCAGTTATAACGCCGAATAGGCCATAACCACCAATCGCCAGACCGAAAAGTTCGGGATTTTTATCACGGCTGCATTCACGCACTTTTCCATTGGCATCGACGAGATTGAAAGATTCAACATCTCCAATCATCGGCTTCAAGGTCAGACCTCTGCCATGAACATTTGCAGAAAGCGCACCGCCAATGGATAAACCGTCAGCTCCTGTTTGCTTTTGACGAATCCCCCACTGCTTATCGCTACCTTCCTGCTCCGATAAAAGCCATTGCATTAATACCGGCCATTGAATCCCAGACTCGACCGTGATGAGGCCCCGTTTTTCATCCAAAGACAGCACCTCATTAAATTGCGAAAGATTTATATGGACTGTTCCTTCACCAAACTGCTGTCCGCCCATCGCGTGACGACCGCCACTGATGCTTACCGCGTTTCCTGTTCGTTTCGCACGCTTTATTATCGCGGCTATTTCCCGGGCTGATTGGGGCTCTTAATATCGGGCTACCGTTGTCGGATTCAATCGCGAGTGAACATCATTGAGACGAACCTCTTGATCGATAGTTTCAGGCACACAACCCGCCCCCATTACAAGCACACAGATTAGAAGAATATTTATGCGTAATATTTTACCCTGCATGGTAATGCCAGACATATCCATGAAACATTCCATCATATGGTAGATCAGCCCTCTGCGTGAAGCGTGTCACCGACTTCGCCCTCTACGATCTCGAAGGCAACAGAAACTGAACCTTTCACCGAAATCTTACCCAGCGCGATACCATCCGAACCGCCTCCGCTTCCACTCGAAATGTTCTGAACCACATTCTGGCTCATACCAGAATTTCGCGCCCCTCCCCACCATCCGGTATTATACCATTACCAGTTTCCGTAGTTGGTTTCATTTATTCGAATAGGATCGCCGACAACAGATTCCAACTCGGAGGCCATCTTAATGGCTTTCTCTTTAGCTGCTTTCAGGGCAAGGCTTCTTGCCTGCTCCCGGTATTTCTTAAACTCCGTAGTCCTGAACTGAACATTGTGAATGTGTGTTACGCCTGCTTCCAGCATCGCACTTGTCAATTCTTCAAACTGACTTGTATCAGAGAGAGTAACCGTAAAACTGCTTCTTGCGAGGTAACCAAGGAAATCTTTTCTCTCGTAGTAATCTCCCCACCTCGGCTCAATATTGAGGTATTCAGTTTTGATCTTTCCTTTTTCAATCCCCTTATCTTCAGCAATCGAAATGGCTGTATTAAGAATTTTTTTATTCTCATCTTGAGCTGCTTTTATCACTTTATCGTGCGATTCAATTCCGAAGTGAATAATAACCTCGTTGGGTTCTACACGAACCACGGCTTCTCCTGAAACGGTGATCGTCCGTCTCGGGTCACTATTGTCTCCATAATATTGCGCGTGGAGCACCGTGGTTAATGTTATGAGGGCATATACGAAGATGGATGTTTTCATAAATTATACTTTCAGATATTATATTTTGAAAGGTGTCGTCCCACAGTCATCGAACTCGGTAGTGCGATCCATTTTTCAAGATAACACTGTAATATTTTACCCACAAGATTATTAATAATCGAATAATGAGGAAGCGCCCGCGTTAAGACATCTTTCACTCCAGGGGAATGTCGCACGCGTATTGTCAGCTCCCTGGATTGCCACGTCGCGTTGCTCCTCGCAATGACAATAGGAGTATAATCTGCAAGTGGGTAACTATAGCAAGTTGCATAATAATACCTTTGTCATTGCGAGGATCCCGCGACCGCGGGAGACGTGGCAATCCAGGCGAATAGTCATTGTGCAGACAAATATCAATCACACTTAATTCTTCTCATTGAGGGTTCGCCCCATCACTAATCTCTCTCCTTTTTGACTTTTCTTGCCGGCCATAGCCTCTGCGACGGCTGGTGACCTTTTGACTATTCACCGATTGACAGCTTCGTTCTCACGAATACCAGGCCAATCCCTCCACATGTTTTCGCAGGGAGGCTCCTCTGTTTTTTCTTCGAGGTCTACTTTCCGAAAATCATACAACACTGCTTTTCGGATTACCTGCGCACGGTTATGTCCAGCGGTATGTGCCAATCGATGATGCCAGAAAACAATGTCCCCTGCCTCACCATGGCATTCGACATAGGGCAGCTCGTTGAACTTCTCGATGCACTCGTCGTATTGATCGGCGTGATCGTTTCCGTGTTGAGACTGGTAAGCATAATAGAAAGTCCGGTGGCTTTTAGGCCAGACGATAAATCCGCCGCCATTGGGTGGCACATCATCGATGTAACCGACTATCCCGAGATGGAACGCGTGCGCATCAGTATGGCATCGGTGGGGTTCAAGAGGAATATCTCCTTCCGGAAGTGTGCAATAAATACCCCGCACCCGGTCTGGGATTTGAACTTCCTTCACCCCTAAAATCTGTTCTGTCATACCCCAAATCGACGGATCTGTCGCCAGCATTCGTACTATCCAATCTTCGTCACCAATACTGCGAAACTGCCATCTAAAATTTTGCCCTTCATTACCCTTGCCAATGGAATCTCTACTTTTATCACCCTTGACATCAATCTTTCCCTTATACGCTTTAATCGGCCCCACCCAGGTCTCGGGCTTGTTGCGATCCAATTCGGCCGGCTTGTTATCCCACAATCTATCCCGAGCTTTGGCCATGAGACTTTCATCCATGACCTTGCGCTTGATGAGATACCCTTCTTCTTTAAAGAAGTTAATTTCTTCTGAGGATAATTTCATCATAGTTTTATCGAATCTATATTATTAGAACTATGCTAATGTGCAACTATATCTTCGTCAGTGTCTGCCTCTTCGTCTTCGTCCATCCTGCAATAATGCCCTAACCCCATTAATTTTTTCTTAGTAGGATTACATCATTTTCAAAAAATGCTGGTTTCGTATGCCAACATTCGCCTAACCATTCAAAAGTGTTGCGTGAAAAAAAACTAACGTGCGTCGGATCCAGTTTATAATGCCAGTCCGCAAATGCCTCCCGGTTAATCACTAATTTCGTCATCACCCCTAATATTCCTCCAGGTTTCAAACAAGACCACAATCGATCCAGTGCTTTTCCAGGATGATGCAGGTGTTCCATTACTTCAGTGGCCGTAATAAAATCATATTTCACATCCCACACAGATTCATCCCTTGCATAAAACGGATCATAAATTGCCATCTCATGATCAGCTTCTTCAAACATCACCGATAGTGTCGGTCCCGGCCCCGACCCAAAATCAAGACCACGGCTTTTGCTACTAATCCGGTCTCGCATGGGAATGAAGAGACGGCTTAAAAACCGTCGGTAATCCGGGTCACCCGGAGAGTTCTGGTGTAGATCATAGACCGCTTTTTCAGCTTCCCGCGTTAAATAATATTCATTTGGCACATAGACCAAGTCACAGATTTCACACTGTCTGTATTTGCGCTTAACATCTTCATAATAATCTATTCCTCCGCTTGTATGACATAATTGACAATTCACCTTGGTTCTCTTGGTTCTCTAAACCGGTTCCTCTCGGACATATTTATTGAAGAGCGCTGCGTAATCTTCACGCACGGGGCTGAATACATCCAAGACTACAGCTGGTCCATCGACCGGTTTTGCCGTGTGCGGTGTGTTTGCCGGGATAATGAACATCTCCCCCGCCTCACATAAATTGCTTTTATCGCCAATCGTCAGTTCCATCCTCCCCTTTAAGAGCATGCCCGCCTGTTCATGCGGATGCTTATGGAGAGGGATGATCGAACCCGCGTCCAGTTCCAGGTACGATAGCATGATGTTTTCACCATACGGTGTGCGCGCCCTGGCACCCGGCGCCAGCTCAATCGGTTCGTAGTCATCAATTTTTATAAATGGCATAGTGTTTCCTTTCTCTTTTTAAAAATATTTTCGTAATAAAGCATAAATCATTATCACTGCGCGTCCGATTTCCTGGCTCTAATTATATCGATAATTAATCCGATAATCATACCACTGAATATAAGCGGGAATCCAAGAAATAGAGCGGGCAGCATGAGCATGCCCCAATGAGTGGTTCCATCCTGCGCTATAAGACTGAATTGATTCAAAATCTGTAGTGTTGGAACAAACATGTAGAGTGTTGCTCCATAAAATGCACCAACGACACATCCCTTTGTCAACGGATTCCTAAATTTGCATCTTAAGACGACAAACCCAAGAATTAACCCCACCAGGGGAACCGCTATCGGTGTCATCAGTGATCCAATCACCAATATTTTTTACCTGGTCCGGCCGTCGCCAATAGCCGATCGCCATTATGCTGCACACAATTAAAACCGAACCCGATAGTAGTATAGATATAATTACCGCCGTTTTTTTCATTTATTTGAGGAGTCAAAATAATTTTAATTTACCGATCTTGGTTATTTACTTGTCATTGCGAGGATCACGCGACCGCGGGAGACGTGGCAATCCAGAAAGTTTGAATTAACCATTCTCATATTTAATCCGAACTACAATAATGTGCGCAATGTATATTACGTTTATATTTTAACTAACAAGCGTAACGGAACACTTTATACAGGAGTGACACGCAGTCTACTGCGTCGCATATGGGAACATAAAAATAAAACCAAGGCCGGTTTCACAAAAATATACACTATCTGTAGATTGGTGTATCATGAATCCTTTAATGATATTCACAACGCGATCGCACGTGAAAAACAAATCAAAGCCGGATCCAGAAAGAAGAAGATTGCTTTAATAGAAGGGACGAACCCTCATTGGTATAACCTGAGCGGAGACTGGTATGGGTAATGACAATGAATTTATGCCTGGATTGCTTCGCTTTGCTCGCAATGACAAGTTAAAATAGGTTCCATCCGCTTCCACGCATTTTCTCATTATCGCTTTATCGCATCCGCGCATTACCTCGTACACGCTAAATGCTCATCTGGATATCTACTTCATTGTCTTCTATCCTGTATTCAATAATCTCAAAACCGTAACGGAGATAGAAATCAATGACATTTCTCCAATTCAATGTCGTTTCGACGACTAAATAATTGTAACCACAATCCTTCGCGGTATATAGTAATTCATTTAAAATTTTCGTGCCTATCTTCATTCTTCGATGTTCGCGTTTGACCGACATTCTTAAAATCCTACCCGTACCCGTTTTCACGTCTTCCTCAATAAGAGCCCCCGTTCCAATAATCTCTTCTCCTGATTCCACAACGAGAAAGGTATCATTTCTATAAGTTTTCGAAATGTCGTCCAAATCAGGGTTTGGAAATTTGATCGTATCGAACGCACCACCGAAATGATCGGCTAAACCTTCCAAGATCAATTGCTTACACTTGTCCTGATCTTCACTTACGAACGGCCGGATTATCAATTGCATCGGATTATGATGAAAATAATTTAAAATCTATCTTGTGCATTTTGCCTGCCAAGCCATAGCCTCGGCGACGGCTGGCGCCTCTTGTGGCTATCTCTTCATCCGCATTTCCGCATCCACGCATTACCCCATACACCCATCCACCCATTCCCTATCGCACATTTTCCATGAGTTCTGCCAGTTCTATACTGCCTTGCCAGTTACCGTCATCGACTTCCACTCCCCACCAGGCACAGAGCAGACAATGAGCCCAGCTCCAATCCAGGATCCGTTTGCGCGTGAAACTCAGTTCCTCGGCAAAGATAGCGGCGCGGCGCGCGATTAGTTGGCGAAGGTCTTTGCCTTCGCAGGACTTTGGCGGAAGGTTATGCATAAACGTAGCGACTTCATAGACCGGGTCTCCAACCAGACCCTTGGAATCGATCGCCAACCATGGCTCTCGCTCAGCGCTCAAAATATTCCAGTGGTGAAGGTCGCTGTGTAATACCACGGATTCTTCACTCGTCGCCAACAACTCAGAAAATTTTGCCTCCGCTTTTTCCACCAACTTAGAGGGCAGCGGACCGGTACCGCCATCAAATCGGGCGCGCAATTTCCTGAGACCAGTAACTTCGTCCTCGACCGTCCGAAAGCCGTGTTCTTCGGGGGCTGTGTGCCAAAGCTGTCGCATCACGCTCGCAGCGATCCGCGTACTTTCATCGTCATCACATTTCTCAGACAGAGGGACTCCGGGAATCACGCGCTCCAATAAAAGCACATCCAACTCCTCGTCACTATCTAACAATTTGACTGCTCCCTTGCCTCCATAGACGAGAAGCGAATCGCGCTCAGTTGTGAAACCTCGATTAGATGATGCTATTTTGATTATTACCTCGCTCCCATCACGCTTCGTCGCCGGAGTAATATAGTTGTAGGACATCACCGCATACGCATCGGACAGGGGATCCTTAACCGAAAGATCCCAACGCCGGGCACACGCAGTGAGCAATTCCGGCAGGCGCTTCAACCAGGCAACGCCCTCTTCATTGTAGCCTACAGCTCGCGTTAAACTTTTGGGAATATCTATAGGTACAGACACAGCATTCAAACTTCACTTTTTGTTATATCTATAGATCTATAGTAATGAATCCAAGAATTACCAACTGTTCACTGTTCACTTTCCACACGAAAGCGCGCCCTGATCCCTTAGTTCGCGAAAGCCCAATTTCCCGCTCTAATCGCCTCGTCCAATTGGGACAGGGCCGTTCGTAGGGTAACTGTAACTGGTCCCTGAGTGCTACCCACGTCAGACCCTCAGCATTTCTCCGAAGCTCGGTCTCAACCACCGCTTTGAATTCAACGTAGCGCACGATCTAAGTCAAAAGGTCAAAAAGTCAAAATGAAAGAGGTAATGGTTAGGACTAACTTGTATTATTCAACTTTTTGACCTTTTGACTTATTGACTTATTGACTATCTCGTCGCCCACAACAGTCCACGACGTGTTAATTCTCTGACTTCCGTGACATCAAAATCGCTGGTCACATGACCGAGTGAGGAATAAAACACTTTGCCCTTGCCGTACATCCGTTTCCACACCACCGGCATTATCGTACCTTTCAACCAGGGGATATCCCCGTGTTCACCCGTGACGATCGTCGTCGCCAACACTTCATTCCCCGGGTCGACATGCAGGTAATACTGTTCCGAATGTATGGTAAAATCGTTTAATCCCGCGACAAGGGGATCCTCTCGCTTAACAAAATTCACCGTATAATCGATGATCCCCCCGGGATGGGCTACAAATTGCCCACCGACCATCCATTGGAATTTAGGATTGTTACGCATTGAATCACCCATGCCTCCATGCCATCCGGCAACTCCAACCCCAGAGTGGACGGCATCCAATAATCCATTTTCCTGCTCCGGCGTCATATCACTCATTGTCCATATCGGAACCACAAGATCAAAAGATTTCATTTTCTCAGCATCCTCGTAGGTGTCCAGTGTGTTGGTCACTTCAACCTCATAGCCATCCTTTTTTAATAGGGGTTCAAACAGCTCTGCATTTTCTTTCGGTTCATGACCTTCCCAGCCACCCCAGGATATTAAAGCTTTCTTCACCATTTTATACCTCTCTTTCTTTTTTTTAAAATTTCTTAATTATTCTTAACGACGACGCTATCAGTCAAGTTCACCACCTTCAAGTCCCAGAGGCAAGGGAGCCGGTCGCTCAGTCGTGCTTTTGAGATCAATGAATTTTCCTTTTTCAGCGGACTCAATGAGTGACTCCATCACATCGAGGACGTGATAGGCCAGTTCACCGCTGCAGCGGTTTTTTCGGTTTCCTCTTATCGCCTTGGCCATGTCGGCAACGCCTATGACGCGCATCGGGTCGATGTAACCATGGGTAAGAGGAACGGACTCCCATTCTCTTTCCCCTTCCTTATTGATGAAAACCGGACCTTTGAATCCATTCGGATCGGGAACTTTAAGACTGCGTTTCTCTCCATGAATTTCAATAGGAGGGGTACTGTGATACCAAACATCAAAACTCATGATTATCGTTACCAGGGCACCACTCGAAAACTCAAGTGTCCCCGCAACATGAGTAGGCGTCTCAACCGGAAGCACCTTGCCCATCAGTTGCTCAGAAGTGGCAATTCGTTCCTCAAATGCTTTGCCTGAAAATGAGCACACACGATTTACAGGACCCAGGAGGTTTACGAGTGCGGTAATATAGTAAGGCCCCATATCGAATAAGGGACCGCCGCCTTTCTCATAATAAAAGCCGGGATTCGGATGCCAATGTTCATGGCCATGACTCAACATGAAAGCCGTTCCCGCGACCGCTTTTCCAATGCAACCGTCGTCTATCATCTTACGGCAGGTTTGATGACCACCCCCCAGGAAGGTGTCTGGCGCGCAACCCACCATTAGCCCCTTCTCTTGCGCAAGACTGATTACAGGCAACCCTTCCTTTCGTGAAAGTGCGAATGGTTTTTCACAGTGGACATGCTTTCCCGCATGAAGCGACTGCAGATTTACTTCGGCATGAGCTTTTGGTACGGTGAGGTTAAGAACGATTTCAATTGAGCTCTCTTTCAGTAGATCATCTACCGACAGGGCTTCTATTCCATATTCCTCCGCTTTCTTTTTCGCCACTTCGGACATTATATCCGCGCAAGCGACGATTTCTATATTGGGGAAAATTTTGGAAGCCTTCAGATAAGCATCACTGATTTTACCACAACCAATAATACCAATGTTAACTGTCTCTCCCATATAAAAATCTGTTGAACGGATTTTTAGTCATAAAGTCAAAAAGAAAAAATGCAAAACTACGTTAGTCCCCCTTTGACCTTTCTTGCCGGCCATAGCCTCGGCGACGGCTGGTGACCTTTTGACTAAATTCACCTTCCCCCCGATACATCAATGATCGTTCCGGTCGAATAGGATGCGCCATCAGAAAGCAACCATAAGACAGCTTTCGCTATATCCTCACCGGTCCCCACTCTTTTCATGGGGACTAAATCTCTCAATTTCTCTGCCCGGTTCGGGTCTCCCGCATCAGCATGCATCTCCGTATCGATTAGACCGGGCCGCACGGCGTTCACACGTATGCCTTCATCGGCAATTTCCCGCGCCAGTCCTATTGTCATCGTATCAATGGCCCCTTTCGATGCCGCATAGTCGACAAATTCACCCGGTGATCCAAGTCGGGCGGCCGCTGACGATACATTGACAATCGCTCCACCATCACCCCCCATTCTTGTCGACATCCGTTTAATTGCTTCCCGCGCACAGAGGAAATAGCCCATAATATTAACCGCGAATAATCTTTGCATTCTGGCAACGTCTAGATCCTGGACTCTCGACTGTAGAGCTATAATCCCCGCATTGTTTACCAGCGCGTTTACCGTTCCCAATTCCTTATCCACCGTGGTGAACAGACGAACCACATCGCTTTCTATACTCATATCGCCTGCGACCGCTATCGCCTGTCCGCCCCCAGCTTTAATCGAACTCACAACATTCTCAGCTGCTTCCGGGTTTTTAAAATAATTCACGCAGACCGCATAGCCCTGTTCTCCTGCCAGTCTCGCTGTCGCCGCACCGATGCCACGACTACTCCCTGTTACAATTATTACTTTGCTCATTCCCGATAGTCAAAAAGTCAAAACAGCAAAAGGTCAAAAAGTTAATACGTTTATTTTTGCATGCGAATTAATGAAGCGCGCTGGCGGGACTAGATCTGACCGGCAGCCTCGCGATGATTAAGGAAATCATTCTGGCTTTCCGCTTGTCAGGTTTTCCGACTTTCTCATTTAAGCAGATAAGCCATCACGGCACTCGTTTTTCCCTTTAATTACTGCTTCATGCTGAGGGGAAGACGCGAATGTAAATTCAGATAAGAGCGCGGTGTTGGGTTCAGTCGCGGTCATCAGGCGCTGCGCCACATTTACCGTGTCACCGATGATCGTTCGGTCTAATCTTCCAATCTCCTGACTGCCGATATCAGCGATGATACAATTTCCCGTATTTATCCCAATTCGAACTTGAACGGGGTCGCTCATGGAATGCTCCTTCAAGCGTCGGAGAATATTTCGCGCCGCTGTCACTGCATGCTCAGCGTGACTGACACCATCAAAGATACAGACCGCTTCATCGGCCACAAATTTATCAATATACCCGCCTGAGTCAATTAGAGCAGAAGAGATCAAGTCGTAAAATCGGTTCAGGTAGGCGACAGTAAGCGTGGGTCCCAGGCGTTCAGATGTCGTCGTAAAAGATACTATATCGACAAACAATACCGTGATTTCCCGTTCTTCCGCTAGAGATTCAGTGCTAGTTGTCCCCGCGCGGCGATAAGCTTCCTCAATCGCCATGGGGTTAAGATACTGGTGGAGTTGAGTGCGTGCGTGGAGCAGCTGTTTGGCCATACTATTGAAAGCCCTGGACATAATTCTAATCTCATCATTACGGCTGGATGATCTCAGTTCCCTGCTCAAATCACCTGCAGCAACATGGTACATGTTGCTCGTCAATAGTCGTAGCGGTTTAAATATAGAGTAATTAAATATAAAACCCAAACCAATCATGACGATTAATACCTCCATCGAAGCTGCGACCAAGATTATCGAACGGGAATGTTCCAAAACATCATCTAATGAGCCCAGTGAGGATGCTACATTGATGCTCCCGTACTTGCGCTCATTTATGGTTAAGGGGGTCGTTATGCTTATTATTCTTTTCTTGCTCGAAATATAAAAATCAGGGTGGGATTCGTCGATGAATTCTTCATCCGGATCTTCACCTGTTTCAGGACTCTCGATAAAGACTACGGGCTGATTGAATGCCAGTGATTTTAATAGCTCTTCGTGTTCTTCAGGATCTGTTCCTTCAATGTTACTGGGAACATTACTCGCAACCGTCGCCGAACCGTCGCCTTCTAACAACATGATATTCATTTCAATGTCGTTTTTCTCACGAGTCGCGGCAATGCGATCTAGATTCGCCTGCATCCCTTCAATATCACGCGTTGCGAGATAAGGAGTTATACTAGCTTCAAGTAAATCTGATAACAAATTGCCCTCATGTTCTATGGCAATAGTCGTTACCTTCTCAAATTGTCGTAAAGTATAAATTTCCAATAGAATCGTAGCCGTTAGGACAAATATTACTACGAGTAATAATCCAAACATAACCGGAATTTATGCAAAGTTACAACAAATTCACCAATATACAAGGATAACGCTGACTAAAATTAATTACTTTTCCCTGATAATTTAGGTAGGTAGGGGGGGTAATCATAAACAGCGAAACGTCTTCTAATATATCCATTACCCTGTATGCGGTGGAGGGGTTCTTCCCGCGAGGGAACACAATACACCTTGAAGGATTATTCAATAGTCACTTCTTCAGTGGTAACAGTGATAGGATCCCCATCCTCATTGACAAAGGTAGCAGCAATGCTTAGTGTGGGCTGAGGAGTATGGTCAGACTTAAAGTTATTCTGACTAATCAAAGACGGCTGC